>Ga0111539_10012597_pt1 | contig 10595 bp, 9 predicted proteins | sample RhiMethybrSRZTD1_FD_79667 | JGI IMG/M metagenome (GOLD analysis project Ga0111539, IMG submission 79667) | Populus rhizosphere microbial communities from Tennessee, USA - Rhizosphere MetaG P. TD hybrid SRZTD1 (version 2) (version 2) | ecosystem: Host-associated > Plants > Roots > Rhizosphere >... | reverse complement strand
GGCCGCCGTACTCGTTCGCGGACTCCCGGGAGGACGCATGAGCGCTCGCCACGAGCCGGTAGACAAGATCCTCGCCAGCGGCGGCGACCTCGGGCGAATCGCGAGCGAGCTCGATCACGTCGCGAGCGCCTTCCCACGTCGGGTCAACGCCGACCCGGAGCAGGTGGAGCGAGGGCTTGCGCAGCTCGTCCTGACGCTCGTCGAGCTTCTTCGCCAGTTGATGGAACGCCAGGCGCTCAGACGGATGGAGCAAGGCACGCTCACCGACGACGAGGTCGAGCGAATGGGGGAGACCTTCATGAAGCTCGAGCGGCGGATGCAGGAGTTGAAGGACCACTTCGACTTCGAAGACAAGGACCTGAATCTCAATCTCGGTCCCCTGGGAAACCTTCTTTGATCGGGCGTTAAGACTGGCCATACCGGGAACAACCCGTACTAGTCCTCGAATGAAAGGAGCAAGGGAATGGCTTCATTGAAAGACGTGGAAGGCGTCGCCGACGATCTCGCGACCCTCGTCGACCAGCTTCGGAAGGAACTTCGCGACAACGCCAGCTTCGACCGGCTCGTGCAGCTTGCCGACGAGATCAGCGAACACGCCGACCAGGCTGCCGGAACGTTCAGCACCGTCAACGAGGCGCTCATGAGCCGCCTGAACGACATCAAGAGCAGCGGAAACAGCGGCAGCTCGAGCGGCAGCAGCAGCTCGTCTCGGGCGAAGGCAAGCACCTAGCGAACCAGGAGGAACGATGGCAACCGAGGAAAACCAGCAAGAGACTCAGCAGGAGGAACAGGGTGGCGGCGTCGGGAAGGGGACCGCGGTCAAAGCTGCAGCGGCCGCCGCCGCGACCAGCGTCGCTGCCGTGGCCGCGAAGAAGGCCCTCTCGAACCGCGGCAGCTCGAACGGGCAGTCGAGAAACAGCGGAAACGGCTCTGGCTCCGGCTTTGGTGAAGCGGGCACGGTCCTGAATTCCGTGCTCTCGAGTGGCTGGGAGGCGGCGCGCGACGCGCTCATTCCGGCCGCCGAGGACGCTGCGGGAGCGGCGGGGGAATACCTCGCGAAGAACGGGCCGGACTTCGTCAGCGAACGAATCATCCCGCGGTTCATCGACTCGTTCAACGAGGCACGCGGTTAACGCTACGAAAGGAAGGTCGCGATGGCAGAGAACGAAAACGGAGGGAAAGAGAACGAAAACGAAGGTATGTCGACCGGCAAGAAGGTCGTCGCGGGTGCCGCGCTCGGCGTGGCTGTGCCGGCTGCCGTCGGCGTCGCCAAGAAGCTGATCGGCGACAGTGACGACCAGGAGGAAAGCGGCGGCGACGGCGGGCGCGCCCAGCAGGGCGGCGGCCGTAGTGCAGGCCGCTCGGGCAGCTCCAGCCGCAGCGGCTCGGGCAGCTCCAGCGGGAGCCGCTCGGGCAGCACCAGCGGCAGCCGCTCAGGCGGCTCAGGGCGCAGCCGCTCGTCCGGGGCGAAGAAGCGAACCGGCTCGACTGCGAAGGCGGCAAGCCGCCGTGCGGCGAGCAGCGGATCGTCGAGCCGTGCGAGCGGAAGTCGATCCAGGTCCGGTACGTCGGCTTCGCGCTCGACGTCATCGAGCAGCCGGCGCTCCTCGAGCTCTTCCGGCGGCGGCAGCAACCGGACGAAGGAGCAGCTCTACAACCAGGCCAAACGACTGGGGATCGAGGGCCGCTCGACGATGACCAAGGGGCAGCTCGAGCGGGCGATCAACCGAGCGCGTTCGCGTTCCTAAGACGAGGAAATGGGCCCGTGCGTACGGCACGCGCGGGCCCCGGCGGTGCTCGGGGAGCGTCATGACCGCCTCCTGCCGATTCTGAACCGTCCGTCGATCGCTCCGCCATCAATCAGCGCTTTCGCCGGCTCCAAGCACGACTCCGTCGCTCCCCGAAGTGCCACTAAGAGTGTCATGCGCTCGAGTGCCGCAGATTGAGCCGGGCGGCCGAGACGAGCGCTGCAGCGCTGCCCGTCCTCCCTGGCCCTGGGCGCGGCTATGTCAGCGAAGGCGGCGTGCCGGCGAGGCCCTCGTCCGGGACTTCTACGGAGGCGCCCGAACCTGCTTCCGCGTCCAGACCTTCTCGATTCCACCGCTGCCGGCAGCCAGGCCATAACGATGGCCTCTACCAAGCGACCTTGGCCGTCGCTCGACGGTCCGCCTTTCGTGCGATGCGCAGGTCGAATCCGTTCAGCACCGTCAACGTCCTCGGCATCACGATCGGCGGTCGCTACATCGCCCGCGGCAACGGCACCTGGCTCGGCATAACGAACGCTCCGGCTGGCTGGAGCGAGGCCGCCGCCTGTGTTCGACCGTGAGCCTTGAACTTTCCTCTCAGCAGGCGTACTGTCGAGGGGCTGGAGGGTTTAGCCGTGGAGCCCTCAGGACCACGGAGTACGAAGTCCAACCGTCGGACTTCACCCGACCCGAAGCGACACATCCGTTTCGCAGTTTTATCTCCGCTTTCCTCTCCCCTCGGAGGTGGATGGCCCCGCGGAGTCCACACCCCCCGCGGGGCCATCTGCACCTGCGCGATCCCTGCCGCTCGCCTCCGCAGCGGCCGCGAGAATAGAGGGCATGGCCTGCGTTTCAGCGCCCGCCGAAAGATCGTCCGAAAGTGGCATGGAATGGAAGTCGGAAGGGAACACTCCAAGCGAGCCGGCAGGAGAGAGACTGGGCGATGCGCAGGGTATCTCGATGCGCCAGAGTACTTCCGTTGGGCAGTTCGAGTTACCTGGGCATTCCTGCCGGCTCGCCGTTGAGGGTGCCCTCGGGGAGAGGGGACGGCTGACCTTAACGCGACTCATGCGTGGCTACTGAGAGCGTTTCGTGTGCAATTGCTCAAAGGATGCAAGAGTTGCGACGAGTTTTCGCGCACTTAGCGGAAACTTTCGCCCCAGACCGCAACGCGGACGCTGGATGCGTAATCCTTTGCGACGGCGGGCCAGCAGGAGTGAATCAAAGAGCGCGCGTCGGGGGGCGCATCGCCCAGTCTCCTGCTGGCCCGCCGACAGAAGTACCCCCTTCTAATCAGATCTGAACCCATCCGATTGGGTCTGCTGGAAGCATCCGAAAGACGGTCTGCCGTTACAGCTCGTCTCGTCTCCCGTGCAGGACGGGTTTCTCTAGGTCTGGGCTTTGGGAAGGAGGCGCATCATCTGATTACGGTCGCGCTCACCGAGCGAGGAGTGGTGCGGGGGAGATCGGAGCCTTCCTTCGCCTCCTGGCCGCTTGAAGGACGTGCGGCCGTTCGTCTAGGCGCCACCTTCCGAGGTCGGAACCTGACTAAACCTGACTTTGAGGCCGCTTCGCTCGAGCCGGCGGATCCTGCTACCCGGAGGGAATCACTCGCTTTGCAGGGGATCCAGCGAGTGGGCGGTGCGTGGCTCGAACACGCGACCTCCTGCTTGTAAGGCAGGCGCTCTCCCAGCTGAGCTAACCGCCCGTAAGGCCGAGTGTATTGGGTCGGCACACGTCAAAGTGGTTAGCGGAGGTCGCCGTTCTCACCCAGCTCGTAAAGCGCATACCCCCTTTCAGCCGACCCCGGTCCACTGCCTCGCTGTAGAAGGCGGCCTGAAGGTACTCGAGCAGCAAGGCGAAGTTGAAGATCTTCTGGTCCTTTGCCGCTGACGGCGCCGCGCTTGCCGGCACGGCGGATTTCAGTCGCGGATCAGGTCCAGGCGACGCGTTGAGTGAAACGCCTGCTCGGATCTGGTCCCGGAGCGGCCTTCACGTCCGTGTGGCAACGCCGGGCTATCCTGCCTGTTGGCCCCCGTCGACTAGCGGCCTAGGTCACAGCCCTTTCAAGGCTGTAGCACGGGTTCGAATCCCGTCGGGGGCATCGGGCCGGTGTCTCACGTCCTCGCCGCGTGCAAGGAGGCGATCGACACCCTCAAGCGTGCAGCAGGGCCTCGGAGCGTCCGGCTAGGCCGCCGAGATTGAAGACTGCGACACATGGGCAGGACCATGTCCATGACTACAGCTCGCGTCGGCCACCGCCGATAGAGTGAGCAGATCGCAGTGTGGGTTTTGATCGGAGCAATCGCCCTGCTCGTCATGTTGAGTCTCGTCGTACTCGGCTTGGCGACCGTCCTGAGGAAGATCGGGCACGACGTCTTCCAGCTGCTCGAGCTCGAGCCTTGGGCCACCGGTCCCCCTCTCGGAGACGGCTTCGTCGAGGATCGAGCCAGGCCGCCGATCGAGGAGAGCCCTCGAGCTCACGAGCTTTCGTGGAGAAGGTCGGCGGTCCGACCCGAACGAAGCCAGAGAAACGCCTGACGCGAGATCTTCCGCCGGTTTCCGCGGAGAACGATCGACCGGAGCAACATGGCGGCGACGAGCAGCTTCCTCGCCTGCTCGGCGCGCTCCATGCTCTCGTGCTTGGCAAGGAAACGAAGATGCGAACGTAGCTGCTCGCGGTACATCTCTTGGGCGACCGCGTCGCTCGAGCCGCGGCCGACGTGAATGAACTCCGCGCCCGGGTAGAAATCGACGGACCAGCCCGCACGCCGCAGCCGGTAGCAGAGATCGACCTCCTCGTTGTACATGAAGAACTCAGGATCGAACCCGCCCACTTCTTGTAACGCCTCCCGCTGCAGCAGGAGGACAGCGCCCACGAGAAACTCGGCGGTGCGCTCGCTTCGGTGGTCGAAGTTCGCGGCATAGAACGCGTTCAGTAGATTCGTTCGCGGCGCGAACCAGCGAAAGAAGAGGTATTCGGTTGCGAGCCGCCAGCGCGTCGGATAGCCGCGCACGGATTGCTGAATCGTCCCGTCGACATTGAGCAGCCGTGGGCCGACGGCGCCCGTTCTCGGGTGAGAAGCGGCATAGTGGACCAGCCTGTCGACGGCGTCGCCGACCGGCCAGGCGTCTGGGTTCAGAAGCAGGATGTAGCTCCGAGTCACCATCTCGATGCCCACGTTGTTCGCGGCCCCGAAGCCCAGGTTGCGGTCGAGCTCGACAAGCCTGACATTCGGAAACTGCTCGCGGACTGCTTGCGCGCTTCCGTCGGTCGACGCGTTCTCGACGACAACCACCTCGCACGGGAGGTCGGCGACCGAGGCTAGGCAGCGGAGGAGGTAAGCCTGTGCGTTATAGGAGACGACGACGACGGAGACGTCTGCGACGGAATCAGCCGGAGCACTCATCTCGCCGAGACCTCCCGCCTGCGCATGTAATCCTCGAACGAGATGAATGCCACCGCACGACGACGAATCTTGCTGCTCTTGCCGTTTGCCCCAAGACTCGACTCGAGGCACGGAGGACGGGCGACTGCCCAGCTCGCACGACGTCTCGCAGACAGGCACGAGGTGGCGCTGCTTTGCCTCCGGTCTGCCGGCGAGGGGCCGGTAGATGAGGATCTGAGGGCTCGCTGCTCGCTCGTCGAGGAGATCTCGCTCGATGATTTCACGGCGACGTGGCGCGGGCGATGGGGGCGGCGCCTGCGCATCCTCGAAGCGCTCGCCGCGGGACGGCCGATGTGGGCTGCGGACACTCGATCCCGCATCTTCGCGCACCGCCTCAGCGAGGTCGTCTCATCGTGGCGGCCCAACATCGTCCAGGCGGAGCTGCGCGTGATCGCACAGTATCTGCCCGCACTCGAAGATCACTCGGCTCCGAGGATTCTTGTCGACCATGACCCAGGCGCGGACGCGGCCCGGGAGCTCTCGCGAGTGAGCCGCGGCATCGAGCGTCTCGTTCACTCGGTCGACATGGTCGCCTGGCGGCGCTTCGCGGAGAAGACGGACGCCGCGGTCGACGCCGTGGTCGTCTTCACCGAGCGGGACCGTCAGCAGGTAGCTGAACAGTCACGAGGACCCCTTGTGGTCACGATCCCATTGGGCATGGAGCTTCCGGAGAGTCCCCTCGATCCGCTCGGGACGCCGCCACCCAGCGTTCTCTTCGCAGGCGGTTTCCGCCACGGCCCCAATGCCGACGCGGGACTCCGCCTGGTCGAATCGATCTTCCCTCAGGTGCGATCCCGCGTGTCCGATTCGGTTCTGTATCTCGTGGGACCAGATCCGACCACTCGAATCCGCGCCGAGGCCGGCGAAGGCGTCGTCGTAACCGGCGCAGTCGAATCGGTCGACCCGTACCTCAACGTTGCGGCGGTTGTCGCGGCACCGATCCGAGTCGGCGGGGGAATGCGAGTGAAAGTGATCGAAGCGCTTGCGGCAGGAAAGGCGACTGTCGCTTCGCGGCGTGCCGTGGAAGGACTGGACCTCACCGACGGTGAGCATGTGCTGCTGGCCGAAAGCGATCACGAGTTCGCGGAGGCGATCGTCGCACTGCTCGAAAACGCCGACCTCCGTCGCACGATCGCCGGCAACGCGCGGGAGTGGGCACTTGCGAACCTCCGGCTCGAGACCCGCCTGTACGCATTCGACCGGCTCTACGAGAGGCTGCTCGCAAACCGCGGGCGATTGGAGGCGGTCTGAGTCAGAGCTCGCGCCAGCAGGCCCACGACGCGCCAAGGGCGGGATCGCGAAGCCAGCTGGGAGCCAGCTCGGGCCGATAAGAGGGATTGATTCGTATCGCGTTTTCGTGCTTCTCCAACCAGAGCAAGGTGACGATGCGACCGACAGCGGTGTCCGGCAGCTGCATCGCATCGACCATCGCTCTGATCCAGCGAAAGAGCACCGCGGAGCGCGGAAGCTCACCACGCAGGAGGCGGAGCGTATGTTCGAGCCCGGGCGAGCCATCGAGCACAGTGAGCGCGTCGGTCAGGAAGTGAACGAGGTCGAGGACGGGTAACCCCGGCCGGCGTGCATTCTCCCAATCGACGACGGTGAAGTCGTTTCGCCGGATCAGAACCTGGTCGCAGTGGACATCGGAATGCTGCAGGACCGCAGGTACCGGGGGGAGGCCTGATACGACGTCGGGATCTACCCCCCGCGCCTGCCACGGCCGCACGACCTCCTCGAGGAGACGCGCCCGTTCCGGCTCGAGCGTCTCCGCCGGCGCAGCCGTCTCGCGGGCGAGCTCGAGGAGCCAGGTCGCGACGACATCGATCAGCCGTAGCTTCTCGCGCTCGCGACCAGGACGTTCGAGGATCGTTCGAAGCAGGTCCCCGGTCGCCGCGGTCTCGAGGGACGCCGGCAGCCCGTCGACGTCGAAGCGCGCGACGAAGCGCGGTGCGTGTTTCGCAGCGCGTCGTGCCTCCTGCGCAAGGCTAAGCCCTCGCTCGTCAGACCGAAAGAGCGCGTCGGACCCGGGAACCCGCCCGAATTTGAGCACCCAGCGCGGCTCCTCTCCATTACGAGGGAAGAGATGGAAGACATTTCGGCTGAGGGAATCAACTGTGCCCAGCGTGAGGAACCAGTCACACTCAGCCGGCACACCGGCGTCTCGCGCGGCCGCCACGAGATACGGCGTGCCGGGTCTCCTCGCGGCAACCGTTACTGCCGACCCGAGCTCTGGGAATCTGCCTGCTCGCAGAAGCGCGCGGGCGACGCGGTTCCTTACCTGTTTCGGTCGCGTGTCCGAAGCGCCCCACTGCTCCACGGCATACGACGCTGGGCGGGGGGTGTCGAGCGGTATGAAAACGTGCGACCGTTCGAGCGTGGGGCGCGCGAGGAAGCGACGAATGGTGTAATCCGATCCGCCAAGCTCCCGGGCTCCGCCTCGTCCCTCGACGATCAGCATTCCGGCCCCCGAGGCGAGGGCAGCCCGACCCAGGGCAGCAGGAGCGACGGCGAGATCTGCCGACGAGCTGGGGGGAACAACCTCGATCCCGGCTTCTTCGAGACCATGCCTCCACTCATCGAACGAGCCGAAGATCGTCGCCGTGCGCGGCTGCCGAGGGAGGAGAAAGCGAGCGTCGACGCGGCGCAGGCTCAGCGCGTCACCTCGTCGTACAGCTCCTCGAACGCGCGTGCCATCGCAGACGAGGTGAACCGCTCCATCGCCGCCTCTCTCCCCCTTCGGCCCAGCTCACGAGCGCCTTCCGGATCTTCGAGCAGATCGCGGACGGCGCCCGCAAGGCTGCTCGGTTCGTCGGGCGAGACGAGCCTACCCGTCTGCCCGTCGACGACGGCCTCCGCGACACTGCCGACGCTGGTCGCCACGACCGGCAACCCGGCGAGCATCGCCTCGACAATCGCGAGCGGAAACGCCTCGAAGCGCGAAGGTAGTACGAACACGTCGAAGGTGGTGAGATAGCGGCGAGCGTCGTCGCGGCGCCCGGGTAGGACGAGGCGATCGGAGACGTCGAGTCGCTCGGCAAGGCGCACCAGCCGATCGCGTTCGCTGCCGTCGCCGACGATGACGGCCGTAACATCCGGGAGCTCACGTAGCGACTGGACGAGCACGTCGAATCCCTTCTGGGGCTCGAGTCGCCCCAACGACCCGATCACCGGCCCTTCCCCCGGGCGGGGCAAGGGCTCGAGCTCCACTTCGGGGACGCCGTTGTAGATCGTTCTGATCGACTCCGGCCGAACGCCTGCGAGCCGAGCAACCTCGCGCGAGGAGCGCTCTCCAACCGCGACGTGCGCTGCCAGACGCGGCGCCGTCAGGCGCTTGAGAGCGCGTCTTCGCACGCGCGTCGTGGGCTGTGGGAGTTGCTCGACCGCGACGACCCGCACGTCGGGAATTGCGAGTCCAAAAAGAATTGCCCAATGACTCGCCCAGGGGCTGTTGAGGCTGACATGGAGGATGTCCGGGCGAAGCCGGCGGATGGCCCGGAAATGCTCGGCGATCGGCCGAAGCTCGAGGTCGTTTGCGATCGGGGACAGGAGCTTCCTCGGGGCCTCCGGACGATGGCCGCCGAGCCAGTCGACGACGTGGCGGTTCGTTCCGACGACCACAGCGTCGATTCGTGGCGACAGCGCGGCGAGGAGGTTTCCGAGACTCACTTCCGCGCCGCCAACCTCGTCGGCATCGCAGTAGAACGCGACTCGAACCGGCCGCCGCCGCGTCGGCTCGGCGTCCGCGCCGCCTCCCGCTCCGCGCGCGATCTTCGCACCACCGGCCCCGATCCACTCCCGCGCATTCCTTCTTTCCAGCCGGCGGCGTACGGGTCCGGGAGCGACTGCCCAGGCTCCGACCTTCACCCGTGCAGCAGGTGCGTAACCGGGTCCGAAGGCCACGGCCAGAGCGGAGCGCCGGAACCCAGGCTGACCGCGCACGAGCGACTCTTGCAGCTCAAGCGTCACCAACTCCTGTCGTTGTCTCGCGATCGAGCGTGCGAGCTCACGGCGCTCGCCGGGCTCGAGCCGTGCGACGACGTCCGGTTTCTCCAGCAGCCGAATGCAGTCGCGCAAGACGTCGCGCGGGCGCGTCGCGACGCTGCCTTCGCGCACGGTGTACTCATACAGCGTCTCGTCGACACAGCCGGCTCGGGCCCCCTCGAGGAGGAGACGCAGCCAGAAGTCCCAGTCGTCCGCCCAGAACAAGCTCTCGTCGAAACCACCGATTTCGAGGAAACGACTGCGCCTTACCACCGCGAAGGAAATGACGAAGTTGCGGCGCAGGATCTCCCGTCGCTGGTTCTCGATCTCGAAGGGCCAGTCGCGGAAATAGCAGCGGCGTAGCCGCCGCCCATCGTGGACGAGGTAGCCGTTGGTCGTCAGGATGTCGAGATCGGGCCGCGCGGCGGCCAGCTCGCCGACCGCCTCCAGCCACGTTGGGTAGAGGACATCGTCGGCGTCGAGGTTGGCGACGAACTCCGCCGTGGCGGCGCGGTAGCCACGGTTGCGGGCCACCGGCGGGCCGCCGTGGGGCCCGCGCACGAGCTTCACCTGATCGCCATAGGGCGCGAGCGCCTCCGCGAGGTCGTCGGTCGACCCGTCGTCGGCGACGATGATCTCCGCGGCCGGGACGGTTTGGGCCAGCACCGACTCGACTGCACGACCGACGTAGCCGGCGGCCTGGTAGGCGGGGATCACCATCGAGAAGCTCGGCACAGGCCCCGGCGCGAGCGGACTGCCCACCGGTGGGGCGAGGAACGGCCTCATCTGAGTAGGCCGCGGAGAGGCAAGCGGATGTCGCCCAGCCAGGGTGCCAGCGCAGTGCGGATCAAAGAGTTGGTGCCGCGCACTTCCAGACGATTCACCTTGTGCTCACGTTGTCAGCTCCTGTGAGCGCGCCGCCGCGTGTACTCGCGTTCGATCAACATGGCGACATGGCGATGGACGTCAACGAAAGGGACGGCTCCGTCGACGACCCTGGCTCGAGGAATGATGTTGCTTAGCTGCAGATACGCCTGGCGCTTAGCCTCGAGCAGTGCCGGCGCGCTCTCCTGCTTGCGCGCGTGGAGCACGCTGCCCGGTACATCGAGGATGAGCGTCAAGTCCGGTGCAGGACATGAGTGGCCCAGAAGCCAGCGGTCGATGCGATACAGCGGCGATGGCCCGGGCAAGAGAAAAGCATCGAAGCAGTAGCGGTCGTAGATGACGATGTGCCCGGTGGCGCGGTAGAACAAGCCCAGCAGGTAGCTTCGCCACGCGAGGAGAAGGCGCAGCGACAGCCCGGCTACCGGGAGCTCCCAAATTTTCCCTCTTTGGCGAAAGAGGCCCATGTAGACGCGTTTGACGGGAGCCGGAAGAGATCGTTCGAGGGCCTTCGCCAGCGTCGTCTTGCCGCCCCCGT
>Ga0111539_10012595_pt1 | contig 10596 bp, 5 predicted proteins | sample RhiMethybrSRZTD1_FD_79667 | JGI IMG/M metagenome (GOLD analysis project Ga0111539, IMG submission 79667) | Populus rhizosphere microbial communities from Tennessee, USA - Rhizosphere MetaG P. TD hybrid SRZTD1 (version 2) (version 2) | ecosystem: Host-associated > Plants > Roots > Rhizosphere >... | reverse complement strand
TGGTGGGACCTGGCGCGGATGCGCGAGGAGCCGCACGCCAGCCCGCTGCGCCGCGGGCCGTTGCTGTTCAACATCTGGGACAGCCGCGCCGAGGGCTTGGCGACCGCTATGGAAGAAATGATGCTGCACGCCGGCCTGTACGACGACAATCCGCGCGGGCGCGAGGTCGTGTGGATCATGCTGGCGGCACGAGCGGCGCGCGGGCTCGCATCGCTGTACGCACAGTCCAACGACTTCACGATGAAGCAGGCGGCCGACTTCCACGTCGAGTGGACACCGCGCGGCTGGATGCGGCCCGATCTCGACCTGCTCGGCTTCGAGCAGCAGCTGTACCTGCGCCAGCCCGGCTACGGGACTTCGTACATCACCGGCAAATATCTGCTCGAACAACTGCTGGCCGAGCGCAGCCGCCAGCTCGGCGAAGCGTTCACGCTGTCGCGGTACTTCACGGAGCTCAATGCCGCCGGACTGATCCCGGTCTCGATGATTCACTGGGAGATGACCGGGAGCCCTCCATGAGTACGATGTCCCGGCGCGAGCTGCTGGTGCGAAGCGTCGCGACTGCAGTGGCGCTGGGCTTGCCGTTGCGGCGTGCGGCGGCAGCGGACTGGTTTCGGTATCGCGAGGCCATCGTCATCGACGGGTTGGGCGGCCCGGGCGGTCTCAACAACGACCCTGCCGGCAGGCTGCTGGAGCAGGAGCTCAAGGACGTGCACGAATCCGGCGTCACGTGCGCCCATACGACGGTCGGCCCAGTCGGCACGAAGCCAACCGATTCGTCGTTCATCGAAACAGTGCGCGGCATTGCGTACTGGGAGCGCGAGATCGATGACCATCCCGATGTGCTGTCACGCGTGCGGACGGCGAGCGACATCAGCAGAGCGAAGAAGACCAAGCGCACCGGCATGGTCTATGGAGTGCAGGACGGCGTCGCATTCGAGACCGATCTCGATCGTCTCGACGACCTGCACGCACTCGGCCTGCGCGTCGTGCAGCCCACTTACAATCGCCGCAACCTGCTCGGCGACGGTTGCTTGGAACCGGCCAACGCGGGCTTGAGCCGCAGCGGCTTCGAAGCGATCGAGCGCATGAACGCGCTGGGCATCCTCGTCGACCTCAGTCATTGCGGGCGGCAAACCGCCGCGGATGCGATCCGCGTTTCGAAGAAGCCCGTCGCGTTCACGCACACCGGTTGCGCGGCGCTCGCCGATCATCCGCGCAATCGCACCGACGCTGAGTTGCGCGCAGTGGCGGACAAAGGAGGTGTCAGCGGCATCTACTTCATGCCGTATCTGTCGGAGGGCCGTCAGCCGACTGCGTCCGACATCGTGCGGCACCTCGAGCACATGGTGCAGGTGGCCGGCGAAGATCACGTGTCGATCGGCACGGACGGCAACATCTCGCCGACGACCGTCGACGAGAAATACAAGGAAGAGTTTGCGAAGGACACGCGCGAGCGCCGCGAGGCCGGCATTGGCGCGCCGTGGGAAACAGAAGAGGGCTATTTGTTCGCCGCGGATCTCAATACGCCGCGGCGGCTGGCGACGCTCGCGATGATGCTCGCCGACCGGCGCCACGGCGCCGCGCGCATCGAGAAGATTCTCGGCGGCAATCTAATGCGCGTGTTCGGCGAGACCTGGAAGACCTGAATCCAGCTCACCGGCGGGGAAACAGCGGCGCGTTTTCCTCGGCGCCATCCAGGCCTGTCAGCAGAACGCCGATTATCGCGGATATCTGCAAAGCCGAGTGCACGCGAGTAGACCACCTGGTCTCCCTGCGCGATCAGAACGACGCCCGCGAACTGGCCGGCGCTGCCATACGCGTCGAGATAGGTGGCAACGCGCTGCGCAAGAGGTCCGGCGGATGCGGTGCCGGGCAGAGCAAGCAGCGCCGCTGCCAGCAAAACAGATTTCATGATCGGGCATGGTACCCGAGAGCGTCGGGCTGACGCCCCGACCTACAACTGCGATCCCGCTCCGCGCAGCACCCTGCCCGGCTTCGCGCCGGTGTGCTTCCCTTCGTCGACGACGATCTGGCCGTTGACCAGCACGTAGTCCACACCCGTCGGCACCGCCACCGGGTTCTCGTAGGTCGCGTTGTCCTGGATGCGATCGAAATCGAAGATCGTCAGGTCCGCCCACAATCCTTCGCGCAGCGCGCCGCGGTCGAAGAGCCGCATGCGCGTCGCGGGCAGCGACGTGAGCTTGCGCACCGCATCCTCCAGCGTGATCACTTTGCGCTTGCGCACGTACTCCGCGATCAGGCGCGGAAAATTGCCGTAGGCGCGCGGATGCGGCAGGCCGATCGCATCGATCTCGCCGAGCTTCTCCGCCGCACCGGCGTCGCTGCCGATCCCCATCCACGGCGCCCGCAGCGCCGTCTCGATGTCGCTCTCGCTCATCATGAAGAACAGCGCCATCGCGCGGTTCTTCGGCGCGGCCTTGAGCAGAATGTCCCAGGCGACGTCGGCCGGATCCTTGCCGAGCTGTTTGCCGATGAAGTCGAGACTCTTGTACCGGTACTGGTCGTAGCGCTGGTCGAACGCATTGGCGAGCACGACGTGATCCCAGCCGCCGGATGCATGGACGAGGTTCGACCAGCCGGGCAGCGAGCCGCCCTGCACTTCCTGCTTGAGCCGCTCGCGGATGCGCTTGCTGCGCAGTCGCTTCAGGCCTTCGTCGACGCCGCGGTCCCACACCCAATTCGGGACCGTGATGTCGAGTCCGGTGCCGCCCGCCTCGTACAGATACATGTCCGCACCGATGTTCACGCCGCGCGAGCGGGCGCTGTCGATCAGCGAGATCGCCTGCGGCACGAGCTGGCCCCAGCCGGGCTGATACGCGCCTTTGAAGTGGAACACTTCGACCTGGATGCCGGACTGCTCGCCGATCGTGATCGATTCATTGATCGCCGTGAGCAGAGCAGCGCTCTCGTCGCGCATGTGGCTCGCGTAGATGCCGTTGTACTGCGCGGCGACTTTCGCCAGCTCGACCAGGTCCTGCGTGGACTGAAAGCTGTCCGGCGGATAGATCAACGCCGTGGCAATCCCCATCGCGCCCGCGCGCATGGCGGTCGCCACCAGCTCCTTCATCTTCTCCACCTGCTCCGGCGTCGCTGCGCCAGCGCCCTCGCCCATCACGGCAACGCGCGCCTGGGCGGAGCTGTAATACGTGCCGAAGTTGAGCGAAATGCCCTTGGTTTCCAGGTCGCGGAAGTAGGCGTCGATCTGGCCGGCATCGACCGGCGTGCCGCCCTCGCCCCCGATCGCGCTGGTGACTCCCTGCAGCAGCTTGTTCTCGGCGAGGCCGTTCCGCTGCAGCACTTCTCCCGACTGGTCCATCAGGTCGATCCAACCCGGGGAGACATAACGGTCGTGCGCGTCGATCTCGCGCCGCCCGTTGCCCTCGCAACGCCCGATGGCGGCGATGCGCCCGTCCTTGACGCCAATGCAGCCACGAACCCACGGATTCCCGAGGCCGTCGAGCAGGCGGCCGTTGCGAATCACGACGTCGTAGGCGAATTCCTCGGCCATGCAGGTCCCGGTCGATGCCATGGCGATTGCGCCGAGCAGCAGCCAGAGCGGCAAGTTTTTCCTCATTCTGCGTCTCCGCCCCGCCCTGATCGCCCCAGATGCGAAAAATAGTACCAAAAGAAAAATTTCCCCATATGGAAAATTTCATATAAATTCCGAAACGCATCGGCCGGGCCACTCGGACCCGTGTTCCAAATTGGGGGGAGATCTAGATGAAAAGCTCAAATGCTGCGCTGCTGATCTCGACAGCCGTAAACGCAACGCTGCTGGCCGCAGCACCTGGCGCTTTCGCTCAGCAAGCGCAGAACACCAGGAATGTCACCCTGGAAGAGGTGATCGTGACGGCGCAGAAGCGGCAGGAAGCGCTGCAGGACGTTCCGCAGTCGATCACCGTGCTCAGCAGCGAAACGTTCGAACGGCAGCAGGCGAACAACCTGCAGGACTATCTGGCGCTCGTTCCCGGCTTGAGCCTGGAAGCCAGTACCCGCGGCGTCTCGCGCATCACCTTGCGCGGTATCAACACCGGCGGCGTCGCCTCGACGGTCGGCGTGTACGTCGATGAAACGCCGTTCGGCTCCAGCAGCGGTCTCGCCAACGGCGCAATTCTCGCCGGCGACTTCGACACTTTCGACATGACGCGGCTGGAAGTGCTGCGCGGTCCGCAGGGCACGCTGTACGGCGCGAGCTCGCTCGGCGGCGTGATGAAGTTCGTCACGAACCCGCCGCAGACCGAGTCCTTCGAGGGTAAGGCGCAGGTCGGCATCGAAGACGTGTCGGGCGGCGACATGAGCTACTCGGGGGCCAGCTACGTCAATGTCCCGCTGAGCGATCGCTTCGCCATCCGCGCGACCGGCTTTTATCGCCAGGACGGCGGCTTCGTCGACTCGGTCGGCAACAACCCCATCCCGAGCCTGCTCGATCCGAACATCAACATCATTCCGGGGAGCCTGAACGAGGAGAACATCAACAAGACGGATTCGTTCGGCGGACGCGTATCCGCGCTGTTCAACGCCACCGATGCGTTTTCGCTGCGCCTGACGGCGATCCTGCAGAACATCAACAGCGACTCGTCCGACACGATCCTGCAGGATCGCGAAACGCTCAAGCCGCTCTACGGCGATCGGGTGGATTCGCCGTATCACCACGAGCCGACCGACATCGCCTATCGCCTCTACAGCGCCACGATCGATTGGGACCTGGGGCCGGCGAGCCTGATGTCATCGACCAGCTACGGGACGTTCGAGGAGAACCTGTTTTTCGGCCAAGACCGGCAGTTTGCTGCGCTCGTGACGTTCGTCTACGGCGACGCCGAAGACCGGCCGCTCGGCGTGATCGTCAAGCAGACCACCGCAACCGACAAGTTCACGCAGGAGCTGCGCCTCGCCTCGGCTGAGAACGAAACCCTGGAGTGGATGGTCGGCGCCTACTACACCAAGGAAAAATCGCGGATCGATCCGCAGGACTTCTATGCGACGGAGGGCGGCACCGACACGATCGCGGCGGATATCCCGCGCCTCATCGAGGTATTCCTGACGTCGGAATATGAAGAGTACGCCGGGTTCGCGAACCTCACCTGGCACATCAGCCCGCGCTTCGATCTCACGTTCGGCGGGCGTGAGAGTCACAACAACCAGTTCGCTGACCAGCTCATCGACCTCACCGCCCTGGGCGTACCCAACCCGGATCCACCGGTGCCGCGTGCGGAGTCGTCCGAGGACGTCTTCACCTGGTCGGTCGCACCGCGCTTCGAGATCAGCGACGACGTGTCGATCTACGCCCGCGTGGCCACGGGCTACCGTCCGGGCGGACCGAACATCCTGCCGGTGAACGCGCCTGCGGGCACGCCGGCGACTTACAAGTCGGACAGCCTGACGAGCTACGAAGCCGGCATCAAAGGCAGCTGGTTCGAGCGGGCGCTCTCGCTCGACTTTGCGGCGTACTACCTGGATTGGGAAGACATCCAGCTGTTCGCGAACATCAACGACACCGGCGTGAACGCCAACGGCGGCACCGCCGTGAGCAAAGGCGTGGAATTCACGCTGGCAACTGTGCCGACCGAGGGTCTGACCGTGTCGTTGAACGGCGCGTACACGGATGCCTATCTGACCAAGCCCACCGACCCGCTCGTCGGCGGCCTCAATGGCGACAAACTCCCGTTCGTACCGAAGCTGAGCCTGAACCTGGATGTCGACTATCAGTGGCCGGTGTTCAGCAGCTCCAGCGCTTACGTCGGCGCGAGCGTCCGCTCCATTCGCGATCAGGTCGCAGCTTTCGACCTGCGCAATGTCGACGGCAGCCAGCTCGAGGTTCCCGACTACGAAGTGATCGACCTGCGGTGCGGCCTGCTCGCCGATCGCTGGTCGATCGAGCTGTACGTGAAGAATCTCGACGACGAGCTGGGCCGCACTTCACTGTCGGGCGCCATCGGGACGTACCCGGATGACGCGCTCATCAGCGGCGTCATTCGTCCGCGGACGATCGGATTGTCGGCCACCGTCGGCTTCTGAGTTCGTGACGATGCATTTTCCTGCGAGAGCCGCGGGCATCGCGACGCTGGTCGCGATGCTCGCGGCAACCCCGGCCCTGGCCGCGCCGCCTCAAGGCTTCGAGGCGCGCGCCGAGGAGCTGCGCCAGGCCGCCGGCGTTCCGGGAATGTGGATCGCGATCGTCGAGCACGGCAACCCGACGCTGGCGCGCGGCTTCGGCGTACGCAAGCTCGGCGATCCGGCGCCCGTCGGGCCGGATACGATTTTCCCCACAGGATCGACCGGCAAGGCCGTCACGGTCGCAGCGCTCGCAACGCTCGTCGACGCGGGCAAGATCGACTGGGATGACAAGGTCGTCGACCGCTTGCCCGGCTTCCAGATGTACGACGCGTGGGTCACGCGCGAAATGACGATCCGCGACCTGCTGGTCCATCGCAGCGGACTCGGCCTGGGTGCGGGCGATCTGCTGTTCGTGCCGCGCACGAACATTTCCCGCGCCGAGGCGGTGCGACGCCTCCGCTTCATCAAGCCTGCGACCAGCTTCCGCAGCGACTACGCCTACGACAACGTCCTCTATATGGTCGCAGGCCAGCTCATCGAAGCGGTGAGCGGCGAGACCTGGGAAGAGTACGTGCGCAAGCACGTGTTCGCTCCGGCGCAGATGCTGCACTCGACGACTGACGAGGCGCGCTTTGCCGCTGCGGACCGGGGCTACCCGCACGCTCGCATGAACGGCGGGCTGCGCGGCGCCGGCGACCAGGAGCTGCTCGACGAGCGCGACGAGCTCGGCCGCAGCGCCGCGCCTGCCGGCGGCCTCGCGGTCAGCGCGAACGACATGAACAAGTGGCTGCTGCTGCAGCTAGCGCACGGCAAGTTGCCGGACGGCAGCCGGCTATTCAGCGAAGCGTCTCACGAACAGATGTGGAAACCGGTCGTGCTGCTGCCGACCGGCTCGCTCGGGCCCGAATTCAAGGCGACGGATCCGAAGCTCGCAGCCTATGCGCTCGGCTGGGACGTCCAGGACTATCGCGGCGCGAAGATCCTGTGGCACGGCGGTGCAGTGTTCGGCTTCAAGACCGCGGTCGTGCTCATGCCAGAACAGGATGTCGGTTTCGCACTCTGCATCAACAGCGAGGACGGCGAGCTGCCGCGCGGCCTGATGTACGAGCTGCTCGATCACTATCTCGGCCTGCCGCACGAGGAGTGGACGACCAAGCTCATCGCGTACAAGCAGAGGCGCGTTCAGGAAGCGCTGCAGGCGCTGCGCACGACGCAGGCCAAGCCCGCCAAGGTCGGACCGTCGCTGCCGCTCGCGCGCTACGCCGGCGTCTACACCGATCCTTGGTACGGCAACATCGAAGTCGCCGTGAAAGGCAAAGACCTGACGATCGATTTCAAGTCGACGCCGCGCATGGGCGGACGTCTCGAACACTGGCAATACGACAGCTTCGTCACGCGCTTCGACGACAAGTCGATCGAGCCCGCGTACGTCACCTTCGCGCTCGACGCGGACGGTCACGTCGCGCGGGTGACGATGAAAGCGGTCTCGCCGCTCGCCGATTTCAGCTACGACTACCAGGACCTGGATTTCAAACCGGGCGCAAGGGGAACCGAATGACCATTCGCATCGCCACGACGCTTGCCGTCGTCCTCAGCACTCTGCCGCTGCTCGCTCACGGCGAGGACGGCGGCGGCGCCACCGCCTCGCTCGCCTACAAAGCGAACGAGCAGGCTGCGCGTCCGCTCGCGCCGCGCGGCCCGACCACGGCCGAGGAAATGGAAGCCTTCGTCGACGGCTTCATGGACGCGCAGATGAAGGCCGGCCCGGTGGCCGGCGCCGTCGTCATCGTCGTGAAGGACGGCCAGGTGTTCTTCCAGAAAGGCTACGGCTACGAGGACGTGGAGAAAGAAGTGCCGGTCGATCCGGCGCAGACGCTGTTCCGTCCCGGCTCGGTGTCGAAGCTGTTCACATGGACTTCGGTCATGCAGCTGGTCGAGCAGGGCAAGCTCGATCTCGACGCCGACGTCAACACGTACCTGAAAGACTTCAAGGTCGCGTCGACCTATCCGCAGCCGGTCACCCTGCGCAACATCATGACGCACACCGCGGGTTTCGAGGATGGCGGCGTCGGCTATCTGTTCGCAGAGAAGGCCGAGGATCTGCTGCCGCTCGGCGAGTGGGTCGCGAAGCACGAGCCGGCCCGTGTGCGCCCGCCCACGACCGATTGGGCCGACGGCACGCACGCTTCGTATTCGAACTGGGCCACCGCGCTCGCGGGGCACATCGTCGAGGTCGTCTCGGGCCAGACGTTCGATGATTACGTCGCGCAACACATCTTCCAGCCGCTCGGCATGACTCGCAGCACGTTCGGCGAGCCGCTGCCGGAGGCGCTGGCGCCGCGCATGTCGCACGGCTACACGTTCGAAGCCGGCGCATTCAAGAGCAACGGTTTCGAATTCATCCACGCGGCGGGCCCGGCCGGATCGCTGTCCTCAACCGCTGCAGACATGGCGCGCTTCATGCTCGCGCACCTGCAGGACGGCGCGCTCGGCGACGGACGGATCCTGAAGCCCGAAACCGCGCAGCTGATGCACACGCGCGTGATGAGCCCGGATCCGGCGCTCAACGGCCACGCCCTCGGCTTTTACGAAACGTACATCAACGGCCACCGCATCATCGGTCACGGCGGCGACACGCAGTTCTTCCACTCGGTGCTGAGCCTGCTGCCGGAATCCGGCCTCGGCCTGTTCGCATCGGTGAACACGGGCGGCAAGGGCGGGCGCACTTCGGTCGAGCTCGAGCGCGCGTTCTTCAAGCACTACTATCCCGCGGAGCTGCCGGTCGTAAAACCGCCCGCTGACGCTGCCAAGCGCAACGCGCGTTACGCCGGCAGCTACCGCACCCTGCGCCACTCGTACACCAAGTTCGAGAAGGCGTTCGCATTGTTCGGCGACGAGGAAGTCGCGGCGATGCCGGACGGCACGCTCATGATGGGCGACATCTTCGGCAACCCGGCCCGCTGGGTCGAAGTCGGCGACGGTGTGTTCCGGCAGCAGAACAGCGACGCGTTCGCCGCCTTCAAAGGCGACGACGGCGGTCGCGCGACTCACGTCGTCGGCCTGTTCCCGCCGATCGTTTCCCAGCGCATCGCGTGGTACGAGTCGAGCAAGCTGCACGGCTTCCTCTGCGGCGTCGGCATCCTGCTGTTCATCACGACCCTGATCAGCGCCATCCGCCAGCGCAAGGCGGATCGCCAGCTCGCTCAGCTGCGCTGGGCGCGCCCGACGCTCGCATTGAGCGGCGTGCTGCTGATCCTGTTCCTGGTGATGATCGCGTCGATCCTCGCCGGCGGTTTCCAGAGCCTGATCTACAAGATTCCGACCTCGCTGTACGTGGCGCTGACGCTGCCGTTGCTGGCGATTCCGTTCGCGCTGCTGGCCGGCTGGTTCGCCGTCAGCGCCTGGCGCTCGGGTACGTGGACCTTCGGCACGCGCCTGCACTACTCGCTTGCCGCAGTGTTCGCGCTGCTGTTCCTGGTTCTTCTCAACTACTGGAATCTCCTTGGCTACCGTTTCGGCTGAACAGCGCGGAACACAGCAGGCGGCGGCGACGGTCGACGTCCCCAGCCCGTACCTGCTGTTCCTGGGCGACACGACCGAGGTTCCGTACGCGAAGACGGCGTTCGGGCTGAAGGACTGGGCGCCCGAGAAATGCGTCGGCGAGTACGCGTTGCCCGCCGCGACCGTGACGACGGGCCTGCCGCGGCTGAAGCCTGCGGAGGCCGTCGCACGCGGCGCACGTTCGCTGGTCATCGGTGTCGCCAACATCGGCGGCACGCTGAATGCCCCGTGGATGCCGGCGTTGATCGAGTCGCTCGAAGCGGGTCTCGACATCGTCAGCGGCATGCACGCGCGGCTCTCGGACAATCGCGAGCTCGACGCCGCGGCCAAGCGCCTCGGTCGTCGCTTGATCGACATCCGCCGACCGCCGCCGGGCCTGCCGATTGCGTCGGGTCGCAAGCGCAGCGGTCAGCGCCTGCTCACAGTCGGCACCGACTGCGCGCTCGGCAAGAAGTACACCGCTCTGGTGCTCGCACGCGAATTCCGCCGCCGCGGCGTCGACGCCGATTTTCGCGCCAGCGGCCAGACCGGAATCCTGATCGCCGGCGGCGGCATGCCGATCGACGCCGTCGTGTCCGACTTCGTCGCCGGCGCCGCCGAAGTGCTCAGCCCCGACGCCGACGCGGATCACTGGGACGTGATCGAAGGCCAGGGATCGCTGTTCCATCCTTCGTACTCCGGCGTCTCGCTCGGCCTGCTGCACGGCTCGCAGCCCGATGTGCTCGTGCTGTGTCACGAGCACGGTCGCAACGCCATCCTCGGCCTCGACGACTATCCGCTGCCGACGCTCGATGCAGCGATCGATCTGCACCTGGAGCTGGCGCGGCGCACGAATCCCCGTGTGCGCTGCGCCGGCGTTTCATTGAATACAGCGAAGCTCTCCGCGTCTGCCGCGCGCGCCGTGCTGGCCGAGCACCGTGCGCAGCTCGGCCTGCCGGTCGCCGATCCGATGCGCGA
>Ga0111539_10012594_pt1 | contig 10596 bp, 7 predicted proteins | sample RhiMethybrSRZTD1_FD_79667 | JGI IMG/M metagenome (GOLD analysis project Ga0111539, IMG submission 79667) | Populus rhizosphere microbial communities from Tennessee, USA - Rhizosphere MetaG P. TD hybrid SRZTD1 (version 2) (version 2) | ecosystem: Host-associated > Plants > Roots > Rhizosphere >... | reverse complement strand
CCGTTCTGGCGAGCGGCCAGGGCCAGGATGTATGGTCGACGCGATCGTGAGCCCGCCCGTGACGAGCATCTCGGCCGCGCCCCTGCGCACGTCGATCGGCCGCAAGCTGGTCGTCGCGATCACCGGCATCCTGCTGCTCGGCTTCCTCGTCGCGCACCTGGCCGGCAACCTGCAGATCTTCCTGGGCCGCGACGCGATCAACGGCTACGGGGCCAAGCTGCATTCGCTCGGCCCGCTGCTGTGGATCCTGCGCGTCGGGCTGATCGTCACGGCGCTCGCGCACGTCGTGCTCACGGTGCAGATCGCGGCCGAGAACCGCGTGGCCCGGCCCGTGCGCTACCGCCAGGGCGGCCGCGTGCAGACCACGCTGCCGGCGCGCTCGATGACGCTGACGGGCCTCATGGTGCTGGCCTTCGTGCTCTTCCACCTCGCACACTTCACCTGGGGCCTGACGCACCCGCAGTACAGCCACCTGCTCGACCCGCAGAGCCGGCCCGACGTCTACTCGATGATGGTGCTCGGCTTCCAGCAGCCCGCGATCGCCGGCACCTACATGCTCGCGATGCTGCTCCTCGGCCTGCACCTCATCCACGGGCTCAACAGCATCTGGCAGACGCTGGGCTTCAACCACCCGCGCTGGAACGGGATGCTGCTCGCCACCGGGCCGCTGCTCGGCGTGCTGATCACGGGCGGCTACATGGCCATGCCCGCGGCGGTGCTGGCCGGCATCATCCGCCTGCCGCCGGGGGTCACGCCGTGAACCTGGAGAGCAAGGTGCCCGGCGGGCCGGTGCAGCAGAAGTGGGACCGCCACCGCTTCGAGATGAAGCTGGTCAACCCGGCCAACAAGCGCAAGTTCCGGGTCATCGTCGTCGGCACCGGGCTGGCCGGCGGCTCGGCGGCCGCGAGCCTGGCCGAGCTCGGCTACCACGTCGACGCCTTCTGCTTCCAGGACAGCGCGCGCCGCGCGCACAGCATCGCCGCGCAGGGCGGCATCAACGCGGCCAAGAACTACCCGAACGACGGCGATTCCGTCTGGCGGCTGTTCTACGACACGGTCAAGGGCGGCGACTTCCGCGCGCGCGAGGCCAACGTCTACCGCCTCGCGCAGGTCAGCGCGGCGATCATCGATCAGTGCGTCGCGCAGGGCGTGCCCTTCGCGCGCGAGTACGGCGGGCAGCTCGCCAACCGCAGCTTCGGCGGCGCGCAGGTCAGCCGCACCTTCTACGCGCGCGGCCAGACCGGCCAGCAGCTCCTGCTCGGCTGCTACGCCGGGCTCAACCGGCAGATCGCGGCCGGCCGCGTGACGATGCACCCGCGCAGCGAGATGCTCGACCTCGTGCTCGTCGACGGCGTGGCGCGCGGCATCGTCACGCGCGACCTGACCAGCGGCAAGATCGCCAGCCACGCCGGCGACGCCGTCGTGCTCGCCACCGGCGGCTACGCCAACGTCTTCTACCTCTCGACCAACGCCAAGGGCTGCAACGTGACCGCGACCTGGCGTGCCTACAAGCGCGGCGCCGGCTTCGCCAACCCCTGCTACACGCAGATCCACCCCACCTGCATCCCGCAGACCGGCCACCACCAGAGCAAGCTCACGCTCATGTCGGAGTCGCTGCGCAACGACGGGCGCGTGTGGGTGCCCAGCCAGCCCGGCGACAAGCGCCCGCCCGACGGGATCCCCGACGCCGAGCGCGACTACTACCTCGAGCGCAAGTACCCCAGCTTCGGCAACCTCGCGCCGCGCGACATCTCCAGCCGCGCCGCCAAGGAGGCCTGCGACGCGGGCCGCGGCGTCGGGCCCGGCGGCCGCGGCGTGTACCTCGACTTCCGCGACTCCATCGCGCGCCTGGGTCGCGCGGAGATCGCCGACCGCTACGGCAACCTGTTCGAGATGTACCAGCGCATCACCGACGAGGACCCCTACCAGGTGCCGATGCGCATCTACCCCGCGCCGCACTACACGATGGGCGGGCTGTGGGTCGACTACAACCTGATGTCCACGATCCCCGGCCTGCACGTGATCGGCGAGGCGAACTTCTCCGACCACGGCGCCAACCGCCTCGGCGCGAGCGCGCTCATGCAGGGCCTGGCCGACGGCTACTTCATCCTGCCCTACACGATCGGCCACTGGTTCGCGACGGCCAGGCTCGCGCCGGTCACGACCGAGCACGCCGAGTTCCGCCGCGCCGAGGACGAGGCCGCCGCGCGCACCGCCAGGCTGCTGGCCATCGGCGGCAGCCGCTCGCCCGACAGCTTCCATCGCGAGCTCGGCGCGCTCATGTGGGACCGGGCCGGCATGGCGCGCAACGCGAAGGGACTGCAGGACGTGGTCGCCCGGCTGCCCGCGCTGCGCGAGCAGTTCTGGACGGACGTGCGCGTCGTCGGCGGCGGCGAGGAGCTCAACGCGCAGCTCGAGCACGCCGGGCGCGTGGCCGACTTCCTCGAGTTCGCCGAGCTGCTCGCGCGCGACGCGCTCGACCGCGACGAGTCCTGCGGCGGGCACTTCCGCGAGGAGCACCAGACGCCCGACGGCGAGGCCGTGCGCGACGACAGCCGCTACTGCCACGTCTCGGTGTGGGAGCACGGCGGCGACGGCGCGGCTCCCGTGCGGCACAAGGAGCCGCTCAGCTTCGAGAACGTCCCGCTCGCGACGCGGAGCTACAAGTGAACCTCACGCTGCGCATCTGGCGCCAGCGCAACGCGCACGAGAAGGGCGAGCTCGTGAGCTACGAGGCCAGGGACGTCTCGCCCGACATGTCCTTCCTCGAGATGCTCGACGTGCTCAACGAGGGCCTCGTCGAGCAGGGCCAGGCGCCGGTGGCCTTCGACCACGACTGCCGCGAGGGCATCTGCGGCACCTGCGCGCTCGTCATCGACGGCGTGCCGCACGGGCCGCTGCGCGCCAACACGACCTGCCAGCTCCACATGCGCAGCTTCGAGGACGGCGACACGATCACGATCGAGCCCTTCCGCGCCAAGGCCTTCCCCGTGGTGCGCGACCTGTGCGTCGACCGCTCGTCCTTCGACCGCGTGCAGCAGGCGGGCGGCTTCATCTCGGTGAGCACGGGCGGCGCGCCCGACGCCAACGCGATCCCGGTCGGCAAGGCCGAGGCCGAGACCGCCTTCGACGCCGCCGCCTGCATCGGCTGCGGCGCCTGCGTGGCGGCCTGCCCGAACGCCTCGGCCATGCTCTTCGTCGCGGCCAAGGTCGGCCACCTCGCGCACCTGCCGCAGGGACAACCTGAGCGTGATCGCCGTGTCCTGAAGATGGTGTCCGCGATGGATCAGGAAGGCTTCGGCAACTGCCGAAACTACCTCGAATGCGAGGCGGTCTGTCCCAAATCCATCAGCGTGCGCTTCATCGCCGAGATGAACCGCGACTGGCGCCGAGCGGCGATGCGCCGCGGCGACGCACCGGAGCAGCGCGCCGACGGCTGACCGCGGCTATCGCTCCCGGGTCCGACGACTGAGGGCCGCCGTGCTCCCGCTCATCCTGACCGTCACGTCGATCTACCTCGGGCTGTGCCTGATCGCCTGGCTGTTCCAGTCGCGGCTGATCTTCTTCCCCGGGCCGCCGCCCGTCCGCACGCCCGACGCCTACGGCCTGGCCTACGAGGAGGCGCCGCTCCGCACCGACGACGGCCTGCGCCTCTCGGCCTGGTGGCTGCCGGTCGAGGCGCCGGCCGGCTGCGTGCTCGTGTGCCACGGCAACGCGGGCAACATCGAGCACCGCCTCATGCTGGCGCGCGCCTTCCAGGCCATGGGCCTCTCGGTGCTGCTCTTCGACTACCGCGGCTATGGCGCCAGCGAGGGGCGTCCCAGCGAGGCCGGCACCGTGCTCGACGCGCGCGCCGCGCTCGAGTGGCTGCACGCGGCGGGCTGGGAGGACGAGCGGATCGTGCTCTACGGCGAGTCGCTCGGCGGCGCAGTGGCGCTGCAGCTCGCGCGCGATCGGCCGCTCGCGGCCGTCGTCGTCGAGAGCACCTTCACGTCGGTGCCCGACCTCGGCGCGCGCCTCTACCCGCTGCTGCCGGTGCGGCTCATCGCCACGATCCGCTACGACAACCTCGAGGCCGTGCGGACGCTGCGCGCGCCGCTGCTCGTGGCGCACAGCCCCGGGGACGAGATCGTGCCCTTCGACCTGGGGCGCGCGCTCTTCGAGGCAGCGCCCAAGCCCAAGCAGTTCCTGCAGACCTCCGGGGAGCACAACGACGGCGGCTTCCAGCTCCGAGCCGAGTGGCAGGACCGCGTGAAGGCCTTCATCCGGCACGCGCTGCCCGTGCCGGTGCCGGCGGGCGCGGCGCGGTGAGGGGCACCGACGTCGGCTATCGGCCCTGCGCCTTCACCGGAATGTCGAGCCGCGCATCCTGCCCGGGCTCGATGGAGACGAGGGCCGAGCCGCGCGCACTGCGCTCGTAGTCGATCCGGTTCCCTCGTCCGAACACCGCCAGGCGCGGCGTGACGAACACCTTGTAGACGCCGCCGGGCAGGTCGACCAGGCGGTAGCTGCCGTCCTCGCTCGTCAGCGCCGAGCGCTTCGGACTGCTCTCGGTGACGGACATGGCGCTGACGGTCAGCCGCGTCGTCACCGGGGCGCCGTCGGCGTCACGCACGACGCCGGAGAGGACATTCGCGCGCGCGAGACGGAGAGTGAGACGGGGATCGCGATCGGTCGTCGCCAGTGTGACGGGCTGCGAGCTGCCCCGGAAGTCGGGATGACTGACGTCGACGTTCCACTCCCCGAGACTCACGTCGTCGAAGGCGAAGCGCCCTTCGGCATCGGTGACGAGGCGGCCCGTCTCCGGAGCGTCGTTCTGGGTCCAGCCGGCTTCGGCGAGTCGCACCTCGGCCTGCGCGATCGGTGCGTCGGTCGCGGCATCGAGCACGAGGCCGGCGAGCGTCCGTCCGCCGAAGCGGATGTCGGCCCAGGTGCTTCCGCCGGGCTCGACGATCACGGGCGTGACTTCCGAGATGCCGCCGCGCGGCGAGCGCGCCACGAGGCCGAGGTCGCCACAGCCGGCGACGTCGACTTCGAAGCGCCCGTAGTCGTCCGCCTCGATGGACATCTCGACGCCGCGGCCGCGGGCCATGATCGACGCCTTCGCGACCGGCTGCCCCGCCGACAGAGCCAGGCCCGACAAGTGCGCCGGCGCCGGGAGCACCGCGTCGACAGTGGTCACGTCGCCGGCGACGACAGCAGCTTCGATGACGGTGGAGAGCGACCCGCCCGGGCCGTCCTGGCTGAACTCGAGGGCCCACTGCCCCGGCGGCGCCTGCACGAGATAGCGGCCATCGGGGCCGCTCGACGCCGACGCGATGACGTCGTTGGGGCCCGCCGATTTCTTGACCATGACGTCCACGTTGCGGGCCACACGGCCGTCTGCCGAGTGGACCCGACCGACGAAGCATCCCGCGGCCTCGAGGGACAGGACGAAGTCCAGCCGACGCTCGCCCGCCTGGAGGGTCACCGTGTCCGTCGCCGGCAGTCCGCCCATTCCGCTCGCGCTGATGAACCACTTGCCCGGCGAGAGGCCGTCGAAGCGGAAGGCGCCCGAGTCGCCGGTGTCCAGCGTGCGTGGTCTCAGCAGCGCCGCGCTGCCCACATGATCGCCGGGCCACACGATGAGATGCACGCCGTGCAGCGGCGCCGACGAGCCCTTGGCGACGACACGGCCGGCGAGCGTCGCACCGGGCTCGAGATCGAGGACGCGCTCCTGCCGCGGCGCGCCCAGCGCGAGCCCCGCGATCATCCGCGCGCTCCTGCCCAGGCTGGGCGAGTCGACGAGCACCCCGATCTGGGCCGGGCAGACATCGCCGACGAGGAAGGCGCCGGGCTGATCCTCGATCGGCTGCACCGGCAACTCCCCAGCCTCGTGCGGATTCGAGAAGCCATCGAGCATGCCGCGGAAGGCGCGAACACTGGCGTCGGTCAGCGGACGGCTCGAGTGCTCCTGCAGCAGGCGCAGCACGAGCTGCCCGCGCGGGACGAGCCGGAGCGTGATCTCGGGGCCCCCGCCGACAAGGCGTCCCGCACAGGCCGGCTCGCGTTCCGGCGCCCACGCGCAAGCCGCGTACTCGGCGCGCGCATCGAGCCCGCCGATCACGAAGCGCCCCTGCGCGTCGCTCAACGCCTCGCTGTAGCGAGCGGGGCGGCTGTCGAGCGAGCCCGCGACCGTCCGGTCGTGCTCGATGATGAAGAGCACCGCTTCGACGGTGTGGGTCGAGGCGTCCGCTCCGTCCCAGCCGTCGACGAGCTCGTCGTTCAGTTTCACGGGGACCTGCGCGAGCGGCTGACCCCGCTCGTCGACGACGCGTCCGGTGATGCAGCGGCCGCGGCCGAGGATCACGTCGCCGAGCTGCACCGACTCGCCCAGGCTCGCGCGGACGTCGCGCTGCGCCGCATCGCGCCCCGCGACGTCGAGCCGCACGTGGATGGGCTGGTCGGTCGACGGCCCGATCCCCTCGATGACGAAGCGTCCATCGGCGCCCGAGACCGCCGCCACGAAGTTGCGGGCGGAGCCCTCGCTGATGCTCGACTGCCGCGCATCGCCCGAGGCGAAATCGCTGGGCGCCGTCGCGACCACGTCGACGCCAGGCAGCGGCGCGAGCGACTCGTCGACGACGCGCCCCTCGATGGCGATGCCGGCGACGAGCGTCAGCACCCCGACGTCGATCGTGAGCGCGGCGTCCGCCGCCTCCGCCGATTCCGAGGGTGCACTGGAGGGGGCCTCGCGGCAAACGTGCCGCGCCGGACGGAGACCCGTGCGCTGGGCGAGCAGCTCGGGCCAAGGACGACCGTCATCGGCGTCGAACGGGACTTCCCGCGACAAGGCGGCCGCCAGCGAGAAGTGTCCCAGGGCATCGGAGGTCGTCGACTCGCAATCGGACAGAGGCGCGTCCGCCTCGGCCTCGGGATGCGCGGCCCACCACGACGCGCTGTCGGGCACGAGCCAGACGTGGGCGCCGCCGACCGGCGCACCGCTCGAGTCGAGGAGGCGTCCGGTGTAGACGACGCCGACCGTCGGCGACAGGAACCACGCCGGCTCGACCGGCGTCTCGGTCGCGGTCGCGGTCTCGGCCAGGACCGCGGCGCTCGGCTGGTCGCCCCAACCGGCGGGCACATCAAGGGTCGGAGCGCCGGACGGCGCGCCGCTCGCCGGCTGCGGCTCAGCTTCGGCGTCGGGCGCCGACGTCGGCCACAACGCCCACACCGAAGCGACCGCGAGGAGCAGCGCGGCACCGAGCGACCAGAGCGCGAGGTGACCTCGCGGGCGGCGAGACGAGTGCCCGGTCGTCATCGACCGCGAGTCTAGGGGGCTACCGCTCGGCTGTCACTCCGCTACGGTCGCCCGGTGCTCGGCGCCGACGCGGGCGCGACGGCCGGCGTCTTGGGCGCCAGCCGCCGCAAGGCCCACCACACCATCAAGGTGCCCACGCCAGAGACGACGCCGGCGACGGCCGCCTCGTGGCCGCGGTCGAGCAGCCACAGCCCGGTCGCGAGCATCGCGCCCCAGATGCAGGCCAGCCCGCCGATCACGCCCACGCCGATGCTGAGCATCTCGGGCGGACGCACGACGTCCGGCGCCAGGGCCGCGACCGGCCCCCACCAACCCACCGGCCGCACGCGCCGGTAGAACTCGACCAGCTCGGCCGGGTCGGGGCGCCGCAGGAAGGGTGTCGCGAGCAGCACCGCGCTCAGCGACACCGCGACCACGAGGCACAGCCGACCCTCGGGCGCCAGGTGGCCGGCGGGCGTGAGCGGCGTGACGGGCCATCCGTCCTGCAAGAGAAAGGTGGCCGCGAAGGCGGTCGCCGACGAGGCGAGCATGGCCACGATCTCGTGCGCGGCCTTGACGCGCCACCACACCCATCGAGCGAGATAGAGCGGGCCGCAGCCGCCCAGGATCGACATGAAGAAGAGGAACAGATCGCTGATGGAGCGCGCTTGCCAGGCGAGCAGTCCGGCCGTGAGCATCACCCCGACGCAGGCCATCCGCCCCACCATCACGTAGTGGCGCGCCTCTGCGTCGGGACGCACGAAGCGGCGCCACACGTCGTTGACGAAGAACGACGCGGCCACGTTGATGTGCGTGTCGACCGTCGACATGAAGGCCGCCATCAGGCCGACGATCGCGAGGCCGAGCAGGCCGGCGGGCAGGTAGCGGCCCATCATCGTGACGTAGGCGCGCTCGGAGTCCGTGCGCGCGAGCACGGCGCCGGCCGTGACCTGCGCGCCCGGCGTCACGTGCGCGAGCGGCTCGGGCTTCCAGTCCGCGGCGGTGCCGGCCAGCTCGAGCGGAATGCGCTCGTCGCCGACGACGATCTCCTCCGGGCCCACGCTCGTCACGACGCCGTCGATCGGCGAGGTCACCTCGACCGGCGGCACGAGCACGAGCGACGCGAGCGCCACGAGGATCCACGGCCAGGGCCGCAACGCGTAGTGCGCGAAGTTGAACCACAGCATGGCGAGCATGCCGTGCCGCTCGTCGCGGCTGGCCGCGATGCGCTGCACGGCCACGCCGCCGCCGTCGACGTTCTCGGCGGCCCACCAGGCGACGCCGAGGTAGACGCAGACCGCGGCGAGCGGCGCGGTCCAGAAGCCGGCCGTCCCCCGCGCCGGGAGGAAGGACAGCGCCTCGGGCGGGAAGACGCCGTTGGACGCCGCCGCGGCGATCACGCCCGCGCTGCCGCCCACCTGGTTCCAGGCCGCGACCGCGAGCACGACCGAGCCGAGCATCGCCAGCCAGAACTTGGGCACGTCCGTGACCACGACGCCCCACAGCCCCGACGCGAGCGAGTAGGTCAGCGCCAGCGCCGACGCCAGGCACACGCCGGTGAGCTTGCCGACGCCCATGAGGACGTCGAGGATCTTCGTCGCCGCGAGCAGCACCCAGCACAGGATGATCGTGTTCGTGATGCACGAGTGGAACACGCCGAGCACGCCGCGCAGCACCTGCCCGTCGCGTCGCCCGTAGCGCAGCTCGGCCAGCTCGGCCTTGGTCATCACGCCGCCGCGCCGCCACCAGCGCGCGAACAGGAACACGCCGAGGACGCCGCTGACCAGGAAGCACCACCACAGCCAGTTCTTCCAGATGCCGTGGTCGCGCACCCAGCCCGTCACGGCCAGCGGCGTGTCGCACGAGAAGCTCGAGGCCACGATCGAGGTGCCGGTCAGGAACCAAGGCAGCGAGCGGCCCGAGAGGAAGAACTCGTCCACGCTGCTGCCGCCGCGGCGGGCGTAGATCAGGCCGATGCCGACGATCGTGACGCAGTACACGGCGATCACGACCCAGTCGAGGGTGGCCAAGCGCATGTGGTGGCCCAGCCTACCGACCGGATGTCCGGCCCGAGACTGCAATCGCCCGCGCGCCGCACTTGCCCTCGTCGCGCACGCCGTGGTCGAATGGCCGCACCATGCGCCTGACGACGACGTCGTCCCGCTTCCTCGCGCTGATTGCGCTCGTCGCGCTCACCGTCGCCGGCGGCGCGGCCGGCTGCGCGAGCGCGCCGTCCGCGGCGTCCGCGCCCTCCGCGCGCCTCGACGACGACGACCTCGAGGCCTGGAGCCGATACCTCGCGCCGCGCGGCAGCGAGCTCGCCTGGGAGAGCCTGCCCTGGCTGTCGAGCTACTCCGACGGCGTGCTCGCCGCGCAGGAGCAGCGGCGTCCGCTGCTGCTCTGGGTGATGAACGGCCACCCGCTGGGGTGTACCTGAAACAACGGCGTGGCGGGCCGTGCGCTCGTCTGGTCGGATGAACGGGTGAGGCAGGCCGCGGCCGGCTTCGTCGTGGCGACCGACGAGACCTGGCGCCTTCAGAACGGCGACGACGCCGAGTGCCGGCACTTCCAGGCCATGGCCGACCAGGGACACTACGGCCACCCGCGCGCGGAGGGCGAGCCGCGCGACAGGGGCACGCGCCAGGGCATCTACGCCTGCGCGCCGAGCGGCGTGCTGCTGGCTTCGATCAATGCGCTCGACGCCGACGCCGTGCTCGCGACGATCGAGCGCGCGCAGGCGGCCTGGGCGGCGCTGCCCGACGAGCAGCGCTGGCTCGCGTCGGGCGTCGAGCTGCGTCCGGCGCACCGCTGGGAGTGGAGCTGTCCGGACGACGGCCTCGTGCTCGTGCGCACGGTGCGCGAGCTGCCGGCGGACGGCGACCCGCAGGCGACGCCGCGCCAGCCGTCCAACCGCGACCATGCCTGGTTCAGCGCGGGCGAGGCGCGCCTGCTGCTGCCCGAGCCGCTCGAGCCGGGCCGCCGCACGACCGTGCCGCCGCTCGTGGTGCGCCGCCTGGCGCGCTTCCACCTCGTCGACAACATCAAGGGACAGACGCTGCCCTTCGCCGAGCCCGAGGTGTCCGCCGACTCGTGGCTGGCCAGCGAGGTCGACTCGCGCGACGGCGACGCCGTCGTGCTGCGCCTGACCGGCGCGACGCGCGCGGTGGCCGATGGGCCGTGGCTCATGGGCGACGAGACCTGGAAGCCCGACGGCGAGTACCCGCGCGGCGTGAGCTGCGAGCTCGCGGGCCGCGCCGTCTGGTCGCCGTCGCGCGGCGCCTTCACCTCCTTCGAGCTCGTGGCGCTCGGCGAGTACT
>Ga0111539_10012593_pt1 | contig 10597 bp, 9 predicted proteins | sample RhiMethybrSRZTD1_FD_79667 | JGI IMG/M metagenome (GOLD analysis project Ga0111539, IMG submission 79667) | Populus rhizosphere microbial communities from Tennessee, USA - Rhizosphere MetaG P. TD hybrid SRZTD1 (version 2) (version 2) | ecosystem: Host-associated > Plants > Roots > Rhizosphere >... | reverse complement strand
GAGCTGCGCCTCGGGCAGCGGATACGTGCCCTCGAGCTCGATCGGGTTCTGCGTCGCGAACACATAGAACGGCTCAGCGAGCGAGTACGTCTTGCCCTGCACGGTGACGCGATGCTCCTGCATTGCTTCGAGCAGCGCCGACTGCGTCTTCGGCGGGGTGCGGTTGATCTCGTCGGCCAGCACGATGTTTGCGAAGATCGGCCCGGGCGCGAACACCATCTGGCGACGACCGGTGGTCGCATCTTCCTGGACGAGGTCCGTGCCGGTGATGTCCGACGGCATGAGGTCGGGCGTGAACTGGATGCGCGAGAACTTCAGGTCGAGCACGCGCGCCACCGTGTGAATCAGCAGCGTCTTGGCGAGTCCCGGCGCCCCGACGATCAGGCTGTTGCCACCGACGAACAGTGTCATCAACACCTGATTGACGACCTCTTCCTGGCCGATGATGATCTTGCGCAGCTCCGACATGATCTGCTGCCGGCCCACGTTCATCCGATCGGCAAGCGCGATATCGTCCGGCGACTCGAGATCGACGACGTCATTCACCACTTGGTTCAGCGCCATGTGCTCTGTGCTCCCGTCAAGTCCCAAAACCCACATCCCAAACCCAAATCCCAACCGGAGCCCAAATCCGTTTTGGGGCGTGGGATTTGGAGTCTGGGATTTGGGATTTCCTATTTCCCCTCCGCCGCCCTGATCTCTCTTGTCTTGAGAGCGAGTCCGGTGACCAGCTTCTCCAGCTCGCCCGCATAGCGCGCCGGATCCATGCTGTCCTTCAGCAGGCGCAGCGACTCGACGCGCCGCTCCATGTCGCGCCGCTCGACGTAGAGCGCGCGCAGCTTCGGATCGGTCGGCAGTCCGTCGGCCTCCGTCGACCCGAGCGAGATGACCGAGGCCATCTTGCCGTCGGCGTCCTTCCCCTTCGAGTCCTTGCCGTTCGCGGCCGGCTCCTGTGATCCCTGCTTGTCCCCGTCGTCATCGAGCATCGCGTGCTCGGTCGACAGCAGGCCTTCCTGCTCGTACGCGCGCGCGACCTCGCGCTTCGCGTACTGGAATGCTTCTAGGACGCTGACGCGACGATTCTTGTCTGCGTCCGCTTCCTCGGCCGTGAGCGCCGTCACGAAGAAGCCACCAAACAGCGTGTCGTACTGCTCAGCACCGTTGCGCGTCGCTGTCACGATCGTTCGACCCTGCGCCGACAGCTCTTCGATAAATGGACCGCTCGAGCTCGACGTGTCGACGAACACGACCTGTTTCGCCGGGAGCTTCTTGAGCAGGGTGTTGAAGTCGGCCGGCGTCATGTCGGGGCCGGGCAGGTTGAATTTCGGCGAGCGTCCGTCGTAACTGCCGTGTCCAATCAGCGTGACGAACACGACGTCGTCCGGGCCGGCCTGCTTGGCGAATGTATCGAGGGCCTTGGTGATTTCATCGCGCGTCGACTTTCCCGTCACGCGCTTGTCACCTTCCTCCTCGGCGTCGACCAGATAGACGAGTCGCTCCGGTGTGACGCCAAGTCGTTCCGACGCCTCAGCGAGCGTCGTGCCCCACTTGTGAAAGACCTTGGCATGTTCCGGGTCGCCGGCGAGACCGACGACAATCAACAGGAAGACCTTCAGCATTACGCCAACCCCACCGCACGCCGATAGCCCCACTCCGCGAACATGAGTCCCATCAACGTGACGAGGATGATCGGCATGTTCCAGAGCTCGCGTTCTTCAACCGACGTCACGCCGCGTCCGGCGTAGCGGACGTCTTCGGCCAGACCGGCGACGTTCTCCGCCGTGTAGAACTTGCCGCCGGTCTCCTCGGCAATCCGCCGCAGCGGCTGCGGATGCATCGTCGGATCGAAGTACTCGACATCGCCGGGTGCCGCTCGCACATACGCGATACCCGATCCGACGGCCTGACCGCCACGCGTCGCGTCGACCGACACCTCATAGGCACCCTGTTCGGTGCTCACGAACGTGCCGCGATACTGACCGTCCCGCTGGCCGGTCCACTGCAGCGGTACGTTGACGGTCTGCCCGCCGGGGCGCGCGACCTGCGCGACGACCATCGCGTCGTTGATCTCCACGAACGACGGATCGACCACGGTTGCTTCGATCGTGATCGCATCGCCGGGCTCGACCCGCTCGGTCGACATGCGCACGTCGACTGGATCGGGGACACCCTCGACGAGCCAGCGCTGCATCTGCCGCCAGAAGTGTTCGTGCGTCTGATCCTCGAGCGGAATCGACGCGTGCATCTGCCACTCCCACGAGTCCTGCGCCGTGAACGCGATCGCCTTGCCACGACCGAACTGCTGCGCAGCCAGCACGGCCTGCGATCGGCCGCGTTCATCCGCACCGTTCAACAGCACCGTCGCGCCCGGTTTCACGGGAAGCGACGCATTCGGCGACGTGAGCAGCGGCAGCTGCGGCCAGCGCGTCATGGATGCCGCCTGCGTGTCGGCGATCTGCGTGACGGCGTGTTCCTGCCCCGCGCGCGTCGGCGCGACCTTGAGGCGCGCGATTCCGGCCGGGTCCGACGCGCGAGTTTTCGCATCGATCGCCAGCGGCAGCGCATCGGCAACCGGCGTCCCGCCGTAACCACCTTCGCCGAACGAACGCGCACCGCCGAGCATCAGCAGACCGCCACCGCGTCGATCGACGAAGTCGGCGATCATCTGCAGCTGATCGCCGGAGAATGCGCCCGCTTCGACGCTGCCGAGGATCAGGCCGCGATACTTGAACAGCTCTTCGCGCGTCTTCGGAAATCCGCCGATCAGCTCCTCCGGGTTATCCACCTTCAGTCGCAGGAACTTGTTGTCGGCGGTCCGCTGCAGCGAGACGACCTGCAGGTTTTTGTCGTCCTCGACGGCGCGGTTGATGAACTTCATCTCGAACCGCGGCTCGCCCTCGTAGTAGAGGATCTTCTCGCGCTCATCGCGCACGTTGATGAGCGCCTGTCGCTCGTTGTTCTGCGTCACCAGCTCGCCCTGCTGCGGCGCAACGCGGAACTTGAACAACCGCGGACCGGCTTCGGCGGCGGTCGCTCGTACGCGCACGGTCGCAGGGCTGCCATCGGCGGGCAGCTGCACTTTCTCCGACCCGACGATGCGCCCCTCGTCCTCGACGTCGACGGTCACGGTCTGGCCCGCGTATCCCGTTTCGCGAACGACGACATCGAGCAGGAGCGATGCGTCCTTGAGCACGGACCGGGGGGTGGTGACCTTGTCGACCTGCAGATCGCGTGGAAGCCGCTCGCTGCCGACGCCAATGGTGAACACGGGCAGCTTGTCGGCCTTCATCCCGAGCAGCGCGTTGTTGAGGGACGCTTCGCTCGTGTCCGCGCCATCGGAGACCAGGACAACGCCCGACACCGGCAGGCCCGCGAGCTCGTCGCGTGCGCCCTCGAGGGCGGCGCCAAGCCGCGTCTGCGATCCGTCGAAGGTCAACTCCTTGACCGATCCCGCACGACCCGCCGTGGAAGAGAAGCGGAACACGCGAACGAGGAACTTGTCGGATAACGATTTCATCAAGGCGCTGTCGCCAGCGGAAAACTGCTGCCGGATGAACTCGCTGCGCGGTTTCCCGGCCCAGTCCGGGATCTGCATGCTCTTGGAGTCGTCCAGGAGAATCGCGACCACGTTCTGCTGGGTCACCGCGGCGCGGACGATGAGAGTGGGCCTGAACAGGCAGAAGAGGACCAGACCGAGCGTCGCAATACGCAGCGTCGTCAGAATGATCCGGTCACGAAGTCGGCCTTCGTTGACGCGGACCCGGCGGTAGGTGAAGACCGCCAGCACCACGACGAGGACGACCAGGGAGGCCGCCACCAGCGACCCGGTCGTGACGTTGAAACGGAATTCTCCCTGCTGGAAAACGATGGGGCGATAGGAGAAGAGCGCCTGGAAAATCCGGTCTACCATCCGGCCCTCGGGATCACACAGGGTAGCTAGGTAGCTGGGTGGCTAAGTCGCTGGGTAGTTGCCTAGCTACCGAAAATGCCTAGCCACCTAGCCACCCAGCCAAGGCGCCGATCATACACTGCCCTCGGCCTGGCGCGTGGCGTCTTTGGACAGATGGCCAACCCACCAGACGAAGGCCAAAACCGCCGCCGCCGGCAGCAATGCCGCCCAGATCCCGCTGACTCCGAGGTCGTCCAGAAGCGCCGGTCCGGCTCGCGAAATTAACGTCATCAGCAGGACCGCCCATGAAATGGCCGCCGCCGTATCGACCAGCGAAAACCGTAATGCCGAGACCCGTGCATAGGCACACGCCGCGGCCAGCGCGATGCGCAAGCCCGGGGCGAACCGGATCAAGAAGATCATCACCGTCTGGTGACGTCGGACTCTGTCGACGATCACTGCGTGACGAGCAGCAATCGGTCGCAACCGCCGCAGCCACCCGTCCACGCGGCCGCGCAGGAGATAGAAATAGAACTGGTCACCGGCGGCTGCGCCCAACGCGCCGGCGACGATCACCCCTGCCGCCGACAGCTTGCCGGCCGCGACCAGGACGGACGCCGCGATGAATACGACCTCGCCTTCTATCGCCGCCGCAGCGCAGATACCTCCGTATGTTGCAAACGTCCCCAGGGTCATGCGTATTCCGCCGCCTCACCCAGGGTCCTCGCGATCGACGAGATATCCGCGTCGGTGAGGTCGGCATACACAGGAACCTGAATCGCCTGCGCAGCCCGTTCCGCTCCCGGCGCCGGAGCATGGCCGTTGCCGAACAGCGGCAGTCGAGTGCACACGTCGACGTGCAGCGTTTCCACGTCGATGCCATGACGAACGCAGTACTTGACCACCTCGTCTCGCCGCGAGGCGTACACGGCATATTGATAGAACACGTGCGTGCGGTCCTCGGCGAGCGTGGGTGTCTCGACCGGTGTCGAGGCGAGCGCGGCGGTCATCGCGCTGGCGTGCGCCACCGTCCGGCACGTCCACGCGTCCAGATGCTTGAGTCCTTCGAGTCCTATCGCCGCCTGCACGTTCGTGTACCGCTGTCGATAAGACGGCGGAAATCGGTCCAGCGGTTTGATCCTGTCCCAGAGATAGACGTCTGGATTCGCCTGCAGGTACGACGCCACCCACAGGATCGGATATAGCGACCATTTGAAGATGTCCCGGCGAATCACGACCCGCTCGAACCGGCCGAGCCACATCTTCTTCATCACTTCGTTTTCGCTCGGCCATGGCTCGGCTTCCGCCAGCGATCGCACCGTGCGCGCGATGGCCTCGTCATTGGTGACGGCCACGCCGCCACCATACGTGTTCAGCGGCTTCAACAATTGCAGGCTGAAGAAGCCCGCATCCCCAATCGTGCCGACGGGCTGCCCGTTCCACGAGGCGCCCAGCGCGTGCGCACAGTCTTCGACGACGACGAGGCCGTGCCGTCGCGCGATCTCGAGAATCGGCTGCATGTCGCACGGCAGCCCGTAGAGGTGGGTCGGGACGATCGCGCGCGTGCGCGGCGTGATGACGCGCTCGATCGCGCAGGGATCGATCGTGAACGTTCTCGGGTTCACATCGGCAAAGACCGGCGAGAAGCCGGCGACGCGAGCCAGCTCGGGAATCACCCAGAACGTCAGCGCGGGAAACACGATTTCCGAACCCTGCGGCAAGTCGAACGCCTTCAGCAGATACCAGAACGCCATGCGACCGTACGACGCGGTGATCGCGTGGCGCGCGCCCGCTCGATCCGCGAATGCTCGTTCGAAATCGGCGATCTCCGGCCCCCGGACCAGCGTCCCGCGTTCACGCATTGCGGCAATCGTCTGGACCGTGTTCGGGATCACCCGCGTTCCATATCTCGATATCGGGCTCAGCATGTGACAGCCCTCGATTGCAGCCGGAGCTCCTTGCGCTGGTGCGTCGACAGCACCGGTTCGTCCAGTCGCGCGAACGCGCGATGCACCAGACCTGGCAGCGGCAGATAGTTGGCGAGGTACGACGGGCGCACATAGAAGCGCGTGTACGCCGCACCGAGCAGAAATCGCAGTTCTTCCGCCGAGAGCGCAGGATGGTGGAAGGTCGGCGTATAGCCGTCGAAGCGTTCCCAGTCCTGCTCGTAGACGAGCGGACCGAGCTGGCGCCACATGGGCGTGCCGGGATAGGGAGTCAGGATCTTGAACTGCGCCACCGTCGGCGACAGCTCGATGGCCCACTGAATCGTGGCGGCGATCGACGCCCAGTCGTCCTGCAGAAATCCGATGACGAAGTACGCCGCGGTCAGAATCCCGCGCGCCCGGCACGCATTCACGATGCGCTGCTGATGCGTATCGGGAATGCAGCGACGCCCCGATCGACGAAGCGTGTCAGGCGAAACAGTCTCGACGCCGAAGCTGATGGCGGCGAGACCGGCGCGCCGCAGCCGGTCCAGCAGCGGCAGATCGAGGCGATCGAGCCGCGTCTCGCACTCGAAGCGGACCTTCAGTTGCCGCGCGAGGATCTCGTCGCACAACGCGAGGCACCGATCGCGATCGTCGGTGAACAGCGGATCGCGAAACACGATGTACGGTCGCGTCTGCAGCGTGCACACGTACGCGATCTCGTTGACGATGCTCTGAATCGAGCGCACGCGGTGTGCGGCCAGGATTCGATGCGGGCAGTACGTGCAGAACTCGGGACAGCCGCGACTCGCCAGGAGCGGCACGGCGCCGCCGAACAGGCGCGCCACGGCGCGGTCCGAGGCGCGCGTGAACGCGGCCCGTCGATCGTCGCGCAGCAGGTCCCAACGTGGAAACGGCAGCGAGTCGAGATCCGACAGCGGCTCGCTGACGATCCGCCCTGACAGCCGCTCGCCCCCGGCCACACGTACCGCGGCGTGCTCCGGCTCGCCCATGACGACGAAATCGCCGTGCTCGTCGAACAACTGCGGCAGCTTCGACGCCGCCAGGCCGACAAACCCCACGTGACTGCCGCGAGCGCGCTGCTGCGCGGCCCACGCGATCTCGTGGCGGTAATCGACGAGCGAGGTGAGCACGAACGTCACGTCGCCGTCGGTCGCATCGCCGGACGTGAACGCGACCTCGTGGCCGGCCGACGCACAGAGTGCCGCAATGTATCCGAGCTGAACGCTCGGGAGCGTATTCAGGCGTCGCTTGACCTCATAGGCAATGCGCGTCGTGCGCGAGAACGGCCGGAAGCGCGATCCATACCCGCCGGCCACGGTGTCTTTGCTCACGAACCCGTCTTTCGATTGCAGATCAGCGACAACGATCCGCACGGTCGTCTCCTTCCGCCTTCGCGCTGCGGCTACGGCGAGACAAGCCCTCCTGCGTGGGCCCGGCTCGACGAAGTCGACATACGTGTCGCAGCTTGCCGCGCCGAAGCTGCGCAGCAGCGGAGGCGGGAAACTGTGACGATTACGCTCGAGTGAGGCGGGAAGGCGGGCCGCGCGGGACGCGCGGGCGAACAAAACGCGTGGGTCGGAGCGACGACCACGTGACCTGGAGCAGGGGACGACCGAGGACATGCGCCGGATGCGCGCCTATGTCGGAGAGGGCAGCGTCGGCACTCGCGTCGGTCCCATCGTCATCGACCGCAGACGAGGGCGAAGCGGCACGATGCCGCTCGCTTACGACACAGCGGTACGTGTGACGGGCGGAGTCGAGACCGGCCTGGACAACCTGCGCGCCCCTCGGACCAGGCAGCGCCAGCACGATGGCGATCCACAGAACGTGGTGGAGCATGGCCGCTCGGACGCTAGCACAGGCAATGCCGCCCTGGTGCAGTAGTTAGGTTGCTGGGCGGTTGGCAGATGGGTCTTGCGCGGCGGCAACGCAGTTACGGGCTTTCCCTGCCGCCCAACTACCCAGCCACCCAGCCACCTGGCCACTTTATAACAGCCGGTAAATGAGGACGGCACCCGCCGCGACCGATGACCATCGGGCCATCTGCGGTCGAACGTGCTTCCACCGGTTCCAGTAAAACGCAAGTGCCACCATCGAGCCCAGAACGATCGCAACTGCGAGCAACGTCTGCCGCGGCGTCAGCGTCGGTCCATACGCCTGCGCGAGACCGGTGTTCCAGACCGAGCCGTAGACGATGCACAGATGAACGAAGTAGATGACGAGCGTTTCCTGCGCGACCGCGCCGAAGACGTGCGGCAGCCGCGACAAGCGCACGCTGGCATGGGCGATGACGCCGAGACCTGACAGACAGGCGCCGAATCGCAGCATCACCTGCGGCGGGACCCAGTTCCAGGGGCCCGAGCCGAACAGCGGAACGTGCAGCGCCTGCACCAGCAGCGATGCAGAAATCAGCAGGAGTCCGGGCGTGAGGAGGACGAGATTCGCGAACGCCGGCAGGTGTGCCGCGCCCCAGCGCGAATAGATCTGACCGAGGCCGGCGCCCACGAGCACGTACGCGCACCACGGAGTCAGAGAAAACTGCGAGCCGCTCCCCGGCGAGAGGTAGGACGCGAACGACAGCGGCAGCACGCGCGTCCACTCGACCGACCACAGGAACGGCGTCGCCACGACGATGGCGATGGCGATCGTCAGCGCGGCGATCATGAAGGCGCGACGCGTCCGCGCGATCAGCACCAGGAGCTGAACGCCAAGGAACGTGACGCCGATCAGTTGCAGGACGTCGACGGCGAGGAACGAACGCCACTGATCGCCGGTAGCGCCGGCGAGATCGGCGAATCGCGGAACGGGAAAATGCAGCGCGTAGCCAAGCAGGACGAAGAGCCCGAACCGGCGCGCGCGTCGCAGGACCGAGAGCGATGGCGCCGCGTGCGACTGCCAATGCCGGGCGGTGGCGATGCTGAACGCGAAGCCCGAGAGCAGCAGGAACAGACACGAGGTGAGCCCGCGCTGGAACTGCCACACGTCGAACCAGGTGCCCGCACGATATTCCTGCGCGAGCAGCGCGTCCACCGAGTGGCCGTAGACCATGAACACCACGGCCAGCGCGCGCGTCAGGTCGATGAAAATGACCCGGTGGGCCCCGGACCTACTTGAGGGGCGAGTAGACAGTTGGGTCAAGGAGTTTTCGTGGCATCACAGATTGTCCGGCAGCTTCACTTCTGCGTCTTTTCCCACCACCGTGACCCACTCGCGCACGCGCCAGTTCTTCACCAGACCGTTCACTACGTACGGGTCTGCCTTGGCGAAGGCTTCAGCCGCCGCTGGTGAGTCGCCGCGAAACATGATCACGGCGCCGTCGGGTGGATTGGCGAACGCGCCCGCCAGCACGAGCTCGCCGCGATCGGCGGCGGCGCGTGCGTGGGCCACATGTGCGCCGCGCAGCGGAACCCGTCGCGTGATGTAGTCATCGACCACGTCATACATCAAGAGGTAATGCATGGAATCTCGCTCTCTCCTTTACGCCAGCGCGCGCTCGAGGGCATCGGCCATAGGTTGCCCGAATGCGACCAGCAACACCTGCAGGTCGTTGCCCTTCCCGAGGAAGTCGCGCGCCTCACGCACGGCGATGCATGCGGCCTCATCGAGCGGATATCCATAGATACCGCAACTGATGGCCGGAAATGCAATCGAACGGACCTCGTGCTCGAGTCCCAGCGCCAGCGCACTACGGTAGCAGGACGCCAACAGCTCCGGCTCCCCGGATCGTCCACCACGCCAGATCGGACCGACGGTATGAATGACGAATCGCGCTGGCAGGTTGAATCCCGACGTGATGCGACTCTCGCCGGTCGGACAGCGCACACCGGGCCGCACCTCGGGAACGGCGAGACATGCCTGGTACAGCGCCGGTCCGGCCTTGCGATGAATCGCGCCGTCGACGCCGCCGCCGCCAAGCATGCGCTCGTTCGCGGCGTTCACGATCGCATCGACGTCGAGCGTTGTAATGTCTGCTTCGATTACTTCGATCACGACGTCAATTCCCAACTCGCTTCGTCAGAGCCAACTCCCAACTTCCAACGAACATCCACTCTTGGGAGTTGATCGAAGCGTCAGTGCGTTGGGAGTTGGGAGTTGACACGTTTCGGAGCGCCCTTCAGATTATCGATCGTCAGCGGCTCGATGCGATCGGCTGGCTCGAAGCCGAACACCTGTCCATAGTAGAACAGCTCCGCCTCGAGGCTGCGGACGATCGTGTCCGCCTTGCGGAACCCGTGCTGTTCTCCCTCGAACGCGACATATGCGACCGGCAAGCCCTTCTCGCGGACGGCGGCCGCCATCATCTCCGATTGATTGGGCGGCACGATGCGATCCTCCAGGCCCTGAAAGAGGATCAACGCGCAGGCGAGGCGATCGACGAAATGAATCGGCGATCGCGTGCGATAGATTTCGCGCAGCTCGGGATACGGGCCGATGAGCGTGTCGAGATAGCGCGCCTCGAACTTGTGCGTGTCGCGCGCCAGGACCTCGAGGTCCGACACACCGTAATAGCTCGCGCCAGCTTCGAAGACGTCTGGCTTGAATGTCAGCGCCGCCAGCGTCGTGTAGCCGCCGGCGCTTCCGCCTCGGATGATGAGTCGATCCGGATCGGCGCGTGCCTGTTCGACCAGGTGTCTCGCCGCGTGAACGACATCGTCGACGTCGACGATGCCCCAGCGACCGTTGAGACGCTCGCGATACACGCGCCCATACCCGCTGCTGCCACCGTAGTTCACGTCGACGACACCGAATCCGCGCG
>Ga0111539_10012592_pt1 | contig 10597 bp, 7 predicted proteins | sample RhiMethybrSRZTD1_FD_79667 | JGI IMG/M metagenome (GOLD analysis project Ga0111539, IMG submission 79667) | Populus rhizosphere microbial communities from Tennessee, USA - Rhizosphere MetaG P. TD hybrid SRZTD1 (version 2) (version 2) | ecosystem: Host-associated > Plants > Roots > Rhizosphere >... | reverse complement strand
GGCGGCCTCGAGTCGGGCGTGCTCATGCCCGAGTCGGAGAAGCTGATCGCCCACTTCCAGTCTCTCGTCGTCGAGGCGCTCGGAACCGCAGACCAGGTGTAGCGGCGCCGCGAGCATGCCGCCCGACGCGCCGTAACCCGTTCGACACAGGAACCCGGCCCTACTTTCGTACCATCAGCACGTGGCGATCCGTACCGATCCCGCGCCGCCGCGGCTCCTGAACCGCGAGCTCTCGTGGCTGGAGTACAACTCCCGGGTCCTCGAGATCGCCGAGGACGACGCGCTCCCGCTCCTCGAGCGGGTCAAGTTCGCGGCGATCTGCGCGCAGCACCTCGACGAGTTCTTCATGGTTCGCGTCGCCGGCCTCCTCGAGCTGGACGAGGCCGGCCTCGGCGTCCGCTCCGTGGACGGCCTCACCGCGAGCCAGGCACTGGCGGCGATCCGCGAGAGCGTCGTCGAGCTCACCGGGCGGCAGGCGCGCCTCTGGCGCCGCGAGCTACGACCGTCGCTCGCGGCTGCCGGGATCGAGATCGCGCGGATCGAGGACTGCACCGACAAGGAGCTGCGGCGGCTGCAGGCGTATTTCGAGCGCGAGATCTTCCCCGTCCTCACGCCGCTCGCCGTCGGCCCCGGGCAGTCGTTCCCGTACATCTCCGGGCTCTCGCTCTCGCTCGGCGTGCTCGCGTCGGACCCCGAGACGGGCGAGGAGCGGTTCGCCCGCGTGAAGGTGCCGGAGGGCTTCGACCGGTTCGTCTCGGTCGGCAAGCGCCTCGTCCCCCTCGAGTCGGTCATCGCGCACTTCCTGCCGATGCTCTTCCCCGGGATGGAGATCTCCGAGCGCGCGCTGTTCCGCGTCACGCGCGACGCGGACTTCGAGCTCTCGGACGACGCCGACGACCTGCTCGAGGCCGTGGAGTCCGAGCTCCGGCGGCGCCGGTTCGGGGACGCGGTCCGGCTCGAGGTCTCGGCCTCGGCGTCACGGGCGCTCCGCGAGCGACTCGTCGAAGGGCTCGCCGTCAGGGCCGACAACGTCTACGACGTCGAGGGCCTGCTCGATCAGGCCGACCTGTGGCAGCTCGCCGGGCTCGACCGGCCCGAGCTGAAGCACGATCCCTGGGCTCCCGTCGTGCCCCCGCGCTGGGCGCGCGCGAAGACGCCGCACCGCATCTTCGAGGAGGTCAAGCGCGGCGACCTGTTCGTGCACCATCCCTACGAGTCGTTCCGCGCCAGCTTCGAGGCGTTCGCCCAGGCGGCGGCGCTCGACCCGGACGTCATCGCGATCAAGACGACCGTGTACCGCACGAGCGACGAGTCCGCGCTCGTCTCGTCGCTCATCGAGTGCGCCGAGGAGGGGAAGCAGTCGGTCTGCCTGGTCGAGCTCAAGGCGCGCTTCGACGAGCGGCGGAACATCGAGTGGTCGCGCGCGATGGAGCAGGCGGGCGTCCATGTCGTCCACGGGTTCGCCGACGTCAAGATCCACGCGAAGATGACCCTCATCGTCCGGCGCGAGCCGGAGGGGCTCCGCCGGTACGTCCACATCGGCACGGGGAACTACAACGCCTCGACTGCGCGGCTGTACGAAGACGTGGGGCTGTTCACCGCCGACGAGGATGTTGCCGCGGACGTCGCCGACCTCTTCAACTACGTGACCGGCTTCGGCCGGCCGCAGCGGTTCCGCAAGCTCATCGTCGCCCCGTTCACGATGCGCAGCCGGATCGTCGAGGAGATCCGCCGCGTCTCGACGGCGGCCGAGGAGGGCCAGAAGACGCGGATCCGGCTGAAGACGAACGCCCTCGTCGACCCGACGATCGTGGAGGAGCTGTACTCGGCAGCCGCCGTCGGCGTCCCGATCGAGATCCTCGCCCGCTCGATCTGCATGCTCCGGCCCGGGGTCGAGGGCCTTTCCGAGACGATCCGCGTGCGGTCGATCGTCGGCCGCTTCCTCGAGCACAGCCGGATCTACTCGTTCGAGGCAGGCGACGCGGCGAGCGTCTACTTCGGCAGCGCCGACCTCATGCCACGCAATCTCGACCACCGGATCGAGGTCGTCGCCCCCGTCGAGGGAGCCCGCGCCCGCGCGGAGGTCAACGCGATCCTCGACAGCGCCTTCTCGGACACGACGAACGCCTGGGAGCTGGGCAAGGGCGGCGTGTGGACGCGCGTCGCCGGCAAGGACAAGAACGGCCACTCGCACCAGACGGCGATGATGCGCCGTGCCCAGCTCCGCGCCCGGCGGGCCCGGACCTGACCGGCGGCTCGCGGCCTCGCACCGGTCGTCCGACGGGACGACCAGGATCCATTCCGTGCTCGTCGCCGTCATCGACGTCGGATCGAACACGGTCCGGCTCCTGGTCGCGAACGTCGGCCGCGACGCGGCGCCGGCCCCGGTCGTGACCGACAAGGCGTACCTCGGCCTGGGGGCGGAGATCGCGCGGTCCGGCTCGCTCGCGCCGGAGACGGTCGAGGCGGCGGCCCAGGTCTGTGGCCGTCTCGCCGAGCGGGCGCGCAGCGCCGGGGCCGAGAATGCGCTCGTCATCGTGACGGCGCCGGGCCGTCAGGGCCGCGATCCCGACGCGCTCGTGTTCGCCTTGCGCGCGCGGACGCACCTTCCGGTCCGCGTGCTCACCGCAGAGGACGAGGGGTGGCTGGCGTACGAGGGCGCGCTCGCCCGCGCCGTCGACCCACTCCCGGAGTCGATCGGCGTCGTCGACGTCGGCGGCGGCTCGACGGAGGTGGTCGTGGGGAACCGTGCGACCGGCGCGCTCTGGGTCGACTCGGTCGACCTCGGCTCGCTCAGGCTGACCCGGCTCGCGCTCGGGGCCGACCCGCCGTCGAAGCGCGAGCTCGCCGGGGCGCGCGACCTCGTCCGACGGGCACTCGCGCCTCTCTCCCCTCCACGGCCCGACGCCGCGCTCGCCGTCGGCGGCAGCGCCCGTGCGCTCGCGAAGCTCGTCGGCCGGACGTTCGACGCGGACGACGCGGACGCCGCGATCGAGATCCTCAGCCGGCGCCGGTCGTCCAAGGTGGCGCGGGACGCCGGCATCGACGAGCGGCGCGCGGGGACCGTCCTGGCCGGGGCGCTCCTGCTCGCGGAGACCTCGCGGCTCCTCGGCCGGCCGTTCGCGCTCGCGCGCGGCGGCCTCCGCGAGGGCGTCGCGCTCGCGCTCGCGCGCGAGGATGGGCGCGCGGCCGCCGCGGCCTGAGTCTCCGCCTCCGTTTCGCATCCGGGCTCCCCGGGGAAGTAACCTCCCGACCTGCTCCGACTGACGCGGTAGCGGTCGTAGAACGCCTGCTCGCCGCCGATGCCGCGAAGCACGCGAAGGCCTGCGGCGGTGTCGGCCCCGAGCGCGGTGAGCTTCCCGACCTCCTCGCGCTGCGCGCGCTGACGCGCCTGGAGCGGCCGGATGACGCCCGTGAGCGAGAGCACGAGGATGGGCACGCCGATCAGCACGACGAGCCCGAGGACGACCGAGCCGGACAGGAGGATCACCGCGACGACGACGTACGCGACGGCGGCCCCCGCGAGGCGCGCGGTGCTGTCGAAGGCGCCGCCGGCGCGGAGCGCGTCGTTCGTCACGTCGCGACCACCTCGCCGGTCGACAGCCGCCACGGACGGCGGGCCCGGAGCGCGCCGCGTGGTGGCTCACGACCTGGACCAGGCGGAACGACGCCATCAGCCAGTTCTGCACGGCGTAGCGGTGGCGCATGACGCCCGCGAACCCCTGGACGATCCCGAGCGCCAGCAGGACGAGCGCCCAGAGGGCGAGCGCATGCCCGTCGTCGTCGACGATCCCGTCCTGGATGGCGCGTCCGATCGCGAACGGCATCAGCGCCTGGGCGAGCATCCAGGCGATCCCGAACGCGATCCCGATCGCGAGCGTGCCGACCTGGCGGCGACCGACCCAGACGAGGAGGCGCTTCGGCGACCGGGTGTCGGGGACGCCCGGGTCGACCAGAGGAAGGTCGCGCATCCGGAGGGGCGAGTGCGCTCTCGCCCCTTCGCTCACGGGCGAACGAGGGGCTTGTAGGCGATCCTGTGCGGCTCGAGCGCGTCGGGGCCGCGCGTCTCCCGGGCCCAGTCGCAGTACTCGGCGTAGCTCCCCTCGTACCACGTCGTCTGCGAGTCGCCCTCGAAGGCGAGGATGTGCGTCGCCACGCGGTCGAGGAACCACCGGTCGTGCGTGATCACGACGGCGCAGCCCGCGAAGTCGACGAGCGCCTCCTCGAGCGCGCGCAGCGTGTCGACGTCCAGGTCGTTCGTCGGCTCGTCGAGCAGCAGCAGGTTGCCGCCGGCACGCAGGAGCTTCGCGAGGTGGACGCGGTTCCGCTCGCCGCCGGAGAGGTCCTTCACGAGCTTCTGCTGGTCGCCGCCGCGGAAGTTGAACCAGGAGACGTACTGACGCGAGTTGACCTCGCGCTTCCCGAGCGTGATGACGTCCTGGTTGCCCGAGATCTCCTTCCAGACGGTGTTCTGCGGCTCGAGGCCGCCCCGCGACTGGTCCACGTACGCGAGCTCGACGGAGTCGCCGACCTCGAGCGTTCCGCCGTCGGGCTTCTCCTCGCCGGCGATCATCCGGAACAGCGTGGTCTTCCCGGCGCCGTTGGGGCCGATCACGCCGACGATGCCGCCGGGCGGAAGATCGAACGTGAGGTCCTCGACGAGAAGCTTGTCGGCGAACCCCTTCTGGACGTCCTCGGCGCGGACGACGACGTGGCCGAGCCGCGGGCCGGCGGGGATGTGGATCTCCACCGTGTCGATGCGCTTCGCCTGGTCGTCGGCGAGCAGCTTCTCGTAGGCCGTGAGCCGCGCCTTCGACTTCGCGTGTCGCGCGGTCGGGCTCATGCGCACCCACTCGAGCTCGCGCTGCAGCGTGCGGCGGCGGGCGACGTTCTGCTTCTCCTCGACCGCGAGCCGCGCCTCCTTCTGCTCCAGCCACGACGAGTAGTTCCCCTGGAACGGGATGCCCTTGCCGCGGTCGAGCTCGAGGATCCAGCCGGCGACGTTGTCGAGGAAGTACCGATCGTGCGTCACCGCGATGACGGTGCCCTTGTACGACTCGAGGAACCGCTCGAGCCACGCGACGGACTCGGCGTCGAGGTGGTTCGTCGGCTCGTCGAGAAGGAGCAGGTCGGGCGCCGAGAGGAGCAGCCGGCAGAGCGCCACGCGGCGGCGCTCGCCGCCGGAAAGGGTCGTCACGTCGCGTTCGCCCTCCGGGAGGCGGAGCGCGTCCATCGCGCGGTCGAGCGTCTGGTCGAGGCTCCATGCGTCCGCACGGTCGATCTGCTCCTGCACCGCCGCCTGCTCCGCGAGTAGCGCGTCGAAGTCCGCATCGGGCTCGGCGAAGGCCGCCGAGATCGCGTTGAAGCGATCCAGGAGGTCGCGCAGCTCGCGGACGCCGTCCTCCACGTTCGCGCGCACGTCCTTCTCCGGGTCGAGCTCCGGCTCCTGCGGCAGGAAGCCGACCGTCGCCTTCGGGTCGAGCTCCGCGACGCCCGAGGACGGCTCCTCGAGCCCCGCCATGATCCGGAGCAGCGTGGACTTGCCGGCGCCGTTCGGGCCGAGCACGCCGATCTTCGCGCCGTGGAGGAACGACAGCGAGATGTTCGACAGCACCTGCCGCTCCGGTCCGTAGAACTTGTCGGCCCGGTACATCGTGTAGATCACGTCACTGCTCATCTCTTGCTCGCCGAGCGGGATTCGGCAGAAGCCGCATCCCGCGGTTCGATCCCCGCCTGCGGCGGGGCGAATCCCTGAAGGCGTCGGCCTCGCCGCCGCACCTGCATCTGTGCCGAAAGCGTCACTCGGCACGCACGCTAGCGGCGGTCACCACACGCCGTGTCGCTCCAGGACTCGGTCGACCGCAGGATCGGCGCTCGGGGGCCGGTGGAAGGTCGGGGCGCCGGCCGCCGCAAGCGCCTCGACCGTGCCGACGTAGTCGCCGTCGTGCGCCGGGTTGTTGCGGATGCCCCACAGCGCGCAGTCGAGCGGGGTCGGGCCGCGGCCTCCCCAGGCACGGTCGGCGAGGTTCGCGCCCCGTCCGATCAGCAGCTCCGCCGTCGCGCGCCGGCCGTGCATCGCCGCCTGGTCGAGCGGGGTGAAACCGCTCCATCCACGGGTGTCGGGGTCCCAGCCGGCGTCGAGGAGCGCGGCGACGATCTCCGTGCGGTCGAGGAGCGCGAACTGGCCCACGATCCAGCCGTAGTCGTCGGTGTCGGGGTTGCCGAGCGCCGGTGGACGGGCACGCGGGAGCGCGACGGACTCGCCGCGTGCGACGGCGAGAACGGCCTGGTCGACGTCGTCCAACTCGGCCGTCGCGCCGAGCGACTCGAGCAGCTCGTACGCCGCGAGATGCCCGCACCGCGCCGCGAGGGCGAGCGGGCGGCGGCCGACGTCCCAGAACGTCCAGGGCCGGTCGAGGTCGGCGCCCGCGTCGAGGATCAGCTGGATGAAGCGCACGCTCCGCCCCCGCGCGATCGCGTGATGGACGCAGCAGCGCTCGTTCACGTCGGCGCCGCGTTCGAGGAACCACCGAAGCCCTTCGATGTCCTCGAAGTCGACCTTGTGGCCGACGTAGTCCTCGGCACCGGGCTTCCAGAGAGCCTCGAGGAGCGCCGTGCCCCCGTGCTCGCAGGCGTGGTAGAGCGCATCCTCGTCCCGGTCGGCGCCGTGGGCGATCAGCAGCTCGATCAGCGCCGCGTCGTCCCGGTCGACGGCGCTCCGCACGGCGTAGAAGTCCCACTCGCCGTCCTCGACCTCGTGCGTGAAGGCGTTCGCGTCGGCCCCGGCCTCGAGGAGAACGCGGGCGCACTCGCGCACGTCGGCGCCGCTCCCGGCGGAGCGGCGGAGCAGGTAGAGGAGCGGGACGAGCCCGTCCACGGGCTCGTGGACGGCCGACGGATCCGTGGCGACAGCCGTCGCGAGGCCGGCCGGGTCGGCGACGGCGAGATGCCGCTCGATGCCCTCGAGGCCGAGCGCCTGGACGTGGCGGACGAGCCTCGGCCAGCTCGGGAAGCCGTACGCGCGAGCGAGCTCGTACTGCGCCTCGGCGAGCGTCGTCCCCCGCTCGCGTCGACGGGACTTCGCCTGCTTGCGCAGGTGCTCGAGGTTGGGGCGGTCGGGAAGCTGCACGGCGAACCTCCTGTCTGCCCGGGTCCGCGTCACGGGCGGGAAGGCTCGTCGTCCCGACGATCCTGCCGTTCACCGGTGGGATGCTCCCTGCCCCGCGGACGGACGCGCCCGGTCGCGCCCGCAGAGCATAGCCCGGCCCGATCAGCCCGCCAGCGCGCGCACGACCTCGCGGTCGCGGTCGTAGCTGAGGAGCGCCTCGGCCTCGCGAACGGAGACCCAGCGGGCGTCGTCCACCTCGTTCTCGAAGAGGAGGGCGCCGGCCACGGCGCGCATCCGCCAGTAGCGGACGCGCTTCGGGCGTCCCTTGGAGTCGTGGTACGCCGTCGACGGCAGCTCCTCCTCGAGGCCGCATACGAGCCCGGTCTCCTCCTCGACCTCCCGGACGGCGCACGCCTCGTCGGTCTCGCCGGGGAGGCACTTCCCCTTCGGGAAGCTCCAGTCCGCATAGCGGGGGCGGTGGACGACGAGCACCTCGAGGCCGTCCGGGCCGTCGCGGACGGGAATCCCGCCCGCTGCGCGCACGACTCTCACTCGATGCGCTTGCCGGCCCGCCGCAGCGTCTTCCAGGCGTCGGGCCAGGCGGCGCGCGCCTTCCGCTTGCGCTCTTCCTGGAGCTCGAGCAGGCGCGCCGCCGCCTCGCCCCGGTGCCCGGCGTCCGCCCAGGCACGGAGGCGCGCCTCCGCCACCGCCGCGTCCTGATGCCTGCCGAGGACGTCCTGCACGTCCTTGGCCGCCGCGACGAACCGGGTGCCGGGGCGGCCGAGCTCGTGCGCGGCGAGCTCGGCCGCGTAGCGCGCGCGCTTCACCCTGATCCGGGCGGCGTGGAGCTCGTCGTCCTCCGAGCCCTCGTCGAGCTTCTTGACCGCCTTGCGGGTCCCCCGCCACTCCCTCCGCAGCAGCGAGGTCAGCGACGGCGGATCGCCGGCGCCGGACGCAGGCTCCGGCTCGGAGACGTGGTCGAGCCGGTCGAGGAGCGCGAGGTACCGGTCGGACCGGAGCGCGTCGACGACGGCCGCGCGCGCGTGATCCCGATCCGCTTCCAGTTGCTCGAGGAGGTCCGCGCCGTCGGCCGCGCGGTCGCCGAGCGACTCGATGTCGGCGGCGAGCCGCTCGCGGAGGACGTCGAGGTCCCGGGCGGGCCCGAGCGTCTTCCCGAGCCAGCCGAGCTCGTCGCGGAGCGGATCCGACCACGACCGCTCGACGAGGGGGCGGGCGGCGCGCAGGAAGGCGCGCAGCCTGCGGGTCGCGACCCGGAGCTGGTGGAGGTCCTCCGGGTCCGAGCCGAGACGCGTCCCCGGGTCGTGCAGGAGCAGCTGGCGCACCTGCTCCTCGAGCCCGACGCCGAGCGCGGCGAGCGCCGGCGCGTCGGGGGGCGGCGTCGGGGCTGCGGGCGGAAGGTCGAGCTCGAGCGCCCGGAAGAGCTTCGGCCGGAGCTCGGCCGACGATGTCGCGCCCGCGCGGCGAAGCTGAGTCGCGAGGCGGCGGAGCGAGTCCTCGTCCCCGCCGACGAGCTCGACCTCGAGCTCGCGGAAGCGACGGGTGACGCGCTGGCCGACGAGGACGGAGACGGCGTCCTCGACGATCTCGGCGCCGTCAGCGAGGACTCCCTGGCGCCGCGTCTTCAGGCGCGCGACGGGGACCACCTCGCGGCCGCGGAGGTACGCGACGAGAAGCCCGAGCATCTCGACCGGGGGTCGCGCGGGCGCCCCGGGCTGCTCGAGCTCGATCCGCGCAGCACCGCGGGGGAGCTTCAGCTGCCAGAGCCCCGTACCGTCCTCCACGCGGCGCCGGAACGTGATCCCGTGCCGTGCGAGCACGAGGTCGGGCGTGTCGTGGTAGGTCGAGACGAAGGTTCGCAGCGGCAGCAGCTCGCCGCCCAGCTCGGGAAGCACGAACCCCTCGCCCGGCTCGAGCTTGAGCTCCCGCTCGACGCTCTCCTTCACGTGCTCGAGCGTATCCCGTTGGGGGCGGAGCGCGTTTTCGGATCTCTCGTTTCGGTTAACGTGCGCGCCCGTGCGCATCTCGTTCACGCCGAAGACCGGCGAGTTCTTCGTCCTCTTCGCCCGCGCCGCGCAGAATGCGCTCCAGGTGGCGCGTCTCGTCGACCTCCGGTTTCGCGAGCATCCGAGCTCGGGAATCACGCAGGAGCAGGTCAAGGCCGAGGAGACGAAGGGGGACGCGATCACGCGCGAGCTCGTCACGCTGCTCAACACGCAGTACTTGACGCCGTTCGACCGCGACGACATCTACATGCTCGCGATCGAGCTCGACGACGTCGTGGACGAGCTCGAGGAGGCGTCCGACCTCCTCGGCCTCTACGGGATCGAGCTCCCGACGAAGCACGCCGTGCAGCAGACGAGCCTCATCGTCGCCGCGGCGGAGCAGCTCGCGATCGCATGCGACAACCTGAAGGGCTTCTCCGGCGTGCAGGACGCGCTCGTCGAGCTCAAGCGCCTCGAGGACGAGGGCGACCGCGTGCTGCGCGAGGCGCTCGCCTCGCTCTTCCGCGACGACCGGATCGACCCGCTCATGGTGATCCGCTGGAAGGACGTCTACGACCGGCTCGAGGGCGCCCTCGACAGCTGCGAGACGGCGGCGAACACGATCGCCAACATCGTCGTGAAGAACGCCTGACGGGTCGCTCGTGGAAGCCGCACTCTGGGCAGTCGTCGCGGTCGCCCTCTTCTTCGACTTCACGAACGGGTTCCACGACACCGCGAACTCCATCGCGACCAGCGTCTCGACGCGCGCGCTCTCTCCGCGGGCCGCCGTGGCGAGCGCCTCGGTGCTCAACTTCGCGGGCGCCTTCGTCTCGATCGCGGTCGCGGCGACGATCGCCACGGGCATCGTCGACCAGGAGGCGATCACGCTCGACATCGTGCTCGCCGGCCTGGTCGGCGCGATCACGTGGAACCTGATCACCTGGTTCATCGGCCTTCCCTCGAGCTCGAGCCACGCGCTCATCGGCGGAATGATCGGCTCGGCGATGGCCGCGGACGGAAAGGACGTCGTCCAGTGGGACGGGATCAAGGACAAGGTGCTGATCCCCTCGATCGTCGCCCCCTTCCTCGGCGTCGCCTTCGCCTTCGTCGGAATCCTCGCCATCACGTGGCTCGTTGCGAGACGCTCCCCGACCAAGGTGAACCGGGTCTTCCGCCGGGCGCAGCTCGTATCCGGGGCATTCGTCGCGTTCACGCACGGTACGAACGACGCACAGAAGACGATGGGCATCATCGCGCTCGCGCTCGTCGCCTCGGGTCATCTGAGCCCCGACTTCGAACGGCCGCCGACCTGGGTGATCGCGGCGTCGGCGCTCGCGATGGGCGCGGGCACGTACGCCGGCGGCTGGCGGATCATCCGGACACTCGGCCAGCGCATCGCGAAGATCGACCCGCCGCAGGGCTTCGCCGCCCAGACCGCCTGCGCGAGCATCCTCTGGACCACGGCCCACTACGGCTTCCCGGTGTC
>Ga0111539_10012591_pt1 | contig 10597 bp, 10 predicted proteins | sample RhiMethybrSRZTD1_FD_79667 | JGI IMG/M metagenome (GOLD analysis project Ga0111539, IMG submission 79667) | Populus rhizosphere microbial communities from Tennessee, USA - Rhizosphere MetaG P. TD hybrid SRZTD1 (version 2) (version 2) | ecosystem: Host-associated > Plants > Roots > Rhizosphere >... | reverse complement strand
GTGACGCGGGCGCTTGCCGCGGCGCTGGACGCACCGGCGGTTATGACGCGCTACTCGCGGCTGCTGATCGACCCGAACCGCGGCGCCGACGATCCCACTCTGATCATGCGCCTCTCCGACGGGGCGGTCATTCCCGGCAATCGTCGGCTCGACGCAGCCGAGCGCGAGAAGCGCATGCGGCTTTATTACCAGCCCTATCATCGCGCCATCGACGCCGTCATCGACCGGTGCCACGCCAGCGGCGTGGCACCCAGCCTGCTGTCGATCCATTCGTTCACCGAAAGCTGGAAGGAGCGCCCACGCCCGTGGCACGTCGGCGTGCTGTGGGACAAGGACCGGCGGCTGGCTGGACCGCTGCTCGAGGGCCTCTATGCCGAGGGGGACCTCATCGTCGGCGACAACCAGCCCTATTCGGGCCAGCTCGAGGGCGACTGCCTGTGGCAGCATGCCACCTGCCGGGGACTGATGAACGCCCTGATCGAGGTGCGCCAGGACCTGATCCGCGATGCGGCCGGCCAGATTGCCTGGGCGAAACGGCTCTGCCGCATTGTCGAAGCGATCCAGAGCACTACATTGAGGCAGAGCCCGCGGGCCGCCGGCGCCGAGAATGCCGGCCGGGCCGGCGTCCCACGGCAGTGGGACGAGGGAAACCAACTGGAGCAGGGGCCATGACCAAGATCGACAATCAGCTGGTGACGGAGCTGGAAGCGGCGGCCTTCCGCAAGCTGGTGGAGCACTTGCGCGGGCGCAGCGACGTGCAGAACATCGACATGATGAATTTGGCCGGTTTCTGCCGCAATTGCCTCGCCAACTGGTACCAGGAAGCGGCCAATGCCCGAGGCCTGGAGCTCGGCAAGGAGGGCGCTCGCGAGGTGATCTACGGCATGCCCTTCAAGGATTGGCAGGCCAAGCATCAGAAGGACGCGAGCCCCGCGCAGAAGGCCACTTTCGCAAAGACCAAGCCGCGCGGCCACTAGCTGCTCCCGGCCGCGGCCACAGGCCCAATCCAACCATCGTTAAGCCTGCCGATTGATGTGGCGCGGTCGGCCCGCCTATGCTGCAAGGAGCACTGGGGGCGCGCCCCAGGCGCGGAACGGTGGCAATGCGGAAGGCACATTCTGCAACGTTGGCAGCTGCTGTCGGCCTGGCGCTCGCCTGCGTGCCGGTGGCGTGCATGGCCGCGAGCTTCGATTGCGCGGCCCGCTTCCTCAGCCCGGCGCGGATTGCGATTTGCCGAGACGCCCAGTTGTCGCGCACCGACGAGCAGGTGGCGCGCCGGGTGACGAGTCTCGCGCGCCGGCTCGCCTTCGGCCAATACCTGGGTCTGCGATATTGGCACGGCAACGCGGCCGAGCAGCGCGACGGCTGCCAGGCCGACCGCGCCTGCCTGGTGGCCAGCTACCGCTTGCAGGCGCGCTTTCTCGACCGGCTGCAGCAATGCCTCGACAATGGCCTGCAGCGGCGCGGCTGCCTCCGCAACACGCTCAACCTCGATCGCGAGGCGGTGCGGCGGTGAGGCGGGCTGTTACTTCGCCTTCTCCAGCATGGCTTCGACGTACTCCCAGTTGACGAGGTTGTCGAACCACGTCTCGAGATACTTCGGGCGCGCGTTGCGGAAGTCGATGTAGTAGCTGTGCTCCCACACGTCGACGCCGAGGATCGGCGAGGCGCCGTGCATCAGCGGGTTCTCGCCGTTGGGCGTCTTCGACACCTCGAGCTTGCCGTTCTTGACCGCCAGCCACGCCCAGCCGGAGCCGAACTGCGTCACGCCGGCCTGCACGAAATCGGTGCGCAACTTGTCGAAGCCGCCGCAGTCCTTGTCGACCATGGCCTGCAGCTTGGCTGGCAGCTTCTTGCCACCGCCGCCCTTCTTCATCCATTGCCAGAAGTGGATGTGGTTGTAGTGCTGGCCGATGTTGTTGACGACGGGCGCGTCCTTGGCCGCGAACGCCGCCTTGCAGATGTCCTCGATCGACTTGCCTTCATACTTGGTGCCGGGGCCGGCAAACTTGTTGCCGTTGTCGACGTAGGCCTGGTGATGCTTGTCGTGGTGGTACTCCAGCGTCTCCTTGGACATGTGAGGCGCGAGGGCATCGTAGGCATAGGGAAGCGGGGGGAGCTTGAACGTCACGGGGGTTCTCCGTTGCGCTGACTACGACCGATACGCGGGATTGAGGCACGGTACTGGCTGGAGGAACGCAAGACAAGCCGCGTTGTTGCGGGCCTGCATGTCATCCTCGGACCACTCGGAACAAGTCCGAGTGCAAGCAAGTCCGAGGATGACAGTTGAGTTGCTATTTCTTCACAGCCGACGCTGGCGCCTTCTTGCTCGCATCGCCGCCACCGTCGCCGCTCCCGCCCGATCCGCCGCTGTTGCCCACGTAGGCCGACCACGTCACGCCGCGCCGCTCGCTCGAGCGCGGGTCCTCCTCCTGGGGCTGCTGCAGGTCGCGCGCGTTATCGACCATCAGGGCGAGGTTGCGCTGGGTGGCGCAGCCCCAATTCGGGTAGGGAATGCGCGGGTCGTTGCGGCCGACATCCTCAGTCCAATGATCGCACGGCGGCGGCACCGCCACCGGCCGCTGGTAGGCGAGCCTGATCGCGGGCGGGCCGCGGGCTGGCCCATCCTGTGCGGAGGCGCGCTGCACCCGGTAGTCGATGCCGGCGTCGGCAGCGAAGCCCCGGATGTCCCGCAGCGAGCGGCGAACTGCCACCGTGTCGCCCCCGCGGGCCGGCACCAGGATGGCAAGCGGCCCCGTCGCCTGGCGCTTGTAGCGGTGGAGGAAACGATAGACATCGACCTGCTGGTTTGGGCTGAGGCCGCGGGCACCCACCGGCACCTCCACATCGAGGCTTTCGTCCCGGCCCATGAAACCGATCGGATGGCGAACTTCCGGATTGCTCAGGCCAACCGCGGCGGCATTGCGCTCCTCTTCCCAGTGTCGCAGCCCATCGCAGGCCGAGAACAGCAGTGCGCAGAGCGCAGCGATGCCGAGGCGGCGGGAAGCAGTGGCGAGCCCCGTGCGGGGCCTGGGGTTGTCCGCTGTCATCACTTCACCCCCGCATCCGGATATTCGACGATGAACCCGAACTCGCCGTCATAGCGCCCTTCGGGGGCGAAGCCGGGAGGCCCATAGATGCGATTGATGTGTCCCATGAGCAGCTCCCGCAGCGTGCTCGACGGCGCATAACCGCCGTCGGGCCTGGCAAACTCGGATTTGGGGGCGTGCGTGGCGAGGTAGGGCGTGACGAGGATCACCAGCTCGCTCTCCTTGCGCTTGTAATCGTTGCTGCGAAACAGCGCGCCGAGCACGGGCAACTCCTTAATCCCGGTCACGCCCTCGACGCTATGGCGCGTCTCGTCCGACAGCAATCCGGCCATCGCCAGCGTGCCGCCGCTCGGCAGCTCGAGCGTCGTCTCGGCGCGGCGCACCTTCAGCGCCGGAATCGAGAAGTCGGCGGTCGTCACGGCGCCCTCGGGGCTCAGCTCGCTGACCTCGGCGGCGATGCGCAGGCTGATGCGGCCTTCGCCCAGGACGACGGGATGGAATTCCACCAGCACCCCGAAGTTCTCGTACTGGATGGTCACCTGTCGTGCTGAGCCGGTGCCGGTGACGAGGGGAATGGGAAACTTGCCGCCGGCGTGGAATTTTGCCGTCTCGCCGGAGATCGCCGTCAAGTTGGGCTCGGCCAGCGTGCGGAAGAGGCCAGCGCGCTCCAGCGCTTCCACCAGCGCGGTGACGGAGTTGGCACCGCTCGCCCAGGTGCCCTGCAAAGCCTCCCCGGCGGCGACGATCGGAAAGGCGTTGGGGGCAATGGCGACAACGGGTGGCACCGTGGAACCGGTGACCGGAAAGGCGTTCTGGATGACCTTGGTGAAGGTGATGTTGCCGGAGGTCAGAAGGGCGCCGGGCACGTTGACGCCGATGCGCCGCATGGCGTCGCGCTGCATCTCGGCAACTTGCACCTTGAGGAGCACCTGCTCCTTGCTCGCGACCGCCAGCATGTTGACGACCGCATCCTTTTTCTTGGTGTAGCGGCTGGCGATGTCGGCGGCACGGTTGGCGTCGATCGGGTTGAGGACGCTGCCTCTCAGCACGACGTTGTCACCGACCGCTTCGACCTTGATGCGCGCCCCCGGCAGCAGGCGGTTGAGCGCGTCGTTGAGCGTGGTGAGGTCGCGCATGACCGTCACCTCCAGCAACACCAGCTTTCGCCCGTCGGGTCCGAACAGGAAGGCGTTGGCGTCGCCGGCATCCTTGCCCAGCAGATAGAGTTGGCGCGAGGACTGCACCACCGCGTCGACCACCTCGGGGTTGGAGACCAGAACGTTCTGCAGATCGACGGGCAGCTCGACCAGCATGGACTTGTCGAGACCGATGATGACCTTGCGCGCGACCGGAAAGCGCGTGCCTGGCGGGAACACCATGTGCGACCTGTGGCCCGGCTCGGTGACCGGCCACGGCACTCCGGGTCCGCCCTGCGCAATGGCATCCGCGGCGGTGGCGACCGCACAGGCGATCCACAGCATCAGATAGAGCGCACGCACCGCCCCGCTGCGACGCCGCAACCTCGACATGCGTAGCCGACCCCGCTGTTACCGCCGGCCCGGTTCGCTGCTCGGGCCGGGATGCGCACCCCCGTAACGCACGCGCGACGCCACAATGTCCTCAGTCTTGCGGCATTCATCCGCTAACCACTAGCGCGCAGGGGTGAGCGTTCTGCTTCTCCCCAGGGTGCCCACAGCTTGCCAACGATGCGGTGTGACCGTCCGTTCGCGCTGAGACGCGCAGCGGCAAGGGCAGCGATGGCCGGGAGGCGATTGCTGTGCACAAGTGCACGCCGAACGCATCAGGCACGTGTCGCTGCGTCAGCCGGCGACGCGCAGCTTGGCAATCTCGCGCCCAATCGATTCGAAAGCGTGCATCAACGCGGCGCCGTTGCTCGCCTTGTAGGCATAGGCCCCGCCGGAGGCGCAACTTGCCAGCATCGCCAGCGTGGCGGCATCGTCGAGGCGGAAGGCGACGGTGTAGACCTTGATGCCGGCCGCCTTGGCGTTCGTGCAGGCGGCGAGCGTCTTGGCGTTCATCTGATTGACGAGCGCGGTGTTGGTATAGGTGGTGCCGAGGCGGCCCTTCACGGCATAACCGAAGGAGTGATAGCTCGACTTGTTGTGGTTCGACATGGCCTGGTGCCAGTTCTCGCCGTCGGTCATCAGCACAAGATACTTGGCATTTTCCGGGTCGTCGTAGGCGCGCCCCTCGGTAAAGGGTTCCTCGGGCGACAGCACCCGCCAGCCCCACATCAAGCCTTCGAGGATGTTGGTGCCGCCCTTGGCGATCAGGCCCTGGACCATGGTCACCACCGAAGCTTTGTTGGTGGTGAGGGGCAGGATCGGCTTGGCGTCGCAAAGATAGTTCGGGCCCTGCGCGGAGCCGATCGAGGCGCCCTCGTATTTGCAGGTGCGCGCCTGCGCCTCGGCGGGCGGAAGCGGCGGGGGCTGGGACCATTCCAGACACCTCCCGCGGCGGCCTGTGCGCAGGCACGTGCTGGGGGGTGCGGGACAGCTGCCGCCGTAATCCGGCAGATAGTTGTTGCCGTAGGAGGCGCCGCCGGAATTGGCGGGATCCGGCTCGTCCGGGTTGAACATCGGCACGAACAGGCTGGCCGGGGTGCCGGCCGCCGGCACGCTGTCGGTGACGTCGTGCGGGGAAGGCCGCACCTCGACGCAGCCGCCCCAGGCCACGCCCATCTGCGCCAGAAGCGCGAAGCGCGTCTTCGGCTCGGCAAAGTTCTCGAAATGCACGGGCGAGGCACCCGCGGTATCCATCCAGGATGCAGTCTTGTACTGCGGCCCCACGTTGACGGCCGCCGCGAACGGCACGACGCCCACCTTGACCTTATCGGTGCCCTCGTAGCCGGTGAAGAGGACGCTGACGAGGTTCTGCGCCGCGGTCCTGAGGTCGGCGATCGGCTGGCCGCCCATCGAGCCCGAGTTGTCGAGCACCAGGGCCACCTCCACTGAGCCCCTGCCCTTTTTTACCGTCGCCTGGTTGTTGAAGCCGATCTGCTTGATGCCGACGGCCTTGAGCAGGCTCGTGAGCATGTTGCCGTGCGCCTTTGCCTGCACCTCGCCCTTTTCGCTGTCGAGCACCACGCTGTCGAGCACGCCGACATGTCGGTGCTTGGCGGTGTTGGCCTTGAAGTACGCGTTGGCATCCGCCGGGCCTTGCGTGTCCTGGTCCGGCAGTCCCAGCCGATGGGAAGCGGTAAGTGCCGCAGAGTCGACCGCGTTCTGCACGCGCATGTACTCCGTCGCCGTGCGCGCATAGTCGATGGCGACGGCGACCGTCAGGAAGACGGCGCAAAACGTGATGGCGAAAATCACAGCTACGACGCCGCGCTCATCGGCGGCAAAGCCGACCCGCCGTTCTCGCCAGCGGGCAGCCAGTGGCCCAAGACGCGCCAGCACGTGTTTGGGAAGCCCTGCCACGGCTTGCCCTCCATCCCCAGGATCGACCCTTGAAGGATAGGCAACACCTGCTGACACAGGCTCAAAGCCAGGGCCCGCGTTTAATTCAAACTGCAAGCAATCGGCTTGCCGCGGCAGGGCCGACCCGGCATGGTCGCGAACCCACGGACAACAGGGCAACCGACGCAATGGATACCGCAGGCGCAAGGCCGGCCGACTATTGGCGAGACCAGCTCGAGCGCGCCCTGCTGGCTCCGGTGCGCGCCATGCGACGCAAATACCTGCCGCTGCTGATGGTCTACTTCGCCTACGGCGCCATGGGGCTCACCGCCGTCGCCGAAACCTTCTGGATCAAGAAGGACCTCACGTGGACGCCGGCCGAGCTGTCGGCCCTGGCGGCCTGGCTGACCTTGCCGTGGACAGCGAAGATGGTGTTCGGCGAGATGGTGGACACCGTGCCCTTGCTGGGCTCGCAACGGCGCGCCTATGTGTTCATCGGCGCAGGCATGGTCGCGATCAGCTTCATCCTGCTGTCGGGGGCCGCCGGCGGGTGGATCACGCTGTTGCCGGTCGGTCAGCTCTATGTCGTCGCCGCTCTCCTGTCCGTGACCGGTCTCGTCCTTCAGGACGTGGTGGCCGACGCCATGAGCACGGAGGTGGTGGCGCGCATCAACCCGGACGGCAGTCCGCGGCTCAAGGCTGAAATCGACCACGACCTCGGCATGGTGCAGGTGCTCGGCCGGCTGGCGCTGTCGTTCGGCATCTTCGCCGTCGCCGGACTTTCGGGCTGGCTGGCGCAATGGCTCTCCTACCAGACCGTGTTCCTGCTCGGCCTGATCGTACCGTTGATCTCCGTCACGGGCGCGCTGCTGGTGCGGCTCGAGACCAGCGAGCAGCGACCCACCGACTGGCGCATCCTGGGCGGCGGTCTCGTGTTTGGCGCCGGGGTCACCCTTCTGGCCCTGAGCTCGCTGCCCCTAAGCCAGGAGATCGTGTTCATGGTGTCGATGGTGGTGGTGATCTGGATGCTGGCGCGGGTGACGAGCGAGATCGACCATCAGACCCGCATGCGCATCGTCTATGCGGCGATCATCATCTTCGCCTTTCGTGCCACGCCCAGCGTGGGAGAGGGCTATCGCTGGTTCGCCATCGACGTGCTGGGCTTCGACGAGGGTTTCTACGGGGTGCTGCAGCAGCTGGGCGCGGCTATCGCCATCGTTGCGGCGTGGCTGCTCTCCGATCTGATCACGAGGAAGCCGGCAGCAACCGTCCTGCTCTGGCTCACCGTGCTCGGCACCATCCTGACGTTGCCGAGCCTGGCGTTGGTTTACAGGGTCGACCGCCTCACGGAAGAGCTGTTCGGCGTAGGAGCGCGCGGCATAGCCCTCATCGATGCAGCCGCAACCTCGCCACTCGTGCACCTGAGCCTCATTCCTCTCCTCACCCTCATCGCCGTCTATGCGCCGCCGGGGCATCGCGCCACGTGGTTCGCGCTGATGGCCTCGCTGATGAACCTGGCGCTGACGGCCGGAGCGCTGGGAACCAGATATCTCAACCTGATCTTCCCCGTGGGCCGCGGCGACTACGCCAACCTGCCGGCGCTGCTGATCGCAGCAACCGTGGTGAGCTTCGTGCTGCCGCTCGCGGCGATCCTGGTGTTTGGACGCCGCGTGCGGTGACGCGCGCCGGTGCAGCTCTCGTTGGTGGCGGGTTGTCGCATCCGCGCCACAGCTGACCGTCAGAAGCATTCCGATATTCGATATCGGGCTCCGCGCCGCCTTGACGGCGCCCAAGTGATCACCGCATTGATCGCGAGCCGGCAGGGGGATTTGCCGAAAGCGGCACGAGGGAGGTGTGGTCTTGTCGTCTCCGTCCAGCGTTCCAGAGTTTTTGCCTCAGTCGCCGCCGCCGCAATTGCTGACGCTGGGCTGGGCCCTGCGCCGCGCTGCGCTATGGTTGCTGATGCTCTTCGTCATGGTGTTCGTGCTGGGCTGGCTGTTCTATGCCGGCATCGACCCGGACGAGGCCTCGGCCGGCCCCTTCGCCCCTGCCGAACAAGCCCAGCCGCGAAATTGAGCCGACTGCGGCGTCTCTCGCCAGTGTGACATTGGGCTGTGCCGCCCGGCCACAGTCTGGCCGTGGCCGCAGAGTTGGACTATCACAAGCCTTCTCGATGGGTTTGCGAGTCGTCCGGCGCGTCCGGGCGGCGCGGCGGAGAGTCCGACATGAAGCTCGTCATGCTGGCGCGCAACCCCAGCCTCTATTCGCATCGGCGGATCGTGGAGGCGGCCAAGGCGCGCGGCCACGACATCGACGTAATCAATACCTTGCAAATCCACATGAATGTCAGCCCCAGCCGGCCGACGCTGTGGCACGGTGGGCGCCAGCTGCCGCAATACGATGCGGTGATCCCGCGCATCGGCGCTTCGATCACGCACTACGGTTTGGCGGTGCTGCGCCAGTTCGAGGTGCAGGGCGTCTTTCCTCTCAACGAGAGCGTCGCCATCGGCCGCTCGCGCGACAAGCTGCGGGCTCTGCAGCTGCTGGCACGCGAGGGAATCGGCCTGCCGGTGACGGCCTTCGCGCATGGGCCGCGGCGTGCCGAGGACGTGATCAAGGAGGTCGGCGGCACACCGTGCGTCATCAAGCTGCTCGAGGGCACGCAAGGCCGCGGCGTGATCCTGGCCGAGACGGCGGCGTCCGCCAAATCGATCATCGAGGCCTTCAGCGCAGCCAACACCAACATCCTCGTGCAGGAGTTCATCAAGGAGGCCGGCGGCAACGACATCCGCGTGCTGGTGGTGGGCGGCAAGGTGGTGGCCAGCATGCTGCGTTCCGGCAGGATGGGCGATTTCCGCGCCAACCTGCATCGCGGCGGCAAGGCGGAGGGGGTGGTGATCTCCGAGGACGAGCGGCGCACGGCCGTGCGCTCGGCCGAGGTGCTGGGCCTCAACGTTGCGGGCGTCGACCTGTTGCGCTCCAACCGCGGCCCTGTCGTGGTGGAGGTCAATTCCTCGCCCGGCATCGAGGGCATGGAGCAGGCGAGCGGCGCCGACGTTGCCGGCGCCATGATCGAGTTCCTGGAGCGCCACGCCAAGCGCGGCGAAACCAAGACGCGTGGGGCTGGGTAGTAGGTCATCCCGGGCTTCATGCCCGGGATCCATGGAGCCGCTGGCTCCGGCGCCTGCTGATTGCTGGATACCGGGGACAAGCCCCGGTATGACAATGTGCTGCTCCGCACGGACGTCGCAGCCAACGGAAACGAGCATGAGCAACCAAATCGTCATCGCGCCATCGATCCTGTCGGCGGATTTCGCCAGGCTCGGCGAGGAGGTGCGCGCCATCGACAGCGCGGGATGCGACTGGGTGCACGTCGATGTCATGGACGGCCATTTCGTGCCCAACATCTCGATCGGACCGGCGGTGGTGAAGGCGATCCGGCCGCATACCCGAAAGGTGCTGGACGTGCACTTGATGATCGCGCCAGTCGATCCCTACATCGAGGCGTTCGCCCAGGCCGGCTCCGACATCATCACCGTGCACGCTGAGGCCGGCCCGCACCTCGACCGCTCGCTGCAGCTGATCCGCAGCCTCGGCAAGAAGGCCGGCGTGTCCCTCACCCCCCAGACGCCCGAGAGCGCCATCGCATACGTGCTCGACCGGCTCGACCTGATCTTGGTGATGAGCGTCAATCCCGGCTTCGGCGGCCAGGCCTTCATTCCGGCGATGCTGGACAAGATCCGCCGCGTCCGCGCCATGATCGGTGCGCGGTCCATCCACCTCGAGGTCGACGGCGGCGTCACCCCGGAGAATGCAGGAGCGTGCGTAGCGGCTGGCGCCAATGCCCTCGTCGCCGGCTCAGCCGTGTTCAAGGACGGCAGATACCGCGACAATATCGCCGCCATCCGCGCCGCGGCCAAGCCAAGTTGAGTCGAGGAGGCAACCCTCCAAGACGGATCGTCAGACAATCCGACGCAGGCGCTTGTTGATCGCGGGAAGCGCCATGATGACGAGGATCAGCGCCGTGGCGACGAGGAAGCCCAGGCTGATCGGGCGCGTGAGCAACAGCGACGGATCACCGCGCCCCATCAGCATCGAACGCCGCAGGTTCTCCTCCAGCATCGG
>Ga0111539_10012590_pt1 | contig 10598 bp, 10 predicted proteins | sample RhiMethybrSRZTD1_FD_79667 | JGI IMG/M metagenome (GOLD analysis project Ga0111539, IMG submission 79667) | Populus rhizosphere microbial communities from Tennessee, USA - Rhizosphere MetaG P. TD hybrid SRZTD1 (version 2) (version 2) | ecosystem: Host-associated > Plants > Roots > Rhizosphere >... | reverse complement strand
TCTTCACGGCGTTCGGCTCGAGCGGCTCTTCCCACGTGGCGGCGCCGATCGCGATCGAGACCGTGTCCTCGGCCGACGCGGCCGCCGTCCGCCCGCGGCCACAGGTACTCGCGTCGATCGGCAACCTGCGTGTGCAGCTGCCCGTCGCGGCCGGGGCGCTCACGGCGATCGGCTTCCACGGCTCGGGCGACGGCTCGCTCTCGCTCCAGCCGGTCGGCCGCCAGGCGAACGAGGGCCTCCTCGCGCGGCTCTGGCGGCGGATCGCGGGGAACGGACGCCAGTCGCCGCGCTGGTATCAGCTCGAGGGCGGCCCAGCGGGAACGAACGTCCTCGACGTCGGGACCGCGCCCGGCACCGACGTCTACGCACCGGTCAAGGGATCGGTGATCGCCGTCTCGGATCTCGTGATCGGCGGCAAGCGCGTCGGCAGCCGCATCGACCTACGCCCGTCGGAGGCGCCGTCGGTGATGGTGTCCGTCGAGAACGTCCGGCCCGATCCCGCGATCGTCGTCGGCACTCCCGTGCTCGCGGCGACCTCGAAGCTCGGCACCGCGGTCGACATCGCCTCGGTCGAAAAGCAGGCGCTCGCCGCGCACGCGCCGGAGGGCGGCAACAACGTCTCGATCGCGGTCTACCCCTCGCCCGGATCGCTGCCCTAGGCTCGCCGCGTGCGGATCCTCTTCGTCGGCGACGTCGTCGGACGGCCGGGGCGCGACGCGGTCGAGGCCCTGCTTCCGGGCCTCCGCGAGCGGCTCGACGTCGACGCGTGCATCGTCAACGGCGAGAACGTCGCAAACGGCGTCGGGATCACGCCGCGCCTCGCCGAGCGGCTGCTCGCCGCCGGAGCCGACGCGCTCACCCTCGGCAACCACGCCTGGAGGCGCGAGGAGATCGGGCCGTACCTCGCCTCGTCTCCGAAGATCGTGCGCCCGGCGAACTTCCAGGTCTCCGCGCCCGGCCGCGGGCTGACCGTGGTCGAGGGGCGGCACGGCACCTTGGTCGCCGTCGTCAACCTGCTCGGCTCGCTCTTCCTCGAGCCGGCGCACAGCATGTGGGAGATCGTCGACGAGCTCGTCGAGGAAGCCCGTGCGACGACGCCCGTCGTCGTCGTCGACGTGCACGCCGAGGCGACGAGCGAGAAGGTCGCCCTCGCCGCGTGGCTCGACGGCCGCGCGACGGCCGTGCTCGGGACGCACACGCACGTCCAGACCGCCGACGCGCGAATCCTTCCCGGGGGAACGGCCGCGCTGACCGACGTCGGGATGACCGGCCCGCACGACTCCGTGATCGGCGTCGAAACGGGCCTCGCGATCAGGCGGATGCGAACCGGGATGCCGGTCCGGTTCGAGACGGCGTCCGCGGGCGTGCGGCTCGAAGGCGCGCTCGTCACGTGCGACCCGGAGACGGGGCGGGCGAGCGCGATCGAGCCGGTTCGGGCTCCCTGGCCGGCCACATGAGGGTGGCGAGCAGGGCGAGCAGCGTGAGCCCGCGGGCGAGGACGGCCCACGACGACAGCGGGTCGAACTCCTTCACGAGCTCCCAGTAGCGGGCGGGGAACCACAGCGCCGTGAGCGCGCACGCGAGCGCCGTGAGCCAGAGTGCGGCGCGGCTGCGGATGCCGCCGACGAGCGGCACGAGGAGAACGAGCCAGACGAGGAACTGGGGCGAGAGCACCTTGCTCAGGGCGACGAAGGCGACGACCGACGCGGCCGCGTGTCGGACGAGCCGCTCGACGGTCGCGGGGCCCCGGGCGAACGAGACCCACACGAGCGCGAGCGCTGCGGCCTGGGCGATCCCCTGGAGGACGGCGAGCGCGTCGGCGCCCGTGCCGCGCAGGTTCTGCGAGCCGCTTCCCGACGCCCATTCGAGGTCGATCCCTGCGGCCTGGTGCAGCGCGAGGAGGACGCCGGCGCCCACGCTCTCGATCTGGAGCGGCCGGCCGAGCTGGCGTCCGAGCGAGTCGAGCACGCCGTCCGGGCCGACGAGCAGGAAGGGCAGGTAGGCGACGGCAACCGGTGCGAGGGAGAGCGCGACGACGACGGTGAGCTCGCGTCGTCCTCCCTTCCGCCAGGCCACGACTCCGAGAAGAGGGAGGAGCACCGCCGGGTAGAGCTTCACGGCGATGCCGAGCCCCACGACGACCGCCGCTGCGCGCAGCCTCCCCCCGATCAGCAGCACGAGAGCTCCGGCCACGAGCGCGGCGGGCACGAGGTCGAAGCGGGTGAGGATGACGCCGCCGAGGAACGCGGGCAGCACGGCGACGACGGCGAGCGTGGTCCGCCGGTCGTCACGCGCCCGTCCGAGCCGCCGCAGCCCGGCGGCGAGCAACAGCACGCCGATCGCACCCGCGACCGCCATCTCGGCGGCGAACACGACGCGGTATCCCGAGAGCGAGTCGCTCACGAGCGCCGGCAGGACGAGCGCCGGCAGCGCTCCCGGCGGGTACTCGAACTCGAAGTCGCGGTAGGGGACGAGCCCGCCGGCGAGCCGTTCGCCGTAGGCGTGGTAGAGCGGGATGTCCGTGACCGCGTGACCGGAGACCTGCCAGGCGACAGTCGCGGCGACGGCCACCGTCACGAACACCGCGCTCGCAAGGACCGCGTCCGTGGGGGGCCGGCGGCTCAGCTACGGCTCCACGACGGGGCGCGTCCGAGGCAGGAAGAGCGCGAGCAGCACGAACGGCAGCACCCAGGGAAGGTAGAGGTACGACCAGTGCGTCAGCGCGAGCTCGAACGAGAGCAGGAGCGCGGCGGTGAGCGCGGCGAGCTCGAGCGGCTGCTTGTCCCGCGGCACGGCCGCCGCAACGCCGGCGAGGACGATGACCCCGAGCTGGACGACCGTCTGGAGCGACGCGAGGTCCGGGATCCCCGCGGCGTGGTACTGCCCCCAGTCCCAGATCGAGAACGGCGAGTCCCGCTCGAGCTGGAAGGCGAGCGTCCGGTCCCAGAACCGGTGCAGCCCCCCGCTGAGAGAGGGGTCGAGGAGGAGGATCGAGAACGCGAGGGCGGTGGCGGCGAGGAACCCTCCGGCGAAGCGGGCGAGGTGCGACGGGCGTAGCCCCGAGCGGTAGGTGAGCCAGAGTGGCGCCACGATCAGGGCGGCGAACTTCGTCCACGCGGCGAGCGCGCAGGCCGCGCCACGAGCGACGGGCGAGGATGCGAGCCAGAAGCCCCACACGAGGATCGCGGGCATGATCGCGTCGTTCGTGTTCGACATGAGCGCGTAGGCCGTGAAGGGATAGGCCGCCCACCCGAACGCGAGCGCGGCGGCGAGCCGCGGCCCGCCGTGACGCCGGCCGACGAGCACGAGACCGGCCAGGGCGAGGAGGTCGAAGGCGATGGCGGTCGCATGCGCCGCTGGGAGCTCGTCCCACTTGCCGCTCCAGCCGAAGACGAGGACGGCGGGGACGTACGCGAGGTAGGCGACAGGCCCGTACGTGTCGCCGCGCGGGTTGGCGGACTCGCAGCGGCCGTTCGACTGGATCCGCTCGCGGATCTCGCCGTCCGCTCCGGCCGGGCCGCAGGGCCTGCGGTCGTCCTCGACCGGCATCGCCCCGTACGGGGCGCGACCGTCGAGGATGCGGTCGGCGCCGATCACGCCCGCGTAGCCGACGTCGATCACCGTCCGCTCGTTGTCCACGTTGAGGCCGACGCGGAAGCCGACGAGGAAGAGCGTCGCCGCGGCGAGCGCCCAGACGGGCCAGCGCGGCAGGCCGACGCCCGGCCGTGAGCGCGGCCGGAAGCCGATCCACGCGGTGCGCACCGCGAGGTAGACGAGCGGCGGCGTCGCGAGCGCGGCACTCTGGACCACCTGGCCGCGGTTGAAGAACGCGAGCGAGACGCCGAAGGAGAGCAGGACGAGCAGGTCGAGCGTCCGCACCGTCAGCGGGCGGCGGACGTCGACGAGCCCGATCAGGAAGAGCGCCGAGAGCCCGAGCCAGACGGGCCACGAGGTGAGCAGCTTGCCCCCGAACGCACCGGGGCGCCCGCGTGCCATCTTCCAGGCCACCTGGGGCCCCGTCCAGGCCTCGGTCACCGACCCGGAGGTGTCCGAGACGACGCCGGTCGCAACCTCGCCGGCGTCGCCCGACCAGACGTGGACGGTCCAGGTCCGTGTGCGGCGGTCGAACGTCGCGTCGGTCTGGGGCCGGGGCGGGTAGCGGTCGAGCCAGGCGGAGACCTTCGGGTACTGCAGGAACAGGCCGACGACTGCGTCCTCCGTAAGCCGCGGCTTGGCGGCGGAGGGTGCGAAGGGCGTCTCGACCAGCCTGCCCTCGGCGTCGTAGACCGGGCCAACGGCGGTGGGGCTCGCGGCGCTCGCCGCGTGCGCGAGCAGGAGGCACAGGAGCACTGCGAGAACGGCGGCCACGCCGCCGCGCCGCCGCCGCCTCAGCGCATGCACTGGTCGCCGATCAGCGGCGGTGCCGGAACGACCACAGCTTGTTGCCGACGAAGTTGACCGGCGTGACGAGCATGATCGCGAGCGCCTGCGACACGACCTCGCCGAGGCCGGCCTGGACGAGAGCGTGCAGGACGAGGAGGTTCGCGCCGAGCGCGATGGTCGAGACGACGAGGAAGCGGAGCCCCTGGAAGACGACGTGGCCGCGCTGGCCGCGGAACGTCCAGAGGCGGTTCCAGACGTAGTTGTTGGTGACGGCGACGAGGAACGATCCGATCGCGGCCGGCACGTAGTGGAAGCCCGCTCCCTCGAGCAGCAACGTGTAGACGATCAAGTTGACGACGTAGCCCGTCGCGCCGACGACGCAGAACTTGACGAGCTGCTCCCAGTTGCCACGGTGCCGGAGCGCCGCGTCCACGCGGCCGCGCGGCAGCTCGCGTGGCGTCGTCACCGTTCCCTCGTCCATGTCGCCGGGCGAGCGTAGCGGGCGCCCCGGCTCGCAGTGGCTTTCTCAACCCTCCACAAGGGGAACGAAGCGGCAGGCGAGGGATGCGGTCTCGACGGGGCCGCCGGCGGTCTGCACGATCCGCACGAGGCGCTGCCCACGTCGGCTGCCGCGGGGGAGCACCATCCTCCCTCCGAGTATGAGCTGCTCGAGCAGCGCCGGCGGCACGTGGTCGGTCGCGGCGGCGACTGCGATCGCGTCGAAGGGCGCGCGGTCCGCGACGCCGAGACTGCCGTCGCCCACGCGAAGCTCGACGCGACGGTGCCCGGTCAGCTCGAGCGCGCGCCGCGCTCGCGCGGCGAGCGCGGGAATCCGCTCGATCGAGACGACGCTCCCCGCGAGCTCGTCGAGGACGGCCGCGGCGTAGCCCGAGCCGGTGCCGACGTCCAGCACGTGCTCGCTGCCGTCGAGCTCGAGCAGCTCGCACATCGTCGCCACGATGAAGGGTTGCGAGATCGTCTGAGCCTCGCCGATCGGCAGCGCCGCGTCGTCGTACGCGACGCCCGCGAGCTCGGGGGGCACGAAGGCCTCGCGCGGCACGCGGGCCATCGCGGCGAGCACGCGCTCGTCCGAGATCCCCCGTCGCCGCAGCTGCCGCTCGACCATGCCCGCGCGACGCGGATCGTGCTCCGTGCCGGCCACGTGCGTCACGCCGCGCGCCGTAGCGCGTACCCGGGCGCCTCGACGCCGAAGTGCCCGAGGATCGCCGGCGCGACGTCGACGATGCTCCGGGGCGGGCTCCCCGCGAGACCGGCGGTCAGCATCGGCACCAGCGAGTCGCCCGCGACGAGCGACCCGTGCGAGCCCCCGCCGCGATGGTGGCGGCCGCCGAGGTCCTCGAACTCCCAGGTCTCCGCGGCGGAGACGACCACGTCGCCGGCGTTGACGCAGCGAAGCGCCGCGGCCGCTCGCGCGACGGCGTCCGGATGGTCGAGCACGGCGGAGTCGCCCTCGAGCACCGCCCCGTCGAGGCGGAGCTCGGCTCCGTCGCGACGGGCGATCACGACGCCGTCCTCGCGGAACAGCGCGACGTCGACCGACGGCTCGCCGTCGAGGCGCTCCGCGAGCGCTCTCGCCCCAGGCGCGCGCGGGCCGAGCCGGTAGACGTGCGCGGCGCGGTTCGAGGCCGCGACGAGCGTGTCGGCATCGTGCCGGAACCGGTCGCCGAGCCGGGCGACGTCGCGGACCGACGTCTGGCCGTGGTCGGACATCACGATCAGCGCATACCGCGTGAGGAACTCGTCCACACCTCCGGCGGCGCGCACGAGGTCGCCGATCGCCTCGTCGCTGCGCGCGAGCACCGCCTCCGCCGCATCGGGCCCGGACGCGTGCGAGGCGTAGTCGTAGTCGGAGAGATAGAGCAGCATGAAGTCGAAGCCGTCGCGCGTCACGAGCCAGCGCCCGACCGCGGCGGCGTAGGCGTCGATCGTTCCCGCCGCACGGTTGCGGAAGGACAGCGGCGCGCCGGTGCGCTCGCTCTGGAAGAGGTTGTAGAAGAAGAACCGCTCGGGGCCGAGCACCGGGCCGAGGAACGGGACCGTCGGCCGGTGGCGCGTCCGGCCGCGATACGCGGTGAAGTTGACCGACGCAGTCCGGATCCCGGCGTCGGCGAGCGCCTCGAAGACCGTCACGGCGCTCCGACCGAGATGCTCGGCGTTCATCCCGACGAGGGTGTCGCGCAGCGCACGGCCAAGGCCCGCCGCGCGCGCGGCGCCGAACGATGACCCGTACTCCACGAGCCGTCCTTCGCCGCGATGCCACCAGACGAGGTGCGGGATCTCGTGGACGTCGGGGTGTGCGCCGGTCGCGATCGACGAGAGGCAGACCGGCGTGAGAGAAGGGAACGTGCTGGTCGCCCGGCCGAGCGTCGCGCGCTCGGCAAGCGCCGTCAGCGCCGGCGTCGACGAGGTGCCGAGCGAGGCCTCGAGCATCGTCGGCGTGAGCCCGTCGATCACGACGAGGACGAGCTTCGCGGGGCCCTTCACTTGGCGAGCGTGCGGAGCCCCGCATGGCGCTCGGGCTCGCGCCGGGCCTGTCTCGCGGCCGCCGCGGGCACGAGCACTGCGATGACGTACCCAACGACCGGGATCAGGGCGAGGAGCGCGACCGCGATCGAGGCGCTCCCGACGAGGAAGGCCGTGCCGCCAGGGGTGCCGCCGCGACGCAGCGCGCCGCGGGCGATCAGCGACGCGGACACGGCGCCGATCACCCCGCCGATCAGGGCGCCGGGGAGCCCGATCCACCCCTTGACGAGCAGCCCGGCGAGTGCGCCGACCGCGAGCGCGCCGAGCACCGACGTGAGGAGCCCGTAGCGCCACGCTGCGAAGAGCCCGGCGAGCAACAGGCCGGCCGCCACGCCGAGCCCGAGCGTGATCCCGATCTCGTACCAATCGCCCACGCGCCGGATTGTACGGGGCAGCCGTGGCCGCCCCGTACTCCCGGGGGCCCCTCGGTCAGGTCGTGATGTCGGCGCGGATCTCGCCGCCGGGGAAGTCACCGGCGCCGGTGTTGGTCCCGTCGACACCGTCGTTCGTGTGCAGGTTCACGTACGCGTGCCCCGTGCTCATCGCCGTGACGAGATCGGCGAGCGGATGGCCCGCGAGCGGCCCGACGAGGTTCGCGGCTGTGATGGTCCCTTCGGCGAGCACACCGTTCGTGCGGCCGGCGCCGAAGGGGCCGGGGACGGGTGTCGTCGAGGGGTAGAGCCAGACGACGATCGGGCCGTTGACGCCCGGCGCCTCCATGTGGATGTGCGACATGAAGACGTTGTCGATGTTCGAGGCGATCAGCTTGTACTCGAGCGAATCTCCGTCCTTCGAGAGGTGGAAGATCGCCTGCGCCTGGCCCTGCGTGTCCCTCGGCGGGACCTCCTGCGAGCCGTTCGCGTGATCGCTCCAGTTCCGGTTGAGTCCGGCGGCGGCGACGCCGATGGCGACGAGGCCGAGCACGAAGACTCCGAGGAGCAGCCTCCCTCGCATTGTTCTCCCCTTTACGGTCGTAGGGCGTCGATACGACCGGTACTACGCGGGCGGGTCGCCGCCGGATTGCAGCTGCGTGATCACGTCGAGGCAGAAGGCCGCCGCCCGCGCGCCGTCGACGACGCGGTGGTCGAAGCTGACCGAGACGTTGCCGACCGGCCGGACGACGACGGCGCCGTCGCGGACGACCGGCCGCGGCGCGATTCGGTGGAGCCCGAGGATCGCGACCTCGGGATGATTGACGAGCGGCGTCACGAAGAGACCGCCGAGCTTGCCCGCGCTCGTGACCGTGAACGTCGAGTCGCGCAGCTCCTCGGCCGCGAGCTTGCCTGACCTTGCCGCGTCCGCGAGCCGCGCGACCTCCACGGCGATCTCTTCCACCGGGCGGCGCTCGCAGCCGCGGACGACGGGGACGACCAGCCCGCCGTCCGTCTGCACCGCGACGCCGACGTCGACGCGCTCGAGCAGCACGATCTCGTCTCCCTCGAGCCGGGCGTTGAGCTCCGGGAACCGGCCGAGCGCCGAGGCCGAGGCGTGAATCGCGAGCGGCACGAGGAGCGCGAGGTCGACCCCGCTGAAGTCGCATTCCTCGACGAAGGTGACGGCCGGGACCTCGCGGTGGGTGCGGGTCACCTGTTCGACGATCGCACGGCGGATGCCGCGGACGGGGACCCGCCTGCCCGCGCTCGCCCCCGCTGCTGCGCGCACGTCGTCCTCGACGATCCGGCCGCCGGGCCCGCTGCCGCGCAGCCCGACGAGCTCGACGCCGAGCTCCTTCGCGAGCTGTCGCACCGCCGGTGTCGCTCTGACGGCGGCGGTCGGGTCGGCGGGAACGACGGCGACGATCGGTTCGCTCGCAGCCTCGCCGCGCTGCTCGTCGGGCTCGACCGCGCGCAGGAGCTGCTCGCCCTCCTCCCCGATCACGACGAGGACTGCCCCGACCGGCGCGACGTCGCCTTCTGCGACGAGGATCTTGAGCACCGTTCCCGCCCGCGGCGAGGGGATCTCGACCGTCGTCTTGTCCGTCTGGATCTCGACGAGCGGCTGATCCTCGTCGACCCGGTCGCCCTCCTCGACGAGCCAGCGCGCGATCTCGCCCTCGGTGAGCCCCTCCCCCAGATCGGGCAGCTTGAACTCGTACGCCACGGCCGGGAGGGTAGTGCGGTTCTCGGGTCGCCGCTAGAAGGCGAGCACGCGGCGCACGGCATCGCTGACGCGCTCGACCGACGGCATGTACCAGTCCTCGAGCTGCCAGTACGGGTACGGCACGTCGTACCCCGTGACGCGGAGCACCGGGCCGTGGAGGTCGAGGATCGCGCGCTCGGCGAGCAAAGCGGCCACCTCGGAGGCGAAGCCGCACGTGCGCGGCGCCTCCTGCACCACGACGCACTTCCCCGTCTTCCGCACGGACGCCAGGAGCGACTCCTCGTCGAGCGGCTTCAGCGTGCGGAGGTCGAGCACCTCGGCCGAAACCTCCGCGGCCAGCGCGTCCGCCGCCCGTTCGCAGACGCCGACCATCGCGCCCCACGCGACGAGCGTGACGTCGCTGCCCTCCCGTGCCACCCGCGCCCTGCCGAGCTCGACGACGTGCTCGCCCTCCGGGACCGCGCCGCGCGCGGTGCGGTAGACGAGCTTCGGCTCGAGCACGACGACCGGGTCCGGGTCGCGGATCGCCGCGGCGAGCAGCCCCTTCGCGTCTGCCGGCGTGGCCGGGACCGCGACCTTGACGCCCGGCGTGTGGACGTAGTACGTCTCGGGCGAGTCGTCGTGGAGCTCCGGCGCGCGGACGCCGCCGCCGTAGGGCATCCGCACGACGAGCGGGAACGCCATGGTCCCGCCGGTGCGCCACCGGTAGCGCCCGACATGGTTGATCAGCTGGTCGAGGCAGGGGTAGGAGAAGGCGTCGTACTGCATCTCGACGACGGGCCGCCAGCCGGCCATGCAGAGGCCGACCGCGGCGCCGAGGATCCCGGCCTCGGAGAGCGGCGTGTCGACGCACCTGTTGGCGCCGAAGGCGTCGCGGAGGCCGCTGGTCGCCCGGAAGACGCCGCCGAGGCGCCCCACGTCCTCGCCCAGCACCATCACCGAGTCGTCGCGGGCGAGCTCGACGTGCAGCGCGTCGTTGACCGCCTCCACGAGGAGAAGCTCGCGGGTCGCCACCGCGGTCGCGCTCACGCGTGCACCCTTCGGAGCTCCTCGAGGTCGTGCGCGAGCGACGCGGGCGGATTCGCGTACGCGTGCGAGAAGACGAGCTCCGGGTCGGGCGGTGCTTCGTCCTCGGCCGCCTGGATCGCCGCGCGCATGGTCGCGAGCGCTTCCTCTCGAACAGAGTCGATGTGTGCCTCGTCCAGCAGGCCGAGCCGGGTCAGGTACGCCTCGTAGAGCGCGACGCAGTCGCGTTCCTGCTCCGCAGCCACGCGGTCGGGGTCGATGTAGAGGCTCGGGTCGTCGGCGGTGGCATGCGGCGCCGAGCGGTACGTGACGGCCTCGACGAAGGTCGGGCCTTCGCCAGCGCGGGCGCGCGCGACCCCTTCCCGCACGGCCTCGTACACCGAGAGCACGTCGTGCCCGTCGACGCGGAGGCCGGGCATCCCGTACCCGACCGCCTTGTCGGCGAGCCGTGCCGCTGCGGTCTGCGCGCTGAGCGGCGTCGAGATCGCCCACTGGTTGTTGTTGCAAACGAGGACGAGCGGTGCCTTGACGACCGCTGCGATGTT
>Ga0111539_10012589_pt1 | contig 10598 bp, 10 predicted proteins | sample RhiMethybrSRZTD1_FD_79667 | JGI IMG/M metagenome (GOLD analysis project Ga0111539, IMG submission 79667) | Populus rhizosphere microbial communities from Tennessee, USA - Rhizosphere MetaG P. TD hybrid SRZTD1 (version 2) (version 2) | ecosystem: Host-associated > Plants > Roots > Rhizosphere >... | reverse complement strand
CGTTCGGGCTTATCGTCAGCGCGATGGTGACTCGATCGTGGCCCGGCATCGCCGTGCTCGGCACAGCGCTCGTCTCGTCGGTGCTGGCGCAGACGCAGCCGAGTCCGGTGTTCGTGGCCGCTGAGCGCGGCGATCTCAATGAAGTCGATCGGCTGCTGCGAGCCGGCGCGGACGCGAACGTCATGGGAGAGCTGCGCATCGGCGATCGCACGTATCGCGTCAGCGCGCTCGGCGCCGCCGGCATCGGCTGGCATGCCGACGTCGCGAGGCTGCTGCTCGAACGCGGCGCAGGGTATCCGCGCTATTTCGTCCGCAACCACAATCTCGTCCCGGCCTCGCCGCAAGAGCTGACGCCGCTGCGCGACTGGGAAGTGGTCAACTCCGTGCTGCGCATGCCCGAGGTGGCGTCGCTGATGCAGACCATCGTCGAACGCGAGGCGGCCGGGACCTATCGGACGCACGACGGTCGTGAATACGTCGTGCGGTCCACTGCCGGCGGGTTGGAGTTGAGTTCGCCCGACGGCGCTCTGCTTCGCTTTCAGCAGGTGCTCGGCAAGGCCTTCGTGCAGCGCCTCCCCCGCGAGCAGCCCGCGCCGGCCGCCGGCCGCACGCAGACCGCGCAGGATCGCGCGATGTTCGACCGGTTCATCGAGCCGTTGGCGGCGACCGACAAGACCGAGCTGCAGGAGCAATTCCGCGATCGCGGCGCCAGCTGGCTCGACTTCACGGTCGGTGAGGGCCGCGTGCTGGCCTTCGAAATTCGCGAGGGCGGTCCGGGACGCCTCGGCGGAACGCCCACGCTCTTCCGCAAGGCCGGCGTCCGGCCCGAAGCATCGCCCATGCTCGAACGAGAGGTCGCGACTACACGGCCGACCGCCGCGCCCATGCACTGGCCGTCGTTTCGCGGGCCGAACGCCTCGGGTGTCGCCGACGGCCAGGCGCCACCCGTTTCGTGGGACGAAGAACGAGCCATCAACATCCGTTGGCGCGTGCCGGTGCCGGGTCTGGGACACTCGTCGCCGATCGTCTGGGGCGACACGGTGTTCGTGACCACGGCCATCAGCTCGCAGGCGCGCCCGGAGTTCCGGCCGGGCGGGCTCCGCGGCGACAACCTCTCTTCCGATCGCACCGAGCAGGAATGGCAGCTGCTGGCCCTCGACAAGTCGACGGGGAAATTGCGGTGGCAGCGGACCGCCTATCGCGGCGTGCCGCGCGGCAAGCGTCACTTGAAGAGCAGCTTCGCGACCGCTACACCAGCGACCGACGGGTCGCGCGTTGTCGCGATGTTCGGCTCTGAAGGTTTGTACTGCTACGACATGAACGGCACTCTGCTTTGGAAGAAGGACCTGGGCGAAGTCGGGCACATCAGCTACGGATTTGGCAGTTCGCCGATCATCTTCCAGGGCATGGTCATCGTGCAGGCAGACACCAATCGGGACACCAAGTCCGCATCGCCGGTCAGCTTCATCGCCGCATTTGATCTGGCCGACGGCCGCGAGCGCTGGCGTGCGGCTCGCGATGAGGATGGTCGTGCGTCGTTCGGCTCGCCGATCGTCCATGTGAGCGGCGGCCGGGCGCAGGTCGTCACCAACGGCGGCACACGCGTGCGCGCCTACGATCCGCTCAGCGGCAAAGAGCTCTGGTCGATCGCCGCACCGTCCGACATCGTGACCCCGTCGCCGGTGGCGTCGCCCGATCTCATCTACGTGATGAGCGGCAACTCGGGCTATCAGCCGATCTTTGCCGTCCGGCCGACGGCCGTCGGCGACATCACCCCGAAACCCGGACAGGAGACGAACGACTTCGTCGCGTGGAGCTCGACGCGCGGCGGCTCGTTCACGCCGACGCCCATCGTGTACGGCGGCTACCTCTATTCGATGAACGTCAGCGGCATCCTCGGCTGCTATGACGCAAAAACGGGAGAACGGCAGTATCTCCAGCGCATTCAGCATGGCGGCTCGGGCTTCAGCAGCTCACCCGTCGCCGCCGATGGCCGCCTCTACTTCGCCAGCGAAGACGGCGAAGTCTTCGTCGTCAAGGCGGGACCGGCGTTCGAGCTCCTCGCCACGAACACCATGAGCGAAGTGATCATGGCCTCGCCCGCGGTCTCCGGCGGCCTTCTCTTCATCCGCACGCTTGGACATCTCGTCGCGATTGGTTGACGCATCTTCCCGACCTCTCCGTCATGCGTCGGCGACGAGCCGAATCGGGTGCGGGCTGTCGATCGCGTGGGCGGTGTGCCTGTGGTCGTGCGCGGCGACCGTTCCCTCGCCTGTCCGCGGGTTCACAGCTTCCCCGGGAGTTCAAGTCGATGCGCACGTGCAGGTCCGCATGCGCGACGGGATCCGCCTCGACACAACGGTTTACATGCCATCGAGATCTGCCGGGCGCGTTCCGACCGTCCTGATTCGCACGCCCTATCGCAGCGAGCTCAACAACCGTCCGACGCTCTTTCAGCGGTTGCTCAGCGAAGGCTACGCCGTCGTGATGCAGCACGAGCGGGGGCGCTATCTGTCGGAAGGAAAGGTCGCGATGCTGTCTTATGCCGCACCTGACGGCTGGGACACGCTGGACTGGATCGCGGCGCAGCCGTGGTCCGACGGGAAAGTGGCCACGTTCGGGTGTTCGTCGTCGGCCGAGAATCAGCTGAAGCTCGCCGCCCTCAACCATCAGGCGCACAAGGCGATGATTGCCTATTCGGCCGGCGTCGGCGTTGCGGAGGCGGGCCCCTTCCGCGAGCAGGGGAACTTCTGGCGCGGCGGCGTCTGGCAGCAGGGTTGGTTCGATTACTTCGTCGAGGAGACGCAGAAGGACTGGCCGCAGTTGCCGGCGGGACTGACCGACGACGAACGTCAGCGCGCCGCCGCCGACTTCTCCGTCAACGATCCGGGCGAGGGGGCGAGGCCGGACGATTTCTACGACAAGGTCCGCATGCACTTGCCGATGATGGAGATGGCAAAAGCTGCGGGTGCGCCCAGGACCGACTTCGAGGAGTACCTCGCGCGGGGACCGGCTTCCAGTCCGGCGTGGACCGGCGACCGCGTCACCAACGCCGATCGCATTCGGGTGCCAGGCCTGTGGGCCGAGGCCCTCTATGACATCTCCGCGCGTTCCACGGTCGCATTTTTCGACAAGACCCGCGCGGAGAATCCTGCCGGTCAGCAGGCCATCCTCATCACGAACGGCCGTCATTGCCGGTTCGACGGCGGGAACGCGAATCAGCTGATCGGGCAGCGTCCACTTGGCGATACACGCTTCGATGCTGAAGGACGGCTGATGGCTTGGCTCAACCGCTGGCTGAAAGGCGACACGAGCGCCCCTGTGCCCGCTCATCCGTTCACGGTCTTCATGGCTGGTGTGAACCGCTGGGTCGATTTCGACGCCATTCCGCACGCCGGCACCGGCCCGAGCCGTACGTTCTATCTGACCAGTGGCGGCCACGCCAACGCCCTTACCGGTGACGGAACGCTGGTCGATCAGCCGGCGTCGGCGGCGGCCGTGGATCGCTTCTTGTACGACCCGGCGAACCCGGTCATCGCACACGGCGGCGAGATCAGCGGCGTCGGGTCGGATCAGAAAAACATGGACGGCGCCTTCGATCAGCGCGGCATCGAGGCCCGCGAGGATGTCCTCGTCTACACGAGCGCACCGCTCGCCGACGATCTGCCCGTCTTCGGCTACATCGAGACCGAGCTGTTCGTGAGCTCGGACGCACCGGACACGGACTTCACCGTGAAGGTGGTCGACGTGGCGCCCGACGGCACGGCCTGGAACATCTCCGACTCGATTCAGCGGATGCGCTATCGAGACGGCGAGGACCACGCCGTCTTCATGAAGCCGGGCGAGGTGTATCGCCTCGCCCCGCCGGCGATGCTGGCGGCGAACGTCTTTCTGAAGGGCCATCGCGTCCGCCTCGAGGTCTCGTCCAGCCATTTCCCGAGCTACGCGCGCAATCTCAACACCGCGGCCGATCCCTACACCAGCGTCGAGACGAGAGTTGCGGCCAACCAGGTCGTGCACGGAGCAGGCCGTCTCTCGAAAATCAGTCTTCCCGTGTCCGATGTATCGCCATGACCAACGAAACCGACGAGCGCTTCGCGAGGGCGGCCATCGAACTGGCGCGCGAGGCGCGAAGCGCGGGAAACCATCCGTTCGGCGCGCTGCTCGTGCTCGACGGTGCGGTCGTGCTGACCGCCCGCAATACCATCCAGAGCGATCGCGATCCGACCGCTCACGCCGAGACGAATCTCGTCGCGGCGGCGATTCGACAGCTGACGCCGGACGAAATCCGGCGCAGCGTGCTCTACACGAGCTGCGAGCCGTGCGCAATGTGCGCGGGCAAGATGTACTGGGCGGGGATTCGGTCGGTCGTTTACGCGCTGCCGTCTGAGGAATTGGCGGCGTTGGCGGGCGGCGATTTTCTGGTGCCGTGCCGCGATCTCTTCAAGCGGGCCGTTGATCCGGTCCACGTCCGCGGGCCGTTCCTGCTGAGCGAAGCACTCGAAGTCCATCGCGGGTTCTGGTCCGCTCGCGCGGACGGGCAGCCATGACCGAGACCCATCGCCGGCTGTTCTTCGCCGCCATGTTTGCGCTGGTCTTCTATCTGGTCGGCGCCTCGTTCGTCGAGTCGTTCGTGACCTACCGGAGGTGGCGGTTCGTGGGTGCCGACACATTCCCCGCCTACTATGCGGCGCTGGCGCCGCGGATCATCCGCGTGATGGTGCTCCCGGGCGTCGTCGAGATCGTCCTGACGGTTGCGCTCTTGTGGCTGCGGCCTCGCTCCATTCCGCGCTGGACGGTCGCGGCCGCGCTGGCGCTCAACATCGTTCGATTCGTGACGACGGCCATCGGCCAGACCCGCCTGCAAGGCGTGCTCGCCGATGACGGCATCAGCCTGATGGCCATCGATCGGGTCGTGCGCATCGACTACGTCACGCAGGCGGCGTCGATTGCCAGGGCGGGACTCTATGTGTGGATGATGGTCCTGATGCTCGGTGAACCCGATCGGAAGGAGGACGGACGGTCGGTTTACGCAGCCGATAGAGGTTGATTAGCCAGGAGCCATCCGGGCGTGGTAAGGAAGAAACGTGGAGTTTCGCTTCGATGAGGCCGTGCCGGTGCTTCGACGTACGCCAGGAGTGCTGCGAGCGCTGCTCCTCCAGCTGCCTGCGGCCTGGATCGACGCGACTGAAGGCCCGGGCACCTGGAGTCCGTTCGATGTCGTCGGCCACCTGATCCACGGTGAGCGGACCGACTGGGTGCCCCGCATCGAGCACATGCTCGAGCACGGCGACAGCGTGCCGTTTCCACCGTTCGATCGCGAAGCGATGTTCGACGCCTCCAAGGGACGATCGCTTGTCGAGCTGCTCGAGACCTTCGGCGAGCTGCGGGCGCAGAGCCTTGCGCGGCTGGACGTGCTAGGGCTGACCGACGCCGACCTGTCGAGGCGCGGCCAGCATCCTGAATTTGGCGTCGTAACCATGGGGCAGCATCTGGCCACCTGGGTGGCACACGATCTGGGACACGTCAGTCAGGTCGTCCGCGTCATGGCCCGCCAATATTCAGAGTCGGTCGGTCCCTGGCGTGCGTACCTGTCGATTCTCAGACGCGAAAAAGGCTCGTGAAAACTCCGACAAAAGAGCACTTCTCGGGCCTGATGTGGCCGTTCGTCGAAGGATCGCTGCCAGACTTCGGACCCATCTTCGAGCAATACGCCAGCGACCTGAAACGTGAAGCCAAACGCCCCGCGGCCTGAGATTCCCATTCCCCGGCGACTCGTGTAGCCTTCAGCGCAGGGCTGTCGCTTCAGCCCTGGAGGACACTTCGATGCCTGCTCGACACCTTCTCGGGGTCGTTGTCGCCGTAACCCTGAGTGCCACCGGTGTGCGCGGATCGTTCGAGCGTTCTGCCGACGCGAGTCAGGTACAGGGCGCGACGCCAGCGGCTCAATCCCCGCAGCCTCAGCCCGCGCAGCCGCCGGCGCCACCTGCCGAACCGCTTTTGGGCCCGGGGCCGTCTGCCGCCCGGTATCCCAAGAACGCCGAGGAGTTCGACGAGTACTTCAAGAAAGTCTCGAACTGGGGACGATGGGGCAAAGACGACGAGCGCGGGGCGCTGAATCTCATCACCGAAGCAAAGCGGAAGCAGGCGGCGTCCCTCGTGAAGGTCGGCCTGGCCGTCGGCCTGGCGCATCCTCCGATTACCGAGCGAACGCCCGACAACACGAATCCGTTCGAGCACACGATGAACCGCGGATTCTCGACCGACACGTATCGAGTGTCGTATCACGGCTACGCACATAGCCACATGGACGCGCTCTGCCACATCCTCTACAAGGGCCAGACCTACAATGTTTTTTCGAAGGCCGAGGTCACCACCGAGAAGGGCTGCACGAAGCTCGGCATTCAGAACATGCGCAACGGCTACGTCACGCGCGGAATTCTCCTCGACATCCCGCGCCTGAAGGGCGTGCAGTACCTCGAGCCCGGGACGCCGGTGTTCGTCGAAGACATCGAAGCGTGGGAGAAGAAAGCTGGCATCAAGGTCTCGTCGGGTGACGCGCTGCTCCTGCGCACCGGACGCTGGGCCCGCCGTGCCGCGCTCGGACCGTGGGTCGTCTCGCGGAACGAGGCCGGCTTCCATGCCTCTGTGGCGCAGTGGCTCAAAGACCGCGGGGTGGCGCTCATCGGCAGCGACTCGGCGCTCGACGTGACGCCGTCACTCGTCGAATCGTTGAACCTGCCGGTGCATACGCTCGCGATCACCGCTCTTGGACTGAACATTCTCGACAACCAGGACCTCGAGGCATTGGGCGAGCAGGCCGCGAAGCAGAATCGCTGGGAGTTCATGCTGACCGTCGCTCCCGTTCCGGTGACGGGCGGCACCGGGTTCCCGGTGAACGCGATCGCCACGTTCTGACTTTGGGGACAACGCGCGAAGGAGACACGACATGGTAGGGGACAAAGTCGGCGAGGAATCGGGACAGGTCGTCTCGCAGCGCGTGCTGCCGAACGAAGGCGGCGGGCCCAAGATGGAGACCTCGTTTCGCGCCACAGGCTCGGTATTGGGAGTGCCAGCGACCGACACCGGCACCTACTGGTCGGTGCTGCGGCCGGACGGCACGCTATACGGCGAAGGCCAGGGCATCGTCATGGGCAAGAACGGCGAAGCGGCCACCTGGATCGGCCAGGGCGTCGGCACGATCAAGAAAGACGGTGCGGTCAGCTATCGAGGGGCGATCTATTACCAGACCACTGTGGCGGCGTGGCAGCGTCTGAACAGCGTCGCCTGCGTATTCGAGTATGAAGTGGACGGCCAGGGAAAAACGCACTCCAACGCCTGGGAGTGGAAGTAGTCCGTCCCATGACCGAGCGCGTCGATCTCTTCGACAGCACATACAGCCACTTCACCGATCGTGTGCTCGACGCGATCCGCAAGGAAACGTTCGGCAGCGACATCGGGCAGAACAGCTGGCTCACGGTCGATGAGTACGAGCGCTGGCTTCCGTGGCTCGGGTTGACCGCCGGGCAACAGATCATCGAGGTCGCAAGCGGCTCGGGCGGTCCGGCGCGGTACGCCGCCCGGGCAACGGGCTGCCGCGTGATTGGCGTCGATGCCAATCCCAGCGGCGTCGCGACGGCGACGTCGATGGCGGCGGCGGCTGGTGAATCGGCGAGCGTGCAATTCCGGGTGGCTGACGCCAATGCGCGCCTGCCGTTCGACGAGAACTCGTTCGACGGCCTGCTCTGCGTCGATTCAATGAACCATTTCCCCGACCGGCCGGCCGTCCTGCGCGAATGGTGTCGCATTCTGCGGCCGGGCCGCCGCGCGCTCTTCACCGATCCGGTGGTGATTTCCGGACCCGTCACGAACGACGAGCTCGCGCTGCGAAGCTCCATCGGCCTCTTTCTGTTCGTGCCGCCGGGGGTGAATGAGCGGATCATTGACGACGCTGGCTTTCGGCTCGTGCGGCAGGAAGACGTGACGGCCAACGCCGCCCTGGTCGCCGGCCGATGGCACGCCGCGAGGCAAGCCCGCCAGGCGGACCTGGTGCTCATCGAAGGGGAGGATCGCTTCGCCGGTCTCCAGAAGTTCTTCAAGGCGGTGCACGACCTGACGCGCCAGCGGCGGCTGTCCAGAATCGCGTATCTTGTCGAGAAACATAACGGTTGAGTAAGGCTCTTGACTTCGCCTGAACCGCGAGTACCTTCAACTGGACACGCCGGTCGGGGACAGCGTGCTGGCAAATGGAGAAGACGACAGGAGGCCCGATGATGACGCGAGTGCCACGTTTCACCATGTGCGCCCTGCTTGTGGCCGTCGCGGGCGCCACGATTGTTGCCCAGGTCGCGGAACGCACCAGCGCGCCTCGTGCCGCGCCGCATGCGGCCTATGTTCCGACGAAAGACACCTGGGAAACACGGCGCCCTGCCGACGTCGGCATGGATGAGGCGCTGCTCAATCAAGCCATCGAGTACGCGAAGACGCGGGATACGAGCTGGGGCCGGGACGACTACATGGCCGATCAGGTGCGGACCTTCGGCCGGCCGCTGGGTCCCGTGCCGCAGTCGCACGGCCGCACCAACGGGATCATCCTTCGCCACGGCTACATCGTCGCCGAGTTCGGCGACACGAACGTCGTTGAGCCGACCTACAGCGTGGCCAAGAGCTACCTGTCGACCGTCCTCGGCCTGACGATCGATCGCGGGATGATCAAGAGCATCGTGGATCCGGTCGGCAAGTACGTGAAGGACGGCGGCTACGACTCACCGCACAACGCGCTGATCACGTGGCAGGATCACGCGCGGCAGGCCAGCGAGTGGGAAGGCACGATGTTCAGCAAGCCGTCGACGTTCATCGGCCATGAAGAGTTTGGCGCCGGCGAGATGAAGCCGCGCGAAATCCGCGAGCCCGGCAGTTTCTACGAATACAACGATGTGCGCATCAATCGCATGTCGCTGTCGCTTCTTCGCCTCTGGAAGCGGCCGCTTCCCGACGTGTTGAAGACGGAGATCATGGATCCGATCGGCGCGACCAACACCTGGAAGTGGATCGGCTACGACAACGCCGACGTCCAGGTCGACGGCAAGACCATGAAGTCCGTGCCCGGCGGCACGCGATGGGGCGGCGGACTCTGGATGAGCACACGCGATCACGCGCGGTTCGGCCTGCTCATCTCCCGCATGGGCAACTGGAACGGTAAGCAGATCGTTTCGTCGAAGTGGGTCAAAGAGGCGACGACGCGGGGCGGGCCGGCCGCGGACTACGGCTATCTCTGGTGGCTCAACACCAAGGGCGGGACGAAGGGCGTGCCGACCACCGCATTCGAGGCGCGAGGAAACGGCTCGAACACGATCTTCATCGATCCGGATGACGACCTCGTGATCGTTTGGCGCTGGCACGGCAACGGCGACTTTTTCGCCCGCGTCGTGTCCTCGATCAAGCAGTCCTAAGGATCACTCGCCAGCAACGCGAGCGGGCTCGGCCCAGGCCGAGCCCGGCTCGCCGGTGGCTGTGTGCGCGTCGCCGGGCTCTTCGACATCCACGGCAATCTTCCGGCCCTCGAGGCGGTGCTGGCTGACGTGCGGGCCGCCGGGGTCGACCAGATCCTCGTCGGAGGCGACGTGCTCCCGGGACCGATGCCGCGCGAGGCGCTCGCGCGACTGCTGGCTCTCGACGTCCCGGTCCAGTTCATTCACGGAAACGGCGAGCTGGCGGTGCTGGCGCAGATCGGCGTGTCCGATCCGGCAACCGTGCGGTACTGGGGCACGACGAACGGCGAGCCGCTTCCAGAGCTGCTTCGGCCGATTCTGCGGTGGACGGCTGCCGAGATCCATCCCGAGTACGACGCCATCCTGAAAGGCTGGCCGAAAACGTGGCGGATCGAGGTGCCCGGTCTCGGGCCCGTTCTCTTCTGTCACGCCACGCCACGCAGCGAGACGGAGTGCTTCACGCGGATGACCCCGCACGACTTGCTGGCGCCGGTGTCCGACGGAGTAGACGCGGCGGTTGTGGTGTGTGGCCACACGCACATGCCCTTCGATCGGATCATCGCTGGCGTGCGCGTGGTCAACGCCGGCAGCGTGGGTATGCCGTTCGGCGCCCCGGGCGCTGACTGGGTCCTTCTGGGACCGGCCGTGGAGCCTCGACATACGACCTACGATCTGAACGACGCGGCGGCGCGAATCCGTGCCACGGGCTATCCACAGGCGGACGAATTCGCCGCACGATACGTGCTGGATCCTCCCGCCGAGGCCGACACGATCGAGGCGTTGACCAGCGTGTCGTTTCGCTGATCCCGGAGAGATAGATGATCTTGACCGGAATCGATCGCTCGGCTCCCACCGCGACCGTCGCGCCGAATCGTCGATCCGCCGGCTACTGGTGGACGTTCTCGCAGCAGTGGCGGATCTCGCGCCGGAAGACGGGGTGCCGTGTCAGCGCCGATGCTGAAGCCCGAAGCCTGAAGTCCACGAACCCCGAAGCCCAGAGCCTGAAACCCAAAGCCTGAAGTACTTCGAACGGTCCAAGCCTTGTTCCAGCTTGGAGTGTCACGAGGGTTGGCAGATCATACGATGTGGCCACGATCGCAATCGGGG
>Ga0111539_10012588_pt1 | contig 10598 bp, 9 predicted proteins | sample RhiMethybrSRZTD1_FD_79667 | JGI IMG/M metagenome (GOLD analysis project Ga0111539, IMG submission 79667) | Populus rhizosphere microbial communities from Tennessee, USA - Rhizosphere MetaG P. TD hybrid SRZTD1 (version 2) (version 2) | ecosystem: Host-associated > Plants > Roots > Rhizosphere >... | reverse complement strand
TGGGACTTGGCGTTGGGGCAGTCGGTTCGGTGGACCGAGACGCCCTGCCCGCGCGTCACGAACCCCAGGATCTCGTCGCCCGGCACCGGCGTGCAGCAGCGCGCGAGACGCACCCACACGTCCTCGGAGCCGGGGACGACCACGCCCGAGGTGACGTCGGTGGAGCTCGGCTGGCCGAGGTGGACGGGGCGCGCGAGCGCCACCTCGCTGACCTCCTCCTCCGTCCCCTGGACGTTGCGGGTCAGCCGCGCCACGATCGATTGCGGCGACACCTGCCCCTCCCCGATCGCGACGTAGAGCGCCTCGAGGCTGGGGAACTTCATCTCGTCCGACAGCTGCACCAGCGCGTCTTCGGTCGCGAGCCGCTTGAAGGGAACGTTCTGCTTGCGCATCAGTCGCTGGAGCTGCTCGCGGCCCTCCTCGAGCGCGTCCTCGCGGCGCTCGCGGCTGAACCACTGGCGGATCTTGTTGCGCGCGCGGGGCGTCTTGACCCAGCGCAGCCAGTCCTGCGACGGGCCCTCGCCCTGCGCCTTCGAGGTCAGGATGTCCACGGTGTCGCCGGTCCGAAGCTCGTAGTCCAGCGGCACGAGCTTGCCGTTGACCTTGGCGCCGATCGTCCGGTGGCCGACCTCGGTGTGGATCGCGTACGCGAAGTCGACCGGCGTGGCGCCGCTCGGCAGGTTCATCACGTCGCCCTTCGGCGTGAAGCAGAAGACCTGGCCGCCGTACAGGTCGATCTTCAGGCCCTCCATGAACTCGCGCGGGTCGGCCATGTCCTTCAGCCAGTCGAGCATCTGGCCGAGCCACGCGAGGTCCGCGGCCTCCTTGGCCTTCTTGCCGTCGCGGCCCTCCTTGTAGCGCCAGTGCGCCGCGATCCCGAACTCGGCCGTGCGGTGCATGTCCTTGGTGCGGATCTGCACCTCGATCGGACGTCCCTGCGGCCCGACGACCGTGGTGTGCAGCGACTGGTACATGTTGGACTTGGGCATCGCGACGTAGTCCTTGAAGCGCCCGGGGACGGGCTTCCACAGTGAATGGATCGCACCCAGCGCCGCGTAGACGTTGGGGACGGAATCGACCTGGACGCGGATGCCGGCGAGGTCGTAGATCTCGTTGAACTCCTTGCCGCCGATGACCATCTTCTCGTAGATCGAGTACAGGTGTTTCGTCCGCCCGTCCACCTCGGCCTTCACGCCGGCCTCGCGAAGACGCGTCCGCGCCGCCTGCAGGACACCCTCGACGTACTGCAGCCGCTCGCCGCGCCGCTTCTCGACCAGGCTCGCGATCTCACGGTACGGGCCGGGGTGCAGCGCCTTGAACGACAGGTCCTCGAGCTCCCACTTGACCTGCTGCACGCCCAGACGGTGTGCGAGGGGCGCGTAGATCTCCAAGGTGGCCGTCGCGATGCGCCGCTGCTTGTCCGGCGGGAGCGCCGAGAGCGTGCGCATGTTGTGGAGCCGGTCGGCGAGCTTGATCAACAGGACGCGGATATCGCCAGCCATCGCGACGATCATCTTGCGGACGTTCTCGGCCTGCTCATGCTCGCGGCTTCGGAACGAGAGCGCGTCGAGCTTGGTGAGGCCGTCCACGATGCGCGAGACCTCGGGCCCGAACTCGACGTCGAGCTCCTCGACGCTGACCTCGGTGTCCTCGACGGTGTCGTGCAGGAGCGCCGCCTGCAGCGTGGTGGTGTCCAGGCCGAGGTCGGCCAGGATCTGCGCGACCGCCAGCGGGTGTTCGACGAAGTCCTCACCCGACAGGCGCTTCTGGCCCTCGTGGTGCTCGGCGGCGAACCGGTAGGCGCGCTCGATCTCCTTCAGGTCCGCCTTCGCGTTGTAGCCCTTGACGGTCCGAAGCAATCCCTCGATGCCTTCGCGCGTCTCGGGTTCGGCCGAGCGTAGGCGCGAGAGCAGGCCGCCCCTGCGCTCGGTCCTGACTTCCTCGCCCGTTTCCACGCTGGCTCCTTGCTTGCTCCTTGGGGCTTGCTCCTTGGGCGCCCGAACGTCCAGTCTACGCCGCGCGTCCGCGCGGATCGCCGTGGATCAGGCTCAGTAGCGGAGCAGCGTGTACAGGTCGTAGCCCTGCAGGCGATCGCGCCCGTTCAGGAACTCGAGCTCGATCAGGCAGGAGATCCCCACGACCTTGCCGCCGATCCGCTCGACCAGCTCGGCGGTCGCCTTAGCGGTCCCGCCCGTCGCGAGCACGTCGTCCACGACGAGCACGCGCTCCCCCGTCGCCACGGCATCGCGATGGATCTCCAGCGTCGCCGTGCCGTACTCGAGTGAATACTCGGCGGCCTCGGTCTCCCAGGGGAGCTTGTCCGCCTTGCGCACCGGCACGAACCCGGCGCCGAAGTGGTACGCGACAGCCGAGGCCAGGATGAACCCCCGCGCCTCGATCCCGACCACCTTGTCCACGTTGCCGCGGCCGAACTGCACCACGATGAGATCGATCACCGTGGAGAACGCGATCTCGTCGGCCAACAGGGGCGTGATGTCCTTGAACTGGACGCCCTCCTGCGGGAAGTCGGGCACGTCACGGACGAGCCCCCTCAGCTGTTCGAGATCCACGCGGGTCACCTCCGCCGGCGCTTGGCGGGCGGGCGACGCTTGCTCTTGGGCCGCGGCCGGGACGACGAACCCTGGCCGCCGCGGCTCGGGGTCCTCGCGCCCGCGCCGGCGGCCACCGCGGCCGGCGCGGCCTCCCGCTCCTCCTCGGCGACGTCCTCCACCGGTGCGGGAATCGCGCGCAGGCGGCGGTCGCCGCGCCGGCTCTCCAGGCGCGCCCGCAGCTGCTGGTAGCGGGGCTCGCGCTCCTTGAGGATGACCAGGATCGGCGTCGCGATGAAGATCGAGGAGTAGGCGCCGGTCACCACGCCGATCAGCATCGCGAACGCGAAGTCCTTCAGCGTCGCCCCGCCGAACAGCAGGAGCGACAGGATCGGCAGGATGACGACGAGCGAGGTGTTGATCGACCGCATCAGCACCTGGTTCATCGAGTAGTTCGCGACACCCTCGTACGTGTCCTTGCCGAGCAGCGCCGTCGACTCCGTGTTCTCCTTGACCTTGTCGAAGATCACGACGGTGTCGTACAGCGAGAACCCAAGGATCGTCAGGATCGCGATCACCGTCGGCGGCGAGACCTCCCGCCCGGTGAGCGCGTACACGCCCGCCGTGATCACGACGTCGTGAACCATGGCCACCATCGCGCCGATCGCCATCTTCCACTCGAACCGGAACGTGATGTACAGCGTGATCGCGAGCAGCACGATGATCAGGCCGATCAGCGCCTGGCGCGAGATCTGTTCGCCCCAGGTGGGACCGACGACCTGCGCGCTGATGTCGTTCGGGCCGATCCCCGCCTGCTTGGCGAGCGCGTCGAACAGCTGGGTCCGCTCGGCCGCGGACAAGTCCGTGAGCGCGGTGGTCCGGATCGTGATCTGGTTGCCGCCCACGATCTGGACTTCTGCGTCGCCCCGGTCGTAGGGACTCTGGGCCAGCAGCCCCCGCACCTGCTCGACGGTCACGTCGTTCGACGGTCGGTACTCGATCAGGGAGCCGCCGGTGAAGTCGATCGATAGGTTCAGGCCCTGCAGGAACAGCGCGATGATCGAGATCGCGATCACCGTGCCCGACAGGATGAACCACCGGCGACGGCGCTGGATGATGTGGAACTCGGGGTGACGGTACCCGCGGAACGTGTCAAACGCGCGCCGGAGGGTCATTCGGAGCCTCCCGCGATCGCCGGGACGGCTTCGGGCGCGGCGGTCACGTCACGGTCGGCCGCCAGGCCGGCCCTGATGCCTATCACCGGCCAGTTCACGATACGGTCGCTTCGCGTCAGCAGCGCCACGGCCGGCCGCTTGAAGAAGTAGACGACGAACAGGTCCAGCAGTGTCGAGACGCCCAGGGTGAGGGCGAACCCTCGCACCGACGAGATCGCCGTCACGTACAGGACGGCGGCGGCGATCGCGGTCACGAAGTCCGCCGCCACGACGGTGCGGAACGAACGCTTGAACGCGGGCATCACGGCCGCCCTGGGCGAACGCCCACCGTGCACCTCATCCTTCAGGCGTTCGAAGAACACGATGTAGGAGTCCGCGGTCACGCCGAGCGAGATCACCAGACCCGCGACGCCGGCGAGCGTCAGGTTGTAGCCGATCGTCCGGCCCGCCAGGGCGATCAGGCCCAGCGCGAGGACCGCCCAGATGACCATCCCGATCCACGCCACCACGGCCAGGATCCGGTAATAGAAGAGCAGGTACAGCGCGAGCAGGATCAAGCCGGCGATCCCGGCGATCATGCCCTCCTTGAGGGACTCGTCCCCCAGCGTCGGGCTCACCGTAAGCACCTGCTGCGTCGTGAGCTCCACGGGCAGGGCGCCGGCGTTCAGCTGGGTTGCCAGGTCCTTGGCGCGCGACTCGGTGAAGCTGCCGGTGATCACGCCGTTGCCGCCGGTGATCGCGCTCTGCACGGTCGGGGCCGAGATGACCTGGTCGTCCACGACGATCGCCAGCTGGCGCCCCTGCAGCCTGGTCGTGACGTCGGCGAACGTGTCGGAGCCGGGTCCGGTCAACGTGAACTGGATCTCCCAGCCCTTGCCCACGCTGGTAGAGGACCCTGAGTTGAAGACGGCCGAGGCCTTGTCGATCGCATCGCCGGTGATCTCGACGGGTCCGAGCTGGTACTTGGTGCCTCCGTCGCGTGCCTGGAACGTGACGTTCTGGTCCTTCAGGGCCTCGAACGAGCACTCCTTGGTCTCCTGCTCGGCCGGCGTGGCGCACGTGAGCGGCGTGGACGCGTAGTTCGGATCGGTCGAGGCGATGGCCCCGAGTACCTCACGCTGCTCCAAACGCGCGGTCTCGCCGATCACCTGGAGCAGACGCTCCTGCCCGGTCTCTTGCAGCCGGGCCTCGGCCGAGTCGCGGTCCAAGAAGCAGCCGAGGTTCCTGTCCGCCGAGCTCACGACGCAGAACTGCTGGTCGGATCGTTCGACGGCCATCCCGTCCAGCAGGGTCTGCATCTGCTGTTGGGCGTCGCCGTCGGCCTGCTCCTGGGCGTTCGGATCGCTGGCGACCTTTGGCGTTGCGCACGCGGGACCGAGGTCGCTCGTGAGGGTCCCACCGCCCTTGGCCTGGATGCAGAAGCTCTGCGTGGCGGTGGTCGTCACGCCGGCCAGGGCGTGCTCCGCCTCCTGGCGCGAGGCGAACGTGCACGGATCGTTCGTCTGACCCGAGCCGGTGATGCAGAACTGGCCCTGCCCCTTTTTGACCTCGAGGTTCTTGATGGTGCTGTCCGCCTCGTCCTGGCTGCCGTAGCACGGGGCCTGGTCGCCCCAGAAGTCCCCGGTGAGGCAGACGGAGGACACGACCGGCTGCACGCTGGCGCCGTCCAGCTCCTGGTTGGCCGCGTCCTGGTTGGGGAAGCAGTCGTAGTCGTTGCCCTGGTCGTCGGCCAGGCAGAACTGGGTCTTGGCTTCCTCGCGGATCGTGCCGCGCGCGAGCCCGGGGATCTGCACCTCGATCGTGTTGCCGGTCACGAACAGCAGCGGCTCGGCCGTCCCGAACGCGTCGATGCGGTTGCGGATGTTCTCCAGCGCCTGGTTCATGACGGCCTCGGGGGTGCCGTCGGGCGCCGAGAGGATCACCGAGACGCCGCCCTCCAGGTCCAGACCGAGGATCGGGCGCGTGCCGGTCACGAACAGCGCGATCGAACCCAGGGCGAGCGCGAACACGAACACGATCGAGACCCACAGGTTGCGTTGCTTCTTCTTCACCGGGGACTCCTCACGCCGCTCATGCCAGCTCCGCGCCGTTGATGAGCAGCTTGAACTTGCAGTCCAGCACCTCGGCCGCGAGCCGGCACAGCTGCATGCGCCCGAGGAAGATCTCGAAGTACTCCATGACCTGGCTGATCTGGGTGTCGATCGTCAGCTCGAGGCTCACGGTCTTGGCGTCCGAGTCTACCCGCAGGAACGATTGTTCGGCGGCGAAGTTCACGCGATCGTGGATGTCGAACTCGATCTGGCCCGACTTGCGCACGCGGCTGCGGTGCACGTCGGACTTGTCGGCCAGGATCACGGCGGCCGAGACCGGGGAGACCGCGTAGCCGTTGTCCTCCTCGTGGTTGGCGATCGCCGCGACGATCTGGGCGAGATCGCTCGAGGGCACGCGGTCGCGCAGCGCCTGGTACACGAGCACGCCCCCGGTCTGCCCGTGCGCATAGCGGCTGATCATGTTGCCGACGTCGTGGAGGTAGCCGGCCACGCACGCGAGGTTGGCCGTGTGCGTGTCGAACCCGGCGCGGGACAGGACGTTGAACGCGATCCGCGCGGTCAGGTTCGCGTGGCGGAACCCGTGCTCCGTGTACCCGAGCCCCTCCATGACGCGGTCGGCCGCCGAGATGAACGAGGACAGCTCCTCGTCCTTCTGGACGTCCTCGAGGGTGATGCCTTCGGGTTCGGTGACCGGCAACGCCGGCTCCGACGGGCTTTCGGCCGGCGCAGGTTCCGCGCTCACGGCTCCCGGTCGACCTCTTCGTCGATCTCGTCGCCCTCGTCCTCGTCGATGTCGTCCTCGACGAACCGCTGCGAGATGCCCTGGCGGAGCATCCGAACCCTCGTGCCCGGCGCGATCTCGACGGTGACGATGCCCTCGTCGTCGTCGATGTCCACGATCGTGCCGAACATGCCGCCGTTGGTCATGACCTCGTCGCCGACCTCCAGCGAGGCGACCAGGGCCTGCTGCTGACGCTGACGGTTGCGCTGGGGACGGATCAACAGGAAGTAGAAGCCCACGATCATCAGGATCGGGAGGGCGAGACCGATCAGGGAACTGCCGCCCGCGGACGAGTCCTGGGCGAGGATGCCGAGCACCATGGTTTGACGAGCCTCCTACGGGGGTGACGAGGCAGCATACAGGCTACCGCTCGGTTCGCCGCTGGTCAGCGAGGGGTTCACGCGGGTTCCCGACAGCCCGTGCGAGGCGGGTTGAGGTGACCGGCCTACGAGAGCGGAAGAGCGCCCTCGGGGGTCGCCCCGAGGTGCCGATAGGCACGCTCGGTCGCCACGCGGCCCCGGGGCGTGCGCTGCAGGAGCCCGAGCTGGAGCAGGTAGGGCTCGACGACGTCCTCGACGGTGTCGGTCTCCTCCCCGACCGCCGCGGCCAGCGTGGACAGGCCGACGGGCCCGCCCCCGAACTTGTCGACCACCGTGGACAGGATCGCAAGGTCGAGCTTGTCCAGCCCCTGCTCGTCGACCTCGAACAGCTCGAGACCGGCCCGCGCCACGTCGGCGGAGATCGCGCCGTCGTGTCGGACCTCCGCGAAGTCGCGCACCCGCCGCAACAGCCGGTTGGCGACCCTGGGCGTCCCGCGGGACCGCCGCGCGATCTCGACGCCCCCCTCGTCGTCCACGCGAACGCTCAGGATGCCGGCCGATCGGTGCACGATCGCCGTGAGGTCCTCGACGACGTAGTAGTCCAGCCTGGGCGAGAAGCCGAAGCGCTCGCGCAGCGGCAACGTGATGCGCCCGGGACGGGTCGTGGCGCCCACCAGCGTGAACCGCGGCAGGTCCAGCCGGATGCTGCGCGCGCTCGGGCCCTTGCCGAGCACGACGTCGAGCTTGAAGTCCTCGAGCGCCGGATACAGCACCTCCTCGACCGCTCGCGGCATCCGATGGATCTCGTCCACGAACAGGACGTCGCCCTCCTCGAGGTTCGTGAGGATGGCCGCCAGATCCCCGGGCCGGTCGAGCGCCGGCCCCGACGTCGGCTGGAACCCCACACCGAGCTCGTTGGACACGATGCCGGCGAGCGTGGTCTTCCCGAGCCCCGGCGGGCCCGAGAACAAGAGATGGTCGACGGTCTCGCCGCGCGCGCGGGCGCCGTCGATCAGCAGCGCGAGCTGCTCCTTGATCCGGTCCTGGCCGACGAACTCGTCGATCCGCCGCGGCCGCAGAGCGGCGTCGAACGCGCGCTCCTCCTCGGGCACCTCGGCGTCGACGATGCGCGGTTCCTCGGTCACGTCGCGCATCACCCTACCCCCGCCCCGTCCGCACGCGTCCCGCCCATGCGGTGTAAGGCGTCGCGGAGCAGGTCTTCGGTGGAGTGGCCGCCGTTCGACGGAAGGCCGGCCATCGCCGCGCTCGCCTCGTGCGGCGACAGGCCGAGCGCGAGTAGCGCGTCCCGGACGTCGGCGAGCGGTCCGTCGACGACCACGACGTCGTCCCCACCGAGCCTGTCCTTCAGGTCCAACACCACGCGCTGCGCGACCTTCTTGCCGACCCCCGGCACAACGGTGAGCGCCGCCACGTCCCCCGACGACACCGCGCGGCGGAAGGCGTCGGGCGACAGGACGGAAAGGAACGACAGCGCGACCTTGGGTCCGATGCCGTTCACGGTGACCAACAGGTCGAACAGCTCGCGCTCGTCCGCCCCGCCGAACCCGAACAGCGTCATCGCGTCGTCGCGCACGACCATCCGCGTGTGGATCCGCGCCGAACGACCGACGGGCGGGAGCGCCGCCAGCGTCGACGCCGGCACCTGCACCTCGTACCCGACGCCGCCGACCGCGATCACGACGCGGCCGCCCGAGCGTTCGGCCACCTCGCCCTCGAGGAACGAGATCACGTCGCGGCCGCCGTGCGAAGGCGCGTCTGGGTCAGGTGGCACAGGGCGATGGCCGCCGCATCGACGGCGTCGGGCTGGTTCGGGAGGTCACGCAGGCCGTGGAAGCGCTCGAGCGCCTCGCGCACCTGCGCCTTGTCCGCGTTGCCCTGACCGGTCACCGCCATCTTCACCTCGAGCGACCCGTACTCCTGCACGGGCAGCCCGGCCTCGGCCGCGGCCAGCAGGACCACGCCCGTCGCCCGCGCCACCGCCATCGCGCTCACCTGATTCTTGTTCCAGGCGATGCGTTCGATCGCCATCGAGCCCGGAGCGTGCTGGGTGATCGCCGCCCGAACGGCCATGTGGAGCATCCGCAGGCGCGAGGGCTCGTCGAGGTCGGAGGGGGTCCGGGCGGTCTCGGCAAACAGGAGGACCGGCCGGCGGTCCCGCCGCACGACGGCGGCGAGCCCGAGGGCGGACACGCCGGGGTCGACGCCGAGCACGCAGGAATCGAACATCCGTTCGCCGAGTCTAGGCCCGGCGAAGGGCCGGGGCAATCATCCGGGCAGACCCGGCTGTCAGCCGGAGAGCTCGGCCATCACCGATTCGGGGATGTCGAAGTTCGCGTAGACGTTCTGGACGTCGTCGAGCTCCTCGAGGCCCTCGAGCAGCGCGAGCACCTGACGAGCCTGCCCCCCCGCCACCGGGACGGTGTTCTGCGGCAGCATCGTGAGCTCGGCCGAGAGCATCGGGATCCCGGCCGCCTCGATCGCGTCCCGTACCGCCGGGAACGCCCCGGGGTCGGTGGTGATCTCCCACGTGCTCTCGGCGTCGCTCAGGTCCTCGGCGCCGGCCTCGAGCGCGGTCTCGAGCAGCGTCTCCTCGTCGGGAGACGAGTCCTTCTCGATCTGGATCGAGCCCTTGCGGCTGAACATCCAGGCGGTGCTGCCGCTCTCGCCGAGGTTTCCGCCGTTGCGCGTGAACGCGTGACGGACGTCCTGGCTCGTCCGATTGCGGTTGTCGGTCAGGGTCTCGACGAACATCGCGACGCCGCCCGGTCCGTAGCCCTCGTACGTGACCTCCTCGTAACGCGCACCGCCCTCGAGCTCGCCCGTGCCTCGCTTGATCGCGCGCTCGATGTTGTCACCCGGAACCGACGAGGCGCGGGCCTTGTCGACCGCGGAGGCGAGCGTCATGTTCGCCTTCACGTCGCCGCTGCCTCCCTCGCGCGCCGCCACCTCGACGGCACGCAGGAGCTTGGCGAACTCGTTGCTGCGCTTGGCGTCGGCGGCGCCCTTCTTGCGCTTGATCGTCGACCACTTGGAGTGTCCGGACACGTCACACCTTCCCGAGCAGATACGCGTGCAGCCCGCCCTCGCCCACGAGTTCGGGGTGGAACGAGGCGACGACCAGGTTGCCCTGCTCCAGCACGACCGGCGCGCCCTCGAGCTCGGCCAGGACCCGGACGTCGTCGCCGACGTCCTCGACCACCGGAGCGCGGATGAACACGCCGCGGACCGGATGCTCCACGCCCTCGACGTCCAGGTCGGCCTCGAACGAGTCGACCTGCCGGCCGTAGGCGTTGCGCCGCACCGTGACGTCGACGAGGCGGAGCAGTGGCTCGAGCCCCTCCACCCGCCGCGCCATCACGATCATCCCGGCGCAGGTCCCCAGGATCGGCAGGCCCGCGTTCGCGCGATCGACGATCGGCTCGACGAGGCCGGCGCTCCTCGCGAGCTTCGAGATCGTCGTGGATTCGCCGCCCGGGATCGCGAGCGCGTCGACGCCGGCGAGCTCCTGGGGCGTTCGGACCTCGACCGGCGACGCGCCGAGGTCCGCGAACACGCGAGCGTGCTCGCGGAAGTCACCCTGGAGGGCGAGGACGCCGGCCTTCACGGCACCATGATAGGCAAGGCTCGTGACCGACCGTGTGGACCGCGTCGGCCGGGACTCGTGTGGACCTATCCCGAGTTCGATCGCACGTGGATGAGGG
>Ga0111539_10012587_pt1 | contig 10598 bp, 11 predicted proteins | sample RhiMethybrSRZTD1_FD_79667 | JGI IMG/M metagenome (GOLD analysis project Ga0111539, IMG submission 79667) | Populus rhizosphere microbial communities from Tennessee, USA - Rhizosphere MetaG P. TD hybrid SRZTD1 (version 2) (version 2) | ecosystem: Host-associated > Plants > Roots > Rhizosphere >... | reverse complement strand
TGTAGAGGAGCCGATCGGCGAAGTCGGTGGCGTGCAGCAGGCTGAACGTCATCGGCGTCAGCGCGTTCTTCTTCTTGCCGGTCTTGGTCGCCGCCTTGACCAGCGCCGACGAATTCCATTCGGTCACCAGTACTGGGTGACCGGCTGCGCTAAGCCACTTTGCCAGCAGCGCCAGCTGCGTCGTCTTTCCCGACCCGTCGATGCCTTCCACCACGAACAGCTTGCCCGGGTACTCGTGCGGCGTGGTCAGGTTGCTGAGCATTCGCGAACGGTTCCTTGTGATCGCTGACGGCGACTTCGAAGCGGATCGGTTTGCCGAGCACGCGCTCGAGCGGGGCGACGTGCCGGTGCGCGGCCCAGACCTCGAGCTCCGCGTCGCCGGCGGTGCGGAGCCGTACGAGATAGTCGTCCGCGCGGGGATAGAGGTCGATTCCTGCGAGGGCCTGCGAGTGGCTGCGGTCGAGCCCCTCGGCGAGCCGGACCATCGCCGCCAAGGCTTTGACCGCTCGTCGTTTCGAGCCCTTGAGATCGCCGTAGCCGCCGTGCGATTTCTTGGGCGTGCCCTGCCGGTGATAGCGCGCAATCAAAGCGATCATCTCGATCTCCTGGGGATCGAACCCGCGTAGATCGCCGTTCTTGATCAAGTAATACGAATGCCGGTTGTGCCGCTCGTAGCTGATATGCACGCCGACGTCGTGCAGCAGCGCGCCGAATTCCAGCCAGTCGCGTTCGCGATCGCCGAGCCCGTGCACGCTGCGGGTCTGGTCGAAGATCGCGAGCGCCAGGCGCGACACTTGCTGTGCGTGTTCGGGCCAGTAGCCGCACCGCTCGCCGAGCTCCATCACGCTTCTCCGTCGCACGTCCGGGTAGCGTTCGACCTTGCGGATGCGCGCGCTGTTGCGGTGGATGTAATCGAGGACGAGACCCTCGCGCAGCGCGAGATCGCAGAGCGTGAACTCGTCGGCGTTCAGGCGGCGGACGATGGTGTCGAGCAGTACCGATCCGGCCACCGAAAGGTCGGCGCGCCGCGGGTCGAGGCCGGGAACGGCTAATCGGTCTTCGAGCGTGAGGCTCGTCAACTTCTTGCGCAGCCGGTGAAGGGCCTTCGCACTGACACGCTGATTGCGCAGCTCCTCGACCGGGACGTGCTTCTCGGCGGCCAGTGAACCAAGGCTCAGGATAGTCCCGGAGGTGCCGATGACCCGGTCGTAGCCGCGCTGCGCGACCTGATCGAGATAGGTGCCCATCTCGCGATTGAGATGCTTGACGAGGCGCCGTTCGTCGCGACCCGACAGCGGATCGGATTTCACGAAGCGTTCGGTCAGGCGGATCACGCCGACCTTGAAGCTCCTGCCGAGCGTCATTTGCCTCGCGCTTCCGAGGGTGACCTCGACGCTGCCGCCGCCGATATCAATCACCACTCCCGTCGACCCGCCGATGTCGACGCCGTACCCGGCCGCCAGGTGGATCAGGCGAGCTTCTTCCGTGCCGGAGATGACCTTGATCCTGATCCCTGTCAGACGGTCCACCTCGGCAATGAAGTCGCCACCGTTGTCGGCTTCCCGGGTGGCACTGGTTGCGGCGGCCACGATCTCGTCGACCTTGTGCGAGTCTGCGAGACGCTTGAACTTCGCCAGTGTCTGAAGCGCCGCCGCCATCGCGGTGGGTGTGATGCTCCGGCCGTCGAGGCCGCCGGCCCCGAGCCGGACCATATCCTTCTCGCGATCGATGACTTCGAACGAAAGATCCGGCCGGACTCTCACCACGATCATGTGGATGGAGTTCGTGCCGATGTCGATGGCCGCTAGGCGCATGCGGAAGAATTGGGCGGCTGAAAGGAGGTTGCGAAGGAGCGGACGGGCCGCGTCACACGGTCGTTATATACTGCCCAAGCGGTCATCGCTTCCCATGTCATCTACGTCGCAAAACGGTCGTCATCCTACCACGATCCGACCTAAACCCCCGGTAACTACGATGTTACTGTTACGCCGCGCACGCGAGCTCGAGCGGCAGTTGCCCGCGGCCATGGCCGGGGACGACGTGGGAGTGCACCAGGCCCGGGTCGCGTCGCGGCGTCTCAGGGAGGCGGTTCCCGTCCTGGCGGCGGATACGAAAATCCGAAAGAAGGCCGAGCGCAAGATCAGGCGCGTCACGCAGGCGCTCGGCACTGTCCGCGAAATGGACGTCACGGTACAGATTCTGGATGAGTTCGCGCGCGGTCCCGGCATCCCACGGGATGCGCTCGAAGACGTCCGCGCCCACGTGATCGCTGAACGCGATCGACGCCGCGAAACGATGCTCGACCGGCTCCGCCGGGTGAACACCGGAAAGCTTAGCCGGCGTCTCGAGGAGGTTTCGATCATGATCCCGGGGGCCACCCTGGGTGAGTGGCGGGGAACCCTGGTCGCCCGGGTCGGCCAGCGAGCGAGAAGGCTGCGCAGCGCAATTCAAAATGCCGGTCAGGTCTATGCGGCCGAGCAACTCCACTTCGTCCGAATCGCCGTCAAGAAACTGCGGTACGCACTGGAGCTGGTTGCCGACTCACGGCTGGCGGCGGTTCGACCCATGGTGAACACGCTGAAGCGTGCGCAGGAGACGCTGGGCCGTCTTCACGACTTGCAGGTGATCGAGCAGCACGTGGCCGCTGTGCAGGCGCTGCCACCGACACGCCGCGGCGCCGACGCGAACGAACTGAACGTAATCGCGCGGATGCTCGCCGACGAATGCCGGCACATTCACGCGCGCTATGTGAAGCAAGTGCCGGCACTGCTCGACCTTGTCGATGGCTGTACGTCGAGCGTCGTGCCCTCTTTGAGGAGGCGGCGATCGCTCAAGATGGTGTCGCCCCCGCCAACGCGTCATGCGGCGGCGAGGCGAGCCTGATCGTGGCCGTCCTGGAGCTGTACCTCATTCGTCACGGGGTCGCCGCCGAACGCGGGCCGGATTATCCGGACGACTCGAAGCGTCCGCTGACCAGCAAAGGGATCGCCGCACTCCGGCGTGAAGCGAAAGCGCTCAACTCACTCGGGGTCACCTTCGACCTCATCATTACCAGCCCCTTGACCCGGACTCGCCAGACGGCTGATGTGTTTGCCGAGCACCTCGAGGGAAAGCCCACCGTGACCCAGAGTGACGCACTCGCACCCGCGGGCACACCGGCGGGCGTGATGCAGGAGATTGCCAAACACTCCAGGAAGGCGCGGATCGCGCTGGTCGGCCACGAGCCCAATATCGGCGAGCTGGCAGCGCGCCTGATTGGGGCCCGATCGCCCATCGAGTTCAAGAAAGGCGCAATCTGCCGTATCGATTTCGATGGACTGCCGCCGAAGGTGCTGGGCCAGCTCCGCTGGTTCGTGCCACCTCGTGTACTCCGGAAAACCAGCTGACGACTGAGCCCCGGGCTTGCATTCAATAACGGTCATGACGACCGTCAACGGCCTGATCCTGTCAAACATCGAGGCTGTGCGCTCACGGCTGGCGCTGGTGCGTGACGGCGACCGTGACGCGATTCACGATGCCCGGGTTGCGACGCGCCGGCTGCGCGCCGTGTTACCACTTTTAGGTGTCGGCGCGGCAATAGCGGTAGTCGAACAGGCAACGCCGATGTTGCGAGGGTTGGGGCGTGCCCTGGGCCGCGCCCGTGAAGAAGACGAGGCGGTGCGGCTGATCGACGAGATCGAGCGGCGATCGCCTGCCGCTGCGGCAGCCGCCGCCACGTTGCGCGCACGGTTGCTCCCCCGGCAGATGCGGCGACGACGCCGGTTGATCAAAACGATCGAGTCACTCGATCTTGACGTATTGGATCGCCTCAGGGATGCCGCTCGCCCGTCAGGTTTTTCGAGGCCGTGGGCGGCGGACCCGGCACGGTCCGCTTTGCGAGGGGCTGTTGGTCGTCGTACCGGGGTCGCCGAGCGCAAGGTGCATCACGCCGGCGGCGTGTATTTTCCCAACCGTGCGCACCGGGCGCGCATCGCCATCAAGAAGCTCAGGTACCTGGCCGAATTGATGGACAAGAACGATCGCGTGCGCAAGCCGGCTGTCCGCGCCCTCAAGAACGCACAGGAAATGCTGGGCAGTATCCACGATCGCGAGATGCTGCTCGGGCGACTCTCTCAGGTGATGGAGGAAGAAGAAGTCCAGGGCGCCCGTGAGCTCGCGCGCGTGCTGGAAGCCGAATCCCGCGCGCTCTTCGAAAACTACCGGGCGATGCGTCCGGCGGTGCTGTCGGCCTGCGCAGACCTGGCGTTGTGGGCGCAACGATCGAGCGCGTCGCGCCCGCGTCGCCGTCTTCTGGCGGTCGGCGCCGTCGCGCTGCCGTCGGCGGCGATGCTGCTCGCGAGCCGGGCGCGGCGCGCGGTCGGGCACACCGTTGCCCCGCACCCGATTGGCCGATCCGATGTGAGGGATTCGAGAGCTATCCCAGAAGTTCGTCACGCACTCGACGTCCGGTGACACGCGCGGCCTCAGTGTCGAACCCGGCGCAGGCCTGCACCGCATCACCGATGCGCCGGTAAAGCGCGACAAAGCCCTTTTCGTCGACTACGGTACGATCGCCCGCGACTTCGAGTGCATGCCGCAGCTCGTGTGCGATCGTCGCGATCAGCTGATCGCGCTGCAGCGTTGCCCGGACCTGCACGCGAAGATAGCGTTGATCGCCGGCGACGCCAGCCAGCAGGATCCGCCCGGACACGTCCGGCGGCAGACCGAACGACGCTTCGACGTACACGATCACGTCCGTCGCGTGCACGTCGTTGATCAGCTGCGCGAAGGTGCGCGACCGCCGGACGCCTTCGTCTATCAGTTGACCGACTCGCGGCGTTGCCGCGCGGACCCGGCGCGTTTCCGCCGCCAGCAGGCTGGCGGCCAGCGCCGCCGGTGAAGGCGCCACGACCTTGACGGGTGGCGTGGACGCGGGCGACGGTCCCCCGGCAACCGCTCCCGCAAACGCAAGCGACAGGAACCACAACATCGGGCCCTCCAGACCAGGAAGATCTGTGTGAGCCCCTCATCCCGAGGGTGCAATCGCCGGCCTCCACCGAACGATCCGAACGCTTAGACGGGTTGTGAACGGCTAAGTTGTGCGGTGCGATGAATTTAGGAGTGACGACCGCGGTGATGAACCGCTATCGGTGTGCGGCTCCGGAACAGCGGGACGGCCAGGGTGTTCGATTCCGCAAATCTACCCACGGCCCGCGGCCGCGCTCTCCCGGAAACGGGCCGCGGACCGCGGTCTGCGGACTGCGTTCTCAGACGACGACCCCCGACTGGATGCGGGCGCCCTTGGGGACGATGATGATGCCGTTGCGGATGTAGTAGCCGTCCCCGTCCGCCTCCTGCACGCCCGACTCGTTCACCAGCCGTACGCCGTTGCCAATGCGCGCGTTCTTGTCCACGATCACCCGGTCCAGCACCACGTCGCGCCCGATGCCGAGCGGGATGCTGTTCGACTCCAGCTCCTCTTCGTAGAAGTCGGCTCCCAGAAGAATGGAACGAGTGATCGTCGACCCCGGGTGCACGTGCGTGCGAATGCCGATCACCGACTCGCGCACCGAGCACGCATCGAGGTAACAGCCCTCGGCGATGATGGACGAATCGATGCGGCAGTCGTAGCTTCGCGTGCCGGGCAGGAAGCGCGGGTGGGTGTAGATCGGCGAGCGCGGATCAAAGAAGTTGAACGCCGGGCCGCGACGGGTCAGCTGGATGTTCGCGTCGTAGAACGCGTCGATCGTTCCGACGTCCGCCCAGTAGCCTCGGAACACGTAAGGGTGCACGCGGTACTTCCCCAGGGCTTTCGGGATGATCTCCTTGCCGAAGTCGATGCCCGGCTGCGTGAGCGTCTCGAGGAGCACGTCGCGCGAGAACACGTAGATGCCCATCGAGGCGACGAACGGCTTCTCCGCGGACGTGCCGCCGACGACGGCCCCGCGCGGCGCGCTGTTGCCGATCTCGGCGAGCCTCGCCGCATCGGGCTTCTCCTCGAACCCGACGATCTGACCGTCGAGGTCGAACAGGAAGATGCCCATTTGCGTGGCGTCGGCCGGTGTGACCGGTTGTGCCGCGATGGTGATGTCGGCGCTGCCTTCGATGTGAGACTCGATCAGATCGTTGAAATCCATCCGGTACAGGTGATCGCCGGCGAGGATCAGGTAGTTGTCGGCGTCGTACCCGGCGAAATGCCTCGCCGCCCGGCGCACCGCGTCCGCCGTCCCCTGAAACCAGTTGGAGCTCTCAGGTGTCTGCTCGGCCGCCAGGATTTCGACGAAGCCATCCGAGAACACGTCGAGGCGGTAGGTCTGCGCGATATGGCGGTTCAACGACGCGGAGTTGAACTGCGTGAGCACGAACATGCGCTTCAGCCCGGCATGCAGGCAGTTGCTGATCGGGATGTCGATCAGGCGGTATTTCCCGCCGATCGGCACCGCCGGCTTCGACCGCATGTGTGTCAAGGGGAACAGCCTGGCTCCCCGGCCGCCACCTAGGATCAGGGTCAGGACGTCATTCATCGCCCGGGAATTCTACTGTGGCCGTCCCGGGGCAGCGGTTTTACGCACAAATCGTTCCTTCTTGGGCATTTGACCGCCGTTTCGCCTTCCCTTTCTGCGATTGTTTACAGACTGTTTACAGCGGCCGGGGCCCGCGATCGCGTAGAAACTGTCTGAGAGGTTGGACCGAACCGATGTTTACGAAGGAACTGAAGCAGGCAGGCCACAGCAGGCGATTCACCATTCAGGAAGCACCAGGCGAGGGCTGGGAGGTCCGTGAGGAGGCCGACAGCCGCCTCGTAAAAGTCGTGCAACTCCGCGACTGGCACCGTGTCGAACGGGCGCGCATGCGCATCGACGCGGAGGTGTCGAAGCTGGAGGACGGCGGCTGGGCTTAATCAATCCTCTGATCAATCAACGAAGCGGTAGCCCAGCCCGACCACAGTTTCGATCTGCGTGCCCACAGTGCCGAGCTTGGCACGCAGACGGCCGACATGAACGTCGACCGAACGGGTCTCGATGAACCGGTCGTAGCCCCAGACCCGTTCCAGCAGCCGATCGCGTGACAGCACACGGTTCTTGTTTTCCACGAGAAAGCGCAGGAGCTCGAATTCCCGCCTGGTCAGACGGACCGGCTCGCCGTCTACCGACACGGCGACGGCGTCGAAGTCCGCCACGAGCCGCTCACCCCGATAGACCGACCCTTTAGCGGCAAATGACTGGCGGCGCCGCAGCACCGCACGCACCCGCGCCGACAGCTCCCGGAGGCTGAAGGGCTTGGTCACATAATCGTCCGCCCCGAGGTCCAGCCCGGTCACCCTGTCGGATTCGGCCGTGCGGGCCGTCAGCATGATGACCGGCAGATGGGCCGTTTCAGGCCGTGCTCTGAGGATTCGGCACACTTCGGTGCCGCTCACTACGGGCAGGTTGAGGTCCAGGATGATCAGGTCCGGCGGGCGCTCCGCGATTGATCGGAGGGCCTGGTCGCCGCTGCCGACAATCGACGCCTGGATTTCCCCCGACCGCTCGAGGGTGTGCTTGATCAGCGCCGCGATGTCGTGTTCGTCCTCCACCACCAGCACCCGCGTCGTCCCACCCGCTGTGCCATTGGCGTGCTCTGCCGGTGCATGCGGCGCACCGTTGAGCTCTCGAGCCCTGTTTGTCATCGGAAGAGCGTAGAAACAGCAGGTTTCGAGCCGGTGTCGGAGACGTTAATTGTGAGTTACGAAGGGGATAACAGGGGTTGACGGCAGCATGTCCAGGGGCGGCTGCCGGGCGGTGTCATACACGGCCCGCAGGTCCGCCATCATCCGCGAATAACCGTGGTGCTGCTCAATGTGGTGCCGCGCGGCGTCGGCGAGCCTGGCGGCGAGGGAGGGGCACGACAGAAGCGCCTGGAGCCGCGAGGCGAGCGCACCCACATCGCCGACAGGGATCACGAAACCGGTGACCCCGTCCTCGACGTATTCGGCCGGTCCGCCGGAGTCAGTGACGATAACGGCCGCACCACTGGCCTGGGCCTCCAGGATGACGTTTCCCGCTGCCTCCAGTTGTGGGGCATGGACGAACACATCGGCGGCGCCGAAGTAATCGCCGATCTGTTCGCGCGAAACGTGACCCTCGAATCTGATCTGCGGCGCGACGCCGCGTTCTTGCGCCCGGGTCTGCAGCGCGACACGCTCCTCGCCAGTGCCGCAGATGGCCAACGTGACCTCAGGCCGTCCCAGCGCCGCGACAGCGTCGACGATGAGGTCGAAGCCTTTCCGGCGCTGCAAGTTCCCCACGGCGAGTAGCAGAGGTCCTGAGATGCCGAGCCGGGCCTTGGCCACGCGGCGGTCGGCGGCGGGCCGGAAGCGGGCGAGATCGACGCCTTTGTCGATGATCTGGATCTTCCAGGGATCCGCGCCCGCCTGTGTCGCCGCGCGCTGCATGAACGACGTGGCGACCAGAATTCGCGCGGCATCGCGAAAGAGGTGCCTCAGCGCGACGACGTACGCGGCGTCAAGGCCCAGGCCGTAGCCGAGATCTCGCCGCACCAACACGTCGGTCCCGCGGACGCTGGCACGAGCGGAATCCCGATCACGGATGCAGCGAGCGCACCGCCCAGCCCGGCAGGCCAGCCGAAGTGGCTGTGCACGACGTCGATGTGCTCGCGAGCGATCAACCGCGCCGCCGCCTCCTCGATCCGGAGGACGTGGAAGATCTCACCGGCATTCCTGGAGGCTCGCCACAACCGCGCAACCAGTGAAGTGTGTTGGACGCCGAGCCATGTAGGGCCGGCAACACCAGCCGCACTCCCGCGCGGAATGCCGACGAGTGGGACACCGTCAATCACCGTCCTTCCGCTGATTTCATCGGTCAGCACATACGGCCGCACGTTGAAATCACGTATCGCCCGGATCTCCTCGTCGACGAACGACTGCGCCGCCAGCGCGCCGCCCGCCCTGGCCGGGGGCGTGAGGAAGAGGACTTTCAATGGTGTACCGGGGGCAGTCATGTCGGAGCAGATCGTTCAGGCGACTTCCGGCGCGGCACTTCGCCGCGTTTTGAAGGCGTAGGCGTGCTGCGTCGCGCGCGGCGCGATCCGAAGCGCAAGGTTGACGACCTGCACTTTCCAGCCGGCGCCGGCGCCGGCGGCTTCACGGAAATGCGCCGCGGCGTCACCGACCGCTCCGGCCGCGAGATCCCGCTTGCCTCGTTCGGCGTGGATGTCGCCTTGCAACAACCGGAGCCTCGCCTCGAGCACGCGCCGCGCCCCGGGACCGAAATTGATCTTCGCCAGCAGCCTGCTGAACACCGCGGCGGCGCGCTCGAGCTCCTTCAGGCGATCCCCGGAGAGGTTCATGTCGTGGATGCGGCGGTAGACGAGCGGTTCTGTCGTGTACGAGAGACGTCCGCCTGCCGCAGCGACCCGTAACCACATGTCGAAATCCTGGCCTCGCCGCAGCGCTTCGTCGAAGAGTCCGGCGGCAATGAGCGCGGTCCGTTGCACGACGACCGAGGACGTCAGGACGGTACACCGCTGTGAGAGCAACGCATCGACCGTCGGCTCGCCTGTCGACGGGGCAGTGTCCATGAACAGCATGCCTCGAAGCGGACCGTCGCCGATCAGCCGGCCGTTCGCGTACACGAGAACCGGACCATCCTGCTGAGCGAGCAGCCGGACCTGACTCTCGAGCAGATGCGGGCACCACAGATCGTCGGCATCCAGGAAGGCAACCAGATCCGTGGACGCGTGCTGCACGCCGCGGTTGCGGGCGGCACCGGCACCCAGATTTTCCTGGCGCAGAAGCGTCAGCCGGTGTCTGTATGGGGTCACCGCGTCGTCGATCACCTCACGGTCCGGCGATCCGTCGTCAACGACGATGATTTGCGTTGGCCGCAAGGTTTGAGCAAAGACGGAGGCGAGGCACTCGGCGAGGTAGTGGGCGCGATAGACGGGAATGACAACAGCGATGCTTGGTGCAGTGAGACGCCGCATGAAATCTCCTGCCGGCGCTCCGATGCAAGCGGCTGGCCCTTAGCTCTGCTGTTACAGGTGTGTTGCGAACGTGAATGACGTGTAACGTGACGAGCGCGTGCGCGCAACGACAGCGGCCGAACCGCGGCAGCCGCGCGTCACGCTTTACGCCGCGTTGACGCGATGTAACAGCGCGCGAATTCTGGGGCCGCTCCGGGTGGGAGATTCGGTTCCGACTTTGAGTAGACCGAGAGCGAGAAGCGGGCGCCGCAGAGAAGCCGCGGCGCCGAGCGCCAGAGAGCGAATCAGCCGCGGTGCAGTTTTTCCATCCGGGCCGTGGCGACGCGTGCGAGCAACGAGCAGATCAGCACCATCGTCACCAGCACCAGCGCGCCTGCCCATGCCTGCCGGTGCCAGTCCTGGTAGGGTGCTGTGGCGTATATGAACACCTGTACGGTGAGGGTCGAGATTGGCTGCCGGACATCGGTGCTGAAGAACCGGTTGTTGAGGGCCGTAAACAGGAGTGGTGCGGTTTCGCCCGCGATGCGCGCCAGGGCCAGCAGGATGCCGGTGAGAATGCCGGGCAGGGCTGCCGGTACGACCACCGTGAACACCGCACGGGCGCGGGTCGCACCGAGCGCGAGGGCCCCTTCGCG
>Ga0111539_10012586_pt1 | contig 10598 bp, 8 predicted proteins | sample RhiMethybrSRZTD1_FD_79667 | JGI IMG/M metagenome (GOLD analysis project Ga0111539, IMG submission 79667) | Populus rhizosphere microbial communities from Tennessee, USA - Rhizosphere MetaG P. TD hybrid SRZTD1 (version 2) (version 2) | ecosystem: Host-associated > Plants > Roots > Rhizosphere >... | reverse complement strand
TTCACCTCTCCCGCGGCGGGGAGCAGAGGCGGAATACGGCCGTCCGGCGGATCGGTGATGATCGAGGTGCGCAGCGTCTTGACCGTGCGGGCGCCGAACTCGCGGTAGAAGGTGTTGTAGGTGCCGGTGCCCGTGCTCTTCGCGGCGGCGTCGGGCGGCGGTTCCTGGTTGCGCTCGGTCACCTCACGCTCCCACGCCGCGGCCTCCTCGGGCGTGAAGAACGGCTTGTCCTTCAGGTGCGCCGGCCGTTCGAGCGGCGTGACGGTCGCCGAGTTCCAGATCCCCTCGAAGCTCGCGCGCGGATCGGGGGCCGCGCCGCGGAGCGCGGCGATCGCGCCCAGCACCGATACACCGGTCAGCAGTACCAAGCGTCCAGCGAAACCCGTCATGTCGCTCCTCGAAGCCGTTGCAGCGTATACGCGCACGGTGGATACCCCTGTAATTCTGCAACGGCCAGCACTTGGTCCGCGACTTCCGCGATCTGCCGGCAGATCTCGCCTGCTTCGCGCCGATCGAGCGTCTTCGCAACCTGCCCGAACAGCGTCAAGGAGGAGACGAGCTTCTTCGCATCGATATCGGAGCCCATCAGGGCGCGCAACGATTTCGCGCCGCCGCCAAGCTGCCCGGCGACCTCGCGTGTGATGGTCAACAGCCGCGAACCGAGCTGCGGATCCCGCAGGTATGCTTCGGCTTCATCCGCATCGTCGATCGCGAACTCACGGGCGGCGCTGGAGGAACCGAGCCCGCCGATCTGGGGAAAGATGTACCAGATCCAATGCCCGCGCTTTCCGCCGGCCCGCAGTTCCTGCAGGGCGGTTTCGAATCCGGCATCGGCGCCATCCTGAGCCTCGCGAAAGCGCTCCAATCGGGACATCGGACGACCGGCAATCAGTCGCGGCGCAGTGCCGCCAGCGGATCCATCCGCGCGGCGCGCCAGGCGGGCATCGACGCCGACGCCAGGCCCACCACCACCATGAACGCCGCAATCGCCAGCAGCGTCAGCGGATCCGCGGTCGGGCGATACAGCGACATGCCCGGTGCCGGCGCCGCCGCAGCGCGGAGTGCGAAGATCCCAAGCACGGATACCAGCAGGCCCGCCGCCGTGCCGGCGCCGATCAGCACCGCAACCTCTTTCGCCACCATGCCGACCACCTGACGGCTCCGCGCGCCAAGCGCCATGCGAATGCCGATTTCGCGCGCACGGCGTGATACGGCGAAGGCCACGACGGCGTAGAGCCCGATACCGGCAAGCGAGAGCGCCAGCGCCCCGATCGCGCCAAGCAGAGTGACGATAGCCCGGGGCGCCGCCAGCGAATCCTCCAGGTGCTGTCTCATCGTCTTCACTTGTACGACCGGCAGCGAGGCGTCGACCGCGCGCATCTCGCGCTGCATCGCGCCTGCGAGCGCCGCGGCATCGAGCGACGTCCTGGCGATGACCGCGGTCGGCGGCACGTCAGCCTGGATGAACGATCGGTAGAACAACTGCGGCGTTGGATCGACAAGGTCGCCCGTCAGATCGGCGGTGCCCGTGTCGCGTGCGACGCCGACGATCTCGAACCAGCCGCTCGAGTCCTCGTCGTACCGGAACCGTCGTCCCACCGCGTTGACCTCGCCGAAGTACTGGCGCGCCATGGTCTCGCTGACGACGGCGGCGCGCGGCGTGTCGCGACGCTCGCGCTCGTCGAGCGCACGGCCGTAGAGGACAGGAATGCGCAGCGCGTCGAAAAAGCCGGGGCCCGCCCAGATGCCGCCGGCGACAACCGGTTCGCCGCCTGCGGCGCCTTCGATCTCGAGCCGCGTCCCCGTCGGCTGCATCGGCAGGCCGCGGCTCAACACTGCCGTCTGCACGCCGGGAATCGCCGCAACCCGCCGGCGGATTTCGTCGCCGACGCGCGCGGCCTGCGTGACGGAGTACCCGGCATAACGCGTATCGGTTTCGATCATCGCGACGCCGTCGATGGCAAAGCCGCCGCGCTGCGCGCGCGAGGCGCTGAGCATCTGGAGAAACACACTGGTGCCGCCGAGCAGCGCCACCGAGACAGCGACCTGGAACGTGACCAGCGCGTTCTTGAGCGTGAGCCAGCGGCGCTCCGGCGATCGCGTTTCGGTGGCGTCGTGGAGTGCGGGAACCAGATCGATGCGCGTCGACTTGAGCGCCGGCGCGAGCCCGAATGCGATGCCGGTCACGAGCGAAATCGCCAACGCGAAGGTCAGCACCCGGTAGTCGAGCGCGAGGTCGACGGAGATCGGCAGCTCGAACGCGGTCAGCGAACGGATACCCCACCACGCCAGCAGGCACCCGGCGACGCCCGCCGCCGCCGACAGGAGCACGCTCTCGGTCACGAGGTGGCGCACGAGCTGCGCTCGCGTTGCGCCAAGCGCCAGCCGGATCGACACTTCTTTCGCGCGCGCGGCGCCGCGCACCAGCAGCAGCGTCGCCAGGTTGCTGCAGGCGATCGCCAGCACGATGGCGACGACCGCGAACAGCACCGTGGCCAGCGGGGCGAGCGCGGCGTCCATCTGCGGGTGGACGCGCACGCCGGTCGAGGCGTATACGGAAATGCCTTTGCCCGGGTCTTCGTTCGGGTAGTCGGCCGCGAGCCGCTTTCCAAGGTTCTGCATCGCGGCCTGCGCCTGCGCCACGGTGACGCCGTCGCGCAGGCGCGCCTTCACGAGGAGCGCCGCCTCGTCCGGCCGGCGCCCGAGCGCCCGCGGCGGTGCGCCAAGCGCGACGAGCGACGAGATCGGCAGCCAGAAATCAGTGACGATGCCGAGGTTGAGCGAGCCGTTGTGCCCCGCCGGCGCGACGCCGACAATCGTCACCGGCACCCCCTCGATGCGGATGGTGCGGCCGACAATGGCCGGGTCGGCGTTGAACCGCCGCGTCCACGTCTGGTGCCCGACGACCGCGACGACCGCGGCGCCGCGCACATCCTCCGATGCGGTAAACCACCGGCCCAGCGCCGGGCGCAGGCCGAGGACCGACAGGTACGACGCCGTCGCGTACTGGACGACCGCCGGCCGAAGGGCGCCCTGATCCAGATAGCTCACGCCGAGCGGCACCAGCACCGCCATCGTGCCGGCAAACACGTCGGTGTACTGCGCCATGTCGAGGTAGGCGGGGTACGAGTTGCCATCCAGCCCGCCGGCGTTCGCCCCGTTCTGATAGATGTCGACCAGACGCTCGGCATCCACGACCGCCTGCTCGCGAAACAGCGCGGCGTTGATGACGCTGAACATCGCGGTGTTGGCGCCGATCCCGAGCCCCAGGACGACGATGGCGGCGGCGGTGAAACGAAAATCGCGGATCAGGCGCCGGACGCCGTGGCGCAGGTCGCGCTGCAACGCGTCGATGGTCATGGTCCTTCGGTCCTCATCGGCTCTCGATTATCACCTCAACCAGCGGATCGAATCGGTATCGCCGTTGCCTTTCGCACGAGCTCTGACATCTGTCCAGCCCCGGCGACCGGCTCGCGCATAATGCGGCGATCGCGGACGATCAGCCGGAGGGGAATATGTTGCGACTGCTGGCAGTGGCGCTGAGCGCATCCCTCGCCGGATTGGGTGTGGGCACCGCCCAATCGCCGGGTCAATGGGGTGACTACATCTTCTCGCTTCCGCCAGGATGGAACAGCACCGTGTATCCCGATGGTCTCGTCGCCCAGTCCCCGTTCTACGACAACGGCGAACGATGCCAGCTGACGCTCTTCCCGCCGCGGCCAGCCACGGGAAATCTCGCCAACGATGCGTTCGCGACGTTTGGTGAGCTGTTCAAGGTCGACCCGCGTGCGAACAGTTCGTATCCCTTTCCCGCGCCGGTGTTCGGCCGCGGCGTCTCGCCGCAAGGCTGGCCGTACTTTCTGGTCCGCAAGTCCATTCGGGGGCAGGTGGGCGACTACGGCAGCCTCCTCAGCGTCATGGTCGTCGCCATGCAAACCGGCAGTTCACTCCACCTCATCGTCGGCACGTCGAAAGATCCGCTGGTGAGCCGCTGTCTCGGTCGTGTCGCCGACGACGTGTGGCCGCGCTTCTACCACAGTCTGCGCGTCAGCCAGCAGAACCCGGCGGGCCAGCAGCCAGTCGATGCGAGGGCGCTCGTCGGCACGTGGACGACCGCGACCACGACGCTGGCAGACGGATACACCTTCGAAGCCAGCGGCCGCTATTCGGCAGCTGGCCAGACGCGGTTCGGTGGCGCTGTCGCGGAATCAGGCAGCTACTCGGTCAGAGGGAACGCCCTGCTGCTCGCAGGGGCGGGCGGGAGTGCGCCCGTGACAACGCTCTTTCGCCTCGTCCAGGAAAGCACGGACCTCGGCCGCACGTGGACAGAGAGCCTCTGTCTCCTGCCGGATGCCGGCGGCGAGGTCTGCTACACGCGCGGACGATGAGTACGCTGCAGGAAAACGCTTCAGCCGTGCCGTGCGTGGCACGGCTGAAGCGCGTGTCGCTTATTGCGCCGCGGTGTTGGCGCGCGCGGAGAGCACCTCGCGGAAAACCTCCACTGCCCGCTTCATCTCGTCCATCGTGCCGACGGTGATGCGCGCGTGCGTTTTCTCCATCGGCGGGAAGTCGCGCGCGACGAAGACGTTCCGCTTGGTGCACGCGTCGCGGAATGCGGCGGCCGGCCGCCCGATGTTGACGAACACGAAGTTGGTGTTCGACACCGAGCCGGTGTAGCCCATCTCCTTGAACGCGTTGACGGTGAAGTCGCGCACGCGCTTGTTCTCGGCGCGCTCGACGTCCATGTGCGCGGCATCCTTGAGCGTCGCGGCGCCCGCCGCGGCGGTGAGGACGTTGACGCTGCCCAGACCCCACGCGGTCGAGAGTTTCTTGAGCGTCGCCGGCTGGCCGAACGCGTAGCCGAGGCGCAGGCCTGCCATCCCATAGGCCTTGGAGAACGTCCGGGTGATGAACACATTCGGGTATTCGAGCGCGAGCTGCGCCGCGGTGCCGGTCGGGTCGGCGGCGTAGTCGAGATAGGCCTCGTCGATGTGAATCGCCGTCGACGGTGAGGTGGCACGGACCTTCTTGACGAAATCGGCGATCGCCGCGGCCGGGTGCACCGTCGCCGTCGGGTTGTTGGGGTTGCACACGAAGACCAGGCCCGCGCCCTTCGACGCGTCCGCCATCGCGCCGAGATCGAGCGAGAGCGACGACTTCTCGACCGGCACCAGCTTGATCGGCGCCTTGATCCGGTCCGCGGTCCGATCGGGCGACGAATACGACGGCGTGCCGTTGACCAGCGCCCTGGCCGGCGTCACGTAGGCCAGCACCGCGGCTTCGAGGATGGCACCCGATCCCGTCCCGATGAGGACGTTCTCCGCCTTGGCGCCGAATTTCTTCGCGATCGTGTCTTCGAGGACGCCGATGTTGTCCGGGTAGCGGCCGACGCGGTAGTTGCTCTTCCCGCGCAGGATCTCGAGCACCGCGTCGGCGGGGCCGCGCGGGTTCTCGTTGCTGCTGATGACGATGGAGTCGGCGCCGCGCGGCGCGCGCCGCTCCTGCAGCCCCATCGCCAGGGCATGCTCGAACCCGCGTCCACCGATGAAATCCGCCGAAAGGATCCCCGCGCCGCCGATGCCGAGCGTCCGGACGAATGTGCGACGGGACAGCGACATACAGACTCTCCTTCCTGGCTTCTCCTGAAGGGGGCTCCTGTTTCCGGAACGATACAGGATTTGGGCGCGAAACGTATGCCTTTTTGCTTCGAACTCGACTTCTTTCCTGTGGCTGGGCTCCGATCTGGTGAGAGTGCGGTTCTGAGCGTGCGTGGCCAGCACACGACTCATTTCACGCGGCAGTCTGGGCTGGCGCCGCCGTTCTTTCGCAGGAAGTCGACGTAGTAGGTCGCATACTCGGACGCGTCGTGGCGATCGGCGTCGGCGGCCAGGAGCATGCCGACGTCGCGCGTCCAGCCGGCCGCACACGTGGCAGGCGGGCTGTCCGAAGCAACGCACGCGCGGAAACCGGCAAAAGCGCGGCGGTAGGTGTCGAACTGTGCCCGGGTCATCGGCTCGCCGTGGCCGGGCACGGCAAGACGGAATGGCGCCGTCCACACCTCGTCGAGCGCCTGTTGCCACCGCACCGGACACGCGGTCTCGAAGAACGGCGCCGGCAGCGTCACGAGGTCGCCGATGATGGCGACACCGGTCGCTTCGTCTAACAGCCACAGATCTGCGTCGGTGACCGCGTCCGCAGCGACGCGGACCGCGAGCGGGCGACCGGCGATCGAGCGCTTGGCCGACTCGCTGACCACGACGTCGGGCCGCAGCGCATCGGCCGCCTCCATCGTCGCGATGAACAAGGCGGTCTCCTCCCGTCGAACGGCTGACGCGTTGGGATCCGCCAGCCGCTCGCGCGCGGTTGTGAAGTTGCGCGCCAGCATGCCGCCGGGCGCGAGCGCGCGATCGACCGCCCGCGTGCCATAGAGCTGGGCCTGCGGGTGCGCCGCCTTCACCCGCCCATTGCCGCTCGAGTGATCGAGATGCCAGTGGGTATTGATGATCGCGGCCACCGGCTGGCGTCGATCGCGCGCGAAGGCCAGGATGGCTTCGGTGTGCCAGGGGTGACGGCCGGTGTCGATCGCAATCAACCCGGCCGGCGCGACGAGCATCACGGTGTTCCCGTCCGGGCCGCGATCCGCCGGCACGGCGCCGGGGATGAAATAGGTGTCGGTGGCGACCTCGCGAGGAGTCGGCGAAAAAGGCGTGGCCGCCAGCATCGCCACGACGGCTGTGAGCGTCGGCCAGGTCTTCATCATCTGGACCCTCTCATCAATAACGTAGATCATCTTTACCTCCCCGACGACACGGCGTAACATCCGCCGGCGCGCGACGCACGATCCTGCGGAAGCAGATGTTCACGCGATGACCGGATTGGAGCATGCCATGAAGACTCACAGAATCGCTGGCGGCGGAGGCATACATCTGCACGTCGTTGAGGCTGGCAACCCGGATGGCCGGCCCATTCTGTTCATCCACGGCTTGTCGCAATCGTGGCTTTCCTGGAGTCGGCAACTGGACTCCGAGCTGGCGCGCGATCATCGCCTGGTCGCAATCGATATGCGCGGCCACGGCCAGTCGGACAAGCCGCGTGATGCGTACGGCGACTCCCGGCTGTGGGCCGACGATGTCCGCGGCGTGATCGACGCGCTCGGCCTCGACCGCCCGGTCCTGTGCGGCTGGTCGTACGGCTCGCTGCCGATCCTCGACTACATCCGGCATTACGGCGAGGACCGGATCGCAGGCATCAACGTCGTGGGTGCGATCACCAAGCTTGGCAGCGAGGCGGCGCTCTCGGTGATCACTCCCGAGTTCCAGAGCTTCGTCCCCGGCCTTTTCTCGACCGATGCGGAAGAGAGCGTCCGCAGTCTCGAATCAGTGCTGCGACTGTGCTTCGTTCAGCCGCCTCCCGCTGCCGATCTCTACCAGATGCTGGGATACAGCGTCTCAGTGCCTCCTCACGTCCGGCAGGCTCTCTTCTCGCGGGTCTTCGACAACGACGATCTCCTGCCCAGAATTCGCAAGCCCGTGCTGATCACCCACGGTGCCAGCGAAGCCGTTGTCAAGCTCGAGGCGGTGGATCAGCACAAGGCCGGCATCACTCACGCGCAGGTTCACATCATGCCCAACACCGGTCACGCGCCGTTCTGGGAAGATGCCTCCGCCTTCAACCTGCGCCTGCGCGAGTTCGTCGATATGTGCGGCGCGGTCACCGTCGTCTGACGATCGGCTCGGAATTCAGCGCGGTCGTGCGTGCCAGTCGAGCACTCGAAGAGCGCGCAACGTGATCCAGCGATTCGGCGCGCCGAGCTCGCCGGCCATTTCCTCGTGAAGCGTGTTGCGGTGCCGCACGTCGAGCCGCCAGCGCCCGTCGTGCTGGCGCCGCTCGACGACGATCGCAACCGCCTCGTCGACTCGCGCATCCGGCGGCGCGCCGGCCGCGCGCAGATAGTCGAGCGCGCGCAGCACGTCGTAGTGCCAGAGCGTCGGAAAGGCGAACTGCATCCACGCCGGGTTGATCATCTCGCCGGTCGACAGGCGTCGGAGCAGGCGACGGTCAAGGAGATACTCCTGCCCGTGCCTCCGCGCGTCCGTCACCGCGGCCGCGGCGCCATACGCCTGCTCGAAGGCGAGCAGCCCTTCGAGCACGCAGATCGTCGTGTGGAACGACGACCGGACGGAGCCGCGCTCCGCCTCGCAGTTCCAGCCGCCATCCGCGAGCTGTTCGCCCAGCAGGCGATCGACGAGCCGATCGCTGCGCTGGCCGAAGTAGGCGCCGAGCGCGACGACGCGGCCGTTGATGCAGGGCTCGACTTCACCCTCGAAGAACGGCGAGTTGCCGAACTCCGCTCCCCACGTCACGTTGTCGCGAACGCGATCGATCGCCGTCCGCGCAGCCTGACTCGCCGGATCGATGCCGAGGTCGCGCAGGAACACCAGCGTGTACATGTTCGACCACCAGAACGGCGTGGCGACGCCATTGCCCCACTGGCCGTCGGGCCGCTGCTGGTCGAGCAGCCGCGGGCCCCATCCCTCTGACGCGACGCGCGTCCGCTCCGCGGCGACGATCTCGCGAGGTGTGTCGGTGAGATCGCGCATCACCTGCCATCGGATCGACGGATCGGCGTCGAGGAGCCAGTCGACGACTGGGTCGTTGTGTGTGTCGTGCGTGAGCGTCACTGGTAGTCGAGGCCGAGGCCGCGGCCTTCGTCGCCTGCCATTGCCCAGGTGTGACGCATATCTCTAACGGTCGGCCTTCGGAAGTCCAGTCAACCAGCCGCCCGTGAACCCCGCGCGTCGCAAGCCGGTCACGACATGTGGGCAGCTGCGCATCAGTCGCCAGATCAACCCCGAACGGTAGTTCTCGATCATCAGAATGACCGGCCCCTGGTCGAGGGCGAAATGGTTTTTCGAGATCCAGCCGGAACGTCCGGATTGCCGGCTCGGAAACGTGGGATTGATGCTGCAGACGAGACCGTATTCGTTTTCCATGTTCGGGTAAGCCCTGGTGCAGTGCGCCAGGGTCGGCAGGACGATCTCGGGCGCGAATGGCAACGAGGCAACGACCGCCCACGGAGCGAGCGTACCGTCATCCGGGCCATACGGCACGCCTCGCGCGACGTATCCGAGGAAGCGTCGCGTGACTCCCCTCACACGCCGTGTCGTCGGCCCCGGACCATTGCTGGCTGTGATGCCCCAGGCGTGCGGGCCGTAGTCGCGAAAGCCCTTCGGATTGCGAATGGCGTACTGCCGGTTGACGTAGGTCGCGCGGCGGCTGTTTTCGAAGTAGTCGATCGCCTGCCGGCGCATGAAGAAGTCCTGGATGCCGCGGAAGTCGATCCAGACATGCGAGAGCTGATGGATGAAGAGCGGAGCGGCGTAGAGGAATTCGTGATCGTACAGCTTCTTCCACCGATAGGTGGCTGTCCAGGCCTCATAGCTTCTCTGTGGCAACGGCTCGCTGGGTGACGCAAGGCCGAGCACGTAGAGAATCAGCGCCTCGCTGTATCCCTGCCATTGATGCCGCTCGAAGCCAGCTTCCGGCGTCCAGCCATGTGAAACGGTGGCTTTGCCGTTTTGCGCCCATCGCCAGTCGATACGCTGGTACAACGAGTCGGCAAGCTTCCGCAGTTCACGCTCATCGTCGGTCGCCTGGTCGAAGTACGCGGCAGCGGTCAACGCGCCGGCGATGAGAATGGTCGTATCGATGGTCGATAGCTCGCATTGCCACACGCGACGGCCGGTTGTCACCTCGAGGAAATGGTAGAAAAAGCCTCGATGGCCGGTCGCGTCCGGCATCGGACCTTGCGGAGCGTTCCAGAAAAACCGCAGCGTGGCCAAGGTACGCTCCACCGCCTGTGCGCGGGAGACGAGCGATCGCTCAACCGCGACGGGATAGCTGGCCAACGCAAAACCCACACCGGCGATGCTTGCCGGGATGTCATCGCCCGCGGTGTTGTCGGGAATGAGTCCGTTCTCCGGGTTGGTCTCCTGCCAGAAGTATTGGAAGGTGTTTCGCTGCAGCGTGTGAAGCTCGTCGTCGCCGTACGTCCGAATGGCTTTCCTGGAAGCGCGCTTGTCCGTGCTCATGGTCGCGCGAGCTCCACGCTTAGCGCCGCGACGCCGTGCGGGGGGAGCTCGAGCTCCAGAGCGATCCGCTGGTCGCGCCATGTCCACGCACACGCCTGACGGGTGACGCGCGAGGCCCCATGAAGCTGTTCGAGCGTCGCGCTGGTGAGGTACTCCGGTGCCCCGAGCGCCTGCCACCGGCGCTTGGCGTTCGCGTGCTGCTCGTCGATTCGTTCTACCCAGACACTGGAAGGTTCTGGGGCCTGGGCGAGGTCGACTCGCACGCGCTGCTTGCTGATCGAGTGTCGGGGCAGCGCGTGGTTCACGAGCAACACGGCGATGCGACCGTTCTCGCGCGTGACCCAGGCGTTCACCGTCTCATGCAGGCCGTCAACCAGCAGCCGTTCGTTTCCAAGCTTGTGCAACAGCTCGAATGCACGGTATGTGCGCTTGGCGATTCCGTGCAGGTTGAGCAGGCCGAATCTTCCGTGAAACGGTACGGACGGAAAATCGTTCTCCTCGAAAATA
>Ga0111539_10012582_pt1 | contig 10601 bp, 9 predicted proteins | sample RhiMethybrSRZTD1_FD_79667 | JGI IMG/M metagenome (GOLD analysis project Ga0111539, IMG submission 79667) | Populus rhizosphere microbial communities from Tennessee, USA - Rhizosphere MetaG P. TD hybrid SRZTD1 (version 2) (version 2) | ecosystem: Host-associated > Plants > Roots > Rhizosphere >... | reverse complement strand
CGCCGTGGTGGGCTGCGGCGGCTCGGGGCGCGCCGTCGCCGCGTCACTGGCCATGGCCGGAGCGACGGTGACCCTGGTGAATCGCGGCCTCGAGCGCGGCCGGCGCGCGACCCAACTCCTGGGAATGTCGTTCGTGCCGTTGTCAGAGTTCTCGGTGGGCGCCTATTCGTTAGTAAAGAACGCGACGCACGTCGGTTCGACGCTGAACGATATCCCGTTCGCGATCGAGGGGCTGAGCGAAGACGCGGTCGTCGTCGATCAGGTTTACGGTGACCATCCCACGTCGCTGATGACACGCACGCGGGCCCTGGGTCGCGTTGGCATCGACGGCCGCGAAGTGCTCCTGAGTCAGGTGCGGCGGCAATTCGAGCTGATGGTCGGCCGCGGCATGCCTGAAACGGGAGCGCGCCATGTGCTGGGACTTGACGCTGCCGCGGTCGCCACCGTGCGCCAGTAACACGTCGAGCCATGGAGGGCCACAGATGCAGACCACACAATCAATCGCCAGGCATGAGGGACTGGGGCCATGATCGATTTCGGACTGTCTCCCGAGGCGCGGGATCTCGTCGAACGTGTGTCGTCGCTGTCGGCCGGACGGTTCGCCGCCCGCGCAGCCGAGTACGACCGCACCGCGACATTTCCGACTGAAGACTTCGACGACCTCTTTCACGCCGGCCTGCATGCAGCGGCCGTCCCGACCGAGTACGGCGGCCTCGGCCTCGGACCCTATCGCGACAACGTCTTCACGCTGTGGATGATGACGCGGGAACTGGCCAAGGCCGATCTGTCGCTGGCGCGGTGCTGGGAAGGGCACGTGAACTCGCTGGTGCTGATCGACGGCCTCGCAACCGAGGATCAGAAGGTTCGCTGGTTCGACGGCGTCGTGAAGCGTGGCGACAAATGGGTGGCCTGGAGTGGCGAGCCGCAGGCACCTGCGCCAGGTGAGACGTTCCGGTTCGGCACCACCGTGGAGCCGGTGTCCGGTGGCTTCATCGTCGACGGCACCAAGGTGTTCTCGACGAGCGCCGGCGGAGCGCAGTGGGCGATCCTCCTGGTCAACCGCTCGGGGCCTGGAGGCGCCCGGCACGCGACCTCGCCCGACGATGTGATGATGATGGCCTGCGATCTGTCGGATCGGAGTGTCTCGTTCGATTCGTCGTGGTGGAACCCGATCGGAATGCGCGCGACGGTCAGCCATCTCGCGCGCTTCGAGCGCACGTTCATCCCGAGCGAGAACGTCATCGGCCGGCCTGGCCAGTACCTCAGCGAAGGATGGCAGACCTGCTTCACGCCGCATTACGCCGCGAGCTTTCTCGGCGCTGCCGAGGCTGCCTACCAGTTCACCGTCGATTTTCTCGGCCGCCAGCGCAAGGGAGACGACCCGTTCGTGCAACAGCACGTCGGACAGATGGCGGTCAACGTCGAGACCGGGTACCTGTGGCTGCGCCACGTGGCCCGCCTGTGGGAGACGCGCGATTACGACGCGGCGAAGCTGGCCGGCAACCGCGCACGGTGGCTGATCGAGATGCTCGCCGAAGAAACCGTCAAGCACGGCATACGCGCGTGCGGCGCGCGATCGATGAACCGGCCGAGCGCGCTCGAGCGAATCTACCGCGACCTCTCGTTCTACGTCCGCCACGACAACGCGGACCACATCATCGCGACGATCGGCCGTTCGGTGCTCGGCCGTCCTTTCGACCAGTCGTTCTTCACGTCCACCAGCGAGGGCTCCGAGCGATGACGCCGGTCGGTGCCCGCGTGGCGGTGTGGTGGCTGGCGTTCGGCTACTTCGGTTCCTACATCCTCTACAGTGCGCTCGTCAGGACCATGACGACCGGCGACCACCTCGGCCGGTCCGTGTCGGCAACCGCCCTGCTGCCCGGCGCCGCGCTCGCCACGGCCATCACCATGACGGCGACGATCTGGATGCTCGGGTGGTGGAAGTACGCCGGCAGGCGAGAGGTCCTCGGCGTGACCGTGCCGGTGCCGCGGCGCACGACGCTGATTGCCGGACTGTCGTTTGCCGTGATCATCTGGACTACCACCATCGCCTACTCGTTCCCGGGGATCTCGATCGTGCTGGCGCTGCTCCTGATGCGCGGCGGCGTCCTCGCGCTGGCGCCGATCGTCGATCGTATGAGCCGCCGGCGCGTGCACTGGGACGCGTGGACGGCGCTCGGCCTGAGCTTCCTCGCGCTGGGCGTCGCCTTTTCCGAGGTCGGCAGTTATCAGTTGACGCTCGCCGCCGCGCTGAACCTCGCCGCCTACTTAGGCGGCTACATCGTCCGGCTGTGGCAAATGTCGTTCGACGCCAAGAGCGAAGACCCGGCAGTGAATCGCCGCTTCTTCGTCGAGGAGAACATGGTCGCCATGGCCGCGCTGGTAACCGTTCCGGCGCTGGTCGCGGTCCTCGGCACCGGGGACTTCGCGCTGGAGCTCCGGCGTGGCTTCGCGGCGGCACTCACCGGTTCTTCCGGCGCGCCGGCGCTGGTGGTGGGAGTCTGCTACGGAACGCTCGCGTTGTTCGGCACGCTCATCTACCTGGAATGCTCCGAAAACACCTTCTGCCTGGTGGTGAATCGCGGATCGAGCCTGCTCTCCGGAGTGGTCGCTTCGGCTGGATTGACTCTCCTGGCCGGCGCGCCCGTGGTGAGCGATCGGCAGCTCCTCGCCACGGCGATCGTGTTCGCGGCGATGACGCTGCTCGCGATGTCGCGACAATGGACCTCGGCGCCAATGGCTCCTGTCGTAGTCCAGCGAATCGTGTTATTCGTGTGCGGCGGCAACACCAGCCGCTCTCCAATGGCGCAGGCGATCTGCAATTCGGCGATCGCGCAGCGGCTTCAGATCCCGCTCGATTCAGTGGCCGGCGCTCCAATACGCGCGATGAGCGCGGGCCTCACGGCTGAAACCGGCGCGCCGCTCTCCGGTCATGCCGGCCAGGCACTGGCGGCGCTGGGGATCGCCGGGTTCCGCCACACCGCGACCCCGGTGACCGCCGAGATGATCGCGTCGGCCGACGCCGTCTACTGCATGACGGCGAGCCAGCGGCTCGCAACCATCGAGCTGTGCCCGGACGCCCGCGCGAAGATTCACCTGCTCGAGCCGGATGCTGACATTCCCGATCCGAGCGGGGCTCCGCTCGACGTCTTTGTCGAGGTGGCGAACCGGATCGCGCGCGCGGTGCACGCTCGCCTGGCGTCCTTCGCGCCGGCGCAGGCCTAGGGCATGGTGGTCGCCGTTGGGTAAGACGCCGGTAGACTCGGCGCCGCTGAAGGGCGTGTGGACTGCCACCGACGAGGCGACCACGGGGCTCGTCCGACTCGATATCCGTCAGCCGGCCAACGACACGCTGACACTCACTGCCTACGCGGCGAGTGCCAGCGGGGTGATGCGCCTCGCTGAGGTCGGGGCACACTGTTATGGCCCGCGCCCCTCGGGCAGCGGACCAGCGTCGGCGATGACGGCGGCGACCCGATCGGGCGACCTCTCGGCTCTCCTCACGTTCTATTTGAAGGGGGAGATCCTGGTGCTCGACGCATTCATCGACCCGGGCCCGCGAGACGCACGCGTCCCGCACTATGCCCGCGAGCTGTTCCACCGCTGCGATGACGAGCGACGACGCGATCAGCAGGCGCGCGGGCTCAGCGACGACCGACGGACCGAAGGCGCCCGCTACACAGACGTTCGTCCAGGATCTCCACCGGCGCCGCTCGATGTCTCGCTGCTCGCGGGAGATTGGGACAACGTCAACGGCACATCGCCGGACGTGCGTCGCGTGACTGTGTCGGTCGCCAACGGCCTCTGCCTGCAGTGGTCGAGCGACCCATCTGGAGCGTCAGCGGCTCGCTGGTCGCCAATTGTTCCCTTTGCTGTTGCCGCAGACGACCCGACGCCGATCGGCTTTGCCTCGCGGCTGATCGCCGCCGGCAGCGAGGCGATCGTCACCAGCTACTGCACTCGCGGCATCCTGGTCCTCGATTGCCATATCCGCTGCGAGGACGAGCGCCGCGATCACCTGGTGCGCGAGTTCTTCTGCCGGCCGTGGAGTCCGCCATGAGCGGCAACCGCCGTCGGCGGCTGGATGCATCGTCGCTGGCCGGTTTCTGGGTTGGCGCGGATCGGCACACCATGAGTGTCGAGGCGATCGACGTCACGCAACGAGACGGCGTCTGCGTGCTGCGGGTTGCGGGCGGCGACATCGCCGGCCCGCGCGACTGGGGCGAGGTGGAGGCCTCGACCCATGCGGCTGACGTCGATGGAACGGTCGCGATTGGCGCCACCGCCCGCTACGATTTCGGCTTTCTCGACACCACGCTGACGTGTTTCGCGAAGAGCGGGATCGTCATCCTTTGCACATTCAATTACTGGAAGGATGGCAGCGCCCGCGCCGATTACTTCACGCGTGAGTTCCTGTATCGCCGTCTTCGCGAAGGTGGCCGGGACGGGGCGGCGGGGAACGTGTCAGGTGGAATCAGCCGCGGACTCGATCGTCCGGCCGGCCCGACTGCCGTTGTGTCGGCAACCGATAGGGGGACAGTCCCCCTTTCCCGATCTGCAGCCGGCGAAAAGCGGACAGTCCCCGTCATCGACACAGCCTCGATCACTGGTCGGTTTCGCAGCTGCGATCGCGAGACGCCCGGTTTCCTGGAACTCACTGTCGCCGGCGAGGCACGACATCTCGAGATCACATTGCGCGCGGCCAGCCGGCCAGCGTCCCATTTCGGCCAAAGGGGGGACGTGCTGGCGATTCGGGGGACGGCGTTCGGTGAGAGTGTGCACGGGGGCCCAGCCGCCGGCTTCCTTGCCGAATCGCAGTCATCGTTCCAGCGCCTGGTCCTCGCCGCCTATCTGAACAAGGGTCTGCTGGCGATCGACACGTTCGCCACGTTCTCCGACGGCAGCGGCCGAAGCGCGTATCGCAGCCGGGATCATTTCTACCGTGTCGCCGTTCTCGGCTGAGCCGCTATATCATGCGGACGTTCGACCGTCGGTAGCCGGCGTGACGTTCAAGATCATCATCAATTGCGGCGCGTGCCAGGACTTCATCGGGCGGTGTCTGGCATCCGTGCGCGCCCAGACTTTCGCGAGCTGGGACGCGTACGTGACCGTCGATCCCTGCGGCGACGACACCTCCGGCTGCGCGGTGCTTGCCGCGGCCGGCGATGCTCGGATCCACGTCCGCCGCAATCACACGCGGCGCTACTCGATGGCCAACCTCGTGGCCGCCATTCGCTGGTGCGATGCCGCACCCGAAGACGTGGTGGTGTCGCTCGACGGCGACGATTGGCTCGCCAGAGACGATTCGCTCCAGATCATCGCCGACGCCTATGAGCGGTTCGACTGCTGGGTCACCTATGGCAGCTGGCTGTCGGTCAAGCTCGCGCCTACTGGAGAGCCGAACGGACGCTGGCCCGCCTACCCGGAGGGGACGGTGGACTTTCGCGGCGATCCCTTCCTGGGGACGGCCGTGCGCACCTGGAAGCGATGGCTGTGGGATCACGTTCGAGACGACGACCTGCGGAACGAGGCCGGGGAGTACGTGCGCGTGTCTGAGGACAAGCTGACGATGATCCCGCTGCTCGAGCTCAGTGGCACGTCGCGCGCGCACCACATCGACGCGCCCATCATGATTTACAACAAGATCGTCGATTACACGATCGGCGATCCGTTCGCGGAGGAGCGGGAGCGCAACGCGGCGCTGATTCAGCGCCGGCCGCGCTACTCGCGGCTCATCGCCAAGGCGTCCGCGGCTCCCGACGCCGTGACCCGCTGATTGCCGGTGTGCCGACTTCTACTGGCGGCTAGTCACCTCGCCGGAGGAGCGGCAGCATGCGCGAGCCGATGATGGCCATCTCCCGTTCATCGATGTCTGGCACGCCCCAGCCCCTGATCAGAAAGCTCGAGATCCCGGCTCGCTCGTAGCGCTCGATTGTGCGCGCGAGCTCGTCGAACGAGCCGACGAGCGCGGTCGCTCGATCGTTCGCCCACACGCAGTGCGCGGCCCAGGAGGCGTCGCTCGAGAAATCGGCATCAGGGAGCAGAACAGCCGCGGCAGCCAGCGCTTCGCTCGTGGTCTCCCGCGCCACCATCGAGGTGACCAGGCCGACCTGGGTGCCAAAGTGCAGCACGGGCCGCGCATCGCCGTCGACCAGTGTCGGCCGGGCGGGCCGTCGCCACAAACGGTCTGCCTGCTTGATGGCGATGAAGGCGGTCTCCGCCGACTGTCCTTCCACGTTCACCTCCGGACGCGCCGAATCGGTGAACCGCCGGCGACACGACGCCAACACTTCAACCGCCTCAGCGACACCGCTCTCGTCAGCATCCGTCTTCACGTGCAGGATCAGCCGTTCGGCCAGCGCGGCGCACGCATCGGTCACGTTCGCGTCGGCAAGCGCCTCGTCGAGCGACGCCGGCGTCGGACACGTCAGCCTGAACCTGACGTCGCCGATCGCGCGGGCTGCCGCAGTCGCCAACCCGATCGCATCGCCCATGCGGCGCGCTTCGGGAACGTCGACCGACGCGAAGCCGGCTGCTATCGCATGCCTGCACACGTCGGCGAAGCGAGCCGGCTCGCGCGACGTGCGATCGACGGGAGTTCCCCAGTGGAAGCTGGTCGTCATCGGCCTCAGGTTATCGACGCGCTACAATCCGCACCCACATCGCCCCACGCCACATGCTCGACATTATCCAAAGCCTCTGGATCGGCGACCGTCTTTCGACCATGGAGCAACTGTCGATCCGCTCGTTCCAGGCGCACGGTCACCAGTTCGTGCTGTACGTCTACGAAGACATCGACGGCGTCCCGCCCGGCACCATTCTCAGGGACGCCAACCGCGTTCTTCCCGCGTCGCGCATCTTCACGTATCGAGAGCACAGGACCTACGCCGGCTTTGCGAATTTCTTCCGCTACAAGCTGCTGCTGGAGAACGGCGGCTGGTTCGTCGACGCCGACATGGTGTGCCTCAGGGCGTTCGATTTTCAAGACGACTACGTGTTTTCGAGCGAGGGCCGCCTCGAGCAGCGGCAGCTCGTGAATGTCGGCGTCATCAAGGCGCCAGCGGGCAGCGCCGTCCTCGAGTACGCGTGGCGCGCGTGCGAGCGGATGGATACCGCCGCGCTCAAATGGAGCCAGTGCGGTCCCGCGCTGTTCGGCGAGGCGGTCGACACGCATGCGCTCGGGCCGTACGTGCAGCCGTGGCCGGTGTTCTGTCCGGTGCACTTCTCCGCCTGGCGCCGCCTGCTCGCCCCGTCGGCCTCCTGGCCGCTGCCGCCGGAGACGTGCGCGATCCACTTGTGGAACGAGCAATGGCGGCGATCGGGCCAGGACAAGGACGCGCGCTACGACGCGACGTGTCTGTACGAGCGATTGAAGCAGTGCTACCTGAGATAAATGAACCGCATCCGGTCGAAGAAGATCCGGAAATGGTAGATGGACTTCGTGTATGTCGCGATGTGCTCGTCGCCGTAGCCTTTCGCCCATAGATACGCCGTTGCATCCTGCGTCCACGGGTCCAGCTCCGCGAGATCCGCTCGCAGAAAGCGCGCCACGAGCTCGTAGTAATCGCCGCGTGCGTCGAGGAATCCCTGAGGAAACAAATCCTGGAGCTGGCGATTGACCGCGAGCTCCGCCTGGCCGCGGTCGTAGGCCTCTCGGGCCGCCGCTTTCAGGGCCGTGAGGCCGGCGTCGGCAACGTCCGCGCTGACCCGGTAAATCTCACGTAGCGCGCCCACGTCGCCGGGAATGGTCGCCCTGCCGCTCAGTCCCCCCAGGATGTGGACCTCGTCGCGCTGCGTCCCGCCGACTTCGCGCCAGGGCGAAATGTAACGCGGACCGACGCCGGCCAGGGTCAGGTCGTCGTGGTCCTGGATGATCACGCGCACGCGCCAGTCGCCGTCGCGCCAGACGCTCTTGAGCCCCACGTTGCGCTGCACGAACGACTCGCCGTCCGAAAAGCCCCGCATCGCGAGCAGCGTGCCCCAGCACTCCCCGAGTTGGCGCATCGCGGAGAAAAAGTGGCGATCGGCCCGCGTGCGGTTGTCCTGGACGCGAAACGCATCGCGGATGTACTGCGCGTAGTCACGGTACCCGTCGGGCGGTCCCACGATCTCTCCGAGGATCTCCTCGAGCAGCGTATCTGCCAGCCAGCGCAACTCGAACTGGGCCGGCTGGCGACCGAGGCCCTCCACGAAATACTCGTCGGGACCCTCGTCCGAGAGATACAACGCGAGCCGATCGAGACGGAACGAGCTGCTGCCGCCGATGACCGCCTGTTCGGGCGAGGTCTGGCCGATGAACTGCAGCGTCCGCCCGCGCTCTCCCTCGTAGGAGGCCTGGGCCAGTCCCGAGTGCCTCGGGAAGCTGTCGGTGCACGCGCCCAGGGCGCGACGCATGTCGTCAAACCCTGCGCCGAACGCGCGACCCTCCGTCAGGTAGTCAAGGATGTGCGCCGGGCCCTCGGCGCCTGGCACCTCGACGATCGATGTTCGCGAGACGGTGTGCGAGCACGGCGCCTCACGGCCGTGCACCAGCTCGAAGATCTTCGAGAAGGCCGCAGCCGCGGCGGCTTCCCGGGTCGCGAGCCACCCGAGTGAGCCGCCGAACAGGCGATGGCTGATCGGCGCCGCACTGCCGTCGCTGCGCTCGGTGATCACATCCAACAAACGAGGCCCGCGCGTGCCGGTGCGCTTGATCTCAATCTCGAGATCGCTCCCGGGCAGCTTGAGCACAACCACCGCCGACCCCACGGGATGTTCCACCATGGCGTTCAGCTCCGATCCGCAGCGCGGCGACACCCAATAGATTCGGCGGCCGTCGCACAGCCGCCGCAGCACGTCGGCCTCGTAGCGGCGCGCGGCCATTGGCAGCTCGGCGGCTGGTTCGGGGGCGCGCTCGAGGCGCGCGAGCGCGTGTGCAGTGCCAGTGGTGATGAGCAGCGAGCGCTCGATCTCGCGCACGACTTCCTCGGCGGTGAACACATACCGCGCCAGGGTCAGCTTCGACACGTCGCGCGCCGCGCGCACGAAGTATTCCCAAGCCGCGCCGTCATCCGTCCGCCGAATCGGCAGGTGCACGCGGTTCAGACGCGCCAGCCGCCGAACGAGCTCGCGAACGAAGCCTCCCAGCGTGGTGGTCGAGAAGCCCTCGTCGACCACGTCTGCGCGCACCGGGACATGGTGGCCCTGCTCTGTTTTCAGCCCGAGTGCGGTGACGACGAGATCGAACGCGGTGAGATCGTCGGGCGAGAGCCGCAGCAGCGCGTGTTCGAGCAGGAGCACCGCAAGACGCCGCTCCGCCCACGACTCGCCATGCTGTCCTCTGGCGACGGGAATCAGCGCGAGCGCCGTGCGACCGGCATCATCGTCTGGCCGCCGGCAGATTTCCAAGAGCCGCTGCCCGGAGCCAGCTCGTCCGCACTCGGCGTCGGCCAGCTCTGCGAAGCACTCCGGGAAAACTGGTGCGTCAACAGTGATCCTGTGCAAGCGCTGAATCTCGGGTGGCCACAGCCTAGCGGAAAGCGTGCTAGGATGCCACACCCGCTGCAGCCCGTCGGAGGATTCGCGTGACCGATGACTGACTTCAAGCAGCGATTCGACATCTTCATCTGCGGTGGATCGCAGCACGTCGGCCTGCTGCAGCCGCTCCTCGAGCAACTCCTGCCCTACGGCACGGTGCACCTCGCGTCCTCGTTCTTGACGGAGGATGACGTTGGCCGGTTGCAGGGCAGCTGCGACCTGCTGCATCGCCCGATGCACAGTCGGGACGGCTACGCCAACTTCGAATTGTTCTGCATCAAAGATCTCTATCGACTCGCGACGGCGCAGTACTTCATCAAGCTCGATGCGGACGTGACGCTCTCGAAGGATTGGATCGACTATGTCGAGGGATGCATCGCGGCGCATCCGCACGCGGTCCTGATCGGGCCCGGAAAAGGGGACGTCGAGATCAACGTCGAATTGTCCGGGGCACCGATCCGCCGGCGGCTGCATCGGGACGTGGAGATCGTCGGCGGCGCGAAAGTCGTTGGCGGATTCTGTGTTGCCAGGACGGCGTTCTTCAAACAGCGGCTCTGGCTGCTCGACTTGATCCATGAGGGCGTGCTGTCCGGGCGACCCGCGAGCGGAGCGGCGCAACGCGGGACGGTCATCGTCCGCGGCCGGGTTGGCAAGCCCGGCAGCCCGTGCAGCGAGGACACGCTTCGCAGCCTGGTCGTCCACGCGGTTGGCGCGTCGCATCGGCTGCGCGTCATCGATAGCAGCGGGCGTATCCGCCTGAACCGACAGGAGAGCTATGCCGCACGCGCTCGATAACCTCCACTGCGGGCGTCCAATCTTCGTTCTCTCGACCGGTACGAGTCTGCGCGGCTTCGACTTCCGGCGCCTGGACGGTCACGTGACGATCGGCGTCAACCGGATCGTCGAGTACTACCATCCGTCGATCATGTTCTTCGTCGACGTGACGGCGAGGGTGACACACGCGCGGGCGCTGCGGCACTACAACGGGATGGTCATTGCCGGACCCGGGGCGGCACCGCACCGCACGGGCGCAACGGTGTTCGAAATCAACCCGGGCAATCTCCGCCGACCGCGTAAGCCCACGT
>Ga0111539_10012580_pt1 | contig 10601 bp, 5 predicted proteins | sample RhiMethybrSRZTD1_FD_79667 | JGI IMG/M metagenome (GOLD analysis project Ga0111539, IMG submission 79667) | Populus rhizosphere microbial communities from Tennessee, USA - Rhizosphere MetaG P. TD hybrid SRZTD1 (version 2) (version 2) | ecosystem: Host-associated > Plants > Roots > Rhizosphere >... | reverse complement strand
TCGTTCTCGTTCCGCGGCAACGATCCGGTGCGCGAGGCGATGCACTCGGTGTTCCTGTATCACGCGATCAAGGCTGGCATGACGATGGGCATCGTCAACGCGGGGCAGCTGGCGATTTACGAGGACATCGAGCCGGAGCTGCGCGAACGGGTCGAGGACGTGGTGCTCAACCGCAGGCCCGATGCCACCGAGCGTCTGCTGGAGATCGCGGCACGCTTCAAGGGCGAGGCAGCCGGTCGCAAGGCCGAGGATCTGGCCTGGCGCAGCTGGCCGGTCGTGAAGCGCCTGGAACACGCGCTGGTCAAGGGCATCGACCAATTCGTCGTCGAGGACACCGAAGAAGCGCGGCAGCAGTTCGAGCGCCCTTTGCAAGTCATCGAAGGGCCGCTGATGGACGGCATGAACGTCGTCGGCGACCTGTTCGGCTCCGGCAAGATGTTCCTGCCGCAGGTCGTGAAGTCCGCGCGCGTGATGAAGAAGGCGGTGGCGCATCTGATCCCGTTCATCGAGCAGCAGAAGGCTGCCGGCGGCGCGTCGCGCTCGAACGGCAAGATCATCATGGCGACGGTCAAAGGCGACGTGCATGACATCGGCAAGAACATTGTCGGCGTCGTGCTCCAGTGCAACAACTTCGAGGTCATCGATCTCGGCGTCATGGTGCCGTGCGAGCGGATTCTTGAGACTGCGCGGCGCGAGGGCGCGGACATGATCGGGCTGTCCGGCCTGATCACGCCGTCGCTCGACGAGATGGTGCACGTCGCGAAGGAGATGCAGCGCCAGGGCTTCGAGCAGCCGCTGCTGATCGGCGGCGCTACGACTTCGCCCGCGCACACTTCGGTGAAGATCGATCCGCAATACCAGGGACCGGTCGTGTACGTGAAGGATGCGTCGCGCTCCGTCGGCATCTGTCAGCAGTTGACCGCCGGCGCGCAACGCGCGGATTTCGTTGCACGCGTCAAGAGCGAGCACGCCACGCGCCGCGAGCAGCATCACGGCAAGAAGATCAAGGCTCCGCAGCTGACGATCGCGCAGGCGCGCGCCAATCGCTTCAACGGCGGCTGGGATGCGTACACGCCGCCTGTGCCGCGCTTCCTCGGCGTGCGCGTCTTCGACGACTATTCGCTCGAAGACCTGACGCGCTACATCGACTGGATGCCGTTCTTCAACGCCTGGGAGTTCGGCGGCAAGTTCCCCGACATCCTCACCGACGCCAAGGTCGGCGAGCAGGCGAGCAATCTGTATGCGGATGCGCGGCGCATGCTCAAGCAGGTCATTCGCGAGCGCTGGCTGATCGCGCGCGGCGTGACCGGCCTGTTCCCGGCGAACAGCGTCGATGACGACGACGTCGAGGTGTACACCGACGAATCGCGCACTCGCGTGCTGACCCGTTTGCACTTCCTGCGTCAGCAAAAGGGCAAGCCGGCGGGACAATCGCATGACGCGCTCGCGGACTTCATCGCGCCCAAGGCCTCCGGCCGTCGCGACTATATCGGCGCGTTCGCAGTCACGGCTGGCATCGGCATCGAGCCGCATCTCCAGCGCTTCGAGCAGGCACACGACGACTATTCGAGCATCATGCTCAAGGCGCTGGCCGACCGGCTCGCCGAAGCGTTCGCCGAGCGCCTGCACGAACGCGTGCGTCGCGAGTTCTGGGGCTACGCGCCGGAAGAGCGGCTGAGCAACGAGCAGCTGATTCGCGAAGGCTATCGCGGCATCCGTCCGGCGCCCGGCTATCCCGCCTGCCCGGATCACACCGAGAAGGCGTCGCTGTGGAAGCTGCTGGCTCCGACTGACAACGCCGGCATCCAGCTCACCGAGTCCTACGCGATGTATCCCACCGCTGCGGTCAGCGGCTGGTACTTCTCGCACCCGGGCTCGCGCTACTTCGCGGTCGGCAAGATCGACCTGGACCAGGTGCAGAACTACGCCGCGCGCAAGAAGATAGGGCTGGAGGAAGCGCAGCGCTGGCTGTCGCCGAGCCTCGGCTACGACTCGGATTCGGACGCCGACGCGGCGTAGCGGCTACAATTCCGGCCCTATGACCATAGCCAAGGTTTACGCGAGCGCGCAGGCCGCACTCGCCGACGTGGTGCGCGACGGGATGACGGTGATGTGCGGCGGCTTCGGCCTCTGCGGCATTCCCGAGAACCTGATCCTCGCGTTGTGTGATTCCGGCGTGCATGGGCTTACCGTGGTCTCGAACAATGCCGGCGTCGATCAGTTCGGCCTCGGCAAGCTGCTCAAGACGCGCCAGATCGCCAAGATGATTTCCTCCTACGTCGGCGAGAACAAGGAGTTCGAGCGGCAGTATCTCGCGGGCGAGCTGCAGCTGGAGTTCAACCCGCAGGGCACGCTCGCCGAGCGCATCCGCGCCGGCGGCGCAGGCATCTACGGCTTCTACACCAAGACCGGCGCCGGCACGCTGGTCGCCGAGGGCAAGGAGACGCGCGTCGTCGACGGCGAGACTTATGTCCTGGAAAAGGGGCTGACCGCGGACCTGTCGCTGGTCAAGGCGTGGAAGGGCGATACCGAGGGCAACCTCATCTATCGCAAGACCGCTCGCAACTTCAATCCGATGATGGCCACTGCCGGACGCGTCACGGTCGCCGAGGTCGAGCACCTGGTCGAGGCGGGCGAGCTCGATGCGAACTCCATCCACACGCCCGGCATCTTCGTGCAGCGGATCGTGCAGGGTGCGAACTACCTGAAGTCGATCGAGCACCGCACCGTGCGCAAGCGCGCAGCAACCTAAGGACATCGACACATGCCCTGGACCCGCGAGCAACTGGCCGAGCGCGCCGCGCGCGAGCTGCACGACGGCTTCTACGTCAATCTCGGCATCGGCATTCCGACGCTGGTGGCGAACTACATTCCGCCCGGCATGAAAGTGGTGCTGCAGTCGGAGAACGGCATGCTCGGCATGGGCCCGTTCCCATACGAAGGCGAAGAGGATCCGGACCTGATCAACGCCGGCAAGCAGACGATCACCGAGCTGCCGATCTCCTCCTATTTCTCCTCCGCCGACAGCTTCGGAATGATTCGCGGCGGCCACATCGACCTGTCGATCCTCGGCGGCATGGAAGTCAGCGAGTCGGGCGATCTCGCGAACTGGATGGTGCCCGGCAAGATGGTGAAAGGCATGGGCGGCGCGATGGACCTGGTCGCCGGCGTCAAGCGCGTCGTCGTGGTGATGGAGCACAGCTCGAAGGACGGTTCGCCGAAGTTCAAGCCACGCTGCGAGCTGCCGCTGACCGGCGCCAACGTCGTCGACCTGCTGATCACGGACCTTGCCGTGTTCGCGCGCCCGGACCGCAAGTCGCCGTTCAAGCTCCTCGAGCTCGCGCCCGGTGTCACCGCCGACGAGATCAAAGCCAAGACGCCGGCGAAATTCCTGTAGGTCGGGCTTTAGCCCGACGCCAGCGCCTGCTCCACGGCCACCAGCGCTGTGACCGCGTTCATCCGCTTGCATTCCGTCCGCAGCGCTTCGAGGCTGGCGCGCGTCGGCTGGGTCATTCCTTGCTCGCCGGCATCGGCCAGCAGCCGTGCACGCTTGATGAGCATGTCGGTCCACGGCAAGGGCTCGTTCGACGTGTACGTCTCGAGGCGACCGGCATAGTGGCGGACTGACGGCCAGTCGCGCTCCTGCAACCCGGCTTCGATCGCGTTGCCGTAGAACTCGAAATAGCTGTGACTCACGCAGCCGGCGTTGAGGAGCTCGTCGCCCTCCGCCAGCGCAGCCGCGCGTTCCGCCGGGCTCGACGTCAGGCGCGCGACCAGGCTCAGCAACATCGGACCGCAATACGACATGCCAGTCTCGCGTCCGACTACCAGCGCTTCCTTCGACTGCTGCAGCGCCTGGACCGGATCCTCGCTCAGCAGCGTTGCCGCAATGATGCCGGCGCATTCAGCTTCGAACCGGCGCGCGCCGAGTTGCTTGGCGAGCTGCATCGCCTGCCGGGCGTGACGACGACAATCGTCCAGCTGGGCCTGCATCAGCAATCCGCTCGCGAGCACCAGATGGACCAGCAGCTCGCCGCGCAGGTCGCCGACGCGCCGGGCGAGCTCGAGCCCTTCGCGACAGCTCTCGTTGCTCGCGGCCGGCTCGCCGCAATACGTGTGCGTGATCGCCAGCATTGGCAGATTCGAGAGCAGCACGCCGACCAGGTCGTGATCGCGCGCCTCCTGGATGCAGCGGGCGAAGCGCTCGCGGGCCGTGACCATCCGCCCGCGCTGATAGTACGCATCGCCGAGGCCGCTCAGCGCCCGCGCAATCTCGACGTGCGACTGCGCCTGCAGCGCAAAGCGATGCGCCTGCTCGTGCGCCTGCATGCAGGCGTCGAGCCGGCCGAGCGGGAAGCACACGTTGCCGCGCAGCGTGTGTATGCGGGCGCGCGTCCCGGCGTCTGCGGATTCGCCAAGTGCGCTCTCTGCGTGCTCGAGGGCTTCGAGCGCTTCCTCGTGACGGTCCATGATGCGCAATGCCGAGGCGATGCCCATCCAGGCGTGGCCATGGCCGTTCTGATCGATCGCGAAATCAAGCGCTTCGCGATACGCAGTGAGCGCGTCGTGCGTGCGGCCGAGCTGCAGCAACAGCTCGCCGAGCAACAGGCTGCTCCTGTGCAGGAGCATCGGCTCACGCGCCAGCACGCTGGCCTTGTTCACGAGACCCAGCGCACGCTCGAAACGCAACGCTGCCTGCTCGGTCAACGCGGCATCGAGATAGGCTGACGGCGCGCGGTCGTCTTCTGCAGCCGCGAGATGATCTGCGCGCAGCGCAGGATCGCCGCCTGCGTACCAATCGGCGGCCCGGCGATGCAGCTCGCGCCGCTGCGACTTCAGCGTCGACTCGTAAATCGCGTCCCGGAACAGCGCGTGCACGAACTCGAGCTCGGTGCCGTTGAATCGCACCAGTGCTGTTTCCGTCAGGGCAGTCGGATCGTAATCCTCGTCATTGAGAATGTGGCGCAGGGCGGTCAGGGCAGCGCGATGTCCAAGGACGGCCGCAGCCTGCAGGCCCGCATGATCGCGGGCGGAGAGCCGTGCGGCCCGTGCCAGGACGACCGAGCGCACGGATCCGGGCAGCAGGTCGTGACCGGCGCGAGCGGCGCGCAGCAGCTGATCGAGGAACAGCGGATGCCCCTCGGCGCGCTGAATGCATGCGTCCGTCGTGTCCTTCGGCAGCTCCGGGAAATGCGCAGCGAGCTCCTGCGCTTCATCCTCCGCCAGCGGTGCGAGGTCGACAGTCGTCACCGGGCAGCCGCGCGCCCGCGCACGCCAGCTGGCGTTGATCGGATCGCCCTCGGGGCGCGTGGTCATGATGAACAGGATCTGGCAGTTGGTGACGACTGCAGCGATCTCGCCGAAGCGCGCCAGCTCGTCGGTATCTGCCCAGTGCACGTCCTCGACGACCAGCAGCTGCGGCCCGCGTTGTACGGCCGTCTCGATCAGCTGCGCCAGCGCGAGCGCGCGGCCGCGTTGTCGCGTGGCGATCTCCATCGCCTTTTCCAGCGCCGCGAGCTCGGCGTCGATCGGCGCATCAATCAGGTCGCTGAGGAAGATGATCTGGTCGACGGCGTTGCGACCGGACCTCGCGCGGCGCACTGCCGCCGCACGCTCGTTCGCCGGTGCGTCTGCGCTCAGGCCCAGCAGACTCAGCGCGAGCGCGGTGATCGGCCGTCGTCCGGGCGACTGACCGAAGTCGAACACCTGTGCCGAATGCACTGCGACACCACGCTCACGGGCAGCGCTGCGTACGGCGTTCACCAGGCACGTCTTGCCGATGCCAGCTTCTCCGCGTACGACGATGGCGCGGCCGTGGCGGCTGCTCGTGCATCGATCGAGCGCCGCGAGAATCATCGCGAGCTCCGGGCGCCGGCCGACGAACGGTTGCGCGCCGGGGCCGATCTCGCTGCGCAATCCTTCCAGGCTCCAGGCACCGACGGGCTCGGCATGACCGGGCTGGACGCTCGCAGCGCGGGCGCCGCTGACCCGCTCGCCGAGCGATGCGCGCAGTTCTTCCGAGATCAGAATCTCATTGTCGGCAGCACGCGCTGCGAGCGTGTGCGCGACGTGCGTCGGCCGGCCGGTCAGCGGAAAGATCTCAGCGCCGCACAGTACCTGTCCTTGCGCGATGCCGATGCGCAACGCGAGTGCGCCGACTGCCGGCCACGGCGTGCTGGCCACCACACACTGCAGAGCAAGGGCGGCTTGCGCTGCACGCTCCGGTTCGTTGCCGTACGAAGTCGGGATGCCGAACACAGCGAGCACGTTGCTGCCGACGCGTCGATCGACGCGCCCGCCGAACTCCGTGACGGCCTCGCTGACGCGGCGATGAAACTGCGTCGCGACGGCGTGCGACTCTTCAGGATCGAGCTGCGCTTCCAGCTCCAGCAGCCCTTCGAGCCGCGCCACGAGAATCGTGGCGTCGAGCAGTTGCGGGCGGACTTCCACGGGTGCAACCGGCTCGGCGACGCGCGGAGTCTCGTGCGCCGCGGTGTCGTCGAGCGTCGCGTCTTCGCCATCGCTCTGACCGAGCGCTGCGCGTCGACGCCGCATCAGGTCGCGATACAGCTGCTCGGTCGCGGGCTCGGGTGCAACGTCGAGCTCGCGTCGCAGGACGTCGCGACACACGCGGTACTGGCGCAGCGCTTCGGCGTACGCGTTGCGCTTGGCATGCAGGTCCATGACCATGCGATGCGCTGCTTCGTTGAGCGGTTCGAGCGCAACGAGCTTCGTCGCTGCCGCGAGTGCGCCTTCGTTGTCGCTGTTCGCGACACAGAGCTCGGCGAGCTTGTTGAGCGCGTCGCTCAGTTCCTTGCGCAACGTCAGGCGCTCGCTCGTCAGCCATTCGTCGAAAGCAGTGGAACGCGCGTCGAAGCCGTCGAGCAGATCGCCACGATAGTGCGACATCGCTTCCTGCAGCGACGTGCGCGTGCCCGCAGTCAGTGCGCGACGAAATGCATGCAGGTCGCTGCCCACGACCGCCGGATCGATGCCGACCGATTCGGTGTCCGCGAGCAACGCCTTGTGAGCATCTGCGGGCAACGACTTGCGCAGCGCTGCGAGCGCCTGGCGCAGGCTCGTGCGCGCCAGCTCTTCGTCAGCGTCTTCCCACAACAGCGTCGCGAGCCGGTCGCGGCTGTGCGATTCGCCGGGGCGCAGAGCGAGATACGCAAGCAACGCGCGGCCCTTGCGGGACGCAATGCGAATCTCGGCGCCCGCAGCATCCTGTACGCGGAAAGCGCCGAGCACCTGGAGGTTCAGTTCGGTCAAGGGATCCCCGGCCCGGTCGTTGGTTCGTGGCCGCCATTTTCACGTATTTTTCACGACTGTCGAGACTGCGACCTCACGGCCCGTTCGTACAGTTGCCTCCAGATTGCAACTTCCGGAGGTTTCATGCTCACCGACGCTCGCGGCTGCCCCACTTCGACCACCAGCAGTGCTTCCCTGCAGCAATATGAGCGGGCACTGGACCTGTGCGCCAGCTACGAGCTCGACCCACTCGCGACGATCCAGAAGGCGCTGGACGCCGACCCGACGTTTGCGCTGGGACACTGCCTGCGGGCAGGGCTGGCGGTCATGGCGACCGACCGGGGAGCGGTGCCGATGCTGGCGGAGAGCGTTGCGGCCATCGAGTCGCAAGGGCGCCGCGCCCATGACCGCGAGCGCGCCCATGCCGCGGCGGCCCGCGCCTGGCTGGAGGGCGATTTCGCCGGCTCGATCCAGCGTTATGGTGACATCCTCCTCGACCATCCCCACGACCTGCTGGCGCTGCAGGTCGCGCACGTCGGTGATTTCTTCCTCGGCTCCTCTTCCATGCTCCGCGATCGGATAGCGCAGGTATTGCCGATGTGGGATACGAGCACACCGGGCTACGGCTACGTGCTCGGCATGTACGCGTTCGGCCTGGAGGAGACTGCACTGTATTCGCGCGCCGAGGACATCGGCCGGCGCGCGCTCGACATCAATCGCCGTGACGCGTGGGCCGTGCACGCGGTGACGCACGTCATGGAGATGCAGGGCCGCCTGCGCGACGGCATCGATTGGCTCGCCTCGCGCGAGAGCGACTGGTCCGTGAACAACGGCTTCGCGTTCCACAACTGGTGGCACCTGGCGCTGTTCCATCTCGAAGCGGGCAATTACACGCGCGTGCTGGAGCTCTACGACCAACGCATCCGCGCGACGCCTTCGGAAGTGCCGCTGGAGATGATCGACGCGACCGCACTATTGTGGCGCCTCGAGCTGCGCTCGGCGAACGTCGGCGACCGCTGGCAAAAACTCGCGGCGTGCTGGGAGCCGCTGGCGGAGCACTCGTACTATTCGTTCAACGACGCGCACGCAGCGATGGCTTTCGCCGCTGCGGGTCGCATTGATCTACTGGAGCGGACGATCGCAGCGATGGAGCGCAAGACTGCGGGGACCGATACCAATGCGATGATGACGCGCGATGTCGGTCTGCCGCTGGCGCGAGGCGTCGCGGCGTTTGCGGCTGGCCGTTACGGCGGCGCGATCGCACTGCTGCAGCCGATTCGCACGATTGCGAATCGTTTCGGCGGCAGTCACGCGCAGCGCGATCTCATTCACCTCACGCTAGTCGAAGCCGCATTGCGCGCTCGCCAGCCTCGGCTTGCGCGTGCGCTGATCTCGGAGCGAACGCAGCTCAAGCCGTCCAGCCCGTTCAACTGGCAGCTCACGGCGCGTGCAATGGACTTGAACGGCGACAGCGCCGGCGCCGCCAAAGCGTTGGAAAGTGCAGAAGCGCGCAGCAAGGCGCAGTTCGGAGTGCATCGCGCCTACGCCTGATGGGGGCGTGACAGGTATTCCTGCGACTGCATCTCGACGAGGCGGCTCTGGGTGCGTTCGAACTCGAACATGAGCTTCGAGCCGCGATAGGTTTCCGTCACCGGCGCGGCGGCGGAGACGATGAGCTTCACAGCGCGGTCATAGAACTCGTCGACCAGCGAGATGAACCGTCGCGCGGCGTTCTCCGCGTCGGGTCCGAGGACCGGAACATCGGTGACGAACACGGTGTGGTAGCACCGCGCGATCTCGATGTAGTCCGCCTGTCCGCGCGGCCCTTCGCACAGCTCCTTGAACGTGAACCAGATTGCGCCATCGGCGTGGCGGTGTGCGCGCAGGCGGCGATGGTTGAGGATCAGCGTCGCGTCGGTGGCGCCCGGCTCGGCAGCGATCGCATCGAACAGCTTCTCGAGCGCGGCTGGCGCTGCTGTGTCCCGGGCATCGAACCACGTACGCGCACGCTCGAGATGGCGCAGACGGTAGTCGGCGCCGGCATCCAGGTGCACGACCTGCGTGTGCTCCTTCAGCAGGCGGATCGCGGGCACGAAGCGCGCGCGCTGCAGACCTTCCTTGTAGAGATCGTCGGGCTTGACGTTGGAGGTGGCCAGCAGCGTGACGCCGCGCTCGAACAGGCCGCGGAACAGGTTGCCGAGCAGCATTGCGTCGGCGATGTCGGTCACGAACAGCTCGTCGAAGCACAGCACGCGCGCCCTGCGGGCGAGCCGGTCGGCAACCTGGTCGAGCGGATCGCTCTGGCCCTTGTGCTTCTTCAATTCGTCGTGGACGGACTGCATGAAGCGATGAAAGTGGCTGCGCTGCTTGTCGCGGAACGGCAGGCTCTGGAAGAACAGGTCCATGAGCCAGGTCTTGCCGCGGCCGACGCCGCCCCACACGTACAGCCCGCGCTGCAGCTGGTGCAGCTTACCGCCGGCAAGCAGGCCGCCCAGCAGCTTGTTGCCGAGCAGTCGCTTCGGTTTCGCAGCGATCAGCTGGTCGCGCAGATTGTCGAGCAGCGCGACGACCTGGCGCTGCGCGGGATCGGGCTGGTAGCCCAGGCGAGCGCACTCGCGCTCGTAAAGCTCGGCGACCTTCAATGGGCCAGCTCGCGCAGGTCTTTGAAGAAGTCGAGCGCCTGCGGATTCGCCAGCGCATCGAGATTCTTCACCGCGCGGCCGTGGACGGTCTCGCGGACTGCGAGCTCGACCAGCTTGCCGTTAATCGTGCGCGGCAGGTCCGGCGCCTGCACGATGCGCGCCGGCACATGGCGCGGCGTCGTATTCGCGCGAATGGTGTTGCGGATCTTGTCGCGAAGGGTGTCATCTAGCGTCAGCCCTTCGCGCAGGCGGACGAACAGCACGATGCGCACATCGCCCTGCCACTGCTGCGAGATTGCGATCGACTCGGCGACTTCCTCGATCTTCTCGATCTGGCGATAAATCTCGGCAGTGCCGATGCGCACGCCGCCCGGATTCAGCACGGCATCGGAGCGGCCATGCACGATCAGTCCGCCCCGGCAAGTGATCGTCGCGAGATCGCCGTGCCACCAGACCTGCGGATAGCGCGCAAAGTACGTGCCGTGAAACCGCGAGCCGTCAGTGTCGCCCCAGAAGCCGATCGGCACGGAAGGGAAGGGCGCGCTGCACACGAGCTCGCCCTGTTCACTCAGCAGCGGCCTGCCGTCGTCATCGTAGATTTCCGTCTTCATGCCGAGCGACAGCACCTGGATTTCGCCCTCGTAGACCGGCTGGATCGGGCAGCCGCAGCCGAAGCACGCCATCAGGTCCGTGCCACCGCTGATCGAC
>Ga0111539_10012576_pt1 | contig 10605 bp, 7 predicted proteins | sample RhiMethybrSRZTD1_FD_79667 | JGI IMG/M metagenome (GOLD analysis project Ga0111539, IMG submission 79667) | Populus rhizosphere microbial communities from Tennessee, USA - Rhizosphere MetaG P. TD hybrid SRZTD1 (version 2) (version 2) | ecosystem: Host-associated > Plants > Roots > Rhizosphere >... | reverse complement strand
CTCCTTGACCGAGGCGGGGCCCTTCGCCAGCCGCGCGAGGATCGCGCGTCGCGTCGGATCGGCGAGAGCGCCGAAAGTCGCGCTCAAACGGTCGGGCGCTGGCTTCATCTAACCGTAAGGTTAGCTAACCATCTGGTTAGATGCAAGCCCAAAGTTTGGCCGCGCGAGCCCAGCTCACGCGGTCGAGCCGAGCACCCGGTACCGAGCCGCGCCAGCACGCGGTCACGGCGCGCGTCCGCTATCCGGCGACGCGCGTGGTACTCGCGATCGACCTCGATCACCACCGGCGCCGCGCGGGCACGAATACCTCGAGCGAACTCAGTGCGCAGCGACGTTCGGCGGGATTCGGGCCCATCCGCGTCGGCTTACCCGTCCGCTGACGCCTTGACGCCGGCGGTGATAGAGCGGCTCTATGTCGCAAGCCAGAACGGTCGAGCGCCTGCGGAAGATTTGCCTCGCGCTGCCGGAAGCGAACGAGCGCCTGTCGCACGGCGAGCCCACTTGGTTCGCCGGCAAAGGCAAGGTCTTTGCCATGCTCGACGATCACCATCACGGCGCGGAACATCTCTCGGTGTGGCTTCCGCAACCGCCCGGAGTGCAGGAGATGCTGATCGACGCAGACTCCGAGCGTTTCTTTTGCCCGGCCTACGTGGGGCCAAAAGGGTGGGTCGGCGTGGTGCTCGACACCGCACCGGACTGGGACATGGTCGCCGAGCTGGTGCGCGATGCGTACGTACACGTCGCGACGCGGAAGCTCCAAGCGCTGCTCCAGGGCGACGCCGCGCCGCGTCCGACGGCGGCGCGTGCGAACCGCGCGCGGCGCAGGCGCTGACGGCGTTCGCCGCGGGCGGCCGCCAGGGACGGACTACGCGGCGTAATGCGATGGCAAAGCCGACAAGCGCGTCGTCGGAGCGGTTCCGGACTGCACGCTCCCACGCACCGAGCTCATCTGCGGCAACGCCCAGGACGTGAGCGACATGATCACTTCGCTTCCCGAGTGAGCGCGACAGACACGGACACTCACTCCTGGCGCGGAAGTCCCGGAAGGAAGCCCCATCCGATCGACGGTCTCGTTCCCGTGATGTGGTAAGACGCCGTCGGACGGAGCAGCTTGTCGGATGGAAAAAAGCAACTTTCGGGTCGGCCGATCGAAGACGGGCTTGGGGCTGTTTGCGACACGTGCAATCAAGAAAGGAACGTACATAGTCGACTATACTGGAAGAAGGATCGCATCGCGCGATGCGGAGCGCCTAAGAACCCGGTACCTGTTCGAGGTGAATGATCGCTGGACGATCGATGGCTCTGCCCGCACGAACACTGCGCGGTACATCAACCACTCATGCAAGCCGAATGCCGAGGCTGTCTTGGCTCGGAATAAGATCCGAATTCGCGCCATCACGAACATTGCTCCAGGGGATGAGATTACTTACCACTATGGGCGGGAATACTTCGCCGCATTCATAAGGCGGATTCCGTGCAAGTGCGACGCTTGCGAATCCAGAAGCACGCGCTGGCAAGCTGCGTCCGGGCGCTAGTACGGCAGAGGTAGGCACGGAGCGAGGACGGCGGCACCGAGCGAAAGCCCGAGCGAAGCTCGGCATCGGGTTAACGGCGCCGCCTGGTCTTCGTGGGAAGTGGGATCATGACACCAAGGTACGTCAAGCCCCCCTCGTTCAACACGGTGCACGAAACCTGGTAGGGCTGCGGGCCCACCGTCAAAAATTCATGTGTTTCGCGGTCCGAAAGCAACCGCAAGGTTCTACGAGTAGGTCCGAGAAGAGCTTCAAGTTTGGCTACTGCCATGCCCTTCTGAACTGCAAGACCAAGCTTCGCGAGAACTCGACCTGCCGCTCGAGCTGGAAAGGACTCAAAATCGATCGCTAACACTTTCAGGACTTCAGGATCGTCCGTCAAGCGTAGCCACTCCGAGAACCCCGCCGCTTCCCCGACCCAGACATGGCCCTCAAACTCCCAATTCTGAAGGAGCCGGATTCGCTTGCGCGGAACGAAATCAGCTAGCCGAAGCCGGCCGAAACGATCGTAGCTGATCACACCTCCACCGTCCTCGTCTGCGCCCAACAGTTACTTGTGCGGACCAGCATAGCGTGCGCGATGCTGGTCTGCATAACTCGTCGAACACGGCGACGAACGAGCTAACCCATCGAGAACCCGGGGAAGCGCAAGGCTCGATGAGCCCTCCTTTCGCGGTCAAGATGACCCGTCGGCCGGGAACATCGGTGCCATCGACACCGACGGCCTTCGCCATCGCGCGCGCAGGAGGCTTGGTGACATCGTGCGGACTCTTCGGTGGCGCCAAACGGCTTGTTACGCCGTGATCAGTGAGGGCACGCGGGTTTGCCCGCACCCAACCGCAACCATGCGATCTATTGACGTAATATCCGATACGCGCGCTCGTGGGTGTGGATTGCGTGGGCGAGCGCTGGATCGTCACCGATGAGCCGGCTAGCTTTTGCCGGCCAACAGTGGGCACGGACCTCGCAATACTCGAGCAAACGGCGGACTCGCGCGCGAAGAGAGTGGCGCGCATCGCTCGTGCGACGCTGTTCGTGTGTGCGGGCTATTACGCCGGCGGCATCGTCGCGTGCACGTTGACGTTCCAGCCCGGCGGAATCTCGGGCATCTGGCTACCGCACGGGATTCTGCTCGCGGCTTTGCTGCTGTCGCCGGTTCGGTCTTGGTGGTGGTACGCGGCCGCGCTGCTTCCGACCCATCTCCATCTGGTCAGGACATTCCAGGGCCCGGTGCCGTTGCTGGTCATGCTGATCCAGTTCGGCGGCAACCTGGCTCAGGCCGCTTTGAGCGCGGCCGTGCTCCGGCGCTTCATCGGCGAGCCTCCACGCTTGAACGCGCTCTCGCGCATGAGCGCGTTGGTGCTCGTCGGTGCATTCCTGGGCCCGTGTCTGATCTCCGCGCTGGTCGTGGGGCTCTTCGTCGCGACGGACTGGGTCGCCGACTTCTGGACTGCGTGGCAACGGCGGACCTTCACCGTGATGAGCGCTGCGGTGATCGTCACCCCACCGATCGTCGAGCTCGCTACAGGTGGCCTGAGCGCCATCCAGCGAGCGCCGCGGCGACGCGTTGCCGAATTCCTTTTGCTGACGGGGGGCATAGTTGCGACGCTGCTGCTTTCATCCATGGGGGACCGTGGGGTCACCGGGCACCGGTGGCTGCTGTTCACGCCGGTCCCGTTTCTGCTCTGGTCGGCGGTCCGCTTCGGCGCAGCCGGCCTGGGTCTGCATCAGCTCGCCGTCATGCTCGTCCTGTTGCTCGAAGCGAAAAGCGGTCGCGTTCCCTTACCGGGCTCCCCGGCCGAAGGCGTGTTGCTCCTGGCAGGATACACGCTCGCAGTCTCGGTTCCGCTCATGCTGCTGGCGGCGCTGCTGCAGCAGTACGAGCAGAGTCAGCAGCAATACCGCTCGGTGGTCGAGGATCAGACGGAGCTCATCTGCCGCTTCTCGAAAGACGGCACGCTCACGTTCGTGAACGGGGCGTACTGCAGATACTTCGGGCGTTCGCGCGAGGAGCTCATCGGCCAAACCTTTTGGCAATTCATCCCGCCCGAGCAGCACCCGGGCGCGAGGGCCCATCTCGCCTCCATCACGCCAGACCATCCGGTCAGGTCGATAGAGCACCCGGTGACGAAACCCGGCGGCGAGATCGGCTGGCAGTACTGGGTCGACCGCGGGTTCTTCGACGAGGCCGGCCACATCATCGAGTTCCAGTCCGTCGGTCACGACACCACCGAGCGCAAGCGCGCCGAGGAGGAGCATCAGCAGCTCGTCGCGCAGACGCGAGTTTCAGAGGCGCTGCAGGAGGTTGACCGGCGCAAGAACGTGTTCTTGGCCACGCTGGCACACGAGCTCAGAAATCCGCTTGCTCCGATCGGCATGGCGGTCGAGCTTCTGCGAGATTGTTTGCCTGCCGATCGCACGACCGCCGATGTCTCGCTCGAGGAGGCCTGCGACATCATCGCCCGGCAGACGGCTCAGCTCGTCCGGCTCGTGGACGACCTGGTCGACGTCTCGCGCATCACGCAGGACAAGATCAGGCTGAATCTTTCCAGGGTCGATCTCACCTCTCTCGTCAGGCAGGCAGCCGAGACGGCTCGACCCCTGTTCGTGGCACGCCGGCACGAGCTCTCGATCGACGTCCCGGACCACCCGCTGCCGGTTCGCGGAGACGGCGTCCGTTTGATCCAGGTCATTTCCAACCTGCTCAACAACGCGGCGCGGTACACCGATGACGGCGGGCGAATTGCGCTCGGCGTGAAGCAAGTCGGGGCAGAGCTCGTGCTCACGGTGACCGACAACGGCATCGGACTACCGCCGGACATGCTGGAACGGGTGTTCGAGATGTTCACGCAGGTCGACGCCCGAGCCGATCAGCCGAGAGAAGGCCTGGGCATCGGTCTGGCACTCGTCAAGCGGCTGGTCGAGATGCACGACGGAGTGGTCGAGGCGAAGAGCGATGGCCCCGGGCGCGGGAGCGAGTTCATCGTTACGCTTCCGGTCCTTGCCGATCGGCGAGACGAGAGCCCGATCTCCGAGGGCACTTCCGACGCGCTACGCGCGAACCGGAAACGAATCCTCGTCGTGGACGACAACGTCGACGCGGCCCGGATGCTCTTCGTGCTGCTGCGGCTCCAGCGCCACGAGGTCGAGGTGGCGCACGATGGCGTCGCTGCCCTGACCATCGCGCGTAAGATGAACCCGGACATCGTCTTTCTCGATCTCCACTTGCCCAAGCTAGACGGGATCGAAGTCGCGCGGCGGCTGCGGGAGGCGACGGACGGCACACGACCGGTGCTCGTGGCGTTGACCGGCTTCGGGCAGGAGGAGGATCGGAGACGAACGGCGGCTGCTGGATTCGATCACCACCTCACGAAACCGGTCGATCTGGAGGTAGTGCGGTCGGTCATTTCGGTCAGCTCCTGAGCGGTAAGCGAGCCCGATGCGCGACCATTGACTGGATTCCTGGACGCCGGTTAACCTGAGGGGTCCCATGCCTTTCGCCGGTTGGCCGGTGAAAGCACCAGCAACCTTCAACGCGGAGAAGTCTTTGCTGCCCGAAACGGCGACTCGAAACCCGCCCCCGGCGACGGCTACCGAGAACGGTGAGTCCCGCTATCTGTACGGGGACTCCAGTACCTCCCCGTTCACGTCAAACCTTCTCGAGTTCCTACGCGACGCGATCGACTTCAGCGTGTACGTGCTCGAGGCCGATCAGCGGATTCGTGCGGGCAAGGAGCGCATGGACGCGATGCGCCTCCGCACGGACGCCGAGCTCAAGGAGGTCGAGGCGCTTCGAAGCGCGGCCCTTGCCACGATAGAGTCGACGCCGAAGAGCGCCGATGACTCGCCTGCAAGTGAGTGCGCGCTTCGCATGAGGACCGCCTGCAATGCCGCCGCACAGTTGGTCGTGGAGAGCGTGCAGAAACGGCTGGCCGACGACATAGAACGGGCACAAGCGGCCGAGGACGTCGAACGCGAGGGTTGCCTGAATGCGCTGGCGGCCCTTTTGGTAGCGCACCCGCCGCCGGATTCTTCTTGTGTCCTGAAGCTCCGACTTCGCGAGACGGGCGCCTACCAAGCGTTGCTCGAGGGGACCTGCACGCCGCTCGGCATAATCTGGAAGTGCGAACTCGAATTTCCCAAGGGGCACCCCTTCACTGCGATGATTCGCGTCGAGCACCTGCGGCAGGGCTTTCAGATCAACGCACCCGAGCTGACCGGTTGGATCAAGAAGGAAGTTAGGATGCGGCCGCAGCAGCTCGAGCGGCACGCGGTCACCGAAGTCGTTGCGGAAGGCTCGAAGGTCGTGCTCTGCCTGCGCACCGAGCCTGGAAGTGACGTCGGCTATGACTTCGAGTGTCAGCCCGAGGCGGGCCGCGTGGTTGCAACGCGCCTGCCAGCGACCGATGATCCAACCGGTGGTCGATTCGATCCGCTCGAGTCCGATGTACCGAAGCTCGTCGAGCTTTGTCAAACCGTGCAGAGCGTGCTCGTTCAGTTGAAAAGTATACGCAGCGTCGAGGCCAGGCTCGGCGAGCACGATTTCCGAGCACTCCCGAGTTTCGTGGAGATCGTCGAACGCCTCGTCGAGCAGCTATCGCCTCTCACGCACGAAATAGCGAGGCACTCGCTCGAGCCGAACGAGCTAGTTCTGCGCCGCGCGCTCGGCGACGGTCGCCGGGAGGAGATCTTCGTCTCGAAGACCACCTTGCGGGAGAAATACGAGAAGCTATCCACGGACCTTCAGCCGCTCTTCGCTCCGCTCGGGCTTCGCGAAACGCTTAGCCGATCCATGGCGCCACCACCCGAGCCGACCGAAACGAGGCGTTCGGAGCTTCCGCCCTCGAACCCACCGCCGCCGCCAGCAAAGCCGATCAAGCAGGTCGCCCTGCCACCGCCGCCGATCAGCAAGTTTGCCCGATCGCCGTCCCCCAAGGCGGGCGATCGCACCCAGGGCGTGAGCGACGCCGGCATCTTTACACCGCCGAAAGCCGTGCCGCGAGAGGATGAGGTCAAACCCCCGCCGACGGAGGCCGGAGCGCCTCCCAAGACCGTGGCGCGAGCGGCCACTTCCTCCCGGGCCGGGCGAGCCGAGAAAGAGCAGTTGCTCAGTGCGCTCGGCGCCATCTTCGCTCTCGCAAAGGGTGGGCGCGTCGAGGACGCTTACCGGGAATACAGCGCGCTCTGTAACAGCCCGGCGTTCGCCGATCAGAGCCCGGACGAACAGCGACAGGCGTTGAAGCTTTTGGTCGTGCTCGCAGTTCCGGCGCTGCCTTCCGATGCCATGCGAGAGGCACACCGCGCCGCCCTGAACCGGGCGAGCGCGCTCGTCGAGCGCATCGGTGACCCTGGCGACTACGAGCTCATGGGGCTTTGTCAGATGGCGCTGAACGAGTCCAAAGCGGGTGGCGAGACGTTCCGCAAGGCGCTCGAGCTCGAGGTCGCGCGGAACCCTCAATCCGAGCTCTGTGCCAGACTCAAGAGGCACGTTTCCGGTCTCTGAGCAGCGAACGAACTCGGACGATGCGCCACTCGTTCCGGGCGAGCTGGAGCATCGAGGGCAGCGCGCGGGGAGAGCTCGGGCAGCGGTTCGCATGGGTCTTGGAGCTCGACCGGCTTTCCGCTGTCGGGTATCTCGCCGATTTCGTCAGACGCCACCCGGGCGTGTTCGCTCGCTTGGCCAAAGCGCAATTCGCTGCGCGAATGAGCAAGCGCCGGCCGCGACCGATCGCATAGATTGGCGGTTTCGTCGAATGGTGGGCCGATGGACAGAAAGGCGACCAAAGCGCCAATCACTGCAGCGAAGGCAAAGTGAGTCCGTCTTCAGCGTCGCAGAGCTATCTGAAGATCTCTCCATGCCGATCGATGGACCGCGTCTCCAGTGAGGTGCGACCAGGCAACGATGGTCAACGATCCATCGGGCTCCCAAATGAGCTTCTTGACGAACCCCGGATTCTGGTCGTGAACTACGGCCTCGGTGCCCGCGTCCAAGTCAAAGACGACGGCACGGGTATGCGGGGAATTTCGGGGCGCACCCAGGAACTCTTCGATGGCCAAGAGCCGGGACGCCGCGTCAAAAGACATTGCCTCGCCGAACGTGCGGTCCACCGTGGCCGCGACGCCGCCGAGGACTTCAATGCAACCGAACAGAGGACTACCCATCCGCATCTCGTCGTATGCCGATTTGACTACTTCACGCCTTCCGTCCGGGGATTTCATGAACTTCGTCCGTTCAACGTAACAGGCCTAGGCTGCGCGGGTCGAGCGCAGCGAGATCCGCGTCAGCTTCAGGCCAGAGTTGCGCAGCAACGTCAGCGGTCGACGATGACGTCGTCCTTGGATCCGTGCAGACCACAGGTCATGCAGCCCGCGCCAAGCCTCGACTCCCAAACCGCACCGGCCGTGCCAGAACATCTTCGACACAATTTCGCAGGTTGCGGATGAGCGCCACATGAACGGCACTCGCGGACGCGCCGGCTCCGATGAGCGAACGCGAGCGCGGCGTCTGCTGCAAACCGAAGAAATGCGGAGTTGGGCTGCGTCGCACGCCGCAGCGTAGCCCCAAGCTTGCGGGAAACTGCCCGGCTTCAATGCCAAGCGTCAGCAGCCAGGACTTACAGACCACTCCACGCGAAGTGGAAGGCCCGATCTGATGGGCAGGTATGCAACGATGCGCTGCCTGAATCTCCGAAGTCGTGCTCAAGGCTGCCGCCCATCGACGAAGACTCAAACTGAAAGAAGAGCCACATCGACCGATGACAAATCGGACAAGGGATCGGTTCGAACGAGTTGTACCAATTGGCCCAGCCTCCCAGTTTGTCTCCCGTAGCCGTAAGTCCCAGATCTTCGAGGCGGTCGACGATAATTTTGGGCGCGCCCATCGCCGCGGCCTCACTGGGATGGGGTAGGTCGTGATTTTCGCGCCAGCCGGAGATGCCCACAGACACCATGGGGGTGAAATCATCAGCAGGGCATGTAGCTATAGGTGCCGTGAGGCGTTCGTTGCGAACGACAACGGCCTGCGGCGCGTTCGGATCGAGGTAACTCCACTGTGAAAGTCCCGGGCACTCCAAAGGATCTCGCAGGCACGCGAACAGCTGAATCACTCGATCCCCGAAATCGAAACACGACCGGGCTTTGGTCGGCAGCTCTCGCGGATCGAGTTGCAAGAGCAAGCGCATGAATGTCCGGCAATCGGGACACCGCGGCCAACTGCTGGGCGAGTCTAGCAGGGGAAGTCCGCCAAGGTGACTCTTCATGGCGCTACCCGTCCGCAAGTCAGGCTTCCACGAGTGGCGCAGAAGAGGGCGTAGCTCCGCTTCATGCTCCGGCGCGTAGTTCGCGATCCAATCTTCGGTCGCTGTCATCCGGTACAGTCCGTCTGCCCAATGTCTTGGCGTTCAGCTGCGAGCGCCAGCAATAAGAGTGCGGGATGCTACCACGCCAGCGGGCGCGCGGGTCGCGCCGAACGCATCGAACGATGCTCGGCGCGAAAGCCCGCGCGCGAAACGGAACCACTTCAAGCTGGGGTAGGACGCGCGCTCGTCAGCTGCGACGCCCTTGTTGAGCAGCGCCATGCAACGCTCGGCATGTAGGCGCTGCTAGCGGAGACGAGTTCTCGATTGGACACGGTCCATCACTCGCGTGGAAGCTTGGACCAGTTCTCTCAGATCAGCCGCGCGTCGTGGTACCCGAACTGGATGCCGCAACCCGGACAAATCTCGAACGACGCTTCGCCACCCCTCCAGGCTTCAAAGCCCAAATCCTCTCCGCACACGGGACAGCGATCAGAGATCACTTTGTCTGCCCAAACCCATCGAGAACACTGGAAAGCGCAAGGCTCGATAAGCATCCTTTCGTGGTCGAGATAGCGCGTCGGAGCGGCCGAAGGCCGCGAGCACCGAACGGTTGGGGCAACACCATATGGGCAACCGTACCGAGGGTTCGAGCGAATCCCTCCCTCTCCGCCATCCCAACCCGCCTGGCGAGGTCGGCGCCGGTGCGCTGTCGTCCCCGCGACGAAGGCGTGGCGAAGTGCTTGCAGGGGCAGCAGGCGTGCCCCGGTCGCTCGGGTCGGTCCTCTCGATGAAGCGCCTGAGTGTAAGACTACAAGTTCTTCATGACGAGCTCGGCCCAACCTTGGTCCTTGCAAATCCCACAGTTGCCCTGGCCGCCTTCGAACATCTTGCAGGCGACCGAATCATCGGCGAGAAAACACCGGAACCAAGCCGCGTAGAGCCGCATCATCTGAATGGTGCCTTTGTTGCCCTGGATGTAGCCGAGCAGCGTTTCCGTCGTGATGTGATCGCCGCCCTCCCAGATCGCGGTGAACGCGGGACCGGTCGCGGCCTGGGTGGCTGACTTGCAACCGGTGGGCACGATCGCGATGTCCATGGTCCCGGTGAGGCAGAGGAACGCGGTCGTGCGCAGCGGAGCTCCGGTCATTCCGACCGGAACGAAGGCCTGCACGTTGGGATAGTTGATCGCGCGCAGCGCGCCGGCGCCACCCTGGGAGTGACCGCTCACGCCAGCTCGCGGGCTCAGCTTTTGATAGTACTTGCTGCCCTGCTTGGCGTTTTGCGCGAGCAGGTAATCCAGGCCGCGTTTGTGATAGTTGCCGCTGCCCGTGTTCGAGTCGTGCGCGCCGATCACGACGACGCCCCAACTCGCCGCGTTGTCGTTGAAGAATCCGTAGATGTCCGGTCCCACTGCAGTGGTGCCATTGCCCCAGGCCACAATCGGGTGCGGGCAGTTCGCCTCGAACGGCTCCGGATAATAGATGGTGAACTCGCCGGTCGCCTGAGTTCCGGGATCGATGTCCATGCCGAGATCGACGAGCTCGCGCTTCGGCGCGTAGGGCCCGCGCTTGCTGTAGTCGCCCGTGCCCGGTTTGAGGCACGTGCTCGTACCGTGTCCCGCGCTGCCGCCGGCTCCACCAACTCCGCCGACTCCGCCGACTCCACCAACTCCGCCGACTCCACCAACTCCGCCGACTCCACCATCACCGCCGACGCCGCCAACTCCACCAACGCCGCCGACTCCACCATCGCCACCGACTCCGCCGACACCGCCG
>Ga0111539_10012575_pt1 | contig 10606 bp, 6 predicted proteins | sample RhiMethybrSRZTD1_FD_79667 | JGI IMG/M metagenome (GOLD analysis project Ga0111539, IMG submission 79667) | Populus rhizosphere microbial communities from Tennessee, USA - Rhizosphere MetaG P. TD hybrid SRZTD1 (version 2) (version 2) | ecosystem: Host-associated > Plants > Roots > Rhizosphere >... | reverse complement strand
TTTGCTTATGTGTACAATGGCGGTGGTGTAGCAATTGGCGACATTAACAACGACGGACTTTCTGATATCTATTTCACCGGCAATGAAGTGCCGAACAAATTATATCTGAATGAGGGAAATCTTAAGTTCAAAGACATCACCGAGTCAGCGGGGGTTCAGGGAAACGGCAAATGGAACAATGGAGTCACGATGGTAGATGTTAACGCTGATGGCCTGCTTGACATATACGTCTGCAAGGGGGGCTGGCAGGATAGTCCGGAACAAAGAAGGAACCTCCTATTTGTAAATCAGGGAAATCTAACTTTTAAGGAGCAAGCTAAGGAAGTGGGCCTTGATGAGCCAGGCTATTCAATACATGCATCGTTCTTCGACATGGACAACGACAACGATCTAGATGCCTATATCACAAACAGACCCGATTCGTTCGACCTTCCGCTAACGCAAATGGTTCGTCAGAAAAAACTTTCACCGACAGCAAGCAGAGACAAACTTCTCATCAATGAAAATGGAAAATTTAGGGAAATAGGTTCGAAGGCAGGGATCACGAACAACTTTGGCTATGCGTTAAGCGTCGTGACGTCAGACCTCAACAATGATGGCTATACAGATATCTTCGTTGCAAATGATTTTGCGGAAGGGGATTATATGTACATCAATCAGAAGAATGGAACCTTCAAAGAAAAAATCAAGGAAGCAACCAATCACATCTCGATGTATTCAATGGGAACGGACGTCGCCGATATTAACAACGACGGATTTGAGGACATCATGGTAAGTGAAATGTTGCCGGAGGATTACAAGAGATCAAAGGTTTCAATGCCTTCAATGGACGTTGAAGGATTTTATGCGATCGTAAACAGTGGCATGCACAAACAGTACATGCACAACGCCCTGCACCTAAATCAGGGAAATCTATTTTTTAGTGAAATATCACAGCTGTCAGGCGTAGCAAAAACCGATTGGAGCTGGTCTGTACTGATGTCGGACTTCGATAATGATGGCAACCGCGATATGTTCGTAGCGAATGGATATAAACGTGATGTCTTTGACGGAGATGCTCAACAAAAGCTGGGAGAGTATGTAAGACTCAACAGCCACAAATTTCAATCTGCGGAGGAAATGATGGAGAAAGGATTCAAGGATTTTATCAATGTATACGCTCAAATCAAAGTGAAGAACTACCTCTTTAAGAATAAGGGTGATCTGCAGTTTGAAAACGTAAGTGATGTTTGGGGATTTAATGAAACAAGTTTTTCAAACGGAGCGGCTGTTGGTGATCTGGACAATGACGGTGACCTCGACCTTATTATCAACAACCTGGACGATCAGGCATTTGTTTACGAAAATACTTCGGCCTCAAACAATTATCTGAAAGTCAAGTTGGCCGGTCCCAAGGGTAACGCCGATGGTATTGGCGCAAAGGTCACAATCTACACAGGTGACGCTTTGCAATATTTTGAAAACAAGACTGTAAGGGGATATCTCTCTTCCAATGAACCTATCGTTCATTTCGGATTGGGTAGTATTGAAAAAGTGGACAGCATTACCGTTATATGGAATGATGGAAAGGAGAGTCGCATCCGGAACGTAGAAAAGAACCAGCTTGTCAAAGTAGCGTATGATCAGGCCGTTAAGCCATCCAGAGTGAAGAGACAAACTCCGTTGTTTATGGCGAGTAATTCATCTTTCACGCACAAAGAGAACGAGTTCAATGAATATAAAGTCCAAACCCTCTTGCCGCACATGTTTTCAAAGAGTGGTCCGTTTATTTCAACGGGTGATGTGAACAAAGACGGAAACGAAGACTTCTTCGTGGGTGGCGCTTCTGGACAGGCGGGTAGCCTATACGTTCAGCAGGGAGGCACATTGGTTAAAGTGTCCGGCCAGGCATTCGAAGCTGACAAGAGTTATGAGGATATGGGATCAGCTTTGTTCGACGCCGATAAGGATGGGGATTTAGATCTTTATGTGGTCAGTGGAGGTAGCGAATTCAAAGATGGTTCGGAAAAGTACAATGACCGTTTATACATTAACGATGGCAAGGGAAATTTCAACAAGGCAGCTACCATCAACACCACCAGCAGCGGCTCATGCGTCGTTCCCCATGATATCGATGGCGATGGCGACCTTGATCTGTTCCGTGGAGGTCAGGTGGTGAACGGAGCATATCCTAAAACACCGAAGAGCTACATCTTGATTAACGACGGAGGAAAATTTGAAGACCAGACAGCGTCGATATCTACTGAAATCTCCGATGTAGGTATGGTTACGTCGGCAACTTGGGCGGACCTCGATGGCGATAAATCAGCTGAGTTGATAATTGTTGGAGAGTGGGTCGCTGTAAAGGTCTTTCAGTATAAGGATGGAAAAATGGAAGACGTTTCAAACACGTTTGGGTTGGAGAACACTGAAGGATGGTGGAACACGGTGGTGGCAGATGATCTGGATGGTGATGGAGACCAGGATCTGATCGCTGGTAACATTGGAGAGAATTACAAATTCAAGGCCAGTGTCGAAAAACCGTTTCAGGTCTTTGCAAAAGACTTTGATAACAACGGTTCCAACGATATTTTCCTCGCGCGTTATGTTAAAGATTCCACGTTGGTTCCCATCCGGGGCAAGGAATGTACATCAGCGCAACTGCCTGTTATAAAAGAAAAATTTCCAACGTACCTGTCGTTTGCTCAATCTGATCTTCAAACGATACTTGGAAAAGACATCGAGACAGCCGAGCACCGCAAGGCCTATTTGTTTTCAAGTGTGATTTTCCTCAATGACAATGGAAACTTGAAGATCAAAAAACTTCCCGTTGATGCGCAGCTTTCGGCAGTTATGGGTATCGTTGTGGATGATTTTGATGGCGATGGAAAGAAGGATATTTTGATCGGAGGAAATAAGTTTGATACCGAGGTGGAAACAACACCGGCAGATGCATCACCGGGTGTTTTTCTCAAAGGCCTCGGCGATTTGAATTTTAAGAGTATCAAGTCCGAACAGAGTGGATTCTTTATTCCCTACAATGTAAAAGATCTGCACTCAATAACGGTTAATGGAGAAAAGGCGGTCTTGGTTGGTGCTAATAACGACAGGTTGCGCATTTTCACTGCGAAAACCAGATCCGCGGCTGGCAACAAATTGGCACTTAACAAGTAGATGTTGATTCAATTCCTGGAGATCCCGCATTTGAAACTATTACATCAATCCTTACGGAGGCGCGTCTCGATCATTATGTCGGCGGCTCTGATCTCGTTATGCGTGTTGGTAACAGGTTGCAAGTCTGGCGGCGATAAGAACATTGATCTTAACCGGCTCGCAGAGGCTGGAAGTCCATATCTCCGTGAGCATGCGGATAATCCAGTTGACTGGTATGAATGGGGATCCGAAGCGCTGGAAAAAGCAAAGGCGGAAAACAAGCCGCTCATTATCAGTATTGGATACGCAGCCTGCCATTGGTGTCATGTAATGGAGCGTGAATCTTTCATGGACACTGCTGTTGCCCGCGTAATGAATGAAAATTTTATTTCCATTAAGATCGACCGCGAGGAACGTCCTGACATCGATCAAATTTATCTCGAAGCCGCGCAATTAGTTTCCGGAAACGCAGGGTGGCCATTGAACGCATTTGCCCTTCCCGACGGCAAACCATTCTATGCAGGAACATATTTTCCGAAAGAACAGTGGCTTGTCTTGTTAGAGCAAGTCATCAAAGTATATCGTGAAGACAGTGCAAATGTAGCAAAGCAGGCTGATGCCTTAACGAAAGGCGTTCAGTCAAATGAAATTCTTCCTACATCGCTTGTCGCAACTGAATTCAGCCGGCAATCTTACGATGATATTTTCAAAAGTTGGGAGACTGATTTCGACTATAAGTGGGGTGGTATAAGTGGGGCCCCGAAGTTCCCGATGCCGACGGTGGGAGAGTTCCTCCTGCAGTATCATTACCTGACAAATAATGAAAGAGCTCTGAAGCTTGCTACCCGCAGTCTGGACGCAATGGCCATGGGTGGCATTTTTGACCACCTTGGCGGAGGTTTCGCACGATACTCCACGGACGCAATATGGCATGTGCCGCACTTTGAAAAGATGCTCTATGACAATGGGCAACTTGTCAGCCTTTATGCACACGGCTACCAGGCTACACGCAATCCATTGTATGCCGATGTTATCAAAAAGACGTTGAGGTTTATTGAGACTGAAATGACATCTCCCGAAGGAGGATTCTACTCCTCTATTAATGCGGATAGTGAAGGCGAGGAAGGGAAGTTCTATGTATGGACGAAGACTGAAATTGAAACTATCGTTGGCAAGCAGGCTGCCGATCTTTTTATTCCATATTATCAGATCACAGACTCCGGAAATTGGGAAAACGGAAAGAATGTTCTCTTCCGCAGAATGACAAAGGAGGACTTAGCCAAAGAGAAGGGTATTTCGCCCGACGAGTGTGGCCGTTTACTCAATGAAGCGGAGGCCAAATTATTGCAGACGCGCAACAAACGCGAACGTCCAACTCTTGATGATAAGATCCTCGTATCATGGAACGCGTTAATGATGCAAGGATACATCGATGCACACTATGCGCTTTCAGATCCTGCGTACCTTGAAGTTGCACTTACCAATGCGCGATTTATTGAAAAAAATTTTATTCGCGACAACGGTCAGTTATGGAGAAGTTTCAGTCAGGGCAAAGCCGGCATCGACGCGTTCCTGGACGATTACGCTTCTTTAGCCCGGTCGTTTATTTCCTTGTATGAGGCTACCTTCGATATTCACTGGTTAGATAAGGCGCGATTGCTTACAGAATACGCCTCCCTCACCTTTGTTAATAACGAGAGTCCTCTCTATTATTATACGTCGGGAAAATCTGAGAGTCTTGTTGCACGCAAATCGGAAGTGGCCGACAATGTTATTCCTTCATCTAATTCCATGATGGCGGAAGTACTATATCTTATAGGCGAGTATTACGCAAATGATTCCTACATAGTAAAGAGCAATGATATGCTGCGTGTGATCGCTCCGCACTTTTCAAAAAATGGCCCTTACTATTCCAATTGGGCTCTCCTGATGGGATTGACAACAACCGGTCCATACGAAGTTGCTGTTATGGGTAAGGATGCGCTATCGAAAAGTAATGAGATCCGCAGGAATTATTTCCCGACGGCATTCTTTATGGGTGGCGAAACGGAGGACCTTCCGTTGCTTGAAAATAAACATGTAGAAGGCCGTACAATGATCTACGTCTGTCGCAACAAAGTGTGTAAGTTTCCGGAAGAAGATGTAGAGCGTGCCATGAAGCAGCTTAGATAAATGTTCGGTGAAGCCTGAGGTCTTGAAGCAGGAGCTTTCATACGGCACTCACTGTCGGCTTTATTTTAGATTGGTAATGTTCCGATGAATTACGCACAAGTAATATGACAACGGATACTTTTAAATTGACCATACATATGGTCTCAAGCGTCGACGGCTTTATTGCCAAGCATGATAATAGTGTTTCGTGGTTTGAAACCTCAGATACCTATGAGAGGGGTGTTGTAGGCGAAGACCCTGAACAATTCCTAAAAACAATTGATTGTTTTGTAATGGGTTACCGGACGTACGAACACGCGCTAGAACTGTCGCAGGCGTATGGATGGGCTTATGGAGATGTGCCCACTATCGTAATAACTCATCGAAACCTTCAGCCTTACAAAAAAAACATAGGGTTTTATTCTGGAGACTTGAAAAAATTTGTTGACGAACGGCTGAAACCAAATTACAAGAATGTCTGGGTTGTAGGCGGCGCCATGCTCGTTAAGGATTTTATCCAATTGAAGTTGGCCGACGAAATTAGATTATCCGTACTGCCGATTATTTTGGGTGAAGGAAAATTATTTTTCGACCAAATCGGTCAGGAACATGTGCTCCACCTGAACAATGTGACTGCTTACAAAAGTGGAATGGTCGAGTTATCGTATGTAATAAGAAAGGAATAGAGGAATCATAGAGTAGCTTTCCAGAACTTCAATATTTCCATGTTTCCCTATACCTTATACCCTACCTTATACCCTATACCTCCCTCTTCACCGCGTACCCCGCATACAGAATACTCATGTCATTACTTTTCAGCAGCTTGAAATTTTTTCCGAGGTCTTCATAGGTCCATTCACCCTTAACACGCTTCCTCAGGTAACCCAACATCGTCGGAATTGAAACATTAGGTGAGGAGCCGCGATGTTCTTTCCAGTCGAGACCGTTCTTTTGAAGCAGTTCGATCAGTTCTTTCGGTTTAATGAACATTTCCCACACATGGAGATTAGGAGGCATGAATGCCCAGCGTTTCCATTCCTGCCAGATCTTGATGGCTACTAGTTTACTGATGAACGTTCGATTTAACGTATCGTAGAAAAAAACGCCACCTGGTTTCAGCACTCTGGAAATTTCTGAAATGACTTTTGGAAGATCCTGAACGTGTTCAAGCACATCACAACAAAAAACCCAATCAAATGATTGATCAGCATAAGGAAGATTTTCACCGGTGCCATGATCATACTTGATATTCAATCCGCTATCTTTTGCATGGTTGGTCGCCGTGACTATCGATTCCCGGGCTGGCTCAATACCTGTTGCGGCAAATCCCATTCGGGCGATTTCTTCCGTCAGTATTCCACCTCCGCTGCCGACTTCGAGCGCCGTTTTACCTCGGGCATCGAAGCTCAGCCTTTTAAAGATGGTGTCTTTATACTCTAACCGCCAGGGGTTAAGGGAGGTTTTAATGAGATGTAAAATAGTGTCCGGTTTCCACCAGATGTCGCCCTGCTTTTTGTAAACGTTGTTGTCAATGCGCGCATAGATTTCTGCGTCTATTTTTTCCATAGGTTTAGGGGTTTGAGGATAGGCTTGAAATTGAATGTACCCATTAGGCCAATACCATTCAAGCTTCTCAGGTCTTTTTTAATAACTGGGCCCCTATACCCTTGCCTCTATGCCCTATACCTCAAAACAGATATTCTCATTCCTTTTCAAACTTAAGGGTGGAATTAATATTCTGTGCGATTTTCTTTCCCTGTTCTCTTGCCGCTTTGCAGGAATAGGCGTAGTGAATACCTGCATACACCCTTGAGTCGCCTATTTCTTTAACTAGCTCATGAAATGAATTATAAGTACGGGGTTTCATACCGAGATAGTCGTAAGTATGATCAGAAAAAGGATAGGTGTCTGAGAAAAAATCCTTGAGTATTTCGCCAAATGCACCGGCAATCGTAGAATGCCCGGATGGAAAATCCGGGAAGGGCGGTGTATCAAATAAAGGTTTCCATTCCCTGTGACCTAGCACTTCTCTTATATACCTGACTGGACGTTCCTGGTTATACCGAAATTTCATTTTCCAGCAACCGATACCTGCATCCACGCATGCAATACTGGCTTTGGCACAAACCATAGCTGTAAAATCAAGAGCGGGTTGTTTCTTTTCCAGTAACTGTTTTAATATGGAGATATAATGGCCGTCACCAAAACCGGGATAATCGCGATAAAATAGAGCAAGTGCAGTTTGATCAGGTGTCAGTGTCTGTGAAATATCGAACACTTCCTTTACCATCTTATAATAATTGGAAGAAGGATCTATTGAATATGTCGGCGGCGCAGGAGGTGACGCCTGCTCCAAACAGCCTGCAACAAATAGACGGTGGTCTCCCCAATAGGGACCGAAAGCTGCCGCGAAGCCAGGAGGAGTCGGTGCCCAAAGCCCGGGACCTTCGGGAGGAGTATAAGCTTTATTGATATTGGAGGCATAACCATCAGTCTTTGACCAGTCAAATATTAATTGCGCGACCGCTTTTCCAAAGTCCGCTGATCTTTGAAAAGTCGTATGATCTGTTTCTGTTTGATAAACTTTATTTAATTCATTTTCCAACTTGTTGATAGCAGCTTTGTTTGTGTCAGAAGTATTTGGAAAGAAATTACGGTTGATGGATGCGAGCGCTGCATTTGCGCAGGTTGGCCAATGATAAGCATAACGAGGGTCTGTTTTGGGTATGGCTGGCATGTCAGTTAATTGTCCGTATAATGATCGGTAAGCAGGCATTCCGGGCACCACAGATTCGTACAACGCTATGGCGGCATAAGCAAAAGGACGAGACGTAGGCAATCCTCCGATGAAAGGTGAACTGGTGCGTATCAGTTCCAATTGCATTTCCATCCACCGCAGAACCAGATCCGAAGAGTAAGCGTTTGTCAGCGCTGAACGGCTTACATTGACGTGGGATGCAGAGAAAAACGTTTTGTTTTTGCTCTCGTTGACACTGTCTGATTCCTTCCTCGCAGAAATTAAAAAAAGCAAGGCAAGGAAAAAAGTAATTGAATTTAGGAATTGACTTTTCATATGCAGTTTTTTGATGATGAAATTTTTTACAGCTCTCACCGGATAGCTGTTATAAAATTAGATCAGCCATTAGCTAACGGCGTATATGAAAAGTTCAATTATCTGTCAAAAAAGGTCAATTTCAGGAAATCTGTGAAGCTTCACTTTCTTTACGGTATTTCAGGGGCGAAAGACCAAACCTCTTTTTAAAGAGATGGCTGAAGTGAGTACTGTTTTCAAAACCGCTTTCAAAAGAAATGTCGTTTATTGGCTTATCTGAACTGAGAAGAAGCTTATGGGCATGATTCAGTTTTTGTTCCTGTACCCAGTGACCGGGTGTGGTTTTATACACAGAAATAAAATGCCGTTTAAAAGACGATAGGCTAAGGTTCAGCATTTTGGCATAATCCTCAAGGGAAAGATTGTAGAGACAATTGGCTTCCATTACCTGATGAAGCGGATCATATTTCGGGGAAAGAAGATGCAGCAGATAATTTTTCAGGTCTATGTTTTCAGGATTGCCAAGAATGTTCAGCAGCAGTTCACGGAACTTTAACTCCAGCAAATCTTCGGTTGGTTTTGTATCGGAATAAAAATAAGGGATGAGTGAAGCAAAATAAGCGGTCATTATGCTGTCAACCCGAAGCGGTATCAACAACTCATTCTTTGGTTTCAGTGAAGGAGAACTTGATTTTACTAAATGACTCTCTCGCATAAACGACTGTATGTACGAGTCGGGTATAAAGAATGTCATAATACAGAGCGGATCTTCAAAAAACTTCTCCACAATAGTGGCTCCTTTTTTTACAAAAAATGCATCCCCGCTTTTCATTACCCAGGACCGGCCTGGAGTGTGAAATGCTTTTTTGCCGGTTAGGATATATTGGATATAATTTTGCTGTGACCACAAATCCTGCATCTTATCTTCCATCGGACATTTGTAATGCACAAACAAAAGTTCCCTGCAGGTCAGCTGGCTATAAATTCCCGGTCGGGATTTTACCCTTTCGTAGTAATTAAACAATCGTCAGTATTTGATACTGAATTTACCAAAAATATTGTTCATTGTGACAGTTCGTCGCAATGCTCCCAGGGAGGATGACCACCATTACAATCAATCTTGGATTACTTTGTACAAAAGCTAGGAATGATCAGGATAGTAAAAACCTGGTTTCTAACATTGCACGAGCTATGAGTATGGCGTTAGCTGTAGTGCTTTTATTTTCTAAAAGGAGTGGTCATCATATTCCAAAATGATTGAGTCTTGTTGTCACTAAATTCTTTTAACCCGTAATTTATCTTCTGAGGGTCAACGTTCTGAAATGTTCCAAATAATCGATCCCAAAGAGAAAAAATGTCACCATAATTAGAATCAGTATATTGCCGCTCATCGGAATGGTGTACGCGATGAAAGTTTGGAGTTGCAAACACTGGACTAAAAATGTTTTCAACCCATTTTGGATAATTCAGGTTCGAATGCAGGATAAAAAAAACGGGTAGTATTATTACATTATACAGCACGATTGAAGGTAACCCAATACCGATAAGCCCAATCTCCGCTAATAGTGCGGGGAAAACAATGACTGCTTCTAGTGGATGAAATTTAAAGGAAGTTGAGCTGTCCATATCAATTTCGCTATGATGAACTCTGTGGAATTGCCAAAGAACTTTGCTTTTGTGTATCAAACGGTGAATAAAATAACTTGTAAAGTCGAGTACAATAACACCGCAAATTGCTTTTACAGGTGCTGAGAGACTGAGAATGTTCATCAACCCAATATTATTCTTGTCTACATACTGAACCCAAGTGATTAAGATAAAGGAAATAAAAAAATTGACTACTGTCGCTATTACTAATAAACCAGCATTGTTCAATAAGTGCCTAACCCTGTTTTTCCTATTCCTTGCATGCGGCCAAAAGTGTTCTAACGTGAAAAAAAATGCCAGATAAATGATAATTATGTAAGGAGGAATATTATTAAGTATACCAATTAACTTGTCCATATGATTGAATTTTAAGGAGAGTAGGGAATTACCGCCAACGTGAGTGTATAAAACGTAGCAGAGTATAGGAGCTAAAGCCAAATGAAAGAATGGCTTTCGCGACCTGCTGCGCTTTGTCCCACGTGAGTGAACGAAATTAAGAAACGGAAACTACAATGCAACACTGCGCGCCGGTTATGTTTATACACAGTCTTAGCGGCTGGCGGTTTTGTCATCCATACTTATAAACTAAACATGTAAACTACGCTACGCTTGCACCTAACGTGT
>Ga0111539_10012568_pt1 | contig 10609 bp, 13 predicted proteins | sample RhiMethybrSRZTD1_FD_79667 | JGI IMG/M metagenome (GOLD analysis project Ga0111539, IMG submission 79667) | Populus rhizosphere microbial communities from Tennessee, USA - Rhizosphere MetaG P. TD hybrid SRZTD1 (version 2) (version 2) | ecosystem: Host-associated > Plants > Roots > Rhizosphere >... | reverse complement strand
CTGATGACGTGGAGCGTCGTCCGCATGACGGTCGCCTTCACGACGGTCCGCCGACTGACCGCACGCACGAGCTGGTCCGGAGTGAACTCGTCGACACGTGACCAGAGCCCGAGGTACGGCGACGGCGGCCACTGCGCCTGCACCGCTGCGGCGCGCTCGACCGCCCGAGTCACGGAGAGCCGGTGGCGTCGCAGGAGGAGCTTGCGCGCGAGGAACGCGCGGTTCAGCTCGCGCAGCGTCAGCGTCCGCATGCAGGCATCTTGCGCGACACGGCGAACCCGGAACGCCCCGATGCGCGTTCTGCTCGTCGTCCTCGTGCTCGCGTTCGCCGGGCTCCTCGCCGTCGACCTGCACTCGTCGTCGGCACCGCGCGCCGCAGTGGCGACGCCCACGCGGGCGCGCTCGCTCGCCTACTACGTGCGCGAGCCGCAGAAGGTCGAGGTCGCCTTCGTCAAGAACGGGTGGATCGTCCGTGTCGAGCGCGTCGTGCCCAAGGGAATCACGCCACAGGAGCTCGCTCTCCGCGAGCTCACGCAGGGACCGACGACGGTCGAGCGTCGGAGAGGCATCCGAACGGCCTTGCCCGAGACGGCGCGGCTCCGTTCGCTGCGCAGCACGCCCGAGACGTGGTTCGCGAGCTTCTCGCGATCCACGTTCGGAGCCGGCTCCGCAGAGACGAAGCGCGTGCGGCTCTGGCAGCTCGCTGCGACCCTCGCGCCGTTCGGCGAGCAGCAGGAGGTCGCGGTCGCCGCCGAGGGCCGCTTCCTGACGACCGCGCGGCTCGGTGTCCGGCCCGGGCGGTGGCGAGCCGTGACGGGCGAGAAGAACTACGCGTACGTCGTTCGGGGCATGCAGCTCCGCCTGGCTGCGCTGGGGTACCTCGACCGCTCCGACGTCACCGGCTCGGACGACTACCTCACAGACCAGGCACTCCTCGCGTTCCAGGGTTGGGAGGACTTGGACCGCACAGGGACCGTCACCGGCCAGACGCAGCTCGCACTCTTCACGGCCAAACGGCCGAAGCCCGCGGCGCGGCGACGCGGCAGGCGGCTCGAGATCTACCGAGACCGCGGAGTGCTCCTCATGGTCGAGGACGGCGAGGTCGTGCGCGCGATACACACGTCGACGGGCTCCTTGGGCCGTACGCCGACGGGCGACTTCCGCGTGTACGTGAAGTCGATCTACTCGTGGTCGGTCCCGTTCCACGTATGGATGCCGTACGCCGCGTACTTCCACGGCGGGATCGCGACCCACCAATCTCCGGACGTCCCCTCGTATCCGGCGTCGCACGGATGCGTGCGGCTCCCCGAGGGTGAGGCGGATCGCGTGTACCGCTTCGTCGACGTCGGCACCCCGGTGTCCGTGCGCTGACACGCCGGTACGGTGTCGGCGCCCGATGGCCAGGCACGCACTCGTCGCACTCGTACTCGCCCTCGTGATCGCCGTCTCCGCCTCGGGGGCCGCTGGAGCGAACGGCGAAGCGGAACTCACCTTCTATCCGCAGGCGGGGATCCTCTGGCAAGACCTCTACCCGAACAACTTCGTCGACCTCGACCCGGGGCCGGGCGTCCGCGACTACATGTGCGGGGCGCAGACGTACGACGGTCACACGGGCACCGATTCGGACATCCGGAGCTTTCGCGAGATGGACATCGGCGTCCCGGTGTTCGCCGCGCTCGACGGCCGCGTGATCAGCGTCCAGGACGGCGAGTACGACAGGCGGTTCGGCCCGACGATGTCGCGGTTCGACAACCACGTCGTCGTCGAGCATGGGACCGGCCGGTTCACGATCTACGGTCATCTCCGCAGGGGCATCAAGCTGCGGCGGAACGACCGGGTCGTCGCCGGCCAGCAGATCGGCTGGACCGCGTCGAGCGGCAACTCGAGCTGGCCGCACCTGCACTTCACCTCGCAGGTCGGCGGCGAGGTCGACGAGCCGTTCTCCGGCCCCTGCAACGAGGGGGCGAGCGGGTACGCGCAGCAGGTTCCGTTCGCCACGGAGCCGTACCTGAGAGATCTCGCGCTGAGCACGGCGCCGTTCAGCGGAAAGCGCGACCTCCCGTTCGACCGGGCCGTACGGACGGGGACGTTCGTGCGCGGCGCGCGCGTCTTCCATGCGCGCGTCGAACTGGCCGCTGCTTTCGCTCTCGAGCAAGGGCTCCTCCGGCTCCGCGTGCTCCGACCGAGCGGCGCCGCAGCGGGCGAGACGACGTCAGTCGTACGGCCGGCCCACGGCCGCGGCTACTGGTGGTTCCCGATGAACGTCAGGCTCAACGCGGTCGGCGGGTGGCGCCTCGTCGTCGACATCGACGGCAAGGCGCTCGCCGACGCGCCGTTCACCGTCGTCGCGAGGACGCGCGACGTGCGCAACCGAGCGCCCAACCCGGTCGCCGTCGAGCTCGCCCCGACCGCGCCTTCGCCGCGCGACGTCGTCCAGTGTCGTGTCCGCACGTCGCTCGTCACGGAGGACCCCGACTACGGGATCGTCCGCTACCGCTATCGCTGGACGATCGGCGGCAAACTCGTGCGCGCGGTCCGCAGCGCCGCACTCTCGGACGTGCTCCGCAAGGGCGCCGCGCGCTCGGGCCAGGACGTCCGCTGCGCGGTCACCCCGACCGACGGCCGGCTCGCCGCGGCGACCGCGACGGCGACCGCGACAACCGTTTCGCGCTAGCCCTCGTCCTTGGTCGCCGTGTGTGGCCCATTGAAGACGACGAGGAGCGAGAGCGTCTCGTAGCCGGAGAAGCGATGGTCGGCGTGGGCGGGCACGAAGATCGCCTCGTCCTTCGCCACGCGCCGTATCTCGCCGTCGACCTCGATGTCGCCCTCGCCGTCCAGTACGACGTAGATCTCGTCGAAGGCATGCGGGCTCTGACGATCCGGCTCGGGAGCGACGAGCACGTACACGCCGATCTCGAGCCCGGGCGACTCGTGGACGACCTCGTAGCCTCCGCCTGCATCACGGAGTCGAGATACGGCGGCTGCGGCGTCGAAACCCTGCACGGGGCGGATCCTAGGTCGCCAGCGAGAGCGTCACGAGCAGCGGCAGCACGATCCACACGCCGAGCGTCACGGAGATCGCGACGACCGCGAACCGACGCGACTGGTCCTTCGGCGGTGTCCCGCAGCTGCCGATCGTGCGCCAGAGCTCGGTGAGCGGGAGGCTGACGGAGAGGCGGATACGCCGGCTCGCGAGGGCGGCGCCGCGCAGCACGAACCACGAGATGAGGAAGCCGACCGCGACGCCGAGCGCACCGACGAGAAGCGCGACCCACCACTCGCGGGTCGTGCCGCTGGCGAGGCGCGAGATCGAGATCGCGGCCGGGATGAGGAGGCCGCCGATCACGAACGCGGGCACGCCGATCTCGCGGCTCTTCGTGATGTCGACGAGCGCCTGGGCGTCCGTTCGGGCCTTGAACAGCGACGCGAGCTCGCGCGACCGGGGTTGGGACTGCATCTCGCGCAGCCAGTAGAGATTGCGCAGGTTCATCGCGACGTTCTTCACGTGCGAGACGACGACGTAGCGGGCGACGAGCTCGACGAGGAACCGGATCGGCGTCCGCAGGATCGGTACGCGCGAGCCCGCGCGCGAGCCGTGGTAGCCGTGCCGGCGCAGGCTCTCGAGCGCGACGAGAACCTGTCGATGGTCGTCCTCGAAGCGTTCGGGACGTGCCAGGGGTGACGTGCGTGCGAGCTCGCGCAGCATCTCGCGGTCGCGTGGCCCCCGGACGTCGATCTCGTCGAGGAAGGCGGCGATCGCCTCGTCGTCGCCGCCGAGCAGCTGGAGCCGTTCGAGCGGGTTGTCGTAGAGCTCCTCGAGCTCCTGCTCGGACGGCGCGGCGGGATCCTGCACGGGCACGATCGTAACCCGGCTCCCAGGCACCCGGTCCATGGCAAGATCGAGCCGCCGTGGAGACGATGCGCGCCATCCGCAAGCGCGAGTCGGCGCCGGGCCTCACGCTGGAGGAGGTACCCGTGCCGAGACCTGGACCCGACGAGGTGCTCGTCCGCATCGAGGCGGCCTCGATCTGTGGCACGGACCTCCACATCAGCAGATGGGATCAGTGGTCGTCGGAGCGCGTGCAACCGCCGCTGACCCTCGGGCACGAGCTGTGCGGCACGGTCGTCGCGAGAGGAAGCGCCGTGCGGGACGTCGAGGAGGGCGACTACGTGTCCGCCGAGAGCCACGTCACGTGCGGCGTCTGCTTCCACTGCCGAACGGGCAAGGCGCACATGTGCGAGCAGACGAAGATCCTCGGCGTCGACCGCGACGGCGGGTTCGCCGACTATGTCGCGGTGCCCGCGTCCGTCGTCTGGCGGAACGACCGCACGAAGCTGCCGCCCGAGATCGCGTGCCTCCAGGAGCCGTTCGGCAACGCCGTGTTCGCGACGTCGACACAGGATCTCGCGGGACGCGCGGTCGCAGTGCTCGGCTGTGGTCCGGTCGGGCTCTTCACGATCGCGATCGCGAAGGCGTTCGGGTCGGGACGGCTCTTCGCGTCCGACCACGTCCCGTACCGGATCGAGCTCGCACGCACGCTCGGCGCCGATGCGGTCGTGAACGTCGACGAGGTCGAGGACGTCCCGGCCTGGTTCGCCGAGCAGAACGAGGGCCAGGGCGTCGGCGTCGTGTTCGAGATGTCCGGAGCTCTCCGCGCGATCGAGGACGCGTTCGACATCGTCCGTCACGGTGGCAACATCGTTCTCTTCGGGATCCCGGCCCGGCCCGCGACGATCGACGTCGCGGAGTCGCTCATCTTCAAGAACCTCACCGTCACCGCGGTCAACGGCCGCGAGATCTGGGAGACGTGGTACACGACGCGCTGGCTCCTCGAGCACGGCGTCGTCGACCTGCGCCCGCTCATCACCGCCGAGCTGCCGCTCGAGCGATACGAGGAGGCGTTCGCGCTCCTCGAGTCGGGCGAGGCCTGCAAGATCGTCCTGCGACCGAACGGAGCGACGCCGTGACCTCAGTGTTGGACCAGCAGCTCGGCGTGGAGCTCGACGCGCTCCGCGACGCGCGCACGTACAAGCGCTTCCTCACCCTCCAGTCCCCGCAGGGGCCGGTCGTGCAGATGGAGGGCCGCGGCGACGTGATCGTCCTGTCGTCGAACAACTACCTCGGCCTCGCCGGCCACCCCGAGGTCGTCCGCGCGGGGATCGAGGGACTCGAGCGGTACGGCGCCGGAACGGCGTCGGTGCGCTTCATCTGCGGGACCTTCGAGCCGCACCTCGCGCTCGAGCGGGCGCTCGCCGATCTCTCGGGAACCGAGGCCGCGCTCACGTACGTCTCGTGCTGGAACGCGAACGAAGCCTGCATCACGAGCCTCACCGACGAGACGACGGTGATCCTGACCGACGAGCTCAACCACGCGAGCCTCATCGATGCGATCCGGCTGTCGCGGCCCGCGTCGAAGGTCATTTTCCCGCACTCCGACATGGACGCGCTCCGCGACGGCCTCGCCGCCGCCCCTCGCGACGCCCGCAAGCTCATCGTCACAGACGGGGTCTTTTCGATGGAGGGCGACCTTGCGAGGCTCCCGGAGATCGTCGAGCTCGCGCGCGAGCACGACGCGGTCGTCGTCGTCGACGACTCGCACGGGGTCGGCGTCCTGGGCGAGACGGGGCGCGGGACGGTCGAGCACTTCGGCCTCCTCGGTGAGGTCGACGTCATCACGGGGACGCTCGGCAAGGCGCTCGGCGGGGCAGCCGGCGGCTACGTCGCCGCCTCGGAGGAGGTCTGCGACGTCCTTGCGCAACGCTCGCGTCCACAGCTCTTCTCGAACGCCCTCCCTCCGACCGTCGCGTGCAGCGCACTGCGCTCGATCGAGCTCATGCTCGAGCAGCCCGAGCTCCTCTCACGGCTGCGCGAGAACACACGGGTCTTCCGCGAGCTCCTGCGGGAAGCGGGCTACGCGCCGCTCGACGGCGAGGCAGCCATCGTCCCGATCATCGTCGGCCAGACCGCCGACGCGATGGCGCTCTCGGCGCGCCTGCTCGACGAGGGCGTGTTCGTCACCGGTTTCGGGTTCCCGGTCGTGCCGGAGGGAACGGCGCGCGTCCGCGTGCAGATGTCGGCCGCGCTCGAGCGCGAGCACCTCGACCGCGCGATCGCGGCGTTCGAACGAGTGAAACCCGAATAGGGGACGAGGAACCGGCCGCAATGACGCGAAGATGCGGCCATGGACAACTGGCCCGTAAACCTCGTCGGACTCGGCCTCATCATCGCCGGGATCCTCTTCATGTACTTCCTCAACTTCGTCGGCTACGTCATCGGCTTGCCGATGGTCCTCGGCGGGATCATCGCCCTGTTCATGACGTACCGGCGCAAGAAGCTCGCGGCGCAGTAGCGAGTCGCCGCCGGCGCGAGGAATCGGCAACACGCCGCCGAATCAGGCTGCATGGCAGTCAACATCATCGGCCTCGGCCTCCTGGTCGCGGGCATCATCTTCCTGATCTTCGGAGGGGTCGTCCTCTGGATCCTCGGGACGATCTGCCTGATCGGCGGAGTCGGCGCCCTCTTCATGACCTGGCAGCGCAAACGCCGCGCAACTGCATAGAGCTCGCGCGAGCGACTACCGCTTCGTGAAGACGTAGTCGTTCGCGCGCGCCTGCGCGTGGCAGCTCGCACAGAAGGACCCCTGGCCGAGGATCGTGTAGCGCGAGCCGGCGAGCCGGTACTCGACGTACCGCCACTTCCCGGCGACTTTCCGCATGACCGCGACCTGGCTCGGCAGGGCAACCTTGTCCCCCGCCTGTGCGACGCTCTTCACGACCACCGTGCCGTTCGGGTACTTCGCGCCGACCTTTCGCTTGCTCGCGTAGACGTTCTTGACCCCCGAGTGGGCGCACGGTGGGCCACATCTCGTGAACGGCTTCCGGTTGATCTTGGGCCACTTCGCGTACCCGTTGGTGTACGAGGGGAGGCCGTTCGCCGACGTGCTCGCCAGTGCCACGACCGCAACCGCGGCGGCCGTCGCGATCACCGCGACCGCGCCGAAGATCCTGATCCGCACGCAGCCATGATGCCTCCATTTGCGCAGCGTGTTGCCTACTCGCAAGACTTCCGGCACGGGAGGTACGGGTGAGTTCCGAATACGCAACCAGCATCCCGAGGGAAGAGGCACAGGAACCGGCTGCACGGCGCTCCTGGCGAACCCTGGCGATCCAACTCCTCGGCCCGCTGACCATCGTCGGCGGGGTCGTGTGGGCGGTCGCGCAGCCCTATCGCATCGTGCTCCTCGACCGCGCGGGCCAGGGCATCTACGACTACCTCTTCCAGGCGCCGCTACTGGTCGTGCTCGTCGGGCTTGCCTTCACCTTCTGCATCGCTCCGGGGCTCGTGGACGACCTCGAGGCGGAGGAGCTGCGTGGTACCGAAGCCTGAAACAGCTCACTGGATCGCTGCGGCAGTGGCGCTCTTCATCGGTCTCCTTCTCCTCTCGGAGGCGATCGTGGGCACGGACGTGTTCCGCCGCCGCGCGTGGCGCGCCTACCTCTTTCCGGCGGTCGTCGTCGCGTCGAGCGTCGGCCTTTGGATCATTACCATCCTGTCGACGTTCTCCACGATGCACCTCCTCGCCCATGCTCTGTGGGCGCAGGCGGCACTCCTCGCGGGGGCGGTCGAGCTGGCGGTCGTCCGCGGGAAGCTGAAGAGCCCGGCCTGGTCCCTGGTCCCGGGATGTGCGCTCCTGATCTCCGGGCTCGCCTTCCTCGTCCACGAGCCGAACCCGTGGCTCTACTCCCGGTCGGCGTTCCTGCACCACGCGATCGGGTGGATGCTCGTTGCGTTCGCGCTCATCCCGTTCGCGCAGGCGCTGCGTCCGCGTCAGGTGGTGTGGCGCGCCGGGTTCGCGCTCACGTTCCTCCTGCTCGCCGTGCTCCTCTTCGCCGACCGGGACGCGGCGCCGATCTTCGGACGGTACGGGCTCGGCGGCGGACCGTGAGACGCCGACTCGTCTTCGTGGCGGCCGTTGCGGCTGCGCTGATCGTCCCCGGCACGGCCTTCGCCCACGTGACGCTCATCGACTCGGAGCCAGTCACGCAGTCGCGGGTCGACCGACCGCCGACCGAGGTCCGGCTTCGCTTCAACCAACCGGTGACGATCACGTCGAACGCGGTCCAGGTGCTCGCGCCGGACGGGACGGTGCTGTCGGGGACGGCGCGGACGGAAGACCGCGGGTACGTGGTCGTGGCGCCCGTGTCGCGGCTCCGCGATGGGAAGGGATACACCGTGCGCTGGCGCGTGATCGGCGAGGACGGGCACTCGCCCGCGGGCGTCTTCACGTTCGGGGTCGGAGTGAGCGCACCGCCGCCGACCGAGGCGGTCGGCGCATCGGGCACGACGTGGCGTGACGATCTCGCTCGGTGGGGGCTCTTCGCGGCGCTCGCGCTGCTCGTCGGCCCGCTGACCTTGCGACTGCTCGTTCTCCGCGGGCCTGTGCCGGCTGCCCTCGAGCACCGCTTCCACCTCGTGCCGGTCGCCGCGGCCTTCCTCGTCATCGACGTCGGCATCGTGGCGTTCGTGCTGCGGGCTTCGAATGCATTGCAGCTGCCGTTCGTCGATCTCCCGTACGGCGACCTCCAGCCGTTCGCCGAGAAGACCCGCTTCGGCATCGCCTTCCTCGTGATGACGATCGGCTTCGGCGCCGTCGCCGCGCTGCTGCTCGTGGGCTGGGTGTTCGATCGACTCGAGCTTCGCGTTCCGGCGCTCGTCATCTCGGTGGCGCTCCTGTCTGGCCTCTCGCTCTCGGGCCACCAGGGGACGGAGCCGAATTCGTCCTGGGTCTCGGAGCTGGCGGACTGGCTGCACCTCGTTGCGGCATCGATCTGGGTCGGCGGCGTCGCGACCCTGGCGTTCCTCGTCTGGCCGCACGCGCCGGCACTGCGGCGCACGGCGTTCGTCGGGTTTGCACGGATCGCGGTCGGGCTCGTCGCGGTGATGGTGCTGGCCGGTGGGTACCTCGCACTCGTGCGGTTGCCAGAGCTGAGCGACCTCTGGGAGACGCTGTACGGCCAGCTCCTGCTGATGAAGGTCGCGATCGTCGGGCTCGCCCTCGCCTGGGGCGCGGTGCACCACTTCGTCGTCCGGCCAAGGCTCGAAGCGGGCGAGGAGCCGGACGTCCACACGAGCCTCGTGGGCGAGGCGATCGTCGCGTTCTCGGTCCTGCTCGCGGCGGCGATCCTGACGAACGTCGCTCCACCACCCGTCGACACGCCCTCGTCGACCACGGCCCGCCCGACGCGGTAGAACGTTCTCCGTGGCCCACGACCATGACCACGCACGGGTCGACAGCCGCCGTGCGCTCGCAGTCGCACTCGCGCTGACGGCCGCCTACACGGTCGTCGAGGTCGTCGGCGGCATCGCGGCCGGGAGCCTCGCGCTCCTCGCAGATGCCGTGCACATGCTATCGGACAACGTGGCGATCGCCCTTGCGCTCGGTGCGGTGTGGCTCGCGGGGAAGCCCGCCACGCCGGAGCGCACGTACGGGTACAAGCGCGCGGAGGTGCTCGCCGCCCTCGCGAACGGCGCGCTCCTCGTCGCGCTCGCGATCTGGATCTTCGTCGAGGCGGTCATGCGGATCCGCGACCCGGGCGACCCGCTGGGCGGCTGGATGCTCGCGATCGCACTTCTGGGACGGGCCGTGAGCCTCGCGGCCGGTGTCGTCCTCTCTCGCGCGAGACGCGGGAGCCTCAACGTCGAAGCGGCGTTCCGCCACGTCTTCGCGGACGTCCTCGGGTCGATCGGCGTCGCGATTGCCGCCGTCGTGATCCTCACCACCGGATGGGCGCAGGCGGATCCGCTGGTGAGCGTCGTCATCGGCGTGCTCGTGCTCGCGAGCGCCTGGTCGATCCTTCGCGACTCGACGGAGATCCTCCTCGAGTCGACGCCGCGCGGCCTGGACGTCGACGCGCTCGGCCGACGGCTTGCCGGAGCGCCGGGCGTCGTCGAGGTGCACGACCTCCACGTCTGGACGATCACCTCGGGATTCACCGCACTGTCGGCGCACGTCCTCGTCCGCCCGGGCGCGGACTGCGCCGGCCGCCGCCGGGAGCTCGAGCGCTTGCTCCACGACGAGTTCGGAATCGAGCACACGACGCTGCAGGTCGACCACGCCGCGGACGGCGGCCTCGTCGAGCTGGCGCGCTTCGGCTAGGTCCTAGGCGCTCAGGGCGAACACGTGCGCGTCGAGCGGCGCGTAGTGCTCGTGGCTCTCGACCACCTGGATGCAGTCGTCGAGGGGGACCTCGAGCTGCTCCGCGGCCGCGCGCGTCACGAGGGCGAAGCCGCTGCGTCCCGCGAGCTCGGGCGCGCTCGCCTTGAGGAGACGATGGGCGATCACGACCTCCGGGCCGACGAGCTCGCGCTGGCCGGCGATCTCCTGCATCACGAACGGGCCGGCGTGGAGGACGAACTTGAGGTCCAGCTGGTCGATGTTCGCGCAGGCGTCGCACCAGCAGGGCCAGATGTCCTTCGCAGACCCGACTTGCTGGCGGAAACCCGAGTAGCAGCCCGCGAAGCACACGAGGACGTCGTTCCCCCGTACGACGTCGAGGTCGGTCGCGAACGCGAAGACCGCATCGCCTTCGAGCTTCGACAGAGTGAACG
>Ga0111539_10012567_pt1 | contig 10609 bp, 12 predicted proteins | sample RhiMethybrSRZTD1_FD_79667 | JGI IMG/M metagenome (GOLD analysis project Ga0111539, IMG submission 79667) | Populus rhizosphere microbial communities from Tennessee, USA - Rhizosphere MetaG P. TD hybrid SRZTD1 (version 2) (version 2) | ecosystem: Host-associated > Plants > Roots > Rhizosphere >... | reverse complement strand
CGGCGGTGACAGTTGTGAAGAACTGTCTGAATAGCAGAGACGCAAGGATAATACCTGCCAGCGCGAGATACTTTTTCATGGTGTCGTAACTCCGGTGAAGCTGTTACTGTTTTTTGAAGTGAGGGAACTTGTGTGGGCTGGTCCGTAGCTATTTAATTTGCAAAATAGCTGACATTAAACAAAGTAAAACAGTCAACAAACTTCGTCAACAAACTTTTTCAATGTGAACGGGTGTGGACTTCAGACTGATTGAAAGTCGGTCAAGTTGAATGATTGATCTCGTGAGGATTGGCTAGGGGAACTCTTCGGATAGTACAATCATACGATATCAACTATTCTTTATGGAAGAAAAACTCAGATCGTTCAAAGGTAGAAAGTTGGATGTGAACTGCGGGACCGGCGCGATTTACCGAGGCACCGTCGAAGACGTTGAGGACGGTGTGTTGAAGATCAAGGATGAACTGGATGTGATCTCGCACATTTCTATAGGGAAGATCATCGCTTTGACTGAGTGCTCAGAGTCCTCGACGAGGCCCGGATTTATCGCGTAAGTTGGAATAATTCGCTCAAATGTAAAAGCCCGAGGCTCTGAGCCTCGGGCTTTTTTGTTACTGATCATAAAAACTATTTTGTGTCGGCTGTAACAGTTTCGTAGGGCGGCGGCGCGGACACAAATCTTCGGAATCCGACGATTCGCTTTTCCCAATATCCTTTGAAAGGAGAATAGGTTATGCCTTTACTGGATGACGCGTGGTAAAAGCCGTTTTCATCGGCAACGATACCGATGTGGCCAAGCCGATTCAGGAACACGAGCGTTCCGAACTTGTATCGATCGTCACCATCGACTGGGATCGATTCGGCCCATAGGCTGCGAGCACTCGAACGCGTATAAGCCATGCCAGACTCGCTGAAGACCGCCCAGACAAAACCGGAGCAATCGTATCGGTTCGGACCTGTCGCGCCATAGCGATAGGGAATGCCTACCTTTGATTGGATCGAGTTCATCATTGCAGAGGTGGTCGATGAGCTATACCGAGAGCCGACCTTTGAAACGGTAGAAACCGCTGCATTGACGGGACTCGACTCGCCTGTCTTTTTAACAAGAGGCTCGGCTACTTTTATCTCGTTGGTTAATGGCTGGCGGGTAGGTGAGGCGTTGACGGGCTTTGAAGAGATTGTCGATATCGTTTTGTCGGGTGCTGGTGGTTTGGGCTGGTTGACTGGCTGGCTAAGAACAGTTCTTGAAACCCTTTCTCTGGTCTGAGCTGACGTGTTGTCTGCAAAGCCTACACAAATAAGAGCGAACAGCACCGAAAACAAAAGGATATTCTTCAAATTCGTCAAAACTTCTCTCCTAAAACGCGGAATGCAATTCCAAACAGAACAAAAGGCAATTTCGCCTTCGCCTAACCATTCAAATTGTCCGCTTGCTTATTTTTTTATTAAGGGCAACTACATGATCGAGAAGCCTTGCACTTGGGATTGCAAACTGCGGCTTCAACCATTAGCCATAGTGATAGTAGCATTAGCGAAACGAATAATGCAAGTCGCGCGCAAATGCAACAAACAATGCACTGTTTACTGCGGGTGAAGCGGTCTACCCGGCGAGTCTGAGCTTGCTAACTACAGGGCCGCTCTTTCGAACGGCCCGAGTGTTTTGAGGTCACCCGCATACCTTCAGTTGTCTTTTATTTGCCTTCGAAAAACACCTAATCCGGATTGAGTTCCAGAGATTTGCGAACAAAGAAAAAAAGACCTGGATTTTTCCAGATCTTTCATTTTTGAATTCTGATTGTAATTACGCTGAGAAAGAAGTTCCGCACCCGCAGCCGCCGGTGGCGTTAGGATTTTCGAACGTGAAACCAGATCCCATCATGTTGGAAACGTAATCGATCGTTACGCCATTGAGGTACTGAGCAGAAAACATATCAACAAACAATTTGATCCCGTGCTGCTCTACTAGAAAGTCGCCCTGACGCGAATCCTCTTCAACGTTTAGGCTGTATTGAAATCCCGAGCAGCCACCCGGTACAACGCGTACACGCAGCCCGGCCGTTTCAGGAAGGTCTTCTTCCGCGGCCAAAAACTTTTTGATTTCTTCGGAAGCCGGGACCGAAACGTTCAATTCAACCGAAGGTGCTGCAACTGCTGCCATAATGAATAACGACTCCTCTCAAAATTTTGGACCCGCCGAAGCGAATCCTTACCTTAATGTCAATTTTAGCCGAAATTAAGATGAAATCACAAGCTTGTGCGTTCGCCTTGTTAATACGAGCCCTTTACCAGCGGTTTCAGGGCGCCGCCAACCTTAATATCAGTCGCCGGGTTTGCACCCATAAAATCGATGAGGCCGACTGCAGCCCCACGCTGACCCCAAGCCACAGATTCATCTGAGGGCGGAAGTCCGGGGTACTTACTCGTTGCCATTAGACTCTCAATGTCTAGCGCGAAAAAAACCTTTTTCTTCAGATTGTATAGGTCCGGAGCAGCGAGCACCGCTGGATCCCCGGTGGCGCCGGCAAGAAATCGAGCGTACATGTAGTGTTCGGCGGCTGCAAGTTCTACGTTGATCCATTCCTTGCTTCTGCGGCGCGCCTGCAAAGTACGAAAGGCCTTGTAAACCTTCTCGTTGATGGTCGCACCTGTCTCTTTGGTAAGCGCGTCCGTGATGATCCGATTTACCACGACCTCATTTACTTTTGGCATTACAACGTCAGGCATATTTTTTATCTCCAATCCTTAAGGCGTCAAAAGAGCGCAAGAAGTTTCATCGAGCCACAAAAGACTGTTGGGAGCAGGCAAATACCATAATTGCAACTAAGCCGGTCGAATAAAGTTTTATCGTTCTCATTTTGTTTCTCCGTGGTCAATTCCTGTTTCCGAGTCAAAGTTTTCATTTTTTGCCGGCGCAACAAACGATATCCCTATTTGGCCGGCAAACGCCGCAGCATCCATCTGAATTGAATTTCCAGAGTCAAAGTGGTTGTGACATTTCCCTGCTTGTAGGGTGGTTTGTTGAACTCAGGCGGCTTCACAGTCCGGCTGCCTTCCAGAAAATCGGGCGAGCCGGGCTTTATTTTTTCATTGGTTACACTGTGTGGGTGGACGATTATCGAGCTAGTATATGGCTCAGTGCTGTCAGGGGCGTCTTGACCGCGACAGAGTGTGAAAGCCGATTTTTCCGAGCGAGCTTTCTCTCCGGTGAGGTTAACGCGGGGAAAAACCGTTGTATATACGTTGTAAGTCTGATTGGCAGGATTAACCGTTAACACAGTGCGGTCCGAAGCATCGTAAGCATCGTCGTTATCCTTGCTTTTAAGAAAACTCTTGTACGTGAGTTCGTCTTGCCCAGTCTTCCACCCAACGGCACCGCCGCAGTAGACTTCCCTTGAACCCGCGAATGCCGCGTTCTCAGTGGAAGCCCCGGATGCTCTAATGCTCATTGGTTTCCCGTTTCTGACCAAAACCAGTCCGATCTCTGTCCCTTCCTTTTTGGTCGTCCTGGTCCCGCCGAAAGTAGCCCCAGTGAGATGAGAAAGGCGTGGCGTTGGCGGTATAGGTTCCACCTCTTCGCTGGTAAAAACTCTCGTGAGCACAATGTAGCCGAACCAATCATTCGGGCGACAGTTGTTAGGAAGCGATTTCAGCATGTCAAGGATAAATTTCCGCTCTTCGGTGTACGCCATCATAAGTTGCACGAGAAACGATCTCAGCTCCATTCTTTTATAGTATGGTTCGTCGGGGTCGCGTGAACTTTTGCTCGCCAAGCAAGCTTTTTGAGGGATGTCGTAAAAGTGTTTTTTTACTAGCTCCACACAATCGCTATGGGAACTCCCTCGCTTTATCGTGCAATCAATGAGATTCATGGAGTCTCCCGGGTAGGTCGCATTGGCGACGCTTTTCGCCGCATTATGTATAGCCTCATAAACCGGACCAACCCCCTCATCGGTTGCCGTTGTGGGCTTGCCGGACTCCCTTTCTTTGGCTAAGATCGAATCCATTTGAAATTGGGCCTCCTGAATCGACATTTCAACTTGATTCAATAGTTCGAGCAAATCCGCTTTGTCTTCACACCCGCAAGGTTTGGTCTGCGCCTGCGCTGTAGAAAGAAAGCCTGAAAACAAGCAAACAACGACGATCACAAAAATTCTTAGTTTCATCATCAGCCTCCTTTCTACTTTTATTCCCATTTATTCAACGTGTCAGTACGATCCGCTAGTAATTGTTAAGGCGTGATGCCAATGCTTTTGAGATTTTGTTTTGCCATGTTCTTAATGGTCTTTTGCGTTTCAGGATCGCCGCTCTTTTGGGCGGTCTCGTACAGAAGGTGCGTGAATACGCCAATCATCACCAGGGCTTCATACATCTCCTGCCTTTGTCGGTGTGTCATGTTGTTGAAAACGCCGTCTTGAACCGCATATTTAGCTATAGCGTCACGCAGTTCCGGGTTCTGGTCGTAGGGAAGGGCCGGCTGCTCTTTGCTCCCAGCGTAGACTCGGCTATTGAGAACGATATAAGAGCCGAGGGCCAACGCCAGATCGCCTGAATAACCTCGTGTGGCGGCCTCGGCGTCATACTTGTCCAAAATTGCAGAAAGCATTCCGTTCAATTCCGTCTTATTTAGTTTGAATTTGTCGCCCAGACCGTCAGCAAACTTTTGCGTCATCACCCGCGTTCCGGTCGATTTGAATTGAACGGCCTGGTTCATCTGGCCGGGCGTAACCGGCGCCAAGGCCTGACCAGAGGATTGCGATTGCCCCATCAGTTTCCTTTTGGCCTCAGTGTAGCCGGGGGACGACTGCGCGTAGATGCTGTCCCAGATCCGGTTGGACAACATATTCGAGAACACGTTGTTGTAAAAGGAGTAGTCCTGGGCAGACGCTTGGTCCGAAAAGGCAAAAAACGTTACGACCGCAAGGCACACCGCAAAAAGATTTGTATGCTTCATTTTCGTTCCTCCCTCTGTTCTATCCGCCGCTATGGCTCAATGCCCAAAAGTTTCAGATTTTGTGCAGCAGCTAGCTTGCAGTTCTTTAGTTCTTCGGCATTGTTTTCCTTTCTAGCTTTTTCGCATAATTGGTATGTAAGCCCGCCAAACATAACCAGGAATTCGTAGATCTCTTGTTTCTTCTGGTCCGTATAGTTAGCCAAAATGCCGCTATCGGTCGCATTTTTGGCAACTACGTCGCGCATACCCAAATTTTGTTCAAACGGAATGATCAGTTCCTCCGTTTTTCCGTCATAAACAAGCTTATTGAGGCCTATGTACGAAACGAGGGCTAAGGCAAGGTCATTCGGATAACCCTTAGCGGCGGCTGCGGTTTCGTATTTGCTTAATATTCCCAACATCAATTCTTTTGCTTCAGCTTTGTCCTGGGAGGTTCCGGTGACGGAATCAACATATTCCTGAAGTATGAGTCGGGTTCCAGTTGATTTGAATTGAACAGCCGGATATTTCCGGTAAGCCGGAACCTCGTAGGTCGTAGCCTTTCCGGAAGTCGAACCTGATGTCGAAGCCCCCGAACGACCCCTAGAGTCCTTAGTGTAATTTTTCATCGAGCCTTCCCAGATCTTGTTTGTGATCAAGGTGTTTATGAAGCTTTGATATGCTTGTCCGTACGCCTGGGCAAAGGACGGTTGAGTGGCCGCGAGCATCACGAGAACGACCATACCCAACGAAAGTATTATTGTTTTCATGTCCGGTTTCTCCTTAGTGTTAAATAAACCGAGCCAGGAACTTACGGCTTTATGCCAACGGCTTTTAAATTTTCCGCCGCAAAGCGCTTCCAGGTTTTTATCCCTTCGGCATTCTTTTCCCTTACTGCTTTCTCATACATGTCGTAAGTAATGCCGCCAAACATTACTAAGGTCTCGTAAAGTTCTTGTTTTTGCCGGTCGGTCACATTATTGAAAATACCGTTTTCCGTAGCCTGTTCGGCAAATACATCCCGTAATCCCACATTCTGTTCAAAAGGAATGATCGGTTTTTCCGTATTCCCGTGATAGACGCGGCTATTGAGACAAATGTAAGAAACAAGTGCTAAAGCCCAATCGTTCGGATAACCTTTTTCGCGTGCAGCCGCCTCATATTTGTCCAAAATACCCGTCAGGATCCTTTCAGTTTCCGGTCTATCTGCGGGAACCGGGTCTAAGAGTACAGCCGCCTCTTTGACAGACAATACTGTTCCGGTTGACTTGAATTGAACAGCCGGATACCTCCGATAAGCCGGAACTACGTAAGGCTCAGACTGGCTGGAGGATGTTGATCTAGAGGCGCTCGAACTTCCAGTCTTATTCTTTGTGTTACCCAGTGCATTTTTGACTATTTGATTCTCTTGGATAGTGGCGATCGTATTTACCCAACCGGTACTGTTATAAATATTTACCAATTGGGCAAAAGAGTGTTGCGAAAAGGTGAATACCACTACAGCGATAAAGCCGATCGAAAAGACTCTTGCTTTCATTTTTTGGTCCTCCTTGTCTCGTAAGAAAAGCAGTTAAACCTTTGAACTCATTTCAGCCCGACTGATCGATAGTCCCAGTTTGTAATTTGAAATGAACAGCCTAGCTGCAACCCAGCTGTACGCCGATGTCAGAGGTCGTATTTGTTAGTTCAGTGGCCAAATTCGCGGAGATCTTTTTCCCCGACTGAGCGGAAACATAGTTCACGAACGACCGGAGTTCGGCACATGCCGCAGCGTCATCTCCGTTTTGGTGCGCATCCAGTGCAGCTTGAAGCTTCGAATTGAGGCTTGCCTGAGTGCCTCGGGCCAATCCGGCATTCCTGATCGTGGTCAATGCCAAGTCAATTTGGTCCTCGACAGTCGGCGTCGGACTCAATGGCACAAGTCCCCACATCGCGCCGAAATCGCTTCCGGTCGCGTTGGTTAAACGGGTCGGATTAGACCCGTCCTCATTCATAACGTAGATCTCGTTGTTGCCGTCACGCGCCGAAGTGAAAGCGATCCGAGTTCCATCAGGACTAAACGAAGGGTGCCGCTCGAGGAATGCGTTGTTGGTCAATCGAACGGGATTATTGCCGTCGCCATCCATCACCCAGATCTCGCTTGTAGCGTCCTGCTGTGTGTTAAAAACGATCCTCGTACCGTCGGGGCTGAACGTCGGCTGCTCATCGATAACGCCCAGATTAGTTGTGAGCCGCTCAGGATCCGTTCCGTCAGAATCCATCACATAGATCTCCAGATCGTCATCTTCGCGGTTTGAACGAAACGCGATCTTGCTCCCATCGTGGTTGAACGCCGGATCTGCATTGACGTTAGGGAAGGCGGTGGTGAGGTTTTGGCGGTTTGACCCTTGTACGTCCATCACAAAGATCGAGCTGTTGGAATTAAAAGCGATCTTGGTCCCGTCAGGACTCATCGTGGGCTGGGTGTTGAAATTCAGATCGTCGGTAAGGTTGACCGGATTGGTTCCGTCGACATTCATGATGTATATATCGAAATTGCCATCGCGGTCCGATTGAAAGACGATCTTGGTGCCATCGCTGCTGAGCCACGGCTCCATGTCTTCACCGGGATCTGTGGTCAAACGCGTTTGATCGGATCCGTCTGCGTTCATGACGTAGATCTCGCGGTTACCATCGCGTTGCGAATGAAACACGATCTTTTCCTGCAGCGCAGGAGCCTGCGCACTTGATCGGGGTTTGTTCGCAATAAGGGCGACCGCCAGAAGGATCGCAGGTACGACAAGTATCGTGAAAAGCCGCGCTGTATGTATTAGTTCGAGATAACGACCATTAATGATTATTTTTGACCACATGATGCACTCCTTGTTCCTTATTTCAGCCTCAAATACGTCGACAGGCATTCAATTTTCGATTTGCGCGGGCAGGGTTGGTGAGGCCCCTGCCGCACGAGTCCAATCAACGTTCAGGGAATTGGGGGCTTTGCTATTTTTTCCAAAGCGATCTTGGCTGCCTGTGCTATTTGTGGCGTAAGCACATCTTCGCCATCCTTCGTAGCTTTTTGCTTGGTTGTTGTGGGTGGAACTATGGTCGTGCCGTCAGCGGCAAGAACCCGGTATTCAAAACCGACCTCGTCCTTATTCTTGAATCCGCCCGACATCGACGCCACGGATATAGCTGTTGATGCAGCCGCACCGGCGATGGCACCGGCGATACCGACGCCCGGGATCATACCCGCCATTCCTGCCAGTCCGCCGAGCATCCCCATTTTTCCGAAGCCGCCCCCGCTCTTTTTCCGGATGACCTTGCTAAAGAATATGTAGTCGCATTTCTTCAGCTTTGCCTCCTTCTCGGGAAGAGCCGATTCCAGGAAAATTGTTTCGATCTTTTCCTCGGTCAGCGCCACCTGCAGGGTGTTACGGACCGCATTCGGGGTATCGGCGAAATTGAAATCCTGCCCCATCTCGGCGAGCGGGGAAACGATGCCGATTCGGATGACTCCTTCTTTCTTCTGAGCGGCGCCCGTTTGGCCGTCCGGCAGAACGACCACCGTTTGCGCGAGCATGCTGGTCGAAAAACCTAATATGACTGCGAGTGTGAGCAATTTTGTTTTGTACATTTTTACCTCCTAGGCTTTCTTAGTTCTTATGACTATCGGCGATCTACTTATTGAATCGCCACAGCTATTTAGTACGGGACGTGAAGTGAGACTCCAATTCACCAGACGAGCAGAACGAAACCAGTAAAGCCACCGTTTAAGGCGGATCCGCCCTTGCCGGTCTGCTCACCGTTCGGGCAGAAAAATGCGCCGAATGCTGCGCCGCCGAGGACGTCTGTTCCGGTTCCACAACGGGATATCGTTGCTGGCCCACCGCAGCCGCCACCGCCAATGAATCCGTCATGACCAAAATGACCGCCGTCTGCGAAAATCAACGTGGTGCTTCCTTGCATCATGGAACTTGTGCCGCCATCTGTTGCACCGCGTCCGAACGGTATAAAGGAAAGACCACCGCCGGCAACGTTGATGGTGTAGTCGGTTCCAGGAGTGACCGCAATTACACTGCGGCTGTATCCAGCTCCGCCTCCGCCGGTAAACGGACCACCACCACCGCCGCCGCCCCACAGTTCAACCATGACCTGAGTTACGCCGGCCGGGCCAGTCCACGTGAACGTAGCGGTTGAGCCATCATTCGCGTTGTTCCTGAATGCCTGCATACCTTTGACGCCGCCCCCTGAAGCGCCTTGGGGGCCAACGTCGCCTTGGTCGCCTTTATCTCCTTTTTGACCCGGGGTACCTGGAGTGCCGGCTTCACCTTGTATCCCCTGGATCCCTGGCGCACCGGTATCGCCTTTATCACCCTTATCACCTTTGTCGCCTTTGTCTCCTTTGTCCCCTTTGTCGCCCTTCGGTCCCGGAGGACCAGTAGTCAAGATCGGGAGCAACGTGACGCTAAGATCGTTATTCCCAGAGACGATCGTTACAGTACGGGAATCCGGATTCCACCCGGAGTTTGGAATTGAAACTACTACCGTGTGATCGCCGACGGTGAGGCTCGTGCTCATAGGCGTGGTCTTGCCGGTATCCACACCATCGACAGTGACCTTTGCACCGGATGGGAACGATGTAACTTTCAACGCGCCATTTTGTGCCGCTACTGAAGCAACGGTTGCTGCCATCACGGCTATAATTGCGAATGTGATCAATCGTATTTTGTACATTTCCTATTACCTCCTATTTCTCAAAGCTATTCTTCCGTGCCGAACGCTTCAGGTAGTTCTACTGCGGGTCGGATCGGCTCAACATCGATCGGCGGCCGGCTCGTCCCCATGCTTACGCGTCCCACGCACCTGAGGCACATGAGAGTCCTTTCGCCTTCTGTCACGTAGATCGACCCGCGTTCGATCATGCGGAAGATCTCGCGTTCGGTGGCATCGTTGAGTGTTGCGGCAACCCAAGGCGTTGCCATCACAACGGATTCGCCGCAGAATGGACAAAACGCGGCGGCCGGTGCCTCGCTGCTCCGCAGCACGATCGTTTCTTCTTCCTCGATGACAATTTGTTTTTTCTGTTTCATCGAATGTCTTGCGCCTCCGTAAACATCAGGGATAAAATCGAAAGATAGTTCGCTCATCAAAGATTCCGGGTGCGTGAGTGGCATCTTCCGATCAAATGGCGTCTTGAGTCTTGCGGTTTTCCTTTCTTTTTTTTGACCTTTTTTTGACGTAATGGAAACGGTTGAAAACAATGGCGTTATCTATGAATTCGGAAGATTTATTCTCGATCCGGAAGAAAGAATTCTTTTTGATGACGGCCGTCCGGTCCATCTTCCCGCGAAAGAGTTCGACACATTAGTACTCCTTGTCGAGAATCATGGACGGGCACTCTCGAAAGACGAGATGATGGCCGCGATCTGGAAGGACGCCTTCGTCGAAGAAGCCAACCTCGCAAAGCAGATCTCCTTGCTACGAAAAGCTCTCAACTCCGACGGAGTCGAATTCATCGAAACTCTGCCGAAGCACGGCTACAGGTTTTCGGGTGATGTCCGCCGGATCAAACCCATAGCCGAGGAACCTGTCATACTCGAAAAACACACCAAAAGGCGTGTTGCGTTTGAGATTGACGAACGACCGGAAAACGAAACACCAGCCCTTCCGCCGAGATCAAAATCCAATTTCGGCAAATGG
>Ga0111539_10012565_pt1 | contig 10610 bp, 9 predicted proteins | sample RhiMethybrSRZTD1_FD_79667 | JGI IMG/M metagenome (GOLD analysis project Ga0111539, IMG submission 79667) | Populus rhizosphere microbial communities from Tennessee, USA - Rhizosphere MetaG P. TD hybrid SRZTD1 (version 2) (version 2) | ecosystem: Host-associated > Plants > Roots > Rhizosphere >... | reverse complement strand
GCGCGATCATCGCTTTGGAATCGCCGAGCCTTTTTGCGAGGGCCCCCTTGGGGCGACGCGAAGCGATCGCGTGCCCCTCTTCGGTCACTCGCGCGATGACCCCCGTGACGACCAGCGGACCGAGTCGCGGACCGAGACCATTCTCGTCGACGCCGAGTCGGTAGCGCTCCACCGCGCCCATTAGACTCAGAGTCGTCAGCGATGCCAACCCTTTCTTGGCTTCGCTCAGCCCCCCGCCACCGGCGGGATCAGCGCGATGACGTCCCCGTCGGAGAGCGTTTCGCCCATCCCTACGAAAACTTCGTTCTTGGCCCAGCGCACGGCATCGAGACGCCGTGCGAGCGCGGGGGTCCTGTGCTCCAGGTGCGCGCGAAGGGCGGCCACGGTCCGCACGTCGGGGCCGAGCACGATGGTTTCCTCGGGCTTTCCGGCAAGATCGCGGATCGCAGCGAAATAAAGAATTTGGAGGGTCAATGTGGGCCTGCCCAAGCGTAAAGCTGGCCCTCTGGCAAGTCTGGGGAAAAATGACGTTGGGGCAAAACCGACGCTCGGGGAAGCGCGTATTGCCTTCAAACGTGCGGACGGAGCGCGGTGTCTCTGCTATCAAGGGGCACGCGCATTTCGAAAAACACTTGGAGGATTGCGATGGATATCACGCTAAGGGACAAGATTTTCGGATTGGCTGCGGCCGCATTGGGGGTGGCAGCTTGCGGTGGTGCAACACCCGAACCCGCTACGCCCGCTTCCGCGTCTCCGGCTGCGGCAGCTCCCGCTGCTCCGATGACGCCGGCCGCCGACACTTCCACACCTGCGGCGCCTGCCGCGCCCGCTGCGGCAGGTCCCGCTGCTCCTGCGGCAGCGCCCGCGTCTCCGGCCCCAGCAACGATGTCGAGTCCTTCGCCCGCTCCGACGGCTTCCGGTCCTGCGGCCAAGCCGGGCGCTGCGCCCGCTCCTGGCGCGAAGCCCGCTGCGACCCCAGCCGCCGGCAAGAAGAAGGGTGGCGAAGGCGCCTGCGGCGCTGGCTCCTGTGCCGCCAAGAAGTAACGCTCGAGCTACATGCAGCTTCATGGGGTAGGGCTCGGGCTCAGATGGGCGCTCGCTGAGGACATCATCGAGCGCCCGCCCCCCGAGCTTGCCTTCATCGAAGTCGCTCCCGAAAACTACATGCGTCGCGGGGGGCTGTTTCCGGCCTCTCTGGCGGCGTGCGCCGAGCGCTGGCCGATCGTGACGCACGGTCTCACGATGTCGCTCGGGGGCACCGATCCGATACCGCCCGACTATCTTGCGACGCTCGCTTCCTTCGCTCGCGAGGTGTCGACGCCGTGGCACAGCGATCACCTCTGCTTCACCGTCGCGGGGGGGACGGTGACCCACGAGCTCTTGCCGCTCCCCTTCACCCGGGCAGCCGTCGAGCACGTCGCCGTGCGCGTGATGCGTGCGCAAGACGCGCTCGGCATTCCCATGGCGGTCGAGAACATCTCGTACTACGCGCATCCGGGCGTGCCCGAGATGGACGAGGCCGATTTTGCAGCCGAGGTCGTGGCGCGCGCCGGGTGCGGGCTGCTCCTCGACGTGAACAATGTCTTCGTCAACGCGCAGAACCACGGCTTCGATGCGCGCGCGATGATCGCCAAGATGCCGCTCGATCGCGTGGTGCAGATCCACGTCGCCGGCCACGACACGTCCGACCCCGCGCTCATCCTCGACACGCACGCCGAAGCGGTGCGAAGCGACGTCTATGATCTGCTGGCCTTCACCCTGCGCAAGACGGGAAGCGTCCCGGTCTTGCTCGAACGCGACGACAACTTCCCCCCGTGGGAAGAGCTCTGCGCCGAGGTGGCCCGGCTCGACGCGATCGTGCGGGAGGTGGCGCGGTGAGCCCTTTCGCCTACCAGGGCGCGCTCTGCGACGCCCTCTTCGCGAGCGATCCCTCCGATGCCGCGTTTGCCGCGCTCGGCGCGAACGCCGAACGATGGAAGGTGTACCGGCGGATGGTGCGGCTCCGCTTTGCGGCGAGCATCGAGCACGCCTTCGAGCGGCTTCGCGCGGTGACGGGGGACGATCGCTTTTACGAAATGGTGTGGCGGTTCTTGGCGGACGCACCCCCGCGCTCGCACTACTTGCGCGATGTGCCCGGCGAATTCTTGCAGTTCTTCGAGCGCCACCGCGACCGCTTGATGCGCGACTTCACGTTGCCGGCCTATGCGCTCGATCTGGCGCGATTCGAATGGGCGGAGCTCGAGACGGCCTACAGCTTCGAAGAAACGAGGGCCGCGGGCGTGGGGCCCCTCGCCATGGACGGCGTGCCCGTCCTTACGCCCGCGCACCGTCTGATCGACCTCGCCTATCCCGTCCACCGCATGGGGACGGACGGGCACGACGCGACGATGCGAGCCGCGCCGTTCTCGCTGTGCCTCTATCGCGATGCCAAGACGCACGAGGTGGCGATCCTCGAGCTTACGCCGGTCACCGCGGCCATGCTTTCCTTGATGGAAAGCCAAAAATCGACGCTGACCGAAATCGTGCGAAACGCGGCGGAGGCGGTCTCCGTATCCGTTGATGTCGCATTCGTGGAAGCCTTGAGTACCTTGTTGGCGGACCTCCTCGAACGCGGCGTGCTGCTCGGAACTCTCGTTGCCTGAACTACGCTGCTCTATTCTCGCTGAACCCGTCGAGCCAAGGAGACACCATGACGACCCGCGTGTGCCGTTCACTCTGTCTCGGAGTTCTGCCCCTCAGTGCGGTGCTGGCCAATTGCTCCAAAGAGGAGCCCGCGGCAGCGCGTAGCGCGCCCCCCGTGGCGAGCGCGCCCGCCGCGGCTGCGCCTGCCGCCGGACAGCGGCGCTTCGAGCTGGCGAGCGGGACCGCCAACTTCCTCATCGATGCGCCGCTCGAGAAGATCAAAGGCCGATCCACCAAGGTGCGGGGCGCGTTGACGGTCGATCCTTCCGATCTCAAGACCGGCAAGGGGCAGATCGAGGTCGACCTCGACGATCTCAAGACCGAGACCTTCGGCGATGCCGAAAAGGACACCTCGCAAACGGGGCACGCCAAAAATTGGCTCGAGATCGGTTCGGACGTCGAGGCGAAGCGCCGCGACGAGAACCGATGGGTGCGCTTTGCCATCAAAGCGATCGACGACGCCAACCCGACCAAGCTCGCCGCTGCAGAAGCGAAGAACGGCCAGCGCAACGTGACCGTGCAGGCCAGCGGCGATGTCTGGCTGCACGGCGTCTCCTCGAGCAAGAAGGTCAACGTCACGCTGACCCTCGACGGGCCCCCCGAGGCGCCGACCTCGATCCGCATCGTCACCACCGAGCCGCTCAAGATCTCGCTCAAAGAGCACGACGTGAAACCGCGCGACCTCGCCGGCAAGTTCTTGTCGGGCGCCCTCGAGAAGATCGGTCAAAAGATCGACGACACCGTGCAGATCTCGTTGGATCTGACGGCGAAGGGAAAGTAGCGCCGCCTAGAGCTGCACGTCGGCCCAGAGGATGCCGAGCTCGAGCTCGATGGCATCGAAGGGCTCGGCACGGATCTTCGCGTGGCCCTCGTACGTCGCGACGACGAGCCAAGCTTTGTCTTGTCGTCGCAGGACTTCGAGCGTGCGCAGCAAAGGGTCGACGAGCCAGACGTGCGTCACCCCCTCGCGCGCATAGATGGGGAGCTTGCGAACGCGATCGACCGCGGCGGTGCCAGGCGAAGGCACTTCACACGCCCAGTCAGGCGAGAGCGTGAAGTATGGAATTTCGGTGGTCATGACGGGCATGCGTTCGCGCCGCCAGCCCGCGAGGTCCGGGACAAGGATGTCCTCGCGGAAGTGAAGCTCCGGCTCGTCCAGGATGATCCACCCTCCCGGGCCCCCCCGCCCTCGCTTGAACGGAGGACCGAGCTCTTCGCCCAGAGCCGAAAGAGCGGCCGCATGCGGGCGCGCGGGGCGTGGAAAGAGGAGCAAATCGCCGTCGATGATCTCCGCGACCATGTGCTCGGGGGCGTTCAAGACGTCCTCGTAGGTCGCGCGCTTTTTCGGCGGATCGGCCATGCTGGCGACGAAAGCTAGCACGGAAAACGTGGCCCCATGACGGTGCGAACGATGGGCGGCGCATCGAGTCTTGCTGCCCAATCGTCGCGGCGAGTCACTCGGTTGCGGCCGATTCACCGCGTTCGTCAGAAGTATTGCGAGAAGCCGAATTTGAAAAACGGAACGCAGTCGGGCTGCAAGAGCGTGTCGACGTCGAGGTCGGGTCAGCGCTTCTTGCGTCGAGCTGCGCTCTTGGCCGCCTTGGCCTTGGCCGGTGCTTTCGGTTTGGCGGCTTTTGGTTTGGCGGCTCTTGAAGCGCCTTTGGCTTTGGCGGCGCCCTTCTTGGCGGCGCTCGCGGGCGCGTGTTTTTGCGTGCCTGCTTTTTTGACGGGAGCGCTCTTGGCCGACTTCTTCGCGGCGGCTTTGCCCTTGGCGACGGCCTTGTTCTTCGCGATGGCCTTGCCTTTGGCGACGGCCTTGCCTTTGGCGATGGCCTTGCCTTTGGCGCTCGCCCCCTTGGCGCCCTTCGCGCCTTTGGCTTTGCTCTTGGCGCTCGCGGCGGGGCGCGAAGGCTTGCGCGACGAGCCACGCGCCGCTCTGTCGCCGCGCGAGGGGGGCTTGCCGGCGTGCTGGCGTCGCGAAGGCATGCGCGCGATCGAGCTCGTTTCGACGAGGAGGATCGTTTCGTCGGCGCCGTTGGTCACTTCGTGCCCTTCTTCGTCATCGCTCCACGCTTCATCGACGGCTTCGGCGTGCGGCATATCGGATTCCGAAGTCGTTTCGGGCGTGGCGAGCAAGCCGTGAGGATGGTCGTGGTGATGCCCCCCATTGCCGTTGCCGTTCCCGTTGCCGTTTCGGACGAGCTCCAGCCCATCCCCAGGCGCGGTGCGCGCGAGCCCCGGGCGCGACGCTTGCCGCTTGGTGAGCGCTCCGCGCACCTTTTCATCGAGCTCGGGAAATGCGAACGGCTTGTCGATGTACGAGTCGGCGCCGTAGAGCGGCGAGGTGAGCTCGTTCAGGTTCTCGCCGATGCCGGTGAGCATGATGATCGCCGTGTGCGCGAGCGCGACGTCCTCGCGGATCTTCCGACAAACTTCCCACCCACTCATCCCTGGCATCATCACGTCGAGGATCACCAGGTCGGGCAAATGCTCCTGCGCGAGCGCCCAGGCCTGTTCGCCGTCGGAGGCTTCTAGGACCTCATAGCCCATGGTTTTGATGTGTTGGCCGACGAGCGCGAGCATGCTCGGCTCGTCATCAGCGACCAGAACGACGGGAGTTGCGTCGGTTGTCATCTCGGGGGTCCTAGTGTGCGGCTATTTGGGGGGGACAGGGATTGGAATACGGCTTGCGTGAGCAGGTCAACCGTTACCGTGATCCGCGATCCGGCGGCAAGCGGTGCTCGCTTTTCGCTGGATTCGTCGCTTAGGCCAGCCCAATGCACGGCGGGCTCGCCTGCTTCCGCACTACGGTTGAGTCTGTTGGTGCGGCCACCGCGAATGGATGGGTCGGAGTGGACGCGCCGAGGGACCGCGCTAACGTTGAAACTGAGTCCCCCAACGCTGCGAAAGGAGCCCCTCACGGCTTCGCGCCGCTCGAGTGCAGCTGTGGCAGTCCTACCTACATGGGTCGCGGAGCGCGGTCCGCGTCGGACGCGCAGGCCTCCGCCGGATTCGGCCTTCGAACTTCTGCTCCACACTTCGTTGCCAAACCCTGGCGTAATAGGGGAGGAGCGGCGGAACTTTTCGATGTCGTGGACGTCATCCTTCCCGAGGTCACCACTTGTCTGACCACGCACGTCGAGACGCCGGCTTGATCCGTATCGCTCGCGCCGCGCGACGCACGGAGCTGCGCATACGAGCGGCGGGCGCGCTCGACACGCTGGTGTCGACGCTCGCCGTTTCGCTCGTTGCGGTCGCGCTTGCGCTCACGCTCGCCAAGGTGTGGCCCGGCTTTCCGCGGCAAGGTGTGCGCGACGTCGTCGCAGGGGCAGTCGTGGCCATCGCGGCGCGGACCGTTGGACGGTCGCTCAAGCGCCTGCCTAAGTTCGCCGGCGCGCTCGCGCTCGACGTTTACCACGGGTTCTCCGATCGGCTGACGAGCGCGCTCTCGTTCGCCGGTCTCCCGGCCCCGCAGCGCACGCCGCTCATGGACGCGGCCATCGAGGACGCGTGCCAGCGCGCCGATCACTTGTCGCCGCGGCGAGCGGCGCCGTTTCATTGGCCGCGCGATTTCGCCGCGGCTTTGGGGCTCGGCGCGGGCGTGGCGTTTCTGGCGTTCTTGCAGGTGCGCTATGTGCCGCCCCCCGCGCAGGTCAAAACGATTCAGCCCGTCGTTCTGTCGACCGACGACATCGATCTCTTTCGCGAGGTCGGAAAGAAGCTCGCCGAGACCGACAAAACGCCGGAAGTGCTGGCTGCGCTTCAGGCGTACAACCAATTGGTCGAGGATCTCGCCCAAAAGAGGCTCGATCGCACGGAAGCGTTCCGGCGCATGCACGAGATCGAATCGCGACTGATGGAGGGGCGCGCGCTCGACGCCAAGGAGCTCGAAGAGCAGCTCAAGCGGCGCGCTGCGGCCTTGAAAAAGAGCGAGCTGTCGCGTCCCGCCGCCGAGGCGCTCGAGAAACAGGACTTCGCCAAAGCCGAAAAAGCGCTGCGCGATCTCGCCAAAAAGCTGCGCGAGAAGCCGGACTCCCTCGCCAAAGCGCAGCTCGAGCGCCTGCGCGAAGCGATGAAGAAAGCCGCAGAAGGCCAGAAAGAGCGGCTCGCTGCGCTCGAGCAACGCCGGGAGGAGCTGCGCCAGCAGCTCCTCATGCAAAAGAGGGACGCCGACGGCGGGATGAGCGAGGAAGAGCGCAGCCTCTTTCAGAAAAAGGAGCGCGAGCTCGAGCGCCTCGAACGCGAGCTCGAAGGGGAGCAGCGCGCTTCGCGCAAGCTCGATCGGCTGGACCGCGACTTGGAGAAGGCGGCGCAGGACCTCATGAACGAGCTCGGTCTCACTGCCGATGACCTCGATCAGGGGGCGGAGGACATCAACCGCATGGCGGAAGAGAAGATGTCCGACGAAGAGCGCGAAGAGCTGCGCCAGCGGCTCGAAGATCTGCGCGAACAGCTGCGCCAGGAAGGGCAGGGGGGCGCCCAGCGCATGGCGCGGCTCCGCCGTTTCGTGCGCCAAGCGCGCGGCGAAGGGCAGCAGGGCCAGCGCCCGAGGCAGTGCCCCCCCGACGATCCCAATTGCAAGCCGCAGGACGAAGACGGGCAGGGCGAAGACGGCCAGGGTCAAAAAGGGGGGCAGGGTCAAAACGGCGAGGAAGGGGAGACCTTCGTGCTGGGGCCCGGCGGACAGAAGATCTTGGTGATGTCGCGAGGGCAGCGCCCCGGGCAGGGACAAGGCCAGGGGCAAGGGCAAGGACAGGATCCCGGACAAGGGGGACAAGACCCGGGTGGCAGCGGACAAGACAAGGGGGGGCGTTCGGCGGGACACGGCCACGATCCCAACATCACCGGCAAAGCCACGAACCCGAAGATGGGGACGCTCGACGTGCAGGCGGCCGGCATCGACACCGGTCAAGGCGCGAGCCGAAGCGAGGTCATCCTCGGCGCAGCCGAGCGCGGCTTCAAAGGGGGCGCCTACAAGAAAGTCTACACCGAGTACCGCACCAGCGCGGAAGAGCAGATGCACAAGGATCAGATCCCGCCCGGTGCCAACGATCACGTGCGGCGATACTTCGATTTGATAAGACCGCGCGAGTAGTCGCGAGAGGCGATGGGAGGAACAATGGCCGAGAGTGGCTCTGTGACGGCGGAAAAAGCGGACGTCGAGCAGTTTCAGCGGCAGATAGGCAAGCTGCGCGAAGAGATCGGCAAGGTGATCGTCGGCAACCGCGAAGTCATCGACGGGGCGCTCACGTGCATGCTGGCCGGCTCGCACGCGCTGCTCGAAGGGGTGCCGGGGCTCGGCAAGACGGTGCTCGTGAAGACCATGGCCGAAGCACTCGCGCTCCGGTTTTCGCGCGTGCAGTTCACCCCCGATTTGATGCCGGCTGACATCATCGGCACGACGGTGATCGACGAGGACGCCAAGGGTGGCAAGGTCTTCGAGTTTCGCCGCGGGCCCATCTTTGCGAACATCGTCCTCGCCGACGAGATCAACCGCGCCACGCCGAAGACGCAGAGCGCGCTGCTCGAGGCGATGCAAGAGCACCGCGTCACGGTGGCCAAGACGACGTACGCCATCGAAGAGCCGTTCTTCGTCTTGGCCACGCAGAACCCGCTCGAAATGGAGGGTACGTACCCGCTCCCCGAAGCGCAGCTCGATCGGTTCTTCTTCAAGCTGCACGTCCCGTTTCCCTCGCGCGACGAGCTGCACTCCATTTTGGACCGCACCACCGGGGGGCACGATCCGACGGTCGAGCCCGTGCTTTCGCGCGAACAAGTGATCGGCATGCAGCGGCTCGTGCGCGAGGTCCCCGTGGCGAGGCACGTGCAGGACTTCGTCATCCGTGTGCTCGAAGCGACGCACCCCGACAACAAAGAGGCCACCGAGCTGACGCGGCGCTTCGTGCGATTCGGCGCCTCGCCGCGCGGCGCACAGAGCGTGCTGCTCGCCGCCAAGATCCGGGCGCTTTTCGAGGGGCGCTTCGCGGCGTCGATCGACGACGTGCGCAAGGTGTGCTTTCCGGCGCTGCGCCACCGCGTGCTGCTCAACTTCGAAGGCGAGGCCGAGGGTGTGAAGACCGACCAGGTCATCGAAGAGATCTTGAACAAGACCCCCGAGGCCAAGATTTGATGCATCGAGGAGGCCGCGCGTGAGCGTCCGTGACGTCTTGCGACGGGTGTCCGAGCCCATCGCTCGGATCTCGCGCCGACCACCGCCGCCCGACGACGGCGAGCTCTTCGACGACGAGTTCCAGCGCAAGCTCGACTATCTGGCCCTCGTGAGCCGCCGCGTGTTCGCGGGTCGCATGCGCGCCGAGCGGCGGACCAAGAAGAGCGGCAGCGGCGTGGAATTCGCCGACCACCGCGACTACGCGCCGGGGGACGACTTTCGGTCGCTCGACTGGAACGTGTACCAGCGGTTCGGCCGTCTCTTGGTACGGCTCTTCGAAGAAGAGGAAGACCTTTCGATCTACCTCGTCGTCGATGCTTCGTCGTCGATGGGCTTCGGATCGAAGCGCAAATTCCGCTACGCCCAGCGTCTCGCCGCGGCGCTCGCGTACGTCGGGCTCGCCAACCTCGACCGTATCGCCATCGTCGCGACGACCGATCACATCGAAGAGCGCATGCCCACCGCGCGAGGCAAGGCACGCATCTTCAAGGTCTTCCAATTTTTGCGTGCGCTCGAACCGGTGGGGACGACCGACCTCGGCGACGCGATGAAGACCTTCGTCGCCCAGCACAAGCGGCGAGGTCTCGTCATCATGCTCTCCGATCTCTACGATCCGCACGGTTTCGAGCGGGGAATCAACGTGCTTCGCTACAACAAATTCGAGCCCTTCGTCTTGCACATCGTCGACGACTCGGAAGCGGCTCCCAAGCTGAGCGGCGACGTCCGCCTGTACGACTGCGAGACGGGCGAGGAGCGCGACGTCACCGTGACCCCCAAGGTCCTCACCCAGTTTCGCACGGCGTACCAGTCGTACCTCACCGAGGTGCGGAAGTTCTGCACCGAGCGGCAGGTCCCCTACGTGCCGGCCGACGTGAACATCCCCTTCGACGATCTGGTCCTGCGCGTGCTCCGGCGCGGCGGATTTCTGGCCTGAGGAGCGCGCGTGCACTTTTACGGCCTTCCCGCCACCACGCTCGTCGCCATCGGCGCTGCCGGCGCGGCGGCCATCGTCAGCCTCTACGTTCTGAAGCTCCGGCGAAGGCCGGTTCCCGTCCCCTTCGTTCGCATCTGGCAACGCATCCTGCGCGAGAAAGAAGCGACGAGCCTCTTTTCGCAGCTGAAGCGCATTCTTTCGCTCCTCGTCCAGCTGGCGCTCTTGGCGCTCCTCGTGTTCGCGCTCGGTGATCCGCGCGGGTTCGCCAGCAACAAGGCGCGCAACGTGGTCGTGCTCGTCGATGCCAGCGCGTCGATGAAGGCGCTCGACGTCGCGTCGGCGATGAGTCCTCGCTATTCGCGCATCGATGCCGCCAAAGACGAGGTGAAAAAGCTGGTGCGCGGCCTGGGGGGCTCCGATCGCATGCTCATCGCTCAGATGGACGCCGCGGTGACGCCTCTTTCGACGATGACCGGCGAAGTGGCCGATCTCGATCAAGCGGTGTCGCTCGTGCGGGCCACCGATTCGCGCGCCGATTTTCCGCGGGCGCTGCGCTTTGCCGCCGACGTGCTGCTCGGCCTTTCTCAGCCGGAGATCGTCATCGTGTCCGACGGCAACTTGGGCGAGCCGCGCGACGCGGCCGGCGAGGTCCACCTCGGCGAAGTGGCGGTGAGCTTCGTGCCGATTGGCAAAGGGGCGCGCAACGTCGCCATCACTGGCTTCTCGGTGCGGCGCTATCCGCTCGACCGCGACCGCTACGAGGTGATGCTCGAGCTCTACAACGCTTCCAAAGAGGCCGAAGAAATCGAGCTCGATCTGCTGGGT
>Ga0111539_10012564_pt1 | contig 10610 bp, 7 predicted proteins | sample RhiMethybrSRZTD1_FD_79667 | JGI IMG/M metagenome (GOLD analysis project Ga0111539, IMG submission 79667) | Populus rhizosphere microbial communities from Tennessee, USA - Rhizosphere MetaG P. TD hybrid SRZTD1 (version 2) (version 2) | ecosystem: Host-associated > Plants > Roots > Rhizosphere >... | reverse complement strand
TCATCTCCCAGTACGGCTGCCATTCGGCCAGAGTGTCCGTTGACGAGTGCACTCCGGCGAAAGCGTGCCCGCCTTTCACCCATTCCACGAGCGCCTCGAGACCCGCTTTGGTGAAACCCTTCTTCACGAGCTCGTCCATGGAGCCCGTCGTGTAGAAGAGCACCAGGTCGAAGTTTTTCAGCCCCTCGGCGGTGACCAGCTCGGGCGTATCCGTCGTCGTGGCGGCGAAACGGCCGGAGTCGCGGCCCAGCTTGGCGACGACCTCGCGCGATAGCGGGCGGGAGCTGTGGGCGAATCCGCCCGCCGTGGTTACGTAGAGGAGGCGCTGCGGCTGGATCTCCTCGATCTGGATGTTCTTGAACCGCACCTCCATGGGACCGCCGGCGTGAAGCTGGAGCGCCAGCACGCCGCTGCGTGCGATCTTGTCATCTTTTTCGACGTACTCCGCCGAGATGAGATCGTTGATCGTCAAGGTGATCGAGTTGCCGATCGCGCGAATCTCGTAGTGATTCCACTCCCCCGCCGGCTTGAGGAGACTCTTCACCCAGTCCTTCCGAGCCTCCGCCAGCATGCCGCGCCGGCGCTCGTCGTACAGGCTGCCGAAGTAGCCCTCGCCTAGGTCGGCCTGGTAGCCCGCGATCACGAAGCTCGCGGGATCGTCGACCTGAGCGCTCCGAAATTGGATGCCGCTGTTGCCGCCGTCGAGCTGGAAGTCGAGGTTCAGAATGAAATTCTCGAACGGCTTCTCGAAGACGAGGAAAGTGTTTTCCTTGATCCCGTCGGGCTTCGTGCTGCCCACGATCGCGCCGTCTTTCACGCTCCACAGCCCGCGTTTCCCGCTCCATCCTTTCAGGCTCGAGCCATCGAAAAGGGGCTGCACGGTGCGCCCAGCGTAGGCCGAGCCCGCAAATGCCAGAAGCAAGCAAACGACGGTGCGAAAGTGCGAAATAGCTGACGGCATGGCGTTTCCTCGATGTTGGCTGCGGAGGACTTGCACGGGGAGACCTGACCGGAAGCCAACAGGATATGCGGCCGCCGGCGAGCGCCACAATCCAAAACTGCACCGCGCTCCCTCGGCAGAGAGCTGACGGCCGGGCGCAGGTCGCGGGGCTTACACTTCCACGAAATCGAGCCGGAAAGGCTCTTCCCCGGCTGTGCCTTCCGCGCCAGCCGTCACCGCCTCGAGCGGCTTCCATTGGACGCTCTCCGCGAGCGTCTCGCGCTGGAGATACTCGACGTGCTTCTCGAGGGCCCTCCGGAGCTTTTCCCCGCAGCCCACCGTGAGGCGAATCCGGGTCTCGTATCTCAGGGACCGCTCCCCCCGCAGGCCGTTGGCGGCCGCGACGACCTCGCGCGCCCACCACTCCTCCACGAGATCCTCGCTCAGTTTCGTGTCGAGGATCACGACGACTCCGCGACCCGCGCGCGCCGCGTAGCCCTCTTTGGGGGAGAGGCCGATCTCGATCTCCTCCTGGGAAAGCGAGATGGCCTCGCCGTCCAAGGTGACGGAGCACGCGCCGGTCTCCTCGAGCGCACGGAGCAGCTGGATGGCGTCCGCCGCCGCGAGCGCCCCTTTCATTTTCTGCACGCGAGGCCCGAGCCGCGGGCCGATCAGCTTGAAGTTGGGCTTGAGCTGGTAGACGACGTACTTCTCCGCCTCTTTCGTGAACCGCACGCGCTTCACGTTCAGCTCGTCCTCCACGAGCGGCAGCATCTCGGCGAGGGAAGCCTCGAGCGACGGATCCGCGAGCACGACGATGGCCTCGTGGAGCGGCTGTCGGACTCGGAGCCCTGCTGCGGCGCGGGCGGCCCGACCAAGGCTGACGATCTGGAGGACGACGGCCATGCGCCTCGCCAGGCCGTCATCAACGAGCCGCTCGTCGCAGGTCGGGTAGTCCTCGAGGTGGACGCTTTCCTGGGCTCCCGGCACCACGCCCACGGCGAGGCTCCTGTGCATGTCCTCCGCGAAGAAGGGCACGAAAGGGGCTGCAAGCCGCGCGAACGTCGTGAGGCACTCGTGAAGCGTCGAGTACGCGCTCCGCTTGTCAGGCCCCAAGCCGCTGGCCCAGAATCGCGGACGGCTCGCGCGCACGTACCAGTTCGACAACCTCTCGACGAAGTCGAACAGGGAACGGGCCGCGGTGAGGATGTCGAATGAGTCGAGCGCGTTCGTGACCGTGCGCGTGGTGAGCTCGAGCTCGGAAAGAATCCATCGATCGAGGAGGGGCCGCTGCGCCACGGGCGGCGCGCTGCCCGCCGATGGGCTGAAGCCATCGATGTTCGCGTAGATCACGAAGAAGCCCCAGACGTTTTGCAGGCGGATGAGGAAATCTTTCTTCGCCTCCGCGACGCGGTCCGTCGAGAACCGCAAGCTCGTCCACGGGTTCACCTGGCTGAGGAGACTCCACCGCAGCGCGTCGGCCCCGTGCGCGTCGAGCACGACTTTCGGCTCGAGGTAATTCTTCTTCGATTTCGACATCTTGTACCCCTTCTCGTCGCAGATGTGACCCGTGACGAGACAGGTCCGGAACGGACGGGGGTACCCCTGATCTGTTTGCAGCAAAGTGCTCTCGGCGAGGAGCGTGTAGAACCAGCCGCGTGTCTGGTCGATCGCCTCCGAGATGAAGTCCGCTGGAAAGGCCTGGGCGAGCGCAGCCTCCGAGCCCTCGGCGTGCGGATAGCCCCACTGCGCATACGGCATGGCGCCGGAGTCGAACCAGCAGTCGATCACTTCGGGGACGCGGCGCATGCGCGCTTTCGGGTCCTTGGGAGAGCGGTACGTGATGGAATCGATGTACGGCCGGTGCACCCGCAGGTGCTCCGAGAGGCCTGGATTGGCCGCTTTCGCGTCGTCGAACGCGCCGGCGCCTTCGACGCCCGGCTTCGCGAGAAGGTCCGCGTACGAACCGACGGCTTCCATGTGGCCCGTGACCTCGCAGCGCCAGATGGGAAGCGGAGTTCCCCAGTACCGCTCGCGCGAGAGGGCCCAGTCGACGTTCGACTCGAGGAACTTCCCGAACCGACCTTCCCCAATGTTCGGCGGCACCCAGTTCACTTGCGCCGAGTTCTTGAGCATGTCGTCGCGGAAGCGGCTGGTCGAGAGGAACCACCCGGGGCGCGCGTACTGGATCAGCGGATCGTTCTCCGCGCGCCAGCAGAAGGGGTAGTCGTGCCGGTAGGTCTCTTCGCGGAAGAGCACGCCGCGGCTCTTCAGCTCGCGAATGAGTCCGCGGTCCGCGTCCTTGCAGAAGACCCCCGCAAGCCCCGGGACCTCGGCGGTCATGAGCCCTTTGGAGTCGACGAGCTGCAGGAACCCGAGGCCCTCGCTTTTCGCCAGGCGGTAGTCGTCCTCGCCGAACGCGGGCGCGATGTGGACGAAGCCAGTGCCGAACCCGGCGTCCGGGGACGCGTCCACCGTGACGAACGGCGCCGCGACGATCAAGTAGCTCCGTCCTCCTTCCGGGGCCTTGAAAGGCAGTGGCGGAAGGTACTTTCTGCCGACGAGAGTCTTGCCGCGAAACGGCGAGGAGACGGAGACCGGCTTCAGGCCTTTTCCGAGCACTTTCGCCACCAGGGCGGCTGCCATCACGAGAGTCTCAGTTCCGCCGCCATCGACGGGGACTTCCACGCGGACGTAATCGCTCTCGGCGCTCACAGCGAGCGCGACGTTCGACGGCAGCGTCCAGGGCGTGGTGGTCCACGCGAGGTAGCTCACCCCGGGCTCATCTTCCGAGCGAAAGCGGACATAGATGCTCGGGTCCGCCACCTCGCGGTAGCCGAGGCCGACCTCGGCGGCCGACAGCGTCGTGCCGCCCTGCGCCCACCACCACACGATTTTCCGATCCTGGTAAAGGAGGCCGCGCTGGAATAGCTGGCTCAGAGCCCACCACACACTTTCCACGTACTCCTGGTGGAACGTGGCGTAGGCATGGGACATGTCGATCCAGAAGCCGATGCGCTCCGTCAGCTCCTCCCACTCGCGCGTGTAGCGAAAGACGCTCTCCAGGCAGCGATGTGTGAACTTCTCGAGGCCGTACTTCTCGATCGCCTCCTTGCCGGAGATGTTCAGCTCCTTTTCCACCTCGATCTCGACAGGCAAGCCGTGAGTGTCCCACCCGGCCTTGCGCGGCACGAGGAAGCCCCGCATCGTCTTGTACCGCGGGAAGAGATCCTTGATCACACGGCCGAGAACGTGGCCGGGATGCGGCTTGCCGTTGGCGGTGGGAGGGCCTTCGTAGAAAGTGAACCGCGGCCGCCCGGCTCGCGCCTCGAGGCTTTTCCGAAAGATGCCGCGCTCTTTCCAGAAACGCGCGGTGGCCGCCTCGCGGGCGTTGAAATCGTAGCGTTCAGGAAGTGGCGGGAACGGCATGCGTGGAACCTGGGCTCGACGCGCGGATCACTGTCCCGGCCGCCAGAGGTAGTACAGCCGCGGAGCGCCGTCGAAGCTCGCCCGGAGGCTGAGGCTGAGCTCCTGCGACGCGAGCGGCCCGCGCGTGGACGACTCCGTGAAGATATTGGCGCCGCTTTTCGGACTTCGTGTGTAGCGGACGATCGTGGGCTGAGCGATGCCTGCTTCTTTGCGGACATCGTCGAGCACGTCGCTCAGGTAGGCAGCCCGATCGATCAGCCCGAGCTTCTCGGCCTCGATTCCCGACACGACGCGACCGTCGGCCAGGCCTTTCACCTGCTCGCGGTTGAGACCGGGCCGGCCCTCGTCCACGACATCGATGAAGCGGTTGTACATGTCATCAACAAGTCGCTGAAGGATCTGCTCCTCCTCCGCGGACATGGGCCGGAACGGCGAGCTGATGTCCTTTTTCTCGCTCGACTTGAGGGGGTGGAAGGCTACTCCGATCTTCCCCAGCAGCCCGCTCAGGTCCATATGCTGCAGCAGGACCCCGATGCTGCCCACGATGGCCGTGGGGTTTGCGTAGATCTTGTCCGCGGCCACGGCCAGATAGTAGCCGCCCGAAGTCCCCTGGTCGCCGATCGAGGCCACCACAGGGATCTTCCTCTCCTGCTTGAACCGCTGCACTTCGTGGTGGAGCACGTCGCAGGCCGTACCTTCGCCTCCGGGGCTCGAAATCCGCAGCACGACGGCGCGCACGTCCGGATCGCGGCGCGCGAAATTGAGCCGCGCCTTCGTCTCCGAGAGCGTGTTCTCCTGCGGAAGGAGGGGCGAATCGCCTTCCTCGCCCGAGATCATTCCATCGACGTCGATGATCGCGATTTTTTCCTCACTGAAGAAGCCGCCGCCCTGCACGAGCACTTGCTCTGTGAGCGCGGGGCCTCGGAGCAGCTCGCCGACGGGGACCACGATGCAACCGGAGCCTGCCGCCGGCAGGAGAACAGCGAGGACGAGGGTTAGAAAGTTCTGTTTCATGGGTGGGTGGGAAGTGAGCTCCGGGGGGGGCCAGTGTCCTCAGCGCAGCCTTCGAACCAGATCGAAGTATAAAGTCTCGGCGTCGCCCCGGCCGTCGAGGGGAAGGTGGAAGAGCCGACGCGCCTGGGAGCGATCGAGCCGGCCCGTCGCGAGGCCTCGGTGGAGTCGTTCGCCGAGAATATATCCAAGCGAGTGAGTGATGCCAAGGTGGAGGTCGAGTGGAGTGTCGTAAATCGTGCGCAAGCGGGATCGACGTCCTCGCCGCGCGCGTTCGTGCTCGAGATGTTGCACGACGAAGCGTGCCAACTCGGCGAGCCTGCGGAGACTCCGCGGCAGGCTGCCGTCGCTTGCGTGACGGAGGATTTGGCGGAAGTCGGCCTCGCCGTGCGGGACGCGCGCGGGATTCACGATTTTCGAGCCGAGGAAACCGAGGGCTTCTTTCACGGCCCGAGCGTAGAAATCGGTGCGGGCCCGCAGCGGGCGCGCTTCCCAGCCCGACAGCTTGTGATTGACGTAGTGCGCCGCTTCTTCCGCGGCGTGGTCGAGGCTCGTACTCGATAGGTAGATGATGTTTCCGCGGCAGAGAAAATAGCTCTCGTCGTTGAGGATCTGACGCTCCACCTCGTGGACTTCGGCCCCAGAGTAACCCTCGCGGGATGCGAGGTCCTCGAGAAAGCTCAGGTCGCGAGGCGTGTAGACCCTGAAATCGTCGAGCTTTCGCGGATTGACGCCGAGGAATCTCGCGATGGCGCGCACGCAGCGGCGAACCGCGCGGTACGCTGCTCCGTCTGGCCCGGGCGTGGAGAGCGAGGCCGGCTCCTCCGCCGGATCGCGCAGGCTATCGACGCCGAGCTGCCACTCAAGGCAGGAGCGGTACTTTTCGATCGGGCTCGCGTTCAGGAGGCAGAGCTCGTCGGGGGCGAGCTCGAGAATCGGCGGCGGCCAGCCGGGGCTGCGGCGTGTGAGGCGCCAAAAGATGTCATCGACGTTTTGATGGACGATCACGGCGGGGCGGACGATCTCTTCCGCCGCGAATCGGCGCGCGCACGATGCCGGCAAGTGCCGCCGGGCGACGCGAAAGTCCCCCGCGATCACGTACACGAGCGCGTCGGGGTGCGACACCGCGGCGCGCGTGATCACATCCGCAGCGATTTCGTCCCGCCGCGGCAAGCCCGAAGTGCCGCCCTCGCCGGCGTCGTTGAAGCCGTAGACGGGCACTTCCTCCTCGCGCGCGAAACGGTAGATCGGAGCGCAGCTCTCCCAATCGAAGCCCCACGACGCGGCGAAGTCCACGCCGCTAAGCAGCTCTTCCTCCCCGGCCTCGCCGGCCAGGAACGCGTCGACGGCGCGTTGCCGGTGCGCTGGGAAAACCTCGGTGCAGAGGACGATCTCGCGGCGGCGGCGCAGCTCGCGCAGGATCGCGAGCGATGCTCTCTGGCAGTCGGGCAGAGTGTGGTACTCGCCCTGGAACACCGCTCCGGCCTGGGCGAGCCGCCGGATCAGGACCGCCGGGCGGATTGGGCACGCGCGTCGCAGCTCGAGCTCGTCCTCGTACTCGCGCGCGTAAGCGCGGGTCTCGGGAGAAGGCGCCTCGAAAGATTGAGCGACTTCGCGCCGCAGCCGGCGGCCAAGCGTCTCGTGGATGTGGAGGAGTCGCCTGCGTGGCGACCGGCAGGTGGCAGGCATGGAAGGGTCCAGGCAGGAGGTCGGCTTCACCGCCTCTCCAGCCCCGGGATGCCGGGACGGAGCGACGCGGCTCCCCAGGATCGACGCGGCGCGTGGAAAACTTTTGCTCCGCGCCTCGGGAATGCCTAAGGCCCGGTAACTCGGCCTTCCTGCGCGGCGAGCCAGGCCCGGTAATCCTCGGGTGTGTTCAGACTCCGGAAGATTGCAGCCCAATCCGGAGGCGCGCCACCGAGAAGCTTTTGGGCGACCTCCGGTCGCTCGAGGTCGAGCGAGCGCACGCCGGGAGCTCGCGCCAGGGCCGTGAGGCTGCGCTCACCGGCTTCCAGGAGGCGGCGGGCGTCGGCGGAGAGGCCGACGGCGTAGACCCCGCACGCCGGCTCGAGGCCGCAGGCCCACTGCGGGACGCAGCCGCGCGCACCCGCTTCGGCGGCCCTCTCCCAGAGTGCCTCGAGCACCAGCCAGGGCACGTCCGGCATGTCGACGGCCAGGACAAAAGTCCGCGCGGCTCGCCCCTCGAGCGCTGTAAGCGCTGCTGCCGCGCCCGCGAGCGGCCCCGCGGCGTCGTGCTCGTCGGCCACGGCGTTGACGGGAACACCTGCGTCGCGGGCAGCTCGATCGAGCGCGCTCGCCAGGCCGGAGGATGGGCCCCGCCGCCCCACGGACACGAGGATTCGGCGGACTCGCGGAGCGAATAGTGCAGCTGCCCGCTCGACCAGCGTCCTGCCGCCGGCCTCGAGCAACGCTTTCTCGCTCAGCATGCGCCGGCTCTCTCCGCCGGCAAGGATCACTGCCGCGTCATAAGGCCGAGGCGAGCTCACGCCGGCGGCCTCTTTCACTTCCCGTCGAGCCAGATGGCGGAAAGAACCTCCCCCTGCGCGATGCAGTCTCGGTCCGCCGGTAGAGTCACGATGGCGTTGGCCTCGGCAAGGGACGTTAGGTGGCTCGAGTCCTGCTCTCCCGGGGGCGTCACGCGAAAGCCGCCGGCCGGGTCGGGCTCGACGCGGCAACGCAGCAGGAAAACTCGCCCCGGCCGGTACCTGTGCTCGAAGGGAAATCGCACGCCGAACGACACCGGCAGCACTTCGCGCTCTCCGCGCATCTTGCGCAGCGCCGGCCGCACGAAAATCTCGAACGAGAGAATCGACGCGGCGGGGTTGCCAGGCAGGCCGAAAAGGGGACGCCCGTGAAAAAGTCCGAAGGCCTGAGGCTTTCCCGGGCGCATGGCGGCGTGAAAAACGAGGCCCGGCCGCGCGCTCTCCCGCACCACGGCTCGGACGAAGTCGTAGTCGCCGGCGCTTGCCCCTCCCGTCGTGACGATTGCGTCCGCGCCGAGCGCGATCGCGCGGTCGATCGCAGCGAGCAACTCTGATTTCGCGTCGCGGATGATCCCGAGGTCGATCGGCACCGCACCGGCGCCGCGCAGCAGCCCGGAGATCGCAAAAGCGTTCGAATTGCGGATCTGCCCTGGCCCGGGCGTGCTCGAAGCAGGCACGAGCTCGTTTCCTGGCGACAGCACGGCGACACGGACCGGCCGCGTGACGGAAACCCGCTCGCGACCCTGGGCCGCGGCAATGGCGAGCTGCGGGCCTCGGAGCACCGTGCCCGCCCGCAGGACGAGGTCGCCGGGTTTCATGTCCGCGCCGGCCCTGCGCACGTTCTGTCCTGGCCGCGCGCTGCCGCGGAACGTCACGCGCTCCGCGGTGAACGACGTCAGCTCGTGTGGTACGACTGCGCCGGCGCCCGCGGGAAGCGGCGCTCCCGTCATGATGCGAATCGCGGCAGCGGGCTCGAGCGCCACGCCTCCCTGCGACCCCGCTGCTAACCCGCCCTGCACGGGAAGCTCGAGCGGATGATCCGGAGAGGCCGCCGCGAGGTCCTCCACGCGCACCGCAAACCCGTCCATCGCGGAGTTGTCGAACGGCGGGATGGACTCCGAGGCGATGAGATCGTCCCGCAGCACCGCGCCGAAAGCTTCCCCGAGGCTGCGGAGCTCGCTCTCGAGCGGAGAGATGTGCTCGAGGATCGCAGTCCTCACATCCTCGATGGAGACAAGGTCCTGGCCGAGCTCCCGAAGAGCCACTTCAGCCCTCCGCAGGCCTTTGGGGCACGGGGTCGAGGCTTTCGGAGGTGTTGCTCTCACCGCGTGGGCTGCCGGGGGCGCTCTCGAGCACCCAGTTCAGGTACTCCGGGTGGCCGCCTTTGACTTTCATGACGATGGCCTCGGGCACCTCGTAAGGGTGAGCTTTCACGAGCGTCTCGACGGCTGCGCGCACGTTCGCGCGAGGGCACTTGATGATCAGGAGACATTCTCCCGACCGCTCTATCTGGCCTTTCCATCGATACACGCTCACGACGCCCGGCACGATGTTGACGCAGGCCACGTGCCCGCTCTCGACGAGGGCGCTCGCGAGCCGCTCGGCATCGCTCGGGCTCGACGTGGAGAAGATGACGCAGGCTTTCTTCTCGTTGTGGTCGTCGTCGTGTTTCTCTCGGCGCTTTCCGGCGTGCCGATCCGCGTCGTTATGGTGGTGATGGCTCATGGTCGGCTATCGCAACGCTCCCGGGGTGCTACGACCTCTGGCCCAGCAGCTGCCGGTGGCAAAAGACAGCTGCCAGCGGCCAAAAAACAGCTGCCGGCAGCGGCGCAAGACTCCGGCTCAGTGCCCGCAGCCGCAGCCGGAGCCGCAGCTCCCTCCCTCCAGCTCCTCCGGACGGGGCAGCCTCCCGAGCTCGAAAGTCATGTCGACGTGCCGCTCCACGGTGCTTTTCATGCGATGCATCTCCTCCTGGGCGGAGACGTAGTCGCGAGCCACGGCGTCGTCGAAAAAGCGCTCGCGGAGGCGTTCGAACTCGGCGATCTCGGCCGGGCTGATCGATCCACCGTGCGCCTGCTTTTGCTGGAGGAGCTCGCCCTTCTCGCTGAGCTCCTGGTATCGAGCCTGAGACTCCTCGCTCCGGAAAAACGCCCCGACACGGTTCTGGATTGACTGGAACCAGGGGTCTGCTAGGAGCGTTTGGCAGAGCTCCTGGATCTTCGTGGTGATCGCGTCATTCTCGAGAGCATTCGACATGGGGCACTCCTGGGTTGGGCACTATCTTTTTTGCCTTCCTCTGCGACTAGACGCGACGACCGCCGGCGCGGTCAAAGAAAAACCCAGCGCCGCGGATTCACGGCGCACCGCCGCAACCGCCGCCAGAGCCGCCGCCGGGGCGCTCCGTGGGAGGCTTCGGCCCAGGCCCCGGCAGAGTCGATTTACCGCCCCCGATCGCCTCACCTTCGAGGATGGACTCCGCGTCGGGATAGGCGTACAGGACGCGAGCCCCATTCTGTGCCAGGCCGCCAGTGTCCGCCGTCGGGCCGTACGTGCTGTGGAGGCTCCGACCGAGCATGCGCAGAAGCGCCGTCAGCTGCCCGCGGTGATGCGCGGTGTGCGCGATGCGGCGGACCAGGACCCACGCGCGCGACCGCGGCGATCCGAAGAAAGACACGGTCTCCTCCCACCAGGCGTCGACTTGGATTCGCAGAGCCTCGAGCCGCTTT
>Ga0111539_10012563_pt1 | contig 10610 bp, 11 predicted proteins | sample RhiMethybrSRZTD1_FD_79667 | JGI IMG/M metagenome (GOLD analysis project Ga0111539, IMG submission 79667) | Populus rhizosphere microbial communities from Tennessee, USA - Rhizosphere MetaG P. TD hybrid SRZTD1 (version 2) (version 2) | ecosystem: Host-associated > Plants > Roots > Rhizosphere >... | reverse complement strand
GATCGCCCGGTCGGATGTCGCGGTGCTCGTCATCGACGCCGTCGACGGGCTGACGGCCCAGGACGCCCACGTGGCCGGATATGTGGTGGAGGAGGGGAGAGGGCTGGTTGTCGCGGTCAACAAGTGGGACCTCGTCGAGGAGAAGACCGACCGCACCTTCGACCAGTACGTGGAATGGATCCGTTCCGAGGCGCCGTTCCTGGACTTCGCCCCGGTCGTGTCGATCAGTGCCAAGACCGGCCAGCGCGTCGCGCGCGTGCTGGAGATGGCGGTCGACATCTGGGGCGAGCGCCGGCGTCGCGTTCCGACCGGCGAGCTGAACCGGCTGCTGAAGGTCGCCACCGAACGGGTGCTGCCGCCGATGTCTCGCGGACGGCGTCCGAAGCTGTTCTACGCGACGCAGGCCGCGGTGGCGCCGCCAACGTTCGTGTTCTTCGCGTCGGACGCGTCGGCGGTCCATTTCAGCTACCGGCGTTACATCGAGAACCAGCTGCGCGACGCGTTCGGGTTCCACGGCACGCCGGTCAAGCTGGTCTTCCGCGACCGCGCCAAGGTGCGCGCGCCACGCCGCCGTGGGACCCGGAGCGGGCGTAGTTGCGGCGCGTCAACGGCGCGGACGAGCGGCCGAGGCAAGCCGGCCGCCGGACGGAAGGGGCCGGGCCGCCGCTAAGGACCAGGGTGCTAGACTGGCGCTTCTGTCGGGGCGTGGCGCAGTCTGGTAGCGCACCAGTCTGGGGGACTGGTGGTCGTGGGTTCGAATCCCGCCGCCCCGACCAGCCCGCCTCCCCGATGATTTCGGCGTGGATACGCCGGCCCCCATCATGACGAGGCGACAACGGCGACCGTCTCACCCCGTCATCACACCCTGCCAGACGTCGTGATGACCAACCTACTTGCAGCCGGAGCCGTAGCCGCCGTCGCCTGCCGTCTCGATATAGATGGTGCAGCCCTGCTCCATCAACATCTCGATTTCATCGCTGACCATGGTGGTTCTCGGGTCGATGAGGATCGACCACTCACCGGCGACCGGCACGAAAAACGTGACGATCGCGGTCGACTCGGGTGGCACCGACGGTGGACGTACGGCACCGGGAAGCGCGCCTTCGGTCGAGGAAATCTGGACCAACGGCTCAAGCGGTCGCGGCGAGAGGTTTCGCACCTCGGCTTGAAACATGCGAGTGCCAGGTGGAGGCGGTTGCTCGACCAGCGCGCACGCCGCGGACAGCAGGGATACGGCGAGGCTCAGAGTGACGGCTCGCAGCACGACGACATGGTCGCATCGGCCCGCAATGCTTCGCCGACGAGGGTCGTTCTTTTAGGAAACGTGTCTCCGAACGACACTCCGCTCGCGGATTTTTCTCCGTGAATGCGGGAGACGTGTGAAAGGGCGGGCATGAGTCGTTCGAAAGGACTCGGCAGCCCGCACATGCGGGGAGACGGTCAACCGCGACTGCCGCAGAGGCACTGGTGGCACTATCTGGCTGGCCTCCTATTCATCCTCTTTCTGCTAGTCGGCACCATCGTTGTCTTCGGGGCTGTGGTCGTCGGCGTGTTCGTCATTCCTGAATGGATCGTTGGCGCTATCACGCCGACCCTGGCGGCCGGCCTTACAGGGCTGTTCTTTGCCTTCCTCGGTTTCGGGACGCTGATCATCACTGCCGCTCATCCGGACCGTTGGTACGTCTCTCCAGTTCGGCTGGTGTCCTATGTCGTGATCTGGGTCCTTCTAGGCCTCATGGGCGTGGCGATGCTCGTGTACGCGATTACGCAGCCGCCCAGTGGGTCCGGCTAATGCCTGACTGGTTGCCGTCCGTCATGATCACTGTTGTGGCCCTCGCGTTGATCGTGGGGCTTGTCGAGCTCGTCGCACCAGGATCCTTGCGGGCATGGCTCTCGGGTGAATCCCTACCTGCCCCGGGACCACGCCGAAAAGTGTCCCGCCCGCGGACGATCGCCACTTGGGGCGCGTTAGCCCTAGTCGCGCTGGCCTTGGTTTGGCTGTTCCGCAACGTATTCCTGGCATCGCCCTCATGACCGAGCCCGCGAAGCGTTAGCGCGCCCTCAACGTCCTGAACCTGCTGCCAGACGGGCGGGGTGTGGGCCGAGCGTCCTATGACCCCGGCGCGCGACGTTGGTCGATCACGGCGGGTCGACTGCAATCTGGGCGCGGCGAGACTCTCGAGACGGTCACGGGCACCGGTGAGGACAAACTCGCCGCGATGACGTGTCTGACCATCGCGAAAGACGACCGCCGTCGCGGCGAACTGCTCGAGGAGATCGACCGACTCCGCAGGATAGCTAGCCGTCTCGAGCGCTGGACGGCGGGCGACCGGGGCCACATCGAAACAGGTGATCCGAAACGGCCCCGGCGGGAGTCTCCCGACCGGGGCCCGAATCTGTCATCGGATCCGAATTCACCCTGCCGCATACGGGGCGACTTTCGCCAGCACGTTGGCCGGCGTGAAGTCGTGTCGGATGATCATCCGCTGTTCATGAAGCCGGGTGGACCACGACTCGGAGCAGCCATATTCAACCGAGAACGCCATCCACGTTGATCCTTCGCTGCGCACCGCGTCCATGACGGCGGTGTTGTACGCGCCGCCCGGATAGGCCAGTGTGATCGGCCGCCGCCCGACGGCCTCATAGATCGCGTCACTGCTCATGCGGACCTGCGCAATCACCTCGGCACGCGTCGCCTTGGTCAGCGTCAGATGCTCGTGCGTGTGGTTCGCGATCTCGCTGCCAGCGGCGTTGATTTCACGGAGCTGGTCGGCGGACATGAACTTGTCCCTACCGATCCGGGAGCCGACCACGTAGAACGTCGCCCGGAACTTCAGCTCGCGCAGGATGGGCCACAGGTAGCGATAGCCATTCAGGCGCCCGTCGTCGACGCTGATCACGAACGCCTTGCTGTGCATCCGCTCGCCGCGCTTCGCATACTCCGCAACGCTGCGAGCCGTCACCGTCCGCCAGCCGTGATCGCGCAAGTACTTCAACTGGGCATACACGCGCTCGGGCGTGATATACGCGGTCAACTGATTGGTCGCGCCCGCCGGCCATTGGTCTCGCGGCAGCACGTTGTGGTACAGCAGGACCGGAACATGCAGCGTGATCGCTGCAGCGGCTGGGTTCGGCGAGGCCAATGCACCGAGCGTGCCGGCAAGCGCGAGCGCGCAAGCCAGAACAAGCTTCACCTCGGTTCCGTGGATTGCGCAGACGATGAACCGCTCCACCGTCTGGTAGTGATCGATGCCCCTCTTCGGGCGGATCGTCGTGATCGTCTCGATTGCCATTCGTCTGTCCCCCCGCGAAGCGAAACGAGCTGCCTGTCTCGTGTCCCTGACGTCCGGAGCGGGATCCGTTTTCGCTCCGAGGGAAGGCAGGCAGGCAGGCAGGCGGGCGGGCACGTCGGGCACGGCGGGCCACGGGCGACGTCCGTCGCCCGCCCCGGTATGCCAAAGGAGCGGCCCGGAAGGCCTGTGGACTTCGTGCCCGGAACGGACGATCAGCTACGTACGCGAGCCCGGTGGCTCTAGCCTTCCGCGAGATAATTGGACGGGCCCAGTCCTGGCCGGACTGCCGCGGTCAGCGCGGGTTGCTTGGAGGGCGGGGGATGGACGTCTTGCGGAATGCGCCACGAGTCGCGGTTGCAGCCGTCTTGGTGGCTTTGGTGTGTCTACCCGGCGTCATGGTCGAAGGGGTGATGGCATCCAATGCGGTCCCGAGCCAGTCGGCGCCCGGCCACCCGCAGGTGGATACGGAGTTCGAAGCATCGATCGTCGTCAGAAAGTTCATCGACGCTGACGGCAATCTCGACACGGGGGTGGACCAGACCCTCGTCGACTGGGACTTCGAGCTGGCGACCAGCGGGACGATCACCGACGACGCCGGCGACAACAGGTGGACGGTCAGTTACGACTCGATGGGCGCGTTTATCACCCTGACCGAGGCCGCGCGGGAGGGCTTCGGACTACTCGGCGCCTTCTGTGTCGAGCCCACGAGCGGGTATAGCGTCGGCGAGCTCAAGGGACACAGTTTGACCGTCGAACTCCAAGTCGTTCGGGAGCGCGCCGAGTACGTCTGCGAATTCATCAACGCTCGAATCGCGGTCGAGAGTGTTGGCGGCGGGACCGGTACGCCACCGAGCAACACGCTGCCGCCGACCGATAGCGGCGGGCACACCAGCACCCCGACCTCGGCCAGCAGGCTGGTGATCGCTGCCATCTTCGCGGGCATCCTGGCCGCGACTCTCGTCAGCGTCCCTGGCCTTGGAATCCGCAGACGCGCCTACCAGAAACGGTAGCGTCGCGGCGAAGCCCGACCAAGCTGCCCGATCAACCGCCTTGGATGTTCGTCGGCGCCTCGGACGGCAACGGTGCCACGCGATATGAGCCGCGCAGCACCGTAGCGACAACAACCGCGAGCACACCACCGAGCAATGGACCGGCGAGATAGGGCCAGAGATTCTCCAGGTGGCCGGTCATGACCGCCGGTCCGATCGAGCGCGCCGGGTTCATGGATGCTCCTTCATACGGGCCACCGATCGTCGCCGCGGCGGCGATGTACGCGGCGGCCCCGAGCGGGATGAAGCGGGTGTTGAGCTTTGGACCGTTCGCCATGCCAAGGACCAGGAGCACCAAACCGAACGTGAGGATGATCTCGAAGAGCATCGCCTGGACGTCCTGCCCCGGCTGGGGATCCGTGCGCGCGAGATTGCCAGCGGTCCCGAAAAACATCCATGCGAGGAACGAGCCGAAGATCGCAGCCACGATCTGGACGACGAAGTAGACCGCGGCGATCGTCCATTCGATCTCGCGCCCTACAGCGAATGCGAGGGTCACGGCAGGATTGAAATGGGCCGAGATGTCGCCCAGGAAGTAGACCGCGGCCGCAACCCACAACGCCACCGCGAACGCCAGGAGCGGACCCGCCGCCCATCCGGGCACCTCGGCGAACAGCACGAACGTGGCGGCCCCAGTTCCCAGGACGAAGGTGATCCCCGCGGTGCCGATGAACTCCGCGAGGAGACGGCGCAGGCGGTCGCGCGGATCCGTCCCCCAGTGAGCCTTCCAACGGCCACGCCGTGCGACTGCGACGGTCCCGTGCGTCACGACTTCGGCTGCCACGGTCTCCCTCCTTGCCTCAACGTGTGGGCATCCTCGCACGCGTCGGCAAGAGCCCAGACAGCCCCTGATGGGTCGGTGTCTCGCCGCGCCGCTTTGTCCGGCGCGCCCATGCCACGCAGCCTCGCAGCCCGTATGCTCTGCCGACCAGCGCGCCTGCTTGGCACCCGTCGCCGACACCGCTGGGACCGGAGGGCCTCACCCGTTGCATACGTCCCGCCGCGCTTGGCGCGCATTCGCGTTGCTCCTGAGCGCCTCGCTGCTGGCCATCACGGCCGGGGCAGCATCAGCCGCTCCAGCGAACCCTCAGGTCAACGTCACGGCGGGCACGCCAAGCGGCGGGACCGTGACGGTCACCGTCACGGTCGACCGAGCGGCAAAGCAGATCACGTCCTGCAGGTATGGGGTCAACGCAAGCCCTGCGATCGACTGCCCTGGTCAGGTCGGTGGCCAGAAGTCGACGACCTACATCATCGAGCTCGCCGAGGTGCCGAACGGCGACCACACGGTCAACGTCGCCGTCGCTGCGAAGAACGGTGGGAGCGGCAGCGGTTCCGCGTCGTTCAGCGTTGTGGATGCTCCGCCGCGGACGTTCGCTGTCGCGTTCTCGGACACGAACGGCAACCACGCCTATGAGGCCGGCACCGACCGTCTCATCGCCGCGCTCGTTGACACCAACCTGGACGGGACGGTCAGTGTCGGCGATACGGTCGAGACCGACGCGTTCCCGCTGACCTTCGACCCGGTCAATGAATTCGGAGCGTTCACGGTCAAGTCCGCGACCGTGACCAGCGTGACCGGTTTCACCTCCGGATCCGTCCAGGTCACCTCGTCAGCCACGCTCATCACGTGGGCTACCGGCCCCGTCGAAGTCGTCCAGTGGTTCCCCGCTGGGGGCGGACCCGAATCAAACCTGGTGGACAACACGTCCGCGTCGTCCGAGACGACGGACGGCATCTCGATCAATGATGGCGCCGCGCTGGGTGCCGTTCCCAGCGACGTCGCGTTGTCGGGTCTCGATCAAACGGACAACGCGTTCCTCGACGTCACGCTGGACTTGCCCTGACCGATGGCCCGCTAGGCTTCGATCGCCTCGGCGTGTGGCTGTGCGCCGCCGGTCGCTGCCTGGGCCTGACGGTCCGAGTAGGCATGCTTGGCAGACGCCGCCGCGGCATCGGCCTCATCAATGGTCAGCCCGGCGTTCTCGGCAACCTTGCGCGCGGCCTCTGCTGCGGCCGCCGCAGCTTCCGCGGCCACCTGAGCAAGCTCAGCGGTCTGGTGGGCGGCATCCGACGCTCGCTGGGCCTTACGCCAGGCTTCGAGCAATTCTGCCGTCGTCTGATTCACCACGTATCTCCACGGTCGAACGTGAGGACGGAAAGATACCTTGCCGTCGCCACGTGATGGTCAGAGTGGGGCACCGTTGCCGTCGCCGAGACCGAGGAACCGGACGTTCCACTGGCGGATCGCGCTCAGGATTTCCACACGTCTGTGTCGGAGCTGGGAGCCTCGTCGGTCGGCGGAGCCGATCAACAGCAACCGATCCTCGATCGAGGACAACTCGGCATACCGCTCGAGCTGCGCGTCGAAATCGTCCGGACCTGGGCCTCGCCGTTTGCGGGTCATGCACCAACGATACGCCCGCACAGGCGTTGCCGAGCACGCGAAGGATGCTCAAAAACGCTGCACCCGAACGACGAACCAGGGTCTACGAGCCGGACGTCGCCTCTTCGACCAGGGCTTCCTGATGCGCGCCCTTTGTCGAGATCTCGTCGATGATCTCCGCGCTTTCCTTCGTCAGTTCGGCCAATTCGGGATCATCGATCGACAACGCGGCCTTGGCTTCCTCCACCGTCTTGAGCCGCTCGGCATCCGCGGCCAGTGACTGGGCGACGGCCCGCAGGTCGTCCTCCGTCTCGGACACGCTCTCACCCTCCGGAGTTCGCGCTGGTCGACGGAACCCAGTGCCCGTCCCGATAGACGTACCACGCCTCGTCCTCCCCGGCAAGGTCGCGGCTCCGCACGATCACCTGAGGATGCTCGGCGCGGAGCGCTGCCTGGAGCTCGCCGGGAGTGCTCGCTTGGCCAAGGAGCGCCCGCGCTCGCTCCGCGAACTCCTCGTCGTTCGCCGGGTTCAGGACCAGGATCGGCAGTGGTCGCCCGTTCACGCTCGCTCCTCCAGGCAGAGGCTACCGGCGCGCGACCGGCGCAGACCGTGACACGTCCGGGCGAAAGCGTTGCATGGCCCTTGCTCTGGCCGTCGCCCGACAGGCCCGCGAGCCGAATGCGTGCGGCCTATGCTCTGGCCACGCACGGCTCCGAGCGCCGGCGGCAGCGAGGGAGGGCTTCTTCGCATGGACCAGCGACCGCCCGGGGAGGGCGAACCGCAACCGAGCCGGCCCGAGCCAGCAGAGCCACCGCCCTCGGTTGAGCCCCCACCCACCGCGCCGGCTCCGATGCCCTGGGAGCAGCCCCAAACGCCCCCTCCGGAACAGCCGCGCTCGACGATCATCAGCGCCGAGCCCGTCCTGACCGAGCCAGCGGGAACGCCCGGTCCCGAGGTGGCCTGGGCTCCGCCACCGCCGCCGACCCCGGGCCGCGAGGTCCCAGGCGCGCCGGGCTTCGCCTTCGCCAGCACGCCGCGTCGCCTCGTGGCGTGGCTGATCGACAACCTCCTGATCGGGATCGTGGCGATCCTCATCGCATCGGTCATCGCTGCGGTCGCAAATGTCGATCTGAGCGGCCGCTCGACCACGTACTACGCGATCTTCACAGTCATCTCGGTCGCGCTGACGTTCGTGTACTTCGTCCTGTTCTGGACAAGCAGCCGCAGGGCGACGCCAGGCATGCGCGTGCTCCAGCTGCAGGTGGGCACGGCGTTCGACGGACGCCCGCTCGAGATCGGCCAGGCGGTCATTCGTTGGGCGCTCCTCGGCTACCCGCTCAGCCTCTTCGCGCTGCTCCCCGCGAACACCGTGACGAACCTCGTCTCGTTAGTAGGCTTCTTCTGGTACATCGCCCTGCTCGTGTCCACGATCATCAGCGACACCAAGCAGGGCATCCACGATCGTGTCGTGCGCTCGGCGATCGTCCAGCCCGCCGGCCTCGGTAACAGTGGGCTCGTCACGGCCTGCCTCCTCCTCGCCATCATCTTCATCGTGCTGCCGTTCGTCGCGATCATCGGGCTGATCTTCCTCGGCGGACAGATCTCGGGGATCCTCGACGAGGCAGGGCGATCCATCTGATGGAGTCGCGTCCACCTGACGACGAACTGCTGCCCGGCCAAGCGGAGCCGCCCGCCGAGATTCCACCTGAGCCAGGACCGCCGCCGGCCGCGTCCTGGGGCGAGCCGGGCGTCCCGCAGAAGCGCCGCGTTCCCGGCGTCCCGGGCCTGATCTTCGCGGGCGTCATCCCGCGCTCCGTCGCCTGGTTCGTGGACCTGGTCCTGATCGCGATTGTGTCGTTGGTCGTGCTCACCGTCCTGATCGCGATCATCGTTGGAAGTCCTCAGCAAAGCGACACGGCTTTGAGCGTGATCGCCTGGATTGGCATCGCCGTCATCGCCGGGGTCTACTTCATCGGCTTCTGGACCGGACCCCGCCGAGCGACGCCCGGGATGCGGCTGCTCAAGCTGCAGGTCGGCTTCGTGGCGACGGGCCAGCCACTGACGACGCGCCAGGCGGTGGCGCGCGTCGCGGCGCTCGGGATCCCGGTCTGGCCGCTCGTCGCGATCCCGGTGCTCAGCGTCGTGAGTGGCGTCGCGCTCACGGTGTGGCCGGTTATCCTGCTGGTCTCGACGGCGGTGAGCGCCCGGCGGCGTGGGCTCCACGACCGGCTTGCCTGGAGTGCGGTCGTCATGCCCGGTGGACGGTCGCGGACGGCCTGACTCCGCCCTAATCCGATCCCGCGGTTTCCGCGTATCCCCATGTACCGGACCCCGGTCCGGCGTGCGATTGCAACCTCCTGGGGGTAGGGACCTCGCGGTAATCCCTCTGCCGCGAGGTCCCGCCGTATACGGCGTCGGTACACTCCCCGCGTGACGACGGAGGAACAGGAGACCCACGCCGACGCGCCCAGCGCAACGCAGGTAACCGGCCGCGGCGACATGTCCCCCGAAGAGTTCCGGGCCGCGGCGCACCGCGTTGTCGACCTGATAGGCGACTACCTCGAAACCCTCGAAACGCGGCCCGTCCTCCCGCCGATCGAGCCTGGGAGCCTGCGCCCGCTGTTTCCGGCGTCCGCCCCGGAGGCGCCCGAGCCGCTCGACCGGATCCTCGACGACTACCGCCGACTGGTCGAACCGAACGCCACGCACTGGCAGCACCCAGGCTTCATGGCCTACTTCGCCTCCACGGCATCGTCATCGGGGATCCTCGCCGAGATGCTCGTTGCGGCCCTCAACCAGAACCCGATGCTGTGGCGGACATCGCCGATCGGCACCGAGCTCGAAGGCGTCGTGGTCGACTGGCTGCGCCAGGGACTCGGGTTGCCCGATAGCTTCGACGGCCTTCTCACCGACACGGCCTCGACCTCGACACTGATCGCGCTCGCCGCGGCGCGCGAAGCGGCCGGCATCGACGCCGCAGCGGACGGGCTCGCCGCCCGCGATGGCCTCCAAGCCCTCCGCGTCTACGCCTCGGCCGAGGCCCACAGCTCGGTCGAGAAGGCGTGCATGACGCTTGGCCTCGGGCGGGCGTCGCTGGTGCGGATCCCCGTCAACGACCGCTTCGAGATGCGCGCCGATGCGCTCGATGCCGCGATCACCGAGGACCGCGCAGCCGGCCACCTGCCGGTCGCGATCGTGGCAACGCTCGGGACCACGTCCTCGACATCGGTGGATCCGGTGGCGCAGATCACCGCCATCGCCGAGCGGGAACGAGTCTGGCTCCACGTCGACGCGGCCTACGCCGGCGCCGTCGCGCTCCTCCCGGAACGGCGCGAGCCCTTCGACGGCTGGGAACGCGCCGATTCGATCGTCGTCAACCCGCACAAGTGGCTGTTCACACCGGTCGACGTGTCGCTCTTGCTCACGCGCCGCATGGACCAGCTGGCGGCGGCGTTCAGCATCCATCCCGAGTACCTGCGCACGCTGGACCGCGTCGCGCCGGTGCGCGACTACACGAACTACACGCCGCAGCTCGGGCGCCGAATGCGCGCGCTGAAGCTGTGGGTCGAGCTGCGCTGGTTCGGGCTCGAAGGGCTGCGACGGCGGATCCGCCACCACCTCGACCTCGCAGCGGAGCTCGCCGCGGCCGTTGATGCGGATCCGGACTGGGAGCGCGTCGCCCCGGCGCCGTTCTCGACGGTCTGCCTGCGCTGGCGACCCGCGGCGCCGGAGGGCGAGGACCTCGATCGCGCCAACGAGGCGATCATGGACGCCGTCAACCGATCGGGCGAGGTGTTCCTGTCGCACACCCGGCTCGACGGCCGCTTCGTGATCCGCGTCGCGATCGGCAACCTGCGGACGGAACGGCGCCACGTGGAGCG
>Ga0111539_10012562_pt1 | contig 10611 bp, 11 predicted proteins | sample RhiMethybrSRZTD1_FD_79667 | JGI IMG/M metagenome (GOLD analysis project Ga0111539, IMG submission 79667) | Populus rhizosphere microbial communities from Tennessee, USA - Rhizosphere MetaG P. TD hybrid SRZTD1 (version 2) (version 2) | ecosystem: Host-associated > Plants > Roots > Rhizosphere >... | reverse complement strand
GCGCTTTACGTCAAGCTGGATAAGTGCCTGTTGAAACACAGCACACCCTACACCCTATCTGTTTCTCAAGATCACCGATAGCAGATTGCAGGCAGAGCCGATAGTCCCTCGTCAGCTGGGTAACTTCGTCTTGTGTTTCACGACTTGCCCCTTTATTGGCGGGAGTGCTTCACAGCTAAATGTGTACCTAATTAGTTATGCTCAAACTACATTTTTTGGGTGGAGTATGTCAACGTCAGTCAAGGCGGACAGACGATGATCGGGCAGATTGAACAGAACCCGACCCCGACGTATAAGACTAATCTATTAATCAACGGTCTCCCCTTCGCAGAAGGTCCGAACATGACTCTCAGAAATATGTGGATCCAATTCATGAACGATACAGCCGATGATCCAACCTTATCTGTGCGACTCAGATTATTGATGAGCTGCGATCGGATTAAACGCCATTGTGTCGGCGTCACAGGCTTCGAAATAATGCTGCGCTATCTTATCGGCGCTTTAGGAAAACCCATCCCGCTCCTCTAAGCCTGAAAGCAGCAGGACACAAGTTGATGGTTCAGGAACCGCTGACGCGGAAACATTCGTCTGAAAACCTAATGGTGGGTAGATTGCGGGGCGTTCGCGAAGGAGTTTGATACAGCGAGAGCAGATCTTGACCCCGAGGCACTTACGGTGACTAGGACTCCTGTGATCGTAAGACGCCATCAACAAGGAACGCGGTCTGAGTCTGTGACAGACTCAGTAAAGGGACGTTTTGCCTAAGCCCTGCCTGTCGGCTGATATCCAAATCGGGAGCTGAAGAGATGGTTGCACTTGCGAACACGGACGCCTGTGCTGGCGCGAGCAGCCAAGGGCGGTGGAACGCGCTGACAACTCAAAGTCTCTTCATCGGATGGAAAGTTCTCCGACAAGAGTCCAAGCTACCTTGTCAGAAAACCTAAACTCAACGAGGAAAACTTGAATTTCGACAAAATGCACGTACAGCAGAAATTATACTACTGGTCGCCATCATCCGAGGCGTTCCAACATGGCACGATCGTGTGGATGAGCCCGCGGCAGAATTTAGTGGCGGTCCAAAATGGCGCCCATACGGATTTCCTCACGCCAGCCGAGCTCGCCTATGATCCGTGTGCAGCCGCTGACGATCATGATTTTAAGGACTTACCTGCCGCAGATCCACAGACGCGGCCGGATCAAGAACGGTACCTGCGCGTCCTCGCCTCTGCGTATCCGGATTATGCAGTGTGCTCTGTCACGGTGTTTGAAGGCGTCCGCACGTCCTGTCGAACAGGCATCAGGTCGCGAGTCTTTTGTCAGGCCGCCGTGCTACGCCATCCGCAACACCTTCTGATCCTGGATATCGAAGGGGACAATGTGTGGTTTGGCGGCGTTGCTGTGGCAGATTTGAGGACGTTCGCTGACAAGCCGTGGTCCCCCTACGTGGGGGTACCGAACCAGTGGGATGCCTTCGATATCCCGCAGCACGAAATGGCGACGATCGTGAGGAATGGCCTCACGGCATTAACCAATCACGTGGTGATCACATACCCTCCTGCTGTATCGATTAACCCACCAGCTCACATGCGCGCTCTTGCCGCCTCGCGGCGGCGATCACCTTCTCTCCGCCAGTTTCTGTATGAGTCCTCCGAGTGAGGCCTCGGACCGGAGATTTGTTACCGGACGGTCAATACTTTCAAGTAATTTAGAGTACACCACCCCGCCCATCTAAATTCGGCAGGCTTGCACTGCCTACGTCATCTCCATACACTAGAAATGCTCACCTGAAAGAAAGGCTCATTACCAGTTGCCGCGTAGCCAATTCTAAAGGCACGATGTCATGAAATTCACGTCCTATGATCACGAGGGCTACTATGACGAAATGTTTGACCTGAGTGCTTTGCCTCGTCCAAACGCCGTATTGTTGATGCAAAAGATTCAGTCACTTCCAGATGGAGAATTGAAAAAACGTCAACATGCAGCCGAAGCGGTACTGTTGGACAAAGGGGTAACGTTCGGCGTGTATGGGGATGAGGTTGGGATTGAGCGGATCTTTCCATTTGACTCCATCCCGCGCCTGATAGAGATGTCGGAGTGGAACCGCATCGAGCGGGGCCTTCGCCAACGCGTGATAGCTTTGAACATGTTCATCGATGACATTTACCATGATCAGAAGATCATCAAAGATGGAGGAGTGCCTGCCGAACTTGTCTTTTCCAGTAAGGGCTTCCGCTCACAATGCATGGGTCTAAATCCACCTAAAGGCATCTGGTGTCACGTTTCAGGCATTGATTTGGTTCGAGACCGGGACGGCACCATCTACGTCTTGGAAGACAATCTGCGTTGCCCGTCAGGCGTGGCGTACGTATTAGGGAATCGCTACTTAATGAAAAGCACCTTGCCGGAGCTGTTCGAAGCATATCGCATCCGGCCGGTGGACGACTATCCGAGTCGTCTTTTGGAAACACTCCAATACCTTTCTAATGTCTCCAAGCCAACGGTGGTCATTCTCACGCCAGGGATTTACAATTCCGCCTACTTTGAGCATTCATTCTTGGCTCAACAGATGGGTGTGGAACTGGTCGAAGGCAGGGATTTGGTGGTTGCAGGCGGATGGGTCCAGATGCGCACCACTAAAGGCCTGCAGCGAGTGGATGTGATTTATCGGCGAATCGACGATGACTTTCTTGACCCACGAGTATTCAGATCGGACTCTCAGTTAGGTATCCCAGGCCTCATGGAAGCCTACTCACAAGGAAGGGTAGCTCTTGCCAACGCTCCAGGAACTGGCATCGCGGATGACAAGGTCATCTATGCGTACGTGCCGAAGATCATCAAATACTACCTCGGGGAGGAACCTATTCTGCCCAATGTGCCCACCTATCTGTGCTGCGATTCGAAGGATCGAACCTATGTTCTCGATAATCTCGATAGGCTTGTCGTTAAGGTGGCCGCTGAGTCGGGTGGGTATGGGATGCTGATTGGTCCGCATGCCACTCGGCAAGAGTTGACAGAATATGCGGAACGAATAGAAGCAGACCCACGAAACTACCTCGCCCAACCGACCCTGGCGCTCTCCCGGGTCCCCTGCATTGTGGAAGATCACTTTGAAGGCCGGCATGTAGACTTACGCCCCTACATCTTATGCGGGAGCGATGTTTATATCACGCCTGGGGGTCTTACCCGCGTGGCGCTGATAAAGGGCTCCTTGGTGGTTAATTCCTCTCAAGGTGGTGGAAGTAAGGATACCTGGGTATTGGCGTGAGGGGCTTCCGCAACGACCAGTACCCTTTGGTCAGATCAAACCTCGGATTGCCATAAAAAAGGTGCGGGATGCTGAGTCGAGTGGCAAATAACATATACTGGATGAACCGGTACATCGAGCGAGCTGAGAACTATTCACGCTTCATTGATGTCAACCTCAATTTAACATTGGACCTTCGCGAGGAAACCGTCGAGCAGTGGGAGCCGTTGGTGATGGCCACGGGGGATGAACAGCGGTTCAAAGCCCAATTCAGTGGGGCAACGCGTGAGCACGTCCTTTACTTTCTTACCGCCGATCCGAAGAATCCAAACTCCATCCTCTCCTGCCTACTTGCTGCAAGGGAGAATGCCAGGTCAGTAAGGGAAATTATTTCCTCGGAAATGTGGGAGCATGTCAATCGCTTTTATCGGATGGTTAAAGATGCCGCGGTGAAAACCTTTGACACGCCGCGGCAGCGTGGATTCTTTGGCGAGGTCAAACAAGCTAGCCATTTATTTGTCGGCATCACGGACGCCACGATGTCCCACGGGCAGGGCTGGCACTTCGGACGCCTGGGTCGCCTCCTTGAACGGGCGGATAAGACCTCTCGGATTCTCGATGTCAAATACTTTTTCTTACTGCCTTCGGTGCAGGCGGTCGGGAGCAGCCTTGACGATATCCAATGGGCAGCCCTGCTAAAATCCACCAGCGCCTTGGAGATGTACCGGAAGCGATATGGCCGGATCGCCCCTTATCAGGTTGCTGAATTCTTAGTTCTTAACCCTGAGTTTCCCCGCGCCATTCACTATTGCCTCATCAAATCCGAAGAATCCTTGCATGCTATCTTGGGTTCGGAAGTTGGACGGTTCGAGAACGTCGCGGAAAAGCGCCTGGGACGTCTTGTTGCAGATGTGACCTATGTCAGTATCGAGGAGATTATGTCGGAAGGTCTACACGAATTTCTTGATAATTTTCAAACGAAACTCAACTACGTGGGAGACGGCATCGCAGAGACTTTCTTCACCCTGCGGCTGGACGAGGGACCACGATCCCTAGAGATGCTGCAATGAGTCCGATGGATATCAATGGCTGGCTTTCCTACAGAATGATAAAGAAGTGATCGCGTTACCAGCATTACTCACGTCCTGTTGACGTATTCCAGTGTGAAGGCGCGTGATTTTCTTGGCTGCGGCGTGATTTATTGACGAGTGGACACCTTCAAATCGCCTCCTGAGGTGTTGATGACATACTGTGTCGGTGTGCTGTTGGATTCTGGGTTGGTACTCGCGTCGGACTCCCGTACGAATGCGGGGGTAGACCACATTGGAACATTTCGCAAGATGACGGTTTTCGAGCGCCCCGGTGATCGAGTCCTTGTCATGTTGAGTTCTGGTAATTTATCTGTGACTCAGTCCGTGGTGAATCTATTGGAGCAATGGACCAATGAAAGCCGAGACAATTTGTGGAACGCCCCGTCCATGTACCAGGCAACTTGTCTGGTAGGCGAGGCATTACGTGAGGTGCAGAAACGGGACGGGCCGTATCTAATGCCCCACAACATCGATACTACTGCTGGCTTTATCCTGGGAGGGCAGATTACTGGACAGAAGCATCAGTTGTTCAACATTTACTCACAGGGTAATTTCATTGAAGCCACACAGGACACACCGTTCTTTCAAAACGGAGAACTCAAGTACGGCAAGCCCATTCTCGATCGGATCATTACGAGTTCAACCAGCATGGCTGAGGCCGCAAAATGTGTCCTTGTCTCATTTGATTCAACTATGCGCAGCAACATCTCCATCGGCTTGCCGATTGATTTGCTATGTTATGAACGGGACAGCCTCAAGGTGGGAATGCACCGGCGCTTTGGGGTCAACGACCCCTATTTTGACATCATCTGTCGGCAATGGGACGTAGGTTTAAAGCGCCTATTCAGCGAATTGCCGGATCCAACCTAGGAATGTTGAGTTATGGGTAATAGCGTCGCGCTGACTCATACAACGCGTTACCGATTTGACCGGCCCGTCCTCCTGTCTCCTCATGAAATCAGACTCCGTCCGGCTCCCTACTGCCGGACGCCGATTCTCAGCTATGCCTTGACAGTTGTGCCAGCTAGACACGTCCTCACCTGGCAGCAGGATCCGCACAACAACTATCTGGCTCGTGTAGTATTTTCTGAAAAGGCGACTGAATTGGCGGTGGTGGTGAAGTTGGTTGCCGACATGACGGTCATCAATCCTTTCGGGTTTCTAGTCGACCCTTATGCAGAAACTTTCCCCTTCGCCTACCCCTCCCAGCTTACAAAAGAACTCAGATCTTTTCTGGAAGTCGAGTCACCGGGGCGACGCCTTACGTCTTGGCTGTCCGCCTTCAAGGCTGATCATTGTCAGGTACCAAAGCCAACGATCGATTTCCTCGTGACACTCAACCGACGAATAGAAAATGACGTTGAATATCTTGTTCGGCTCGAACCCGGAATCCAGACCTGTGAACAAACGTTGCAAAAGCGCAGCGGCTCATGCCGCGATAGTGCCTGGCTCGAAGTACAGATTCTGCGGCACTTGGGACTGGCTGCCCGGTTTGCATCCGGGTATCTGATCCAGCTGGTACCTGATGTCGAGCCCGTTGAACATCCTGCCGAGCCGGCTCGGGATCACGCGAGCCTACATGCGTGGGCGGAGGTGTACGTTCCTGGTGGCGGTTGGATCGGGCTTGATCCCACTTCTGGACTCTTCGCCGGTGAAGGGCATCTCCAGTTGGCCTCCACGGCTTTCCCATCATTAGCAGCGCCAGTAACTGGATCGACCGAACCCTGTGAAGTGAAACTTGATTTCGCTCTGGAGGTAATACGTATGCCCAACCGATTATCGTAACCAACTTATTGCTACGCAGAGTTTACGAAGGATTGCATCCCGTTACGTTTCTCATTTCGTCTCCCCAGTTCGCAATCACACGGAAATAATCTTTGCACATCGCCGAAAGGCGAGCCGGTTACCTACGTGCAACGTCAGCTCGGCCACGCCAGTATTCAACCCAACGTGGACACGTACGGTAAGTGGTTGTCGATGGGCAATAAGGCGGCCGTTGATCGGCTCGATGACTGGGAAAGTGGTAACAGAATGGTAGCAATGGCGGCGCCTCAAGGGCGACCGCACTGCAACCAATTGTAATGCTGGAGCCGGCGATTGGAATCGAACCAATGACCTGCGGTTTACGAAAACCCTTACGAATCACCACGCGGGACAATGTGGTCTCACGGGATGCAACAAGAAGCAAACAAAATCCGTCTGTTCCGTCATACCAGGATACAACAGGGCACAGGGTGACATGGGGGCGACCGTGACTAAAACCGGAAAATTCATATCCCAACCGTGACTGAAACCGGAAGGGCACCGCCACCATCCCCCCTGCCCACCCGTCTCACATTGCCGTTATTCACGTCAGACAATTTTTTGAAAAATCCTGGAAAGGTTCGGCCCTCCGAAACCAGGTTTTGACTCCCTTACTCGAAGCCTGCAACACTAGCCTTGTACTGAAGCTGTTGCAAGATCGCATCTTCCTTTTTATGAACCGGTCTCCGTAACCACTGATCCATCGCCTATGCAGACGCGACGTTTGATGATTGTCGAAGTGGGCCGCTAATTTGCAAATCGGCCCACTGGTTCATTGAGCCTTCTCCCGGAAGTCCATTGACTGTACGCCCCGCGCGGCTTCGGGGCACTTTACTCTGGCGCTCGTCTTAACTGATGAAGGGAACCGGGGAGAGGCGATCGCAGTGTGTGATCACGCTCCTTCCCCTCGTTTTCCGAAGCCCACTGTAATTTGGGTACTCTATAATGGAACCGAGAGCCAGGAGCAGGAGCCATTCAACAATGACGCCGCGGCCAAAAAGGTCCTCAAGGGCAAACCGCGTCGCACCGGCTTGCTCTCGTTCGAAGCTCGTCCAATCCAGGCTCACCGGCTTGAAGTGGGGCAGCACCATGTGTACTGTTGCGGACCGGAAACGTAAAAGGTTGACCTAGACGGGTGAACCGATTGCTGTACACCTTCGAGACCCGGGCATGAGATGACGTCCGGCGATATACAGCGTGTAACGATTACGCTCGATGATGCTCAGCTGGTCTCAGGCCTACTCACGGTCCCTGCAGCGGCGTGCGCGTGCTACGCGGTCGGGCACGGCGCAGACGGCGGCATGGACCATCCGTTCATGGTCTCAGTCGCAGCGGGTCTCGCTGAGCGCGGTATTGCGACACTGCGTTATCAGTTTCCTTATATGGAGCGAGGCTCGAAGCGGCCAGACACCCCCACAGTCACCCATGCCGCCGTCCGTGCGGCTGTTGCAGAAATGTCCCGTCTGGTCCCGAATCTAGCCCTCATTGCGGGCGGGAAATCATTCGGGGGCCGCATGACCTCGCAAGCCTATGCGACATCGCCCTTGCCCCGAGTCCGTGGGATCGCCTTCCTAGGATTCCCGCTTCATCCCGCTGGGAGGCCCTCGCAGAACCGTGGGGAACACCTTTTTGACGTGCAGATCCCCATGCTGTTCCTGCAAGGCAGCCGCGATGCGCTTGCGCACTTGCCGCTTCTGCAACAACTCGTCACGCAGCTCGGTGCGCGGGCGACGCTAAAACCTTTTTTAGATGCCGACCATTCCTTTCATGTGCCCGCCCGGTCTGCACGCACGGATACGGAGGTGCGGGCTGAGATGTTAGACGTGCTCGCGCAATGGATCAAAACGGTCTCGAACACGACCAAAGGGCCCTAAGGGGCTGGTTCCAAGCAGTGCGCCATTGGAGTGATAACGCTCAGGTCCAGCCGCTGCTTCTCCACAATGACGTTAATGCGCACTGTATTTCTGAAAACAGGTTTGCGAGATCCTTCGTAGATGATGTGATTGACAAGTCCTGGATGGTGCGCGCATTGGAATTAGAAGGGGCATCTCGACGTATTTGGAAGCCCTGCGGCTTCAGCCCGACCTAAGTCGATGCGCATATTCATTTTGGGACTGCTATACCGGGACGGACAGTTACCGGACGCCGAACGTGCTACCGAAAGGCCCTTGACGGTGCGGGGTCTCGTTGCGTTGGTGGAATAAGAAGGAACTGGGGCGGGATGGAAGGCATCTCGCCCCAGGTCACACCTCGCCTGACCATATGCCCGCGTTAGCTGATTTCAATGCGCCGCGGTTTGGCCTCTTCACGCTTGGGCAACCCCAATTCCAGCACCCCCTCCTTGTACGAGGCCGACACTTTGTCGGGATCGATATAGGACGGGAGACGGAAGGATCGGCTAAAGCCGCCCCACCCAATTTCCTGGGCGAAGTACCGACGAGCCTGATCCGCGGTGCGCTCCTTGCGTTCGCCTTTGACCGTCAGGACGCCGTCCTCGAACAGGATGTGCATGTCCTGACGATCCACTCCAGGCACTGCTACCTGGATATGAAACCCGTGTTCATCCTCGTACGCATTGCAGGGTGGCGCCCACCCCCCGTTCATGCTGCGAAGCGTGTCGTGGAGTAACCGATCTACATCAACCGAAGCCAGGGCCATGGTGTCCTCCTTTCGGGTAATGGCGGTGGTGAATCCGTTCGGCCGATAGATAATCCCGACCGTCAAACCGTCAAGTCCCCCCAGCCGTTCAGTTGCAGGCTAAGCCAAGCCTGACGTCAGATAAAAAGTATGGAACCATTGGTTACATGACGCGCCATGACATGAATTACCGCTACAGAACGTCGGTGCTCGGACTCACGCAAACCCAATTAGCTGCGCGCCTCGGACTCGTTCGCCTCAGATGCTCCGCTATGAGCAAGGCCAACGCCGCATCCCCGGTAGTGTTGCACTCGCGCTGCAACAGCTCGCCGCTCATATCCATCCCTCCCGCTGCTCGGTATCGTGGAATTCACCTAAACGTAATATTCTGCCAGGCACTGTGAAGGCAGCCTCTGAACTGTCCTGCCATTTCCACACAGCTGGCTGTCTGACAAAAACATCGGTGAAGGCTTACTAGCCTACTTATAAGAATGTAGGGTAGATTCAGACATGCAGAGCAAGAACGATGGGCAACTGGTAGTCGATCTATCGCCGGAGCAATTTCAGCGATTAATCAAGGAGAATATCGGAGCAACCAAAGCGCTTCAACTTGCGACGGCTCAGCGGAAAGAGACAGAAGAGGCGCTGAGGGATTCTGAAGAGAGCTACCGAACACTGCTGAATTCGATTGACGACGGATTCTGTGTCATTGAAGTGCTCTTCGACGATGCGCAAAAGCCAATTGACTATCGCTTCCTTCAGGTGAACGCCTCGTTCGAAGCACAGACGGGATTGGTCAACGTCATTGGTCAAAAGATGCGAGCGCTGGCCCCGAGTCACGAAGCGCATTGGTTTGAGATTTACGGCAAGGTCGGTCTCGGCGGTCAACCCGTGCGTTTCGAGAATGAAGCCAAAGCGCTGAACAGGTGGTACGACGTGTATGCCCTTCGAGTGGGCCCGCCACAACGACGGCAAGTGGCCGTTCTTTTTAAGGACATCACTGAGCGGAAGCGTCAAATGCAGGAATACCAACGGGTCATGGAGCGGTTGGAACAGTCTGAAGCCGCCCTACACGACAAGGTACGAGATTTAGAGCTGTTTCACGACGTTGTCGTTGACCGTGAATTGAAAATGATGGCGTTGGAGAAGGAAGTCTCGATGCTTCAAGAGAGGCTTGCCAGATGGGGTGATCGTTGGCCAGGAAATGAGACAAAGAGTCAGCCGGGTAACGGTAGTACTGACGAATAAACTCTGAGCGGCTGCACCCCACAGCCGCACATGCGAGTTAGAGACGACCGGTTAGGACTAGAATCAGCAAGACCACCAGAACAAGCCCCAGTCCTCCACTTGGTCCGTATCCCCAACCTGAACTATAGGGCCACGTTGGCAACGCTCCGACCACTAGCAACACGAGTAGCACCAGTAGGATTGTAGACATCACTTCCTCCTTCGTTGCTGTGTTAACTCTCCAGGACAGTTTAGCGTGGTGCGGCACCCGGACAGTGTCGGGTGTTGTGGTGCTATAGGTGTAGTCGGCGCTCTCAGTTAGGGGGGAATGGAATGGGAGGGAAGCGTAGATAGATAAACTTACATGGGAAGCGAGGCCTGGGTGACTCCATTTAAGCAAACTGCCAGTAGGGTTTGAGTGAATAGAGTTATGAGGGGCGCATGTGTGAAATGGCGTGGAAGGAGAATGGGTGAGAGACCCTCGCTCAGCCATCCCTCCCCCTAATCTCGATCCCCAAATGTCGGTGAAATCCCGAGACCGCGTCGCCTGCGAAGGACGCGCTCAAACCACGCCGGAGTGAAGAGCCTTGGGATAGGCGCCCACTCGCT
>Ga0111539_10012561_pt1 | contig 10611 bp, 9 predicted proteins | sample RhiMethybrSRZTD1_FD_79667 | JGI IMG/M metagenome (GOLD analysis project Ga0111539, IMG submission 79667) | Populus rhizosphere microbial communities from Tennessee, USA - Rhizosphere MetaG P. TD hybrid SRZTD1 (version 2) (version 2) | ecosystem: Host-associated > Plants > Roots > Rhizosphere >... | reverse complement strand
ATGCTCTGTTCGATGTGGGTACGCGCTTCCTTGAGCGCGGGCACCAGGTCAGGCCGTGACGCGCGCATCGCCGGCAGTACGCCGATCAGGAGACCCGTCGCGACCGCCGTCGCCAGCGTGAACGTCAGCACGCGCCAGTCAGGGCCGATGCGCAGTCCGAGGTCGATCGGTAACGGCGGCTGCACACCCGCGATCAACATCGCGAGGCCGATTGAAATTGGTATCGCCACCAGGCCGCCGGCGATCGCGAGGACCATGCTCTCGGTCACGAGTTGTCTGAGCAGTCGCGTGCGATTCGCGCCCAGGGCCAGTCGAAGCGAAATCTCGCGACGCCGTCCCGCCGCGCGCGCGAGCATCAGGTTCGCCAGGTTTGCACAGGCGACCAGCAGCACGAGCGACACCGCGCCAATGAGCACGAAGCCGACGGGGCCAATCGCCTTGTCGGCATCAGGATTGATGCGCACATCCTGCGTGGGAACGACGCTGACGCGTTCCTGCGAGTTGGTCTCCGGGTACATGGTCGCCAGGCGCGACGCGATGATCTCGAACTCGTTGCGCACCTGGGACGGCGAGACGCCGGGCTTCATGCGACCCTTGATCCACAACCAGTGCTGCCCTCGACGCTCGAATCGTGTGTTGCCGGTGGAGCGCCCTGAAATGCGCTGGTTTCCGAGCGGCTCCACCTCCTCGGCCATGGCGGTCGGGATCCACATCTGCGCCGAAACCGCGGGCATCATGCCGCTGAACGTGGAGGGTGCGACACCGATCACCGTGTAGACACGCCCGTTCATGCGGAACTCGCGCCCGACGACGTTCGGGTCCCCGCTAAAGCGGGTCCGCCACATCCCGCTGGACAGCACCGCGACCGGACTCGCGCCGGGGTTGTACTCGTCAGGCGAGAACGTCCGCCCGAGAGCCGGGCGAACGCCTAACGTGCTGAAGTAGTTGTCGCTCACCAGCTCACCGACCACGAGGTCAGAGCTGCCTTCGATCGACGCGTGGGCGAAGAAGTTCGAGTACGCGATCAGTGCGGACACCGTCGTGTTCTGCTGACGGTAGTCCTGATAATTCGGCCACGAATTCGTTTCGTGCGCCGATGACGTCGCGGCGTGGCCGTAGATGTCGACCAGTTCGTACGGACGCTCGACCGGCAGCGGACGGAAGAGCACCGCATTCACGATCCCGAAGATCGCGCTGTTGACCCCGATGCCCAGCGCGAGCGTGAGCAATGCGACCAGTGTAAAGCCAGGCGCGCGACGAAGGCCACGCAGCGCGTAGCGGATATCCTGCAGCAGCGTCTCCATGGCCTACCTCGCGGTTCCCGGTTCAGAGGTCGTGACCGGGACTACGGGAGGCAAAGGGGCCGGGTTTCGACTGCGCGTTTCCGACGGGTTTGTCTCAGGTTACGGTTTCGGCAAACCTTTTGAACGCAGAGGACGCAGAGGTTGCGCAGAGGATGCCGAAGAACTTTCACGTGCCGCTGTGAACCTCACGATCGGTAACTGGGTTTGTTGTTTTTACTTTTTGGTGTTTGCTGTTGATGTTGTTGTTTGCTTTCTGCACTCCTGGATCGGTTCTCTAACGTTCGCAGCGACAGTCTGAAGCTACACGGAGTCCTCTGCGAGTACTCTGCGTACTCTGCGTTCAAAGTGTTTTGACGTATCCGCGTTCATCCGCACACCAGGAGCTCACAAGCACCTGACGTCCGGATTCCAATTCGCAAAAAGCCCGGCACTGTTAGGCGTCCAGATCCACATGTGCGTGTACCAGAGCAACAGCTCGTCGCTCTTCAGCATGTCACGACCCATCAGCCTGGGCGGCACGGAATCCTTCGGCCAGGCGCGATAGGGGATGATGTACTCGACGCCGTTCAAGCGATACGATCCGTCGGGCCGCTTCTCGTACAGCAGGATCTCCGGCTTGTCGATCTCGATCTGCTTGTCCAGGTACGCGCGATTGATGTGGTGATACCCCATCGCGCCGTGCGTCGGGTCGGAGAGGCACTGCGCTACCGTCGCCGCGTACCCCTTCGCCACCGCGGAGTCGAGCACCTTGAACGACGCCGTCGCCGCGCGCACGCGCGCATACGCCGCCTGCACGTCGTTGCTGTACGCCGATGGCGAAGAAGGATTCATCGACATGCCGTTATGCGCTGAGGAACACGCCGAAAGGAGGGGGAGGGCGAGCATTGCGACGCAGGTACGCATTGGCCAGCGGAGGTGGGAGGTGGGATGTTTCAGAAACCGATCTGCACCGAAGGACGCGGTTCCTCCGGCCTCCGGAAAGCGCCAAGCAGCGCGCACCGCTTGGAGTGCAACCAACGGGACCAGCCGTGCAACGCCGATCCGTCTTCCGAACCCTCGACCGCAACCCCTCACGCCATATTCTTGAGCGTATGACGGACCGCGACGAATCGACTGACGACAGAAGCTTCTGGCGCAGGAGACGCACGCTCTTCGGCGTCGCAGCAGCCATCTGGATGAGCTTCGCGCTCATTCACGTCGTACAGAACTTCGTGCTCGCCCGCGCCGCTGGACGCGCGTGGACACTGACGGGCGCACTGATCATCCTGCTGCCGTGGTGGCTCTCGTGGCTGCTGGCCACGCCGCTCATCGCGTTCTTCGTCGACCGTTTTCCATTTACCGACGGCCGTCCGTGGCAGGCGCTCGGCAGGTTCGCCGCTGCTGGCGTGGTGCTCGCCTTCGTGCAGCTCGCGGTGACGGGCGCCGTTTACTGGTACACCACGGGCCAATACGGCGGTGTCGCGACGTCGCTGCTCAACCAGATACAGCGCTACTACGGGAACTTCTTTCTCGAGAGCATCGTCACCTACGCCGGCACGGCGGGCGTGTTCCTCGCGATCGACTACGCCCGCGCCATGCGCGACCAGGCAATCAATCGCGCCCGGCTCGAAGCTCGCGCGGCCGCGCTCGAAACGTCCGTGGCGCAGGCGCGACTCGACGCGCTGTCGATGCAGATGAACCCCCATTTCCTGTTCAACACGCTCACGGCCATCTCGGGCCTCGTGTCGCAGGAGCGCAAGGCCGAGGCGCGCGAGGTGATCCAGCGGCTGGGCGAACTGCTCCGGCAATCGTTAGGAAACGGCGGCAGCGGCCCCTTCACCACGGTCGCAAGGGAAGCGGCGCTCGTCGAGGACTATCTCTACATCCAGCGGATCAGATTCAGCGACCGGCTCGGCGCCACCATCGACATTGATCGCGATGCGCGTGACTGCCTCATCCCGTCGATGTTGCTGCAGCCCCTGGTGGAGAACGCGATCCGTCATGGCGTGGAGCCCAGGGAGGGGAAGGGCACGGTCCAGGTGTCAGTACGGCGTGAGGCAGACTCTCTCCGGATCAACATCTGCGACTCGGGCGCGGGCTTCAGGTTGGGTGGCGATGGCCGGCCCGCGCGGGAGGGCATCGGCATCGCGAACACGCGGGAACGGCTCGACCATATCTATGGAAGCGCCGCTTCCCTCCAGCTGCAGAACCGGACCGAGGGTGGCGCCGAAGCGATTGTCACCCTCCCGTTGATGACTGAGCAGAATGGTCACAACGGCACGAATGGATCGCGTTAGGCCATGGCGTCGCTGCCTGTAGCCGTGAAGGCGTTACGCGTGGTCGTCGTGGACGACGAGCCGCTCGCGCGCGAGGACATGATGCATCTCCTCGCTGGCCGCCGCGACGTGGACATCGTCGCGACGTGTGCGAATGGCACCGAGGCGCTCGAGGCGGTGCGTGCCCTGCAACCCGACGTGTTGCTGCTCGACATCCGGATGCCGGGGCTCGATGGATTCCACGTGGTCGCGCAACTGGATCGGCGGGAACTTCCATATGTCGTATTCGTGACCGCGTTCGACCGGTTTGCGATCGACGCATTCCGCGTGCGCGCGCTGGACTACCTGCTCAAGCCGGTGCAGCCGTCGCGCCTGGACGAGGCGCTGGATCGCGCGCGAGAGCAGCTCGCGAAGCGTTCGGCCGAAGACTGGACGAGCGCCGTGCACTCCGCGGCCCGCGAGCTGGTGAACGGCGCCGAGTCAACGACGTACCTGACGGAGCTGATGGTCCGCGTCGGCACGCGCGACATCGTGGTGAAGGTCGAGGACGTGGACTGGATCCAGGCCGAGACGTATTACGCGCGCCTTCACATCCGCGGCCGGTCGTACCTCTATCGCGAGCGCATGCACGTGCTGGAGGCACAGCTCAACCCGCGGCATTTCGCGCGGGTGCACCGGTCAGCGATCGTGAACCTGGAACGGGTCCGTGAAATCGTGCACGACAACCGCGGAGATCATGTCGTCGTGCTGTCGACGGGCGCGCGCGTGAAGACGAGTCACCAGCGGTGGCTGGAGTTTCGGGACATCATGAGGCAACGGACCAGAAGATGAATGCAGAGTGCAGAATGCAGAAGCCAGAATGCAGATCTCACGGATGTGCACCGCGCAGTTCAGTTCTGAATTCTGCATTCTGCATTCTGCATTCTGCATTCAGAAGTAACTGAGCCATTTGTACCTGCCGCTGGCTTTAAGCGCCGCCACCTTCTTGCACGGCACGTACATGATTGCCACCACCGCCAGCCAGACAGCGTAGACGACCGGTAGCGAAAACCCCCAGCCCGGCGGCGGCGTGAACGGGAACTGGCCTAACGTGGGCGACTCGAACATCCAGTGCGGTGAGCCGTGCTGAACGAACGTCACGGCCGTGGCCAGCCAGTGAATAAGCGCGAAGTGAACGAAGAAGTAGAAGAACGGCGCCTTGCCGTAGTTGATGACCGGCCGCAGCCAGCGCGGCACTTCGCGATCGGTCCAGCGCAGGATTAATAGCGCTGGACCTAACGTCATCAGCAGGAAAAGCAGCGACGGCGGGTACTTTGTCGTGTTCAGGAACGACAGCACCGTGAACACCCCGCCACGGTCCTGCGCCCTCCAGGGGAACGGATCGCCGTAGACGTTGATGCCGCGAAGAACGAGGAACCCCGCAATTGAGGCCAGTCCGGCGGTGAGGAGAAAGCGCTTGCGTCGCTCCGGCTCCCAGGTGAACACCTGCGCGAGCGCGTATCCCACCGCGGTCACGCCGACCCAGGGGATGAGGGGATAGGCGACGAACAGCGTGGGTGGCGTCAGGTGCAGGATGCCGGGCCGGTGCAGGATCAGCCACAGCGGGTGGTTCGACTGCACGCCGTCGAGCAGGTTGTGCCTGGCGATGAGCGCCAGGCCTAACGTGAGGATGACCGGCACCGGCAGGAAGACGATCAGTCCCAGGAAGATCATCGCGCAGCCGAGTGCCCAGATCACGATGAGCGCGGTGACCTGGTAGTCGAAGTTGAACTGGTAGGCGAGGCACCTGAGGAGGGTGACCTCGAGCAGGATCAGCAGCAGCCCGCGCGTGATCAGGAATCGCGAAAGTTCACCCTTCGAGCGTTTCAGTCCGGAGAGACCGGCGCCAACGCCGGTGAGCAGGAAAAACGTCGGCGCGCAGATGTGTGTAACAAACCTGGTCAGGAACAGTGCGACGCTCGCCGTCCTGAGGTCCGTGGGGTTCGCGCCGAAGGTGCCGAAGTAGTCGCGCGTGTGGTCGAGCGCCATGATGATCATGACGATGCCGCGCAGGACGTCGACTGACTCGACGCGCTTACGCGCCACGTTCGTTACCAGGCGAGGCCCCGTTCCGGGGCTCGCCTCGTCCGACACTATCCGAAGAGGACGCGCGGCTTCGGTCATGGATTCTGGTACAGGCCGAGGATGTTGCCGGCCGGATCGCGGAAGCGCGCCGTGAGCTCCGGCGCGTCGACGCCTAACGGCTGCGTGATCTCGCCACCGGCGGCTTCCACCTTCCTGATGGCGTCACCGATGTTGTCGACCATGACGTAGATGAGCATGCCGACGTCCTTCATCGGTGGCCGTCCAGTGACCCATGTGCCACTGACTTCACCCACGCCATCGTCGAAGGCGGTAGACCCATCGCCGCGCTTGCGGGTCTTCCAGCCGAGCGCCGATTGATAGAACTCGGCCGAGCGCGCCACGTCGGTGGCAGGGATCTCGACGTAGCAGATCTTCCCGTGGCCGTAGTTGGGCATGTCACACTCCTCGGGGGGGGTCGCCAGTCGAAGTTATGGTATTCGTTACGCCCGATCACCAGAGTGCCACCAGGGATCCGGTTTCGGCAACCAGACGCGCGGGAGAGGTGAGGTGAGGACGAAACGAACTATGGAAGCCGGCGCTCCGCGCCTTTCCCGAGCCGAGCGCACGTCACGACGAAAGCGACTCGTCAGGCTGGCCGAGCGGTTGCCGGAGACGAAGGCGAACCTCCAGGCCGGTCACCTCCACATGAGTCTCGAGGTGCGCGGGAAACGATTCGGCTGGATGCTCGACGATCACCAGGGTGACGGCCGGCTGGCGCTCAACTGCAAGGGTCCTCCTGGCGCGAACAAGATGCTCGTGTCGGCAAATCCGGAGCTGTTCCACCTGCCGCGGTACCTCTGGCATCGTGGCTGGATCGGCGCCTGGCTGGACATCGACACGGTGGACTGGGACGCGGTTGACGCGGTGTTGGTCGATGCCTGGCGAATGACCGCGCCTCGGGCCCTGGTGAAGCAACAACTGTAGAAGGCGCCATAAGGGTCGACGCCTTGAAGGAAACGGTTGCCCGGGGAGGCTGGGCCCGGTCAAATTACGAGACCGCCGTCCAGGCGGTTGATGGGGTGTAGCTTAGCTGGCAGAGCGCCTGACTGTTAATCAGGAGGTCGGTGGTTCGAATCCACCCGCCCCAGTTCCAGCACCGAGACAGTGCAAGACGTTAGGCAGCACAGTGTTGTGGGGAAAGGGACCCAGCGCAAGGGTCCCTTTTCTCGTTGGTCAAGTGTGCCGCCGAGTATACCGCGCGGCCATCCGAACTGCCTGCATCAGACGGATACGCTGTGAACCTGAACGCCGTGCGAACTTCGCAGAAACCCTGGAACGCGATCAGGGAATCGAGTATTGACCGATGCGCGTCGTCAGACCGATTCCGAGAACGGAACGGGAGGGTTTGAAGCCGGGTACCTGGTGCGCTGCCACTCCAACAAGGCTCCATGCGATCCTTTGCATTGTTACTCGTAGTCGTCGCAGCAGCTCCTTCCCTGCACGCACAAGGCACGACTGCGGTATCAGGCGTGGTTCGCGACGAAACAGGGAGTGCGATTCGCGAAGCCCTCGTGGTGATCGACCCTGATTCGCTCCGACTACGCACGAGAACCGACACTGCTGGTCGTTTTCGAATCGCCTCTGTTCCCTCCGGTCGCTACGAAGTCCGAGTAGTGCGCATCGGCTACCGTGCGCATTCGCGATTGATCGATGTCACGGGTCGCGAACTTGAAATCTCTGTGGAGCTACGGAGCGTTCCGATTCCGCTCGACACGGTTGCTGTGCGCGCATCCCGACCTGGCGTCTACGGCCTGGTCGTGACGAGAGGAATCAGCCTCCTGCCGCATGAGCCGCGCCCTCTTCATGGCGCGCGGGTTGAAGCGCTAAACGAACCTCACAGTGCGATCACTGGCACGGACGGTCGGTTCGGCATGCCGCAGCTGGCCGAGGGAGCGCACTCGGTTATCGTATCGCTGGACGGCTACGTAACAAAGATCGTGCCGGTTACGGTCCCTCCAGACCAAGGCGTAGAGATTACCGTTACTCTCGACTCGCTCTACGCGGAGTATCAGCGATGGGATGAGGATCAATTGCGAGGGATCAGCGCGCGGGTGCGACGAGCAATCAATCCCGCGGCGTTCGTTCCCATGCAGGAAATCGATCCAGAAGCAGCAAATCTGCGTGACGCGCTCCGCTATTCGTATTCTCTCCTGTCCCGTGGTCTTATCATCAGACAGGGCTGCATCTACCTGGATGGGAGACCAAGACCGGACCTTGCTCTGCAGGACATCTCGACGGAGGGCATACAGGGGATTGAAGTGTACCCTCCGTTTACGCTGCAGGACGGCTGGAACCTAGCGCCGATCAACGCCCTCACGCCCTGCGGCGGAGTAACGGGCGGCCCATTCCCAGCGGCTGTTGGAAGGCGTACCAGTGCCAATCGAACGCTAGTGCGCGAACGCGGCAACGCGGCTCAGATCATCATGATCTGGACCAAGGCGCGCCAGTGATCTCGGGCTAACTACCCCTGGACGCTGGGGTAAGTGGGGCATCGCTTGAGCGGTAGCGGTCCTGCGCGTTAGGCTGGCCGAGCGGGGCTAGGCGTCAAACCAAACCGATGACTCGCGCGAAAGAGCCCCCTGATCAGGCATCAGGAGGTCGGTGGTTCGAATCCACCCGCCCCAGTTCCATCGAACGAACTCGCGAATGCGCCTTGGCTTGTGGCCGAGGCGTCTTTCGTTTTCTCCCTCGCGAAAGGACCCGGTCCAGCCGTACCTTCTGCTGTCGAGGCCGTCTTGCGTCGTACCTCACCGGGGAGGTCGCATGCGTTTCGCCGTCGTCATTCTCGCAGCTACCGTTGTCCTCAGCGCGTGCAGCGAAAGGGTTCAATCCGCGCAGGCCACGCTCGCCCACGCGCCGGCAGCGCAGGCGCCTAACATCAAGGTGTGGCTGAATAGCTCGTCAGGCGTTTATCACTGCCCGGGCACGCGCTGGTATGGCGCGACGAAGGAGGGCAGGTACCTCGACGAGAAGATTGCCATCGACAGCGGATACCACGTCTCGGGCGACGCATCCTGCGGCTCGAGGCCGGCGGCTGTGAAGGCGGCGGCAATCATCGAAGCCGCTGACGCCGGAAAGGTCTGGGTCAACGATTCATCGCACGTATACCATTGTCCGGGGACTCAATGGTATGGATCCACCGTTCGCGGCGAGTTCATGACGGAGTCGAACGCGCAGAAAGCCGGGCATCGCCCCGCCAATGGTCGCAAATGCTCGTGATGCTCTCCTAGACGAGGGAAGGCGTCAATTCCACCGTGCGCCTTCGCGCGCCCTGTCGAGCAATCGCCCGATACACAGCCTCCCGGAGTGCCTTCTCCCGCGGATCATTCTCCAGGTAGAAGTCCAGCTTGTTCATCACGTAAGCGAAGCCGAGGTGCGCGTCAGGATCCGCGAACCCGAACGAGCCGCCCGCGCCAGGAGCGCCAAGGGAACGTTCACTCGAGCCGAAGAATCCTGAGGGACCCGGCCGCAGGAATCCGAGCGAGAAATAGCTGGGCACACCAAGCACGACGTCTTTTTCGCCTGCAATCACGGGGCGCGCGGTGATAGCCTCGAAGGTTTTCCTCGTAATCCCCAGCTCAGCGCCGCCTTCCGCGAACGCCGAGTAGGCGCGCGCGATCGCGCGTGCGGTTCCCACACCGTTGCCAGCCGGCACCTCGACTTCGTACGAGCGACGATCGTTCCAGTCGAAGTTGATGCCGAGGAACGAGCGGCGAAGCAGTGTTCCGGGCGCGATCATCCTCATCGTGATGTTGATTGGCGTGTACCGAAGCGCCATGAGGCCACGCGCCCTCGACAGCTGCTGCAGCACCGCCAGGCGGCTCCCCGGAATCCACGACGGGAGCCCGATGTAGAACTCGATCCCGAGTGGCTCGGCGATCTCCTCGTGGAAGAACTGGCCCAACGTTCGGTGCTGCGGGTCCACGTGCCGGATCAACTCCTGCATGTACAGGCCTAACGTCATGGTGTGGTAGCCATGCGCCGAACCAGGCGGCCAAGCCGGTTTCTGGCGCGCGAGGATCGTGGCCAGGTAATCGAGATCGGCGAGCGTATCGATCGACAACTCCTCGTCGAGCAGGACGAGTCCGGCTTCGTGATTGAGCAGCTGCCGCACGGTGACGGCACCCTTGCCGTTCTGCGCGAACTCCGGCCAGTAGCGCGCGACCGGTGCGTCGTAATCGAGCCAGCCGCGTGAGTTCGCAATGGCCAGTGTCATGGCGGAAAGGCCCTTCGTCGTCGACATCACGACGACCATGGTGTCCTCGTTCCAGGGCTCCCCAGACCAGGGAGAGCGCCGGCCGCCCCACAGGTCGACGACTTTCTCGCCGCGCCAATACGCCGCTACAGCGGCGCCGATCTCACCTCGTCCGGCGAAATTGCGCTCGAACTCGTAGCGCACTTCCTCGAAGCCAGACGCGACGCTCCCACCAATCCGCGATGTCATGCATTTACCCTCCACAATCTCCGCGCTTGAGGGATGCGCGGTCATGCGGCGGGGTGCAGTCAGGTGATGTTCGAAGGATTCGTCAGGCCTTCCGCATCCGCTCGGGCAGCGGCACCGCGACAATAGCTGCGCGGACTGTCGTCTCTCCCGCGGCGGCGACCCAGGCGCTCAGCTTGACCTTGCGGGCGGTGAACTCATCCACGCGCCCGCGAACCTCGAGCTCTCCGCCTAACGGCGTCGGCTTGAGGTAATCGACGTGCAGCGCAGCCGTCACGTACCTGGGCGACAGAACTTCGCCAACCTCGTGACCTTCGTTGCGCACCGCGGCTGCGGCGGCGGTGGCCATGCCGTGACAATCGAGCAGCGAAGCGAGGAGTCCGCCGTACACATAGCCCGGGAGCGCCATGTGTTCCGGCGACGGCGTGAAGCGGCTCACCGTCTCGTCGCCATCAACTTGAGTCTTCAATTGATGACCGGCGTGATT
>Ga0111539_10012556_pt1 | contig 10616 bp, 10 predicted proteins | sample RhiMethybrSRZTD1_FD_79667 | JGI IMG/M metagenome (GOLD analysis project Ga0111539, IMG submission 79667) | Populus rhizosphere microbial communities from Tennessee, USA - Rhizosphere MetaG P. TD hybrid SRZTD1 (version 2) (version 2) | ecosystem: Host-associated > Plants > Roots > Rhizosphere >... | reverse complement strand
GCGGATGTTTTTATCCAGGTAGACCTTTGCCCAGTTCGCCGGGGTGGTGATTTCGGCGTTGGTCGGGCTGGCGCCGGCGGGGGTGCCGATCCACCGCACACCGCGCGGATGCAGGATGAATCGCTTGCGGTTGACGAAGAACGTGTCGCTGGCCAGAGCGTTGCGATCGATCTCGGCAGCTTCCTCCGGGTCCATCGCGCCCGTGCCGTAGGCGAAGGCTTCGCGACCGAAGATATAGGTGGTATAAGCCGGTGAGTTGGTGCCGTTGACTTTCGGGCACGCGTCATCCACGAAGAAGCGCCGGCCCTGGAACACTTCGATGGCCGCTTTGCCTTCGCTGTCGGGACGGAAGCTGATGAGGTCGCGCTTGCGCAGGCTTGCTTCCACATCGCTGTGCATGGCGACGGCAACGAGTTCGAGAGAGTGATCGCCGAGTTTCTGCAGGGCGTCGATAAACGTCGTGCCGGTGAGCTTGGCGGCGTCGGCGGGGCTGGCGACGTCGGTGTAGATGTTGAGACGATGGGTGACGCGCAAGACGCCGGCGGTGTTGTCGAACAAGCCGTCGAGAGTCTTCATGAGCATGGTTTGGAGGTCGCGCGCCCAGAAACCGGCCACCAGGTCGCCAATGCGAGCCATGGGATCCTCGCCGCCGAGCCATTTCGTGAGGATGTTGGCGCCCCAGGCTTTGCCGCGGTTATGCACGGCAGCGCTGTCCTGCGCGGTGGTGATCTTGTCCGGCGTGAGTTCGGCGGAGTCATTCAAGACTTCGCTGTCGCCGGTCAGGTCCTTCCAGAACGGCATGTCGACCGTCTTGGCGGGGCCGTGGGCGAGCGACTCGAATTGCGGATCGGTGCCGACGGCGCCGCATTGAATGACGCGTGAGAGTTGGGTGGTGCGCTCGAGCGCGTAAGGCGCGAACACGGCGGGGACGACGATGTCAGTGAGTTTGGTTTTGGCCATAGGTTGGTTGTGGTTGTTGGTTAGTTAGTGTGTGGTTGGGGACAAAATGCCGAATGACGAATGTCTAATTTCGAATGAATGTCGAAGCCCGAATGACGAATTCGGATTTCGTCATTGGGATTTCTTTCGTCATTGGTCATTCGAAATTGGTCATTCATGGGACTTTGGTGTTGTCGCGTCCGTGGTGTTATCTCGCCGCTTCCTGCAACGCGCGGGCGCGGCGCGGGTCTTTGCGCCAGATTTCTCCCTGCCGGGTGAGGTTGAAGGTCTCCCGTCGAAACGGATTGTTATAGCGGGTCGTGGCATCCTCGCCGCTGCCGGCGGCGCCTGCGCCGTGATTAACGCGCTGCAACTCGGTCAGCTTCGCGGTCAGCGCGTCCCGCTCGCCCTGGAGGGCATTGCGTTCTGCGGCCAATTCGGCCTCGCGTTGCTCGAATTGCTGGGCATCGATGGCGCCCTGCACGTCCACGCACCACGCGCCATCGCGCTCGACATAGAACTCCTTATGTTCCTCAGGAATTTCATCCTGCGTATTATACTTAAACTTTAACTGCATATACTGTTTCCTTTCACGCCATCATTATACCACTGATTTTTTACAACTTTGACGTGGCAGCGAGCCGAGGTGACAGGAGATGACAGGAAGTGACACCAGGTGACAGGAGCGGACAAAATTCTCTAAAATATTTGTTGACGGGTTTTGGAAATCGAAGATGCGCCCCAAAACCCGCAATTTTATTGGGAAGAAGAACGACTTGTAGCGGCCGACAGCTTGCCCAGTCGGTCCAACGATTCTATTTGGCGTATTGCGTCCGAACGGGGCGGATCGGCAGCGGTAAGGAGGCTCTAGTTAATGCGCCCCCGGGCGACGATTAATTAAAGGGCTTTGAAAAGCCCTTGCGTTATTCGCGTTTCAGTCCCGTCGCGGTCTCCCCCAGACCGCTCAAGTCGCTGCAGCGTCTGATTAGGCACTGATTTAGTAGCATTGCTCACCCACGGTAAGTCGCCCAAGCCAATTTCGACGCACAAATATACACCCCAGATCACCAATCATCAGATAGGGGTTATCAACTGTCCACTTGTCTTCATCGCACAGCGGCTCTTCCCTGTTCACCCACGGATATGCTTCGTGCAAATCGGGTTGAACAGACGAAACCGTGCAAAGCAACGGGCTCTGCGCAGTGGCGGACGGCTGCGGTTGGAAGGCTGCCCGCCCAATCTGAGTGCCTTGATATTGCAATATCAAGAAGTCACTCCAGACGTCTTTCCCGTGGCATCGGGGGTATTCTGTCCGCGTGTCCTTTCGTTTCGCATTGGGAAAGTTATTTACTCGACAGCGGTGACCGTAACACGGGGCAATCGGATTTCTGAAATTGGGAAGATTCGTGACCAATTTGGGATGTTCAATGATCGGTTGCCACTCGAAGTAAAAATCCTGAAACCAACCTTCATCGTTGTTTGCGAAAATGAGCAGCAAGTCGCCAGGCTGCTTTCCGACTATATCGGTGGAATCGGAAAAGTTAATCTGTCCCACAAAATTCAAAGGGTTCCCCCCTTTCGAAGCAGGCCATGAAGCAGAAGCCAATTGATAAGGCAGCCCACCTATCTTAGTCGCAAATCGATTTTCGGGCTCTCCTTCCGCCATTACAAAAAGGTCTGAGGGAATCGGCTTCCCCCAGTGATACTGATTTTGCATCCCTCTTCGTAGCCACTCATTGTTACAAAGGTGGCGGGGGCCGGTAATGGTGGCCCCATAATAGTGCCCATGGGGCTCTTCCAGAGGAAACATCGCCATCCATTTTTCGAGGTCGAACTGGTAATTCATCTCCGACATCAGTTTCTCAATCGACGCATATTACATCGGTCCAGAATGCTTCAGACTTCAAAGTGATTATCGATTTAAGCCCACGTATCCAAGGGTGCACCCATGTCCACCACCCGTTGCCACGGAGGCAGCTATGATATTCTCTCGGTCGAGCACTGCGCACGTCAACACCATCATGATCTACCCATGTGATGAACCGCCCGGGCGTGGGCGTGCGCAGTTCGCTGAGTTTGCCTTAGCACGGCGCAGCGCCCATCACGCACGCATTGTCACCTTCATCCATTCGCGAATTTGGGCGAGGGGAAAACGTACCACCCGTTTCCGGCGCCGTATCGGCATCCCTTCGTTTTCCCAGCGCCGTATGGTGCGGACGGAAATCTTAAGCACCGTCGCCAATTCGCTCGCGGTGAGAAAATCGGCGTTCGGGGCAGACGTGGTAGCTGGTAAAGTGGCCGAGTTGCCACTGGTCGGTTGCTGTTTCATAGAGGTTTACATGGTTGGTCTTTCGTGTTTCTGCGCGTGATCAAATAGCTGTCATTTGATCACGCGGTTTGGTTTGGCGGACTGGCCTTTAGCATTACTTGAATGTCAATTCCGTCGGGCGGGTCAGGTCGAGCGTGCCTTGTTCAGGACGAGGCGACGGGGCCGGGCGCCATTCGACGGCGCCCTCGACCGCGCGGCGCATTTGGCCGAACCACCAGGCGGCGCGGGCACGCAGTATCTGCCGCCGGCGCCAGGCCGGGCGATGACATGCTTTGATCCCGCTGAAGGAAAGATCGAGCTGGGCCCGGGTCGCGTTTTGGGTTTCAGATTCCGGATTCTGGATGGTTGAATCCGCCGTAGTTTTGCCAATATTTTTCATAGTTTTCTTTTTCTACGGCTCCATCCTCGCATAGGGGGTTGGACGAGTATTGGGTAACCCCCAGTGATTTTTCCGGACTTTATTTTCGGCGGCGCGATACTGTATGGCATGACAGGTGCTTTCGGACGCTGAATCCCTGCGCAGATTTTGATTGACTTGGAGCGTGACGACCGTCACAGTGTCCTCACATTTCCGGGGTTGGATTTACCCTAAGATGTGCCGCGGAAGTGTATGTGGCCGAAGTAATTCGGCGAAAATTTTGGCCGGGTGGTAGAATCGTTTCTTCAGCGGGGTTCCCCAACCCCCACCTCCTTGGCGTTCTGCTGCCCGGCTCTTAAGTCGAAGTCAGAGAGGAGAGAGCTCCCCCTGTTTCTCATTGAATATTGGCAACTTTGGTGCTATTAAATCCGGCGTGTCCATTTACGTCTTGAGCGCCAACCGCTCGTTCATCGACCTGGTGAAAGCGGCCCTGAAAGTGGACGCCCTGAACACGTTTTCGGGCGCGGCGGACGTGATCTCGGCGCTCCTCGCCGGCAGCCGCTCCAAATGGGAACTTCTGATCATTGATCTTGGCAGCGCCGGCGATGGCGGACGGTTGCTGGATTTCATCAAGTCGTCGGCGCCGATTCACGCGATTCGCGTGATGGTGGTGGGTACGCCCGACCAATTGGCCGCATTGGGTGAAGTGCCGGGTGGCTCAGCCGATGCGACGGTGCAAGCTCCTTGCACGGTGGGAGAGATCTCCGCCGCGGTGGCGAAGCTCCGCTATGATGCCGGTGTTTTGCCCGGCGGTGTCATTCCGCCTCCGGGTGAGCGGCGATCAGATTCGCGGGCGTAGCACCTGACAGCGCGCCGACCGATAGAATGAGGCGCCCAAGTTCCGTTTTGCACTTTGCATTTCCCTGTCTGTTGCTTCCGTGCTATCCCACTTACGAATGGAAAATTCGCCCTGCATCCTGATCGTGGATGACAACCCGCGCGACGTCACGCTGTTCCAGGCGGCGCTGGAGAACTGCGGCATCAAGTCGCGGGTGCAGGTGGCGCCGCACTCGCAGCAAGCGATCGCGTATTTGCGCGGCGATGGCGCTTTTGGCGACCGCGGCGCGCATCCTTTGCCGTCGATTGTTTTTACGGACCTCAACATGCCCGTGTCGGACGGCTTCGAACTGCTGGCCTGGCTGCGCGACCACCCGGAGCAACGGCAGATGCCCGTGGTGGTGCTGACCACCTCGCGGATGGAGAACGATATTCGCCGCGCCTACACGCTGGGAGCCCACAGCTACATGGTGAAGCCGGTGAACTTCGACGAGCTGGAGCGGATGATGCGCCTGGCGTTTGAATATTGGAACATTTGCGAGAAGCCCAGATGAAAGACCTCTAAGGGAGGAAAATGCAAAGTTTAAAATTCAAAATCGAGGACATGCCGAAGCGGGCCGTTTCAATGTGGCGGATGTTGAGTTGTCCGATCGGCTTTGGGACTTTGCTGCGCGAGTAGGTAAAGCTGTCGATGCGCTTCCTGATACACGTTTGGGGCGCCATGTTGCTAACCAACTCGTTCGGAGCGGACGTCGGCTCCTCCGAATTATGACGAAGGTAGCGCGGGAGAAAGTCGCGCCGACTTTGTCCATAAGCTGAACATTGCATTAAAGGAATTGCGGGAAAGCCGCGGTTGGCTGCGTTTTGTGATCAAGGCGAATTTGCTTAAGCCGGTAGGTGTTACAGCACTAATCGACGAGTGCGAGCAACTCTGCAAAATTGTCGCTCAATCGATTATCACCGCAAAAGCGAATGCGCGCCTGTCACAGCCGCCGGCAAAACCAACAAATGGCCAAGTGCCACAGCATCGCAATCAATCCGGCGAACGCCACGTCGCCTAATTTTGCATTTTAAATTTTTCATTTTGCACTTTGCATTTCCAATCACCAACCCAGCTTTACCACTTTGGTCTCAGGCACTTTGCTGTGCACCAGATACCTCAGCGCATCGGCGGCATCGTCGCCGCCGTTGCCTTCCTCGTCCACATCCGCTTTGAGCACATCCTCCGGATGGGCGGGATCGTGTTGCAGGGATGCGATCGTCTCGATCAGGCGGGCGCAGCGATGATGTATAAACAGCGTAGGCTTTATAGCCGTTTCCGGGTCGCCAAAGCGCTGCAGTAGCTCCGCCCAGCCGTTCACTCGATCCATGTTCGCCCGGCGCAGCGGGAAGCCGAGTTCCTCGTATTGCTTTGCGATCGTCGTCCCGATGGGCGTGGTGCTGAACACATCCGCACCGGCGACAAACCGCGACAGATCATCGTCGCGCAATCCGTGCCGGCGCAACATCGCGCGGACGGCTTCGACGTGCTGTTTGGGCAGCCACTGCCGCTGCAGATGCTCGTCGACCACGTAAATGTTTCCGTCGCCGTCCTTGCAGCCGAGCAATACCGCTGTGTAATGCGTGAAGCCGTAATCCAGCGCCGCGAACCATTCGTGCGCGGACAGCGGATCGAACCGGTCGATCACGTGAGCTTCGCGGCGAAACCGGCTAAAGAACTGTCCGGCCGCGATATCCCAATCGCCATAGAGCCAGGCGCGCTTTTGCCAACCGGTGAGCGCTGCAAGTTTGGTCGGATAATCCGGGTCGGTGAAACTATTGTCCGTCACGCGCGCCGGTATAAAGCACGTTTTCGGCCCCGTCGCGCTCGCAGTGTCTTCCCCGGCTAGCGCCCGCAAATGTGGCGTGACGAACAACTTTTTATACCATACATGACCCACGCCGCCGGGATTGGTCGTTGAATATATCCTGGGCCGGAAGTCTGGTTTGGAGGTTCGGCAGCAAGTCGTGATGTCGAGGTATTTTCGTTCCGACAACGTCGTTGCCTCCTCGATCCCGATCACGTCGTATTCCAGCCCCAAATATGCGTCCACGTCGCTTTCGCATTGAAAATGCCCGACGATGATTTTGCTGCCATTGGCAAACGTGAGCGTCCGGCGCTGGATGCTGAAGTCATGGGGCAGGTAGCAGAACAGGCGGGCGCGAAAATCCTCGAACTGCTCGAGGTTCGACTTGCCCACTTTGCGCAGCAACAGGCATTTCAGGCCGGGCCGCCGCTGGCAATCGTCGGCGCCCATTTGCGCCAGTAGCCAGTGGCTTTTGCCGCCGCCGCGCGCCCCGCCATACCCAATCGCACTGAATCCGTCCGGTTCATCGCACTTTCGCGCGGCCGCGCTGGCCGCCAATTGTCGTGGCTGCAACAGAATGCCTGCGCGCGCGAGATTTTTAAGTTGATCCTCGGGACAGCCGGCATCGAAAGCGACTCTCAGAAAGCGTGGGGAGATCATACGTCCTTCCCTCCGTTGATCCCCACGGCCTTCTCCGCGCGCAACTCTTCGTAAGCCTTGCCGATGTCGTTGAGCCAGCGCTGAATGCCCTCTTCGCCAATCGTGCTCCCCTGCCCGCTGGAAGCCTCTCCGCGCACCGCTTTGAACGCCGTGTCAGCCAGCCGACAGGCATCGGCAAGCAACTCGTTCTTCCCATCGCGCACCAGTTTCAGGGCGCGTGCCGTGAACGCATCGAACACCTCCAGTTCGCGCGCCCGCACGTCCAGCTCCGCATTTTTACCTTCTGACTGTTCTTCATTATATATTGTCATGCGCACATTATACACCCGGTTTTATACCGGCTGCGCTCACCCGAAGATCGAATGTGACTGGAAGTGACAGGAAGTGACACGAGAGGACAGGAGCGGACATTTTTTGCCAAAAAAAATTCTTGACGGAATTTTTGCAGGCCACAACTCGCCCTCTGTAGCAGACGAAAGGAGTCTCTGACTAAAAGAGAATGAGACCGGGAGCGATCGAAACGAGTGTGCTTGTCCGAAGCTTTCAAAACGCCCACCAACTCGCCTCGCGTCCCGTCCGCGTCGGAGTCCCGCATCAAAGCGGCAAAAGGGCCCTCCATCAAAACCGACCAATTTCACGGCTGTCTTTGCCCGAAATTTTCGTCCCCACCCACACTTTCCCTCCACCAAACCACTTGCGAGCCGCCGAAATTGTGCTTAACTATTGTCCCTTTCGTGCCCGCGTGGCGGAATTGGCAGACGCGCTAGATTCAGGTTCTAGTGAGTAACATCGTACAGGTTCAAGTCCTGTCGCGGGCACCACTATTCAAGGCCGAAATTGAGAATCTTCTTGTATTCCTGACAAAGCCCGGCGCAATGAACAAGGGCAGATCGTTGGAGAACTGACAAGCCATCGCATCGCGCTCGATTCCCGTTGCTCAGGCGTGACGCAATGAAAAGAGGTACCTAAAACGGCCATTTGGTACCCATTTCGGACATTCAGAACTTTTTAACTACATCACAGGGTATGTTTGGCTGTAAATTTTACGAATAGTTTATCTATGACCGCACAATACAGGTGCCACTGCTCGACCGTCTTGCTACTCACTGTTTCCGTAGTTGCGACGTTTGCTTCCTCAAGATCCGGCGAGGAATTATTCAACCGTGCCTCAGTTCCTTCACTCGAACTTCACCTGGACGAGAAAGCGCTCCAGAGCCTGAACGAATCAAATCGAACATACGTGAAAGGCACTTTCAGAACTGACAATCAGGTTTTTCGTGATGTCGGCGTGCGCCTCAAGGGACGAAGCACGTATCAGCCTTTGGATCGTAAGCCGAGTTTTACTGTCAAATTCAACCAATTCACCGACCAAAAATTCTTTGGCCTCACGAAGATCATGCTCAACAACGCGGCTGCTGATCCCAGTTTTCTGCGCGAATATCTGGCCAATGAGTTGTTTCGCGATGCGGGTGTGCCTGCGCCACGAGTGACGCATGCCCGTGTAAAGTTGAACGGGCGCGACCTGGGCCTGTATGTTGTTGTCGAAGGTATTACAAAACGTTTCCTGCGGGAGCATTTCTCGCAAGACAGCGGCAACCTCTATGAGGGCGGTTTTCGAGACATCGACCAGCGGCTGGAACAGGATAACGGCTCCGATGAAACCCAGGCAGATTTGAGGGCACTGTGGATGGCGACGCAGGAGCAGGACCCCGACCAGCGATGGGCTCGACTCTCAAAGACACTGGATACCCAGCGATTCATCACATTCATCGCCATGGAACATCTTACAGGTCAAAGAGATGGTTACGATGTTCAGGCTAACAACTATCGAATCTATCACGATCCAGTCTCCGGCCACATGGTGGTGATGCCCCACGGTTTGGATAAGACATTTTATGACCCGATGTTCAGCCGCGCGCTATCGCCTGAGAAAGTGCTCACCAAAGCAGTCCTGAGAACGCATCAGGGGCGAGCGATGTACTTTCGAACTCTGCATCATCTATCGACGAATCTGCTTACGGCGAGTTCGCTGACAAACCGCACCAGGGCTGCCGCGGAGCGAATTGCTGCTGCTGCCGGTGACCTGAAAAGCAAAGTTCAATCTAATTATTTGGACCTCTACGATATTATCGTCCACCGCTCCTCCAATATCACCGAGCGCCTCCGATCACAGGGGTTGCAACCCGTTCACTTCAGCAATGACGGGCTCGCGGCACTTTCCGGATGGAAATCCTGGTCGACTCCGCCGATGGAGACGAGTGAAGAGATGATTGAAGGCAAACGTGTTTTGCGCATCCATTCGCCCCAGGCCCTTGAGAGCGCTGGATTCCGGACGCGAGTGCTGCTGGAACCTGGCAAATACACTTTCAAGGCAGAGATCCGAGCGTCTGGCATTGAGATTTTGAATCGGTCGCACCTCGCACCGCGTGCCGCTTTTCACAGGGATAGGCCAGCAGCCGGCGCTATCCTGGGCACCGTCGGAAAAGGGAGACGAGACTTTTTCACAGATACGCACGGTTGGATCGAAATGGCCCGCGACTTTGAAGTCGACTACGGACCAGAAGAGATTGACTTGACCGTCGAGTTGCACTTCTGCAAGGGCGAGATCTTGATGAGAATGGATAGTGCAAAACTAGTGCGGCGGTGAAGCTCGCTTGTTTGACGACTAAAAAGGCGCTTTGAATTCACTTCAAAGCGCCCTGTTCTTCGGCCTAACCGACTAATTTGTTCTGAAGTCGATTTCCGTTGGCGCATTCAGCGGCGGATATATCCATCGGCCGTAGGGTTGCACCAAACCTTCGGACAACCGGTATTTGATCCGGCTTCGCCACTTGTATTGGGTCCCGCTCGAGAGTCCGCTCTTGACCGTGTTGATGGCGACGCCGGCGGTGCCGGAATCCGACCAACTCGCCGTCGTATCCAGGCTCGAGCCATTGAACGCTGTACCCGCCGACTTGACTTCATACTGCATCTTGACATCTCCACGGCCTAGCGCGCTTCTCGCGTAGAGTCCGACTCCGGCTTGCGTGGATGAACCTGTCAGCAGGCCCGGTTGGACGGGTGTCGTCAGATTCGTTCTCCACTGCCGTGGCTTCACGTCCAACCCTTCTTCCAGGTTGCCATAGTAGAGCCAGGCTCTGCCTTCGGTATATGAGATGCCATCATTATTGTAGTACGGCGCACTGACAATGATGTCGCTGTAACCGTCGCCATTCACGTCTCCAGCCGAAGCAAGCCCGAGGCTGAGCCGCGCACCGGTTTGGGGCCCGCCCAACGTAAGATCGGCAGTGGCTGCCAGCCCACTCGATCCCCCGTGATAAACCGCCACGATTCCAGCATTTGTCAGGCTGCCGTTGTCGTAACGCTCTCCACCTATCAGCACATCGCTGTAGCCATCGCCGTTGACATCGCCAGCCGATGCGACACGTGAGCCCAGGTTGCCGTCAGCTTGATTGGACTCGACACTCCAATCAGCATTGGATGGATTGCCGGATGAACCTAGACCACTTGACCCCCCATAAAAGGCGAAGGCCCGTCCTTTAGTATTTTGGCCGTTAGTGGAGAGTGGGGAACCAATGAGGATGTGGCTGTACCCATCCCCGTTGACGTCTCGGGCCCGTGCGACCGATCGACCAAAATAACAGGC
>Ga0111539_10012553_pt1 | contig 10616 bp, 2 predicted proteins | sample RhiMethybrSRZTD1_FD_79667 | JGI IMG/M metagenome (GOLD analysis project Ga0111539, IMG submission 79667) | Populus rhizosphere microbial communities from Tennessee, USA - Rhizosphere MetaG P. TD hybrid SRZTD1 (version 2) (version 2) | ecosystem: Host-associated > Plants > Roots > Rhizosphere >... | reverse complement strand
TGGCAGCGTTCACGCGAAATCTCACCATGACGTGGCTGATATTACTGCCCGTTCTTGTCGCCGTGGTGCTGGTGGGGCAGCTCTACTATGTTCTTCAGCCAAACTCTCAGAGTAGTTTTATTAACTACCCGCGTCCGGGCCAGGTGAGCAATTTGCCTAACAAATATGACGTCGAAGGCCCTCGCCTCATCGAGCCTTCGGAGTTCTTGCCGCCGGCCCGAGCACGCACGCTGCAAACGCAAGCGCTGAGAGAGAGGATCACCGCCGCGGCTAAGCCCCTGTTCCTGATCGGCGGTTGGATCGTCATGATGGGGGTTCTCTGGCTGGTCTCTTCCATAGACAAAGAGAATGTGGTCGAGTGGATTGTGGTAGCGGCAGGAATGCTGGCAGTCGCCGCAGTGACTTTCTCCGTGATGTCGGTCTATTTGCCATCCGCTTTTGTTCGACTACATGAAGCCCGACAGTGGGTATATGTTTGGGCGCTGGTAGCCATTGCCCTGATTGTTTATGTGATGTGGCGACCACGCGGTGAGCCGACGGGGGCCGATCTTAAGACCAAGAAACAATGGCGAAAGGAAGTGCGAGCGAGCAAGATTACGCGTTTGCATGGCAAGCTGCTGGCGACACTGGTCGTTACAACATTTGTGCTCGCGTTATCGGGGTTCGGGCACGAAGTCATTCTTTTTCCGTACTATTTCTTCGATCCGGACGGCTCGGGTATTCTCGATTTCATAGTCAGGAATATAGGTTGGTTTTTGCTCCTTCTCAGCGCAATATCCGGCTCGATTTTTACCGCGCACAAGGCAAGGCCGTCGCCCAACGGGACGGCGGAAACCGGTGAGCAGACATTGAAAGGGCGGCTTGTTCTTGCGGCGACGCCGCCGCTCGTCGTTATTGCTCTCGCGGTCGGTGTGGCGTGGATTGGCCAATGGCTCATAGAGGAGATATGGGGCATCATCACACAGGCTCCCGAATCTCAGATCCTTCACCGATTGACCCTCGCCGCCTTCATCAGCGTTATTCTGTGCTTTATTTTTGGAGTGTTCGACATGAAGTGGCGTCCCGATTGTCCTTCCACGGCCTTACTGGTCATGGTTACGGTGCTTGCCTTCACGCTGAGTTTGGCGGTTAACGCGTTAGCCGCGCAGACCGGAGGCATCCCGTTTTCCGAGGGCTTTGTTGTAATCGCGGTCGTAATTGGGGAACTGCTGCTGATCCTGCGGCTCTCGGCGGTCTGGCGGAACGGAAACAAAACTCGCCCCGGCCCTGTTGCCGGCTGGATCCTCATTCGAAGCGTGGGTGACCGCCGAAATCTTCTTGTGTGGATAGTGGCAATTGTTTGCGCGGCCATAACCGCTTTCTTCTGCGTGAAGTACCTCTGGTTCCTGTCGCCAAACGCCAAGGGTGCAGGCCTCCTAACCTGGTTCCTCATTCTGCCGTTGATCGTAGTGACTCTTACTGGCGGTCTTCTCCTGTTCAGGCTGGCTGTAATGAGAGACAGCAAGGCTCGTTTCAGACTTGCGATTCTTAAGGAGGAAGGCGCAGCGCACCGTGGAAGAGCCCTTTATCTTCTAGCATCGAGCTGTTTATTGCTTGCGGTTTCCATAGATTGCGGCATACACGCGATAGCGCGGCACAGCGGATTCAACGACACGCTCCCATTCCTGCAACTGCCTATCCTTGTGGCTATTCTTGCGGGCGCGGTTTTCCTCCTCAGGGTTGCCGCAGTTGAAATAGGAGCTCAGGAGTCTTCCAATCAGTCGTCGGAGGAGCGATCAGTACTCAGGAAGCTCGAGCGCCTGATGGTCGGTTTGAAATGGGTAGCTGACTGGCTCAAAGGCAAAGTAGGCGACACCAGGGACACGACCGAGTGGGTAAGGGGCCATCGGGAACCATTGCTGACGCTTGTTGCGTCGACTTGCATGCTGTTGTCACTTGGACTGGGTTGGTCCATGCATATGCCCGGCGGAAAAGCTGTGCCCACCTTCTCGCAATCCTCGTCGTCGCTCGCTCCTGTTCTTTTGGGTATTTGTCTGGTTCTGTTGAAGACGACGGTTGTCCGGCTGAAGAAGACTGACAATCCTACTCCTCGTAAAACCAAATCCAAGAAACGCACCTGGGCCGACAAACACAGGTCAGCTTTGCTTTGGGGGCTGGCGACATCCTCCGTCGTGCTTGCGGTTTGGACGGGATGGGTGGCGCGGGCGGCCGTTTCCGACGCGTCGAAGGAGTACCACGGGACGAGCATGGCGCTGACCAGCCCCACCTTCATTGGCATCGTACTGTGCGTGACTTTCGTGATTTTTGAAATGAGGTGGGGCGAGGGCGAGAACCGACGCTCGCTGTGGCTGTTGACCTCGGCCTATGTCGTCCTTGTTGCTCTCCTCACTGTAAGCTTGAGCGAACAGACGCAGATGACGAGGCTGGTTCAGGCAGTCATTGGATTGATGGCTGCCGCGCTCGCCTGGGTAGTCGGTCTGGGCTGGATGGCGGACCCAAACGCCTATTCGATGCATTTGTTCTATAAGGCGCGGCTGGTCCGAGCTTATCTCGGCGCGTCGAACTTCAACCGGTTAAAGCAGCAAAAAGAGATTACCGAAGCTGTCGCGGGTGACAACGTCCTGCTCAAGGAGATGCGAAACTGCGGCAGAGGGGCACCCTATCATCTAATCAACACCACACTGAATTTGGTCGCTTCCCGAGACCTGGCGACAGCGCAGAGGTCGGCAGCCTCCTTCGTTTTGTCCCAATTGCATTGCGGCTCTACGCGGACTGGATATCGCGCAACAGGCAAGTACATGGGTGGGCGACTCACTCTTGGCACCGCGGTGGCTGTTTCAGGCGCCGCAACCAGTCCTAACATGGGTTCTCGAACGCCGACGGCGGCGTTGGCGATGCTGATGACGCTTCTGAACGTGCGACTCGGGTATTGGGCGCCAACTCCAAAGAACCCGGATTGGGAATCTCCTCGCGCGCGGTTGTGGCCTTTTTATCTGCTCCGCGAGTTTCTTTCGCATACCAACGATGTATCGGACTACTGCTACCTTACCGATGGAGGCCACTTCGACAACACTGGTCTTTATTCGCTCGTCGAGCGAGGCTGCCGTTTTATTGTAGTCGCGGATTGCGGAGCCGACCCTGAGCCAAGCTTCAGCGATTTGGGAAACGCTATAAGGCGTTGCCATATCGACTTCGGAGCGGAGATCGAGCTGAATATAACCCCGTTCAAAAAGCTTGTTGAGAATCGCGCCACCCAGCACTTCGTCAAAGGCAAGATCGTCTACTCCAAGGCCCATGCCAAGGCGCTCGAATGGGGTGAGGTAGAAAGTGAGCATGAACGGACCGGCACGATTATCCTGATCAAGCCGTCGCTGCTTTCGGACAAGAAGTCCGACGAGACGGCCGACGTCCGGCAATACGCGATCCAGAATTCGGATTTCCCCCAGCAAACAACTACAAAGCAATGGTTCGATGAGGCGCAGTTTGAGAGCTACCGACGCCTGGGCGAGATTTGCGTTCAAAGCATCTTCTGTGACCTCGACGACGGTGGAAATTCGCGAACCAAAGAAGCGGTTGAAAGGATCAAGGACAAGATAGAGCGTCGTGCGGGCATCTCAACTAAGGACATTGGAGAACTCTTCTACGATACTACTCGGGCGACTGTTGACTACCGCGCTCAGTCGCCACAATTCGAGTGACTGTCTTGGACGGATCAGTGCGCTTTCGATTTTAAAAGACTCCCCAAAGTTCACGCAGCGAAATATCAATATTCGTTTAGACTGCCACGCGGTTTTATGCTGTTACTCGCCACGCGCGATTATCTTGTGAGACATAAGTCGCGGCTATGACTTCAGCTTGCCCGTGACGGTCTTGCCGACGCGCGGGCCCCGATTGTCACGCACCGGCGGGCGATCGAGGTTGGCTGTTCGCATTCCGATCTCATACGCGTATTGCCCGATCCGCGTCATCTTCTCGAAGTTGATCTTCTCAACGCTGTCGGTATTCGCGTGATAGTCCGGATGCAGCCCGGTTGTCAGAAACACGATTGGTACCCCCTTCACCGCGTAGCTGTAGTGATCGCTACGATAGTAGATCTGTTCCAGATCGGTCGGATCATTCATCTCATAATCGAGCTTCAGCGGTTTAGTCAGGGCTCCGTTCGCATCAACGGTAATGTTGTGAAACTCGGTGCTGATGCGATCCGACCCAACGATATAGACAGAGTTAGCCTCTTCGGGTTTGTTGTCGCGGTTGCGCCCTACCATGTCCATGTTGACCTGGGCGACTATTTTCTCCATCGGCACCGTTGGGTAGTCAGCAAAGAATCGCGAACCCCATAGTCCTTTCTCCTCGCCGGAGTGCCAGACAAAAATTAGAGACCGCCGCGGCTTCGGGCCGGTCGCGAAAGCTTTGGCCAACCCCATGATCGTCACCGTTCCCGAGCCGTCATCGTCGGCGCCGTTCCATACCCGATCGTCAACAGCGCCGGCGGTCACTCGGCCGCGAGCGCCGCTCCGAGTCTGTCCGCTAGCGCCTTGAATAACCTCGCCTTCCGCATAACCGACGTGATCATAGTGAGCTCCGAAGGCAACATAAGTATCTTTGAGTCTTGGATCCGAGCCTTCGATTATCCCCACAACGTTGTGAGTATATTGCGTTCGCAAGACTTGATACTTTGGATCGATGTTAAAAGTCACCTTTACGTTCTTGAGGGTGAAACCGGGTAGCGGCTCACCCTTAGAGGCCTTATCTTTCAACTCTGCATATTTCACATCGCTCGCGCTGAATAGAAACTCGAAGAAATCATCCTGCCCGCTAACCGCCGGCGGAACTGGAGTATCGAGCCTCTGAACGGTGGTGAAGTCCGCTCCGTCCGTCTGACCGCCGAACTGACCGCCTCCCGCTGGTCCACCTTGTCCCGGTCCTTGTCCCGGTCCTTGCCCCTGGACGGGCTGTCCACCGCCGCCGCGCCGGAACCCGCCCCCCACACCGATACTTGCTATTGCGCCTTCCTGCTCGGTCGCGTAACGAGAGCGGCCGCCCAGCGCGCGGCGGTAGGGCCCGCTTTCCATTCCCTTTGGAGTCGTGGTCCCGAGAAACACGACTACTTTGCCTTTTACGTTCTTGTCCGCATAGTCGTTATGCTTCGCTAGCGGCGCGTTCAAACCGTAGCCTACGAACTCGATCTGGTCTGAGGTGAGCGCCTGTTTGCCGCCGACGTTTGAAGAAAAGCTGATTCCCTCTCTGTTCTTGAACGTGCGAGTCTGGCCCGCCGCTTCTACGGTAATCGATGAGTTGTTTTCGCTCTTGACGCTCAATACCGCGGCTCTCTGGAAATAGGATCCATTGGGACCGCCGGGTTTCACACCCCACGATTTGAGTCGTTCGGCGATATAGGCCGCGGCGAGTCCGAGCCCTTCAGTGTACGTGTTGCGACCCTCGAGCTCATCAGAGGCCAGATAGGTCAGCCACTCTTTAAGATCTTCCTGGGTAATCGAGTCACGGCCGTTGCCTTTTGCCGAGGTGATTGAAAACGTAAAAGCGGTTACTAGAGCCAGTTGTGTAATGAGAGCTATAAGCTGGCGAAGACGAAACATAAAAGTCTCCTTTTTGGTCGAGTTCTGTGGATTGTCTTATACGGTGCGGCCTCCGCCGGCGATACAAAAAAACCCTGGTTTTCAATGTCATCCGCCGGGGCTCAAGGACGGTTGCTCTGGAAATACCGCCTCGTTACCAATTTTCGTAAGTAACGAGCTAATAATCCGATATCGAGGTAAACGACCGCATCCCCCTGAGGATCGCTCGGTGTTGCATCAAGCGGTCGCCCGGTAAGTTAATGCTCAGCACGGCTTCGATTCAGTGAGCAATAATTCCGGGCGCAGAGGAGCGATAAAGAAAGATTTGGAGACACAATCATGTCTGACTGGTCACAAACGCTGAGAACTGCAGAGAAACATCTTTCACGCGGCAAAATCACCGCAGCCATCGAAGAATATAGAAATCTCGTCAACAGCAATCCGTCGGATCTCACAGTGTTAAATACGCTTGGCGACCTCTACATAAGAGCAGGATTTACCGAACAGGCCACCCCGATCTTTTCTCGCGTAGCGCAAGGCTATCGCCACCAGGGTTTCACATCGAAAGCCATCGCCATCCTCAAGAAGCTGCTACGGGTCGATCCGACCGACCTCGACTCGTCGATTTGCCTCGCGGAGTGTTACGCAGCTCAAGGGCTGCGAGGCGAGGCAGGCAGGCTGTACGGTCAGGTTGCTGACGCGTACAAACGCGCGGGACGAGAAGACAAAGCGATGGACGCATTTCAGCACATGGCTGAGATAGATCCGTCAAACACTTCAATGCTAATGACCCTGGGAGAGCGTTGGCTTCGTGAAGGATCAAAGCAACGCGCGCATGCAAGCTTTGCAGCCGCCGGCGAGGAGCTCTACCGGCAAGGCAACGCAGCGCAAGCTCTGCTGGCGTACCTGAAAGCGCAGGATGCACAGCCCGACGACCACAAAACCCTCTCAGCTATCACTTCGATATGCGTGGCGCATTCACAGGCCGATAATGCCTTTGCAATTCTCCGCGACGCTCATTCGAGGAATCCAGGCGACGCCGTAGTGCTCAGCATCCTTGGCTCAGCATATCTGTCAGCCGGACAATTGAGCGACGCCACAGAGACCTTTCGGCAGTTATTTGTCCTCGACGGCACGGAATACCGCAACTTGTTTATCGTTGGGCAAAGATTCATGGAACAGGGCGATCTTGACCGCGCTGTTGAACAAATCGACTGCCTGGTTGACGCGTTGATCGCAAGTAGAAACGAACAAAAAGCTATCGACTTTCTCAAAAAGGCTCTTGACCTCGATCCTGAACACCCCGCGTCCTTAAGGATTTTGGCGCGTATTTATAGACGGTTGCACGAGGATTTCAATCTTGTCCTTACACTTCGTGCGATTGCCGATGGCGCATTGCGGCGAGGCGATTCCGAGGAAGCCGTCGCAGCATTAGAGGAACTTTGCTGTGTCGAGCCTTACGAACAATCTCACAAGGACGCCCTTGAGCGACTTGGTGTCAATGCACCCACGACAACATTTGCGGTTTGTTTGACGAACGATTCGACGTTCGATTTGAATTCGTCGATACCGGACGAGCCGAACGCTTTAGAACTACATTTAGCGCTAAAACAGGTTTATGTGTACAGCCTTCCGGATCCAGCGTCCAACATTTTTCAGGCAGATGGGATCGGTCAAACGAGCAGGCCTTTGCCCGACACCGCTCACGAATTCGTAACGGCCGACGTCGTTCGCGGAGTAACCTTTTCCCCCCACCGCTCCGCCTCTAAGGCTACCGACTCAGCCGGAGCGGTCACTGGTTTTGAGTTGCTCCCTCTAGCGAATAGGCGTCGGGCCGCGCGGATCTCAGCCAGGGTGCCGCTTGTGGTGATATCCGATAGCGGTGGCTGGCGCGAGTTCACCGAGGCTGTAGACATCAGTGACTTGGGGTTGAACATCCTGCTTGCGCACCCAGTTCCCCCAAACACGCCGCTGCGAGTATTGATCGACGCGGCAAAGTGGCCGGAGCAGGTCGCGCGACACCACAGTCGAAATACCACCAAAGGGATTGTGCGCCACTGCATACACAGACCGGGCAAGTCGAATCTCGTTGGCGTTGAGTTCGACGTGACACACGATGCAGTTTTGGTCGAGCGACCTGTGGGTGCGATCTCCATTCAGATTTAGATATCTCGCCCCCCTCACAAAAGTGTGTAGTTCGGCTTTAGAACGAAGTTTGTATGCATTGACCGAGACCCCTCGGCCTTTACAAACTAAAGTTCAACGGCCGAACTACGAACACTTCCTTCATTGTGCGCCGCTACGCAAACAAATAACGGAACGAGCACGTCTGCAGCGGGTTCATTCTAACTACCTTCCCGTGATCTAATACACTTGGGCAGACGCCGCTGCCGAACCTTCAAGCATGTTCAAGGAGCAATGTATGTGGAGGCGTTCGAGATTTCCTTTATGCCTGCTGCTGGTCTTGCTTCAGTCCCTCACCCCTATCACCGCACAAGTCGCGATAGCTCAAACGAGGCGTGGTTCAACTTCACGCGTTCAGCGAGTTGATGTGAAACCCGGACTCCAGATCAGGCTGAGTGAGGGGACGGCGGTCACCGAGAATCAGCCAATCGCTTCGGTAGTCCGTGCCTCGACGATTTCCGATGACGACGCGCAAAAGGTTTTGAGAAGGCTTAGACCTCTGACCGTCGATCCAGACGACCAGCAGGACGTCGCGTTACGAGATCGTTCATTGCCCCCGCCGCGCGCCGGAAAAACAATCACCGATCCGTTTCCGCCGGCGCAAAACGCCGAAGTCCGGGATCAGGTATCTACGGGCCGACTCGAAGTAGCTCGATATTCACCCGAAGGCGATGTGCCGCTTGTTCCTCAGCTCAGCGTTACGTTCTCACAGCCGATGGTGGCGGTCACTTCACATCAAGACACCATTGCCTCGGGAGTACCGGTAAAGCTTACGCCGCAGCCTACAGGCCGCTGGCGATGGGTTGGCGCGAAGACCCTGTTGTTTGAAACCGACGGGCACTTTCCGATGGCGACTGAGTACACTGCGGAAGTCCCGGCAGGCACGAAATCAGCCACTGGAGCCACTCTCGCGACGGCGACGAGGTGGAAGTTCGCCACCCCTCCGCCCGTTGTGAAGACGTTTTTTCCAACCGACGGTCCAACAACGGCGCGCGACCCGCTAATGTTTGTTGAATTCGATCAACGCATCAACCCAGCCGCTGTAGCTGAAACGATCAGAGTTCGATCGGGCAATCGCGAGTGGCGAACGAAGCTCGCAACGAGCGAAGAAATCGCGGCAGACGACGTGGTGAGCAAGCTGGTCGCTCGCGCAACCAAAGATCGCTGGCTTGCGTTCCGAGTGATTGACAACGCGACTCCGCGAGATGCTTTGCCGAGGGGTTCTTTAGTTAATGTCACGATCGGACCGGGCACTCCCTCCGTCGAAGGCCCGCGAAAAACGGTCGCGGCGCAGAGTTTTGTATTTCGCACCTTCGGCGCCTTGCGAGTTCTCAAATACGAATGCGGGTATCGCGGCGCTTGTTCTCCGTTTGACCAGTGGGGCATTACGTTCACAAACCCGATCGACGCCTCGAGCTTCGAGCAGAGTCAGGTGCGAGTTGAAGAGATCGGTGTCGCTAAGCCCCAACCGGTCAGTCTGAAGAGCGCGATCTACGGCAACACGCTGAGCATTAGCGGAATCAAACGCGGCCGGACGAGCTATCGCGTCATTCTGGACCCGGCGCTGCGCGATCAGTTCGGCCAGACGCTTGGCCAGACACCGCCGATTGTCTTCAATGTTGGCTCGGCGCCGGCTGGCCTCGCGGGACCGGACAAACCGTTCGTAGTGTTGGACCCCGCCGCGCCGCCGCGATTCTCGGTGTACAGCGTCAATCACGATAGCCTGAGAGTGCGCCTCTACTCGGTAGGCCCTGAGAACTGGAGCCAGTTTCTTGCGTACCTGCGATATCGCGACGAGCGAACTCAGCGAACGCCGCCTGGTCGTCTGGTATCTACTAAGATCGTTAACGTCACGGCTAAACCCGATGAGCTGGCCGAGACTCGAATTGATCTCACCCCCGCCCTCAACGCAGGCGTCGGCCAGGTGTTTGTCGCGGTCGAACCGGTGGCTGCAACCCTTAGTCGCTATCGAGAATGGGTAGCCGTGTGGGCCCAGGTTACACAGATTGGCCTGGATGCTTTCGTTGATAGTTCGGAGTTGCTGGGTTGGGCAACGTCACTCAAAGACGGCAAGCCGATTGACGGCGCGCAGGTCTCCGTCATCGAGGCGGGAGCTGCCGGGTTGCGTCCCGAAACCAGCGCGACAACGAACGCCGATGGCATCGCTAAGATCGATCTTGCAGGCGGACCGACTGGCGGGCCTCGCATTCTCGTTGCGCGCAAAGGCCCGGATGTAGCAATTCTTCCAGAGAGCGAGTACTGGGGTTACGACCGCTCTTCGTGGGTAAAGAGAAATCTCGGGGAGTCGCTTCGATGGTTTGTGTTTGACGATCGCCGGATGTATCGCCCCGGCGAAGAGGTTCATGTAAAAGGCTGGATTCGCCGAGTGGGTGAGGGAAGAGGCGGCGATGTAGGCCCGCTCGACTCCGGGAACGCAACGGTTGATTACGTGGTAAAAGACTCTCGCGGCAACGATGTCTTCAAAGGCTCGGCTCGAATTAACGCGCTCGGCGGATTCGACACCTCATTCAAACTGCCGGCGACGATGAATCTCGGGTACGGTTTATTGCAGCTTGAAGCATCCGGCAATGTGTCTTCCTCAAATCCGAAGTACGCACATCAGTTCCAGGTCCAGGAATTCCGGCGCCCTGAGTTCGAAGTCACCGCGCAAGCTTCCGAAGGCCCGCACTTCGTGGGCGGCAACGCTACGGCAACGGTGAACGCCGCTTATTACGCTGGCGGTGGGCTGAGCAACGCCGACGTTACCTGGCAAGTAACGACGATGACCGCGCGCTTCACCCCTCCTAATCGCGATGATTTCACGTTCGGCAAATGGATTCCGTGGTGGCTCGAACG
>Ga0111539_10012551_pt1 | contig 10616 bp, 6 predicted proteins | sample RhiMethybrSRZTD1_FD_79667 | JGI IMG/M metagenome (GOLD analysis project Ga0111539, IMG submission 79667) | Populus rhizosphere microbial communities from Tennessee, USA - Rhizosphere MetaG P. TD hybrid SRZTD1 (version 2) (version 2) | ecosystem: Host-associated > Plants > Roots > Rhizosphere >... | reverse complement strand
TTGATGCTGGCGACCGGCGCCTGGTTGGTGCTGATCACGACGTTCCCGCCGCCGAAGTTGTCGAGCCGCGAGCTGTAGGCGCCGTCGAGCGTCAGGCCGATCCAGCCGCCGTTGGCCTTGAACGCCCACGCGCTGAAGTCGCGGGTCCCGATCTGGACTCCGTTCTTGAACACCTCGAGCAATCCGCTGGCGAACGCACGCGCGCCGAGCTGGTCGCCGGGAGCGAACGTGGTCGGGATCGGCGCGCCGAGGTCGACCCACCCCGAACCGGGCGTGAAGGTCGCGCAGTAGACGCCGTTGCGCACATCGTCCCATCGCACTTCGATGTGCGCCGACGCGTAGGATGCAGTCTGGAGTTTCAGCATCAGGTCGTGCTCGGGGGCGGTCGAGGTGCCCTGGACGATCGTGATGTAGGCCTCCTGGTCGGGGCCGAACGACCCGCCGTTCCACACCGGTGTCATGTAGTTGTAGCACGCCTGGACCAGCTCGTTGTTGTTGATCGACAGCTGGCTGAGGCCATTGATCGGATCGACCCACGAGCCGCCGATCGCGCCATTCGCCCGGTTGAACGTATCGAGCACCGGACTGGTCGGGAACGAGCCCGAAGCCAGCACCGTCACGTTGACCGTATCGCGCCCGACCCCGCCCGCGCCCGCGTCCGCCGTCAGCACCGCCGCATAGGCTCCCGGCTGCGGATAGCTGTGGGACGGATTCGGGCTGCTCGATCCCTGGCCGTCGCCGAACGTCCACGAGACGGTGAACGGATCATTGTCGGGATCGAAGGTCCCGGAGCTGCTGAAGTTGACGTTCAGCGGAGCCGCCCCGGCACTGGGAGTGCCGTTCGCGACCGCGACCGGCGGCTGATTCCCGCCGGTTCCGCCGGTGTAGCGAATGCGCCAGATCGTGCTGCTGTTGATCGCCACGTACACCAGATCACCGTTGACCGGATCGACCTCGAGGTTGACCGGACCGTCGGCGCCGGTGCCGAACGGAACGATCTGGATCAGGTTGTCGTTGGCGTCCACCTGCGCCATCTGGATCCAGTCCGCGCCGTAGTCGGCGAAGAAGTAGCCGCGATAGGCACTCGGAAACGCGGAGCTGAGCTGGAAGACCCCGCCGATCGAGCAATTGCCCATGAACCCGGGGGGAACGCTGAGGGACGGCGATCCGTGGTCCCAGGCCGCGAGCGGGGGAGACTGGGTGGCCGGATTCGACGGGGTGCCGATCGTGCTGCAGCCGTGGTGCGCGGGGCTGGCGTTCTGATAACTGTTCCGCACCCCGAAGCCCTCGAAGCACGGCCAGCCGAAGTTCTGTCCGGGCGTTTTCGCGACGTTCATCTCTTCGCGGTCACTCCAGCCGACGTCCCCGATGTACAGCGTGCCGGGGTTGCCCGCGTTCGGATCGGGGTTGCCGGTTCCCGGGCGGACCGTGAAGCGGAACGGATTGCGCAGGCCGTACGCCCAGATCCGCGACTGGATGGCGGTCGAGTCGCCGGTCCAGTAGGGGTTGCTCGGATAGCCGGCGCCGGTCGAGGGTCGGATCCGCAGGACCTTGCCGCCCAGGCAGCCGATGTACTGCGAACGGTACGCCCCGATGTCCTCGTACGGATCGGTGCGGGTGGCACCGAACGCCTGGTTGTCCAGGCCGCCCGCGTCGGTGGTGTTGAACTGCGCCCCTTCGCCGATCGAAACCAGCAGGCTGCCATCGCGTCCGAACTGGAGATCGCCGATCGCATGGGATGGCGATGCGGACACCGGTCCGGCGCGCCAGTTGTGACCGAACAGCACCACGCGCGACGAATACGTGATCGTGTTCGAGTCGGCGAAGCTGACCGTGAAGCGCGCCAGTCGCCCGTACGCGTCCCCGTTGGTCTCCACGTTGTTCGAGTCCGAGTCGACCGTATAGAGCAGGTAGACGAAGTGGTTGCTCACGTAGTCGGGATCGACCGCGATCCCGAGCAGTCCCCGATCGTCGTTGTTGAGGACCTGGGGCGAGATGTCGAGCATCGGCTGGGCGCTGCGCACGCCGTTCTTGACCGACCACACGCGACCGGCCTTCTCGATCACCAGCATGCGGCCGCCGGGCAGGAACGCCACGCCGGTCGGCTCCGAGTCCCACGTGACGTTGGGAACCGCCGGGTAGGCTTCGAAATTCGGGGGCAGGCCGATCGCCTGTGCGGTGGTCGCCGCCGCGCAGGCGGCGATGAACAGGGCGACGAGAATTCCGCCCGCTCGGGAGCGGGGACGACGGCAGGTGGGCATGGATGGTCTCGGGGGGGTTGGAACGCCCTGAAAGACTACCTCATGCGAACAATTCTCCGCACGAAGGTTCTCCCGTCGACGTTCACCTGGACGAGATAAATCCCGGCCGCCGCGCTGCCATGGCGTTCCATCCGGCCATCCCATGCGAGCGACCAGCGACCGGCCTCGAACGGGCGCTCGGCTTCGTGCCAGACTTCACGGCCCTGCACGTCGAGCACCCGCATGCCGACCCGCGCCCGCACCGGCAGGTCGAGGGCAAAGCGCACGGTTCCGGGTGCCGGGTTGGGCGCGCCGCGCGAAAGCGCGAGCACCGCGGGCGTTGGATCCACGCCGGTGGTCTGCACGGGGACCACGACCACCGCGCGGGTCATCGCGTTGTTCGATTCATCGGTCTCCACCACCGCACCCAGCGTGTCGAGGGTGAAACGCATCGTGTACTCGCCGGGCGCGAGGTCGATCGGCCGATCGAACGCCACCGACAGCGTGTCGTCCTCGTCGATCAGCGTGTCGCCTTCGGCAAACAGGCTGCCGTCGACGGTCAGACGCCAGCGGGAGTAAGGCGATGGCATGTGGCCCAGGTTCCGCATCGTGTACCGGAACGTGTTGCTGGTTCCCGTCACCAGCGTTTCGGGCGCGACCGAGAAGTCCATCAGCTCGAGATCGACCTCGGGGAATGCGTGGGCGGTCACGGTGTCCGCGAGCCCGCCCGCGTCGATGACGCGCAGATGCACTTCGTACCAGACGCCGGTGCCGTCGTCGTGCTGCTCGATGTGGTAGCCGGCCGCCGAGCCAGTGGCGACGAACGTGTTGGGATGGACGTGGGTGTTGTGATGGAGCGCGATGTCCCAGTGATAGGTCAGGTTCGCGGCCGGCTCCTGGTCATCGGTGGCGGTGCCGAGCAGGTGCAGGGTGTCGCCGTGGACGACGAACGCGGTGTCGAGCGGGGCAAGCATGGTGGCGACCGGCGGCGTGTTGACGGTGCCGGCCACCGTCACCGTCCGGGTCACCGTGTGATCGCCGAGGTGATTGTCGTCGACCGACAGTGATACGACGTAGGTCCCGGTCTGGGCGTAGGTGTGCGTGGGATGGGGCAGGTACGAGCCGGTGCCGTCGCCGAAGTCCCAGATGGTGCGCAGCGAGTCGCCGTTGGGATCGCTCGAGCCGGCGCTCGAGCACTCGACCGTGAGCGGCGCCGGGCCCGACAGCGGGGTGACGTCGATGACCGCGGAGGGCGGCTCATTGCCCGGCTGGGGCGGGTAGTAATGGATGCGCCGCACCTGGCCGGTCAGGATCGAGACGTAGTAGAGATCGCCGTCGTACGGCCCGACCGCGAAGTCGACCGGTCCGTCGAGCTCGGCCGCGAAGTCGTTCCAGGCGGTGACGTTGTCGTTCACGTCCACGGTCGCGGTGCGGATCCACGAATAACCGTAGTCGCCGAAGAACAGACGTCCGCGCCAGGTCACCGGGAAGCCGACTCCGGTGTAGAAGACCCCGCCGAGCGCGGAGTTGCCGGTCACGAACGGAATGCTGCTCTGGCTGGACTGGCTGTGGTGCCAGTCGCCGAGCGGCGAGGTGTACGCCGACGGGTTGGTGGCGCTGCCGACGCTGCCGCATCCGTTGTGCGCGGGAGTCGCCGAAATGTAGTCCGGATTGTTGTGGGCGCCTTCGCGGCATGGCCAGCCGAAGTTCTCGCCCCCGTGCTTCGAGACGCTCAGCTCCTCCCACGTCTCCCAGCCCACGTCGCCGATGTAGATCGAACCGGGTTTACCCAGCGACGGGTCGGTATTCCCGTTCGGCCGCACGGCGATGCGGAACGGGTTCCGCAGCCCGTACGCCCACACCCGCGAGCGGATCGAGTTGGGATTGCCGTTCCAGAACGGATTGCTCGGGTAGCCCTCGCCGGTGTGCGGGTCGATGCGCAGGACCTTGCCGCCGAGGATCGTGATGTCCTGGGAGCGGAACGCGCCGATGTCGTCGTACGGATTCGCGCGCCCGGGCAGGAACATGTCGGGATCCAGTCCCCCCGGATCCATGACCGTGTACTGCGCGCCCTCGCCCATCGACACCAGCAGGCTCTTGTCCCTGCCCCACCGCAGCGAGCCGATCGTGTGCGTGATCGAGCCGATCGTCGGGCCTTCGTTCCACACCCGTCCGAACAGGATGGTCCGGGTGTCCGGATTCACCACGTTCGTGTCGACCGTACTCATCTGGTAGCGGGTCAACCGGCCGAACGCGTCCGAGTTGTTGTCGTCCACCCCGTTGGAGTCGGGATCGACCGTGTAGAGGAAGTAGACGTAGTGGTTGAGGAAGAAATCGGGATCGACCGCGACCGCCAGCAGGCCCTTGTCGCCTTCGTTGAGGACCTCGAGCTCGCGCGACCACACCGGGGTCGACTGCAGCGTGCCGCTGCTCGACACCATCCACGCGACCCCGCGTTTCTCGCCCACCATCATGCGGCCGTCCGGCAGGAAGGCAATCGTGGTCGGGGTGTCGAACGTGGCCCCCGGCACCGCATTGAAGAACCAGAAATTGGCGGGCAGTGCGGGCGTGGCCGCCGCCGGGGAGGCAGCGAGCAGCAGCAGGAGAGCGAGCGCTCCCCTGCGGATGGAGTGTGCGAGCAACCGGACTCCGCGGGTGACCTGGGGGTGTATGGGGCTGTCTACAGAGGTCTTCATGGCACGGAACGGACCAATGGATGCGAGGCGCTGCCCGGCCGGCGCCTGCCCGCCCGGGACGGATGACTCCATGCGCTGTCGGAGGTTGCATCGCTTACTGCAATCAGCACGCCACCCGGCTTCGCAGGTTCCAACCTGTTGTGCGGGGCGGCTGCCGCACTCGCCGGGGCAGATTCCACTTTCCGGCCCGCGTCAGAAGCGTCGGATGGGCCGACACTCGATCGCGGTTCGGGCGCGGGACGGGTTGCTGCCCTGGCGGCGGGGGGACGAGACTACCCGAACAGGGTCACCCACGACGAGACCAGGACGATCCCGACCAGGTCCAGCAGGATCCCGCTCGAGACCATCTCGCCGATCCGCACGCGACCCGTCCCGTAGACGAGGGCATTGGGCGGCGTCGACACCGGCAGCATGAATCCGAACGAGCAGGCCACGGTCGCCGCGAGGGCCGGCTTCACCGGATCCATGCCGGCCGCGTGCGCGAGTGCCAGCACCACGGGCACCACCAGCGAGGCGCTGGCCGTGTTGCTGGTCACTTCGCTCACCAGCACGCCCATCAGCGTGGCGGCCAGCACGACCCCGAACGTCCCGTGAATCGGCATCGCGCGGAAGATGCCTTCGCCGATCCAGCGCGCCAGCCCGGTCTCGAACATGAGGGCGCCGAGCGACAGGCCACCGCCGAACAGGAGCAGCGTCGACCAGTCGACCCGCGAGAACGCGGTGGCGTCGAGGATCCGCGGGGCACGAAGTGCGCGCGCAGACTTCCGTGCCGCCGGCAGCATGAACAGCAGCAGCGCCCCGAGCACCGGCACCGCCGGCTCCGGCAGCCGCGACTGCCACAGCTTGAGCCATGGCGCACCCTGCAGCGGGGTCGCCGCCAGGATGCCGGGGGTGATCCACAGCGCGATCACGCCGATGAACACCGGGATCAGGCTGCGCTCGGCACGCGACCACGGCCCGGGAGGCGCGGCGGCGGTCGCGGTCGGCGCCGGCGCCGACGCCGTGACGACAGCCCCGCGGGAGCGCCACGCCATCCACGCCGCCGACAGCGCGGTCATCAGGATCGCGAGCGGCGCGAACACCGCGCACCACGCGGCGAACGACGGACGGCTGCCGGTCGCTTCTTCGAGCAGCCGGAGGCCGATCAGGTTGGGCGCCGTGCCGACCGGGGTCGCGACCCCGCCAAGCGACGGTCCGTACGACGTCATGAGCAGTGTCCCGACCAGCAGCGACTGGCTGCCGAACCGGGCCGCGGTGAGCGCGAGCGGCAGCAGCATCGCGGTGGTCGCGGTGTTGTTCACCCACGCCGAGATCCCGCAGCCGAGCCACGACACCGCCCACAGCAGGTTGCGCGGACTCTTCAGCACCCACCGCGACGACAACACGGTGCGCGCGAGCCGTTCGGTCAGGCCGTGGCGCGCGGCGGCATCGGTCAGCAGGAACGTGCCGAAGAACAGGAACACGATCGGATCGCCGAATCCGGCGAATGCGCTCTTCACATCGGTGACGCCGAGCAGCAGCGCCAGCACCGGGATCGCCAGTGCGGTGACGGCGACCGGCAGCGACTCGGTCATCCACAGGCCGCCGGCGATCACCAGGATCACCAGCGCGCGGTGCGCGCGCGGCTCGAGTCCGGGAATCGGGACGAAGTACACCCCAAGAGCCGCCGCCAGCACCGCGAGCGCGCGGGCGGCGCGGAATCCAGTGGTCGGATCTTCGAGGCGTGCGGGGTCCGGCGGCTCGGGGGACATGCGGCCGGATGATGCTAGCGGGGCATCACCAGACCGCTGGCCGGCGTCTCTTCCCCTTCGATCACGTCGGGGTATTCGGCCGGCAGCTCGCCCAGACTCTCGACGAAGAGCGGCACGTCGTCGGCCAGGTTCGCCAGCGCCTCGGGACCCTCGCCGACCCGCAGGATCTCGTACAGGGTCGTGCGCTGCGCGGGCGTGAAGCCGGATTCGCGGATCAGGGTCTCGATCTCGGCGATCGTGGTCTTGTTCGACCAGCCGGTCGCGAGGTGCACGTTCTCCTCGAACAGCGTGCCGCCGAAGTCGTCGGCGCCGAAGTGGAGCGCGATCTGGCCGGTCTTCTTGCCCTCGCTGAACCACGACGCCTGGATGTGATCGAAGTTGTCGAGGAACAGCCGCGACGCCGCCAGCACCCGCAGGTAGGCCGACGCACCGGCAACGTGCTTCACCTTCGATTCCATCGGTGTGTTGCCGCGCTTGTAGGACCACGGCACGAACGCGGTGAAGCCCTTGGTCTCGTCCTGGAGATCACGCACGTAGTTCAGATGCTCGATGATCTCCTCGTGCGTCTCGACGTGGCCGTACATCATGGTCGCGGTCGAACGCATGCCGGCGCGGTGCGCCTCGCGATGGACGTCGAGCCACGCGTCGGGGCCGCCCTTCTTGATCGAGATCCGCTTGCGCACGCGGGTCGCGAGGATCTCGGCGCCGCCGCCCGGCAGTGTCTTCTGTCCGGCCTCGTGGAGGGCATCGAGCACCCCGCGGATCGAGAGCCCCGACACCTCGACCATCTGGTGGATCTCGGGCGCCGAGAAGAAGTGCGGCGTGATCGCCGGATACCGCCGGCGCGCTTCGCGCACGATGGTGGGATAGAACTCCCACGGGATCTCCGGATTCAGCCCGCCCTGGAGCAGCACCGTGGTGGCGCCGAGCTGGTGCGCCGCCTCCATCATCTTCATCACACCTTCGACGTCGTGGGTGTAGACGTCGGGACCGACGTGGGACGGCTTCCGGTAGAACGCGCAGAAGTGGCAGTCGACCGTGCAGACGTTCGTGTAGTTGGGGTTGGTGTCGATGACGTAGGTGACGACCTTCGGGTCGTTGCGGCGGTTCCGGACCTCGTGGGCGAGCGCGCCCAGCTCGAGCAGCGGCGCCTCGGCCAGCAGATGGACGCCTTCTTCGGGCGTCAGCCGCTCACCGGCCAGGACCTTCGTTTCGATCGTCGACCACACGGGGAGGCTCCTCGGGACACGGTGGAATTTGAGCGGGGGAAGAATACCCGGCGATGCGTTTCGGGTCGAGTGGGCCACAGTGTGATCCGATAACATTCCTGCACTCGCTTGATCGGAGGAAGCCGCTGATCTCCCGGGACCGTATCATCGCGTTTCTGGTACTCGTGACCGTGACAGCCGGCATCGCCAGGGCCGCGAGCATCAATTGGCCGCTGGCGATCGAGAAGGGGCTGCCGATGTCGCTCCTGTTCGTCGGGCCGGACCGGGAGCACCGGACGGATGCGGAGATGGCGGAGCTGTTCCGCACCCATGGCCAGGACTTCGAGCGGCTGGTCGCGATGCTTCGCGCGGATTCGACGGTTGACTTCGTGGTCGCTCACGACCCCTGGTCCGGCCCGCCACCCAATTCGCTTCCGCGCAGCCGCTCGGATGAGTACAAGTGCGTGATGCGTCCGCTCCATGTGGTTTCCATCAGCCGTGAGAGCCACGACGTCGTCGTGTTCCGATCCACGACCACCTACACGTTCGACCGCAAGGGCTGGCTTTGGTCCGGTCCGGCGATCGAGCCCTGCGCATGTGGAGACGTCCCCAGCGCGGAAACCACCGATCCCCGCAACTCTGCCCTCGTGCGGGCTCACAAGCCGATCGCGCCCCACTGGTACATCTACTACCAGACGAGTTCGTGACGCTCATGGACGATCGCTCCCGACCGACGCGCCCGTCCGCGTGGGAGATCCTCGCCCTCGCCAGCATCCTGGTGCTCGCGACCGCCCTGCGCGTGCGCGAGCTGATCGCGACCCCGCTGTGGGTCGACGAGATCTACATCCTCTCGGTCGCCCGCCAGCCGCTCCACGCGGCGCTCGACACCGTCGCCCGCGACATCCATCCGCCCCTGTGGTTCGCGCTCACCCATTTCTGGATCGCGATCGGCGGAACCGGCGAGCGCTGGCTCAAGGCCCTGCCGCTGCTGTGCTCGCTCACCGGGATCGTCGGTGCGTTCGCGCTCGCGCGCCGGTTCGGCGGGGCGGGCGCCGGCCTGGTCGCGGCACTGCTGCTCACCCTCAACACCACGCACATCCATTGGTCCCAGCAGCTCGAGGACTACTCGCTGGTATGGGCGCTGCTGACGTGGCTGGTGCTCGCCGCGTGGTCGCTTCACGAGCGGCCGGGACGCGGGACCGCCGCCGGTCTGCTGCTGGTGGGAATCCTGGCGCTCTACACCGACTACCTCGCTTCCTTCGTGATGGTGCTGATCGCGGCGTGGGGAGCCTGGACCCTGCGCCACCACCGGCCGCGGCTGCGGTGGTGGATCGCGACGCTGGCACTGCTGGCGCTGCTGTTCATCCCGCAGCTTCCCATCTGGGCGCGCCAATTCGCGCGCGAAGGCTACGGCTCCCATTTCCACTGGCCGACGTTGCCCGCGCTCGTCCGCCTCGCGCGAGTGGTGAGCTTCGGCCCGGCGTGGATGCCGCTGGTGACCGCCGCGCTCACGGCGATTGCGCTTGCAAGGCCCGATACGCGACGCGGCACCGTCCTGATCCTGGTGGCATGCCTGCCGCTCCTGTTCGCGACCCGCGCATGGCCGCTGGTCGTGCAGCGCGACATGCTCTACCTGCTGCCGTTGGTGTACGTGCTGGTCGGAGTGGGACTGGCGGGGATTCGTTGGCGTCCGGTACTGCTCGGACTGATGGGGTTGTTCCTGATGTTCGCGGTCCGCCGGGTGGCGACCGCCCACCCGTGGGCGGAGCCGCTGGCGCTGCGACGCGTCGAAACGCGGCTGCGCGCAACCACCCGGCCGGGGGATCTGCTCCTCCATGCCGAGCCCCACACGCTGTTCTACTTCGAGTACCACCTGCCGGCGTGGCGCAACCGCCTGCTCCAACCGCCCGGCGAGCGCGTGCCCTACTTCGACACCGGCCTGATGATCGCCGACAGCACCTACTGGACGCCGGACGACTGGCACGCGCACGTCGCGCGCGGCGGGGGCTGGAACGCGATGCTCGCGGACCGCGCGTTCGTCCAGTACGGCATTCCCAGCCGGGCCGGAGCCTGGGCACGCGCGCAGTTCGACTCGGCGCGCGCCGACACCACGCTCGAGGATCCGCCGATCCACCTGTGGATCGGCCGCCCCGCGGCGCGGGATTCTGCGATCGCCCGTTAGCCGGTCAGCGGTTGTTCTCACTGCCTCGCCGTTTTCGCTCGCCGAACTGCGCAACGTTCGCTAGAGTGCGGCGCGAACGGAATCGTTCCGCGACGTCCGTCGACCCGTACGTCGCGAGTGCACCCCAAGGATGAGGTGTTTCATGCGACGGCCCCCGTACCGTTCGGAACGGGCCCGCCGGCGGCTCTTCACGCTCGCCGCCCTGCTGGCCCTGCTGTTCGCTTTGCCCGCGATCGCGCGGGCGCTGACGATCTAGCCGCTCAGCAACACGAAGCGCCGGAACGCACATCGCGTCCCGGCGCTTCGTCGTTGCAGTGGCTACCAGATCTCGGCGCGCTGGGCCGCAGAGTTCACCATCGGGTCGCCGTCCTTGCACCCGAACGCCGCCTGGAACTCCTTCATGTTCGAGAGCGGACCGTTGACCCGCCAGAACGCCGGCGAGTGCGGATCGGTCAGCGTGCGCAGCCGCTCGGTCTCGGGGCGGAGCTTGCGCCGCCACGCCTGACCAGTGCCCATGAAGAAGCGCTGCTCGGGCGTCA
>Ga0111539_10012549_pt1 | contig 10618 bp, 9 predicted proteins | sample RhiMethybrSRZTD1_FD_79667 | JGI IMG/M metagenome (GOLD analysis project Ga0111539, IMG submission 79667) | Populus rhizosphere microbial communities from Tennessee, USA - Rhizosphere MetaG P. TD hybrid SRZTD1 (version 2) (version 2) | ecosystem: Host-associated > Plants > Roots > Rhizosphere >... | reverse complement strand
TTCATTTTCGGGTCGACGATGCGTCCCGTGTCGATGATGACACGCCCGTCAAGCTCGACGGTGCAGTCGTGCATCGGCACGTCGTAGTGGCCGCGCGTGTTGCGCTTCCCGCCGCCCTGCGTATTCGGCCCGGTCGAAAACAGGAAATTGCCCGGAAAGGTACGCGCTGCCGCGCGATGCCGCTCGGGGTCGTCGCCGTGCAGCGCGATGCCGTACCAGAGCGCCTGCGGGTTCATGCCCCAGCCGAGGTGCGATACCGCGAAGGGATCGCGATCCTTGTCGTCCGCGCGGCCGTCTTCGAGCCAGTCGCGCATCAGCTTCGCGTCGATGCCGCCCTGGATGTCGACGATGTGACCTTCCCGGACCTGCAGCCGCACCGGGTCGGAGATATAGCGGCAGTACGGCAGGATGACGATGTCGCCAGGCGCGAAGACGACGCTACCGCTGGCGCTGCCTTCGTTCGGGAACGTATGGATGTGGCCGCCGCCCCAGTGGTCGAAATGGCCCTTCTCGTCGGCGAAGCCCCACTGGGTCATGACCGGGTATTCGCCACACTCGTACGATAGATCCGTTCCCGCTTCGCTCCGCACGCGAACAGTCTTCGTCTTGCGGTAAAGGTTGTCCGCGTACTTGCAGGCGTCTTTCAAGCCTTTCGGCGCCATCAGCTGCTCGAGATCGTCCGGCGAGTCGATGATCATCAGCACGCGCACGCCGCGGTCCATCACCTGCTTCAGCCAGGTGGTGAAGAGAGGCACATGGAAAATCACGACCAGATCCGCGGCGCTGACCGCTTCGAGCGTGCCCTTGCTCTTGCCGATGGTCGGCACGCCGACCTTGGTCCACGACGGCAGGGAATTCACGCACAACTCGTAGATGTCGGCCCCGACATCGTCGGCGGCTGCGAATGCTGCCTGCAGGTATTCGCGGCGCGTGCCCAGGTCGCTCACCGCGGCGATGGTCTCGCCCTTCTTCACGTCGCACAGCTGGAACTGCTTGCGATAGAGCTGCGCCAGCTTCGCGGGATTGAGCTCCTGGATCACTTGCGCATTATGGCTTGCCAGATTCGGTGTGGCGTAGCCGGCATTTCGAGGGCGTCCACCCCGAGCGCGTCCTGCAGGGCGCTGATCGCCGCCGCGGGCGCCGCGATCGTGCCTGCTTCACCGCAGCCCTTGGCGCCGAGCGGATTGTGGGTGCACGGCTGGCTCTCGTCGGTTTCGGAGTCGAACATTGGCAGGTCCGATGCGCGCGGCAGCGCATAGTCCATGAACGAGGCCGAGAGGAGCTGGCCCTCGTCGTAGACGGTGCGCTCGAAAAGCGCCTGCCCGAGCCCTTGCGCGAGGCCGCCATGAAGCTGGCCTTCGACGATCATCGGGTTGATGACCGTGCCGATGTCGTCGACCGCGCTGTAGCGCAGCACCCGCACCTCGCCGGTCTCGCGGTCGACTTCCAGCTCGCAGACATGCGCGCCGTTGGAGAAGGCGAAATTCGGCGGATCGTAGTAGGCGGTCTCGTCGAGACCCGGCTCCAGCGTCTCGAGCGGATAGCGATGCGGCGAATACGCTGCGCGCGCGACGTCGGCGAACGAGACCTTGCGGTCGGTGCCGGCGACGCGAAATTCGCCGGCGTCGAATTCGATGTCCGCGTCGGCCACCTCGAGCAGGTGCGCGGCGATCTTCTTCCCCTTGGCGATGATCTTGCCGCCGGCGACGTGCAGCGCAGAGCCGCCGACCGCGATCGAGCGCGAGCCGAACGTGCCGGTGCCGGTGGGAACGGCCGACGTGTCGCCCTCGACGATCCTGATCTTGTGGAAATCGACTCCCAGCCTTTGCGAGAGGATCTGCGCGAAGGTGGTTTCGTGCCCCTGGCCGTGGTTGTGCGTTCCGAGATACACCGTGACGCTGCCGTCCGGCGCGACGCGCACCTGCGCCACCTCGTAGAAGCCGACGCGCGCGCCCATCGCCGCCGCCATGCGCGAGGGCGCGACACCGGAGGACTCGATGTAGCAGGCGATGCCGATGCCGCGGCCCGGCTTCCGGCGTTTGGCAAACCCGGCGTAGTCCGCGAGCTCGAGCGCCCGCTCGAGAACCTTCGGGAAGTCGCCGCAATCGTAGGTCGGCCCGACCGGCGTCTTGTACGGCATCGCCGAGGACGGGATCAGGTTGCGGCGCCGGATCTCGGCGCGGTCGATGCCGAGCTCGCGCGCCGCCTTGTCGGCAAGCTGCTCGAGGACGTAGCACGCCTCCGGCCTGCCCGCGCCACGGTAAGCATCGGTCGGCACGCTGTTGCTGAAGAATCCGTCGACCTGCACGAACACTGCGGGCGTGCGGTAGACCCCGGCGAGGAGCGCGCTGTAGATCGGACCAGCGATGGCCGCACCAAAGCTCGACACGTACGCACCGAGGTCGGCGCGCGTCGCTACGTGCAGCGCGAGGAATCGGCCCTGGTCATCGATTCCCAGCGTCGCCCGCGTCGTGTGGTCCCTGCCCTGCGTGTCCGACAGGAACGATTCGCTGCGGCCGGCGATCCACCGCACCGGCCGGCGCAGCCGGCGCGCCGCCCAGACCACGAGGGTCTCCTCGGGATAGTGCTTCCCCTTGTAGCCGAAGCCGCCGCCGACGTCGCGCGACAGGACACGCAGCTCCGCCTCGGGAATGCCGAGCTCCTCGCAGACGTAGCGGCGGATGTGGTGCGGCGCCTGCGTGCCGACGTAGAGCGTGTCGCCGGTCGATGCCGCGCCGCGCGTCTCGATGGCGGCTCCGCACAGCCGGTTGTTGACGAGCTCGACCTCGACCTTGCGGCTGGCGCGCGCCATCGCCTGCTCGACCGCGGCGCGATCGCCGCGCGTCCAGGTGAACGCATGCTCGCCGTCGACCGCCGGCAGCGGCTCGTAGTCGACGTTCACCTGCTCGGCGAGGTCTTCGGCCGCGGCGCGCGATTCGGCGAAGACCATGGCTACGGGCTCGCCGACGTGGCGGACCACGTCGCGCGCCATCTGCCACCGCGGCGGCTCGTTCATCCCGGGCAGCACCCACCCGCAGCGCATCGGCCGCAACCCGTCGAGGTCCTTGCCGGTCAGCACCAGCCCCCGGGACTGGATGGAGCGGATCCGCGCGTGCGCGTGCGGCGAGCGCACGAAGACGCAGTGCAGCGCGTCCGGCAAGGGAAGATCGGCAACGAATTGGCCGGCGCCGGCGAGGAAGCGTTCGTCCTCGACGCGCCGCAGCGCGGCGCCGATCACCGGATTTCTTCGCGCAGCAGCTCGAGCCGCTCGTAGATCGCGCGGTCGGTGACCACGAACAGATCGCCGCTACCCTCGTGACTCGCCCAGGTCCAGTGCGGAATGGTGAACACGTCGTGCTGCGACCACTCGAAGCGCTGGTCCCCGATCTTCGAGCGCCCTTCGCCGGAAACCACCAGGCAGACCGCGCTGCAGGTCGAGCGGGCTTCCTTCGTTTTCGTGATTCGCTTCAGGAACAGATCCAGGGTCGGCATCACCGAGCCGCCGTCCTTCGAGTAGCGATAGGTCAGCGAGCCGTCGTCCGCCGGCGCAAGGCCGCGCACCGCGTCCTGCCAGGGAAAGCGGTATTCGCCCGAGCCTTCGGTCCCCACATCCCAGAAACGCTCGTCCTGCCGCTTGCCCGGCTCGAAGAAGCTGGCGTCGAGGTTGCAGATCGCCGGCATGTTGGCTGCGTCGAACCAGACCGTGCGGCGTTTGCCCTCATTGATGTGGCCGTGCCAGCACATCGGTGGCGTGAGCACCAGGTCGCCTTCGTGCATCTCGCATTTACGGCCGTTGACGATCGTCACCGCCCCCTCGGCGCGGGTGGCGAAGCGGATCGCGGCCGCTGTATGGCGATGCGGCACGGCCTTGTCGCCCGGCTCGAGCACGGTGAAGGCGCCGATCAGATTCTGCGTGGTGATGGTCGCGCCGCCGAACGCGGGATTGGCGAGGATCAGCGCGCGCCGCTCCACATCCTCGATGCCGACTTCCTTCGCGGCGCGCTCGGTGAAAGGCTCGATGTCGCGCCAGCGCCAGTGCATCGGCTCGTCGACCGCCTTCGGCGCCATCGGCGTGATGCGCTGATAGCGGTCCCACAGCGGGTGGATGCGCGCGCGCTCGAGCGCGCCGATCAGGCCGGCGTCGGGCCGCTCAAGCTTTGCCACGCGCGGCGAGGATCAGCAGCCCGCCGATGATGGCGAGATTCTTGAGGAAATTGTTCATCTCCCCGAAGAACCGCGCCGGGTCGACTTCCCAGAAGCGATGCGCGAGGCCGGTGGCGACCAGGACGAAGGCGGCGAGGAACCACGCAACCCACTTCGTGCGCCAGCCGATCGCGAGCAGGATGCCGCCGCCGAGCTCGGCGATGATCGCGAGCACCGCCGCCACCTCGCCGACCGGCATGCCGACGCGCACCATGTACGCCGCGGTGGTCGAGAAATGGGTGATCTTCCAGATCCCGGACACGATGAACAGCGCCGAGAGGAGCAGTCGTCCGATGAGGGTATCCATGGGGGGATTATGCCTTCACACCGGCTCTTGTGTGACGTCGTAACGGAACAGCCACTCGTAGCGCTCGGCGACGCGCCCCGGCTCCCATTCGCGGTCGACGTACTTCTTCGCCTCCGCCGGATCGGCAAGCTTCGGGTTGTGGAAGCGCTTCGCATTCGCCGCCGATCCCTCCACGACCTTGCGCGTGCGCTCGCGCCGCGCTTCTTCGTAGTGCGACAGTGCCGTCGGCACGTCCGCGACCTCCGAGAGGCAGCGGGCAAGGATGTATCCGTCTTCGATCGCCATCACCGCACCCTGGGCGAGCATCGGCAGCATCGAGTGGCAGGCATCGCCCAGCAGCGTAACCCGCCCGACGCTCCACTTCGGCATCGGTTCGCGCACCATCATCGCCCACTTGTAGGGCGCGGCGAGGTGACGGATGAGAGTCTGCACATCCTCGTTCCAGCCGCGGAAGTCCGCGAGCACCTCTTCCGTGGTTCCTTTCGTGCTCCAGGATTCGATCCGCCAGTCCGCGCGCTCGCGCAGGCCGACGAAGTTCATCAACGTTCCGCCGCGCAGCGGATAGTGGACGATATGGCCGCCGGGGCCGATCCAGTTGGTGCCGACGAGGCGCGCCATGCGCGCCGGCAGCTTCTCCATCGGCGCGATGCCGCGCCAGGCGATGTTGCCGGTGAAGGTCGGCTTGTCCGGCCCGAAGAGCGCCTGGCGGATTGTCGAATGCACGCCATCGGCGCCGATGAGCGCGTCGCCAGAGAATTTCTTCTTTTCAAAATTGAGTTCTACTTTTCTGGACGATTGAGTGAAGCCGGTAACCTTCATCCCCAGGTGGATCGCGCCTGGTTTCTCGCGATGCACCGCATCCGCGAGAACGGAGAGCAGATCCGGCCGGTAGACGGTGAGATACGGGAAACCGTAGCGCGCGATCGACTCCGCGCCGAGATCAAAGAGCTTCCAGGTTTCCCCCGTGCTCCACAGCCGCACTTCCTTGCCGACCGCTTCGCAGGAAAGCGCGGCCAGCGCCTCGCCGACGCCGAGCAGGTGAAGGACGCGGGTGCCATTGGCGCTGAGCTGCACGCCCGCCCCCACTTCCTTCAGCTCGGCGGCCTGCTCGTAGACATCGACATCGATGCCGCGCTTGAGCAGGGCGAGGGCGGCGGTCAGCCCGCCGATCCCCGCGCCTGCGACAAGAACGTGTGGCAACTACTTCTTGAGAGCCTCGAGCCCTGCGGTGGCGCACTGCGAGTCCTGGTCGCCGGTGGCGCCCGACACCCCGATCGCGCCGACGATCTTGCCGTCCATCACGATCGGCAGGCCGCCTTGCACCGGCATCGCGCCTTCCAGGCCGAGCAGGTAGGTGAAGTTGTCGCCCTTCGCGAGCAGGTCCTGGAACACCTTCGACGGGCGCTTGAACTTGGCGGCGGTGCGCGCCTTGCCGAGCGCGATGTTGATGCTGCCGATCTGGGTGTTGTCCATGCGCTCGAAGTAGATCAGGTCGCCGTTCGGGTCGGTGATGGCGATGCCCATCTGCCAGTTGTTCTTGCGCGCTTCGGCGGCGGCGGCGGCCGCGGCCTTCTTCGCGTTCTCGAGCGAGATCGGCGCACCGTAGGGCGGCGTCTGGGCGAATGCGCCCAGCGCGAACCACGAAATTGCCAGTGCAAAAACGAAGCGAATGGTCTTCATAGTCCTAGTGCCTTTATGCCGGCGGCGACGATTTGCTCGTCCTCATGTGATTGCACGCCGGAGGCGCCGATACCTCCAACGCAGACGCCTTCCACCACGATCGGCAGGCCGCCCTGAACGGGGGTGATCTTCGGCATGCCGAGCATGGAGTTGCGTCCAGCCTTGATGCGTTCTTCCCAGACCAGCGTCGAGCGCCGCGTTTCCGCCGCCGTCTTGCCCTTGGCGATCGCGGTGCGCGCGTTGAACGGCGATGCGCCGTCCATGCGGATGAGGTGCAGCAGGTGGCCGCCGTCGTCCAGGATGGCGATCGACACGATCCAGTTGTTCTTCTTTGCCTCGGCCTCGGCGGCTGCGGAAATCTTGCGGCAGTCCTCGAGCGTCAGCATCGGACGGTTCTTCATTGCAGGGCTTTCCTTATCTGTTCGAGTGCGGTGGGATCTTCGATTGTAGTCAGGTCGCCGGGGTCGCGGCCTTCGGCGAGAGCCTGGATCGAGCGGCGCAGCGTCTTGCCCGAGCGCGTCTTCGGCAGCAGCGTCACGAAGTGCACCGCCTTCGGCCGGGCGATCGCGCCGAGCTGCTTGTCGACGGTCTGCATGACCTCCTCCTGCGAAGTCTGCTTTGAGCTGTCCTTGAGAACAGCAAAGGCCAGAGGCATCTGTCCCTTGATGGGGTCAACAACGCCGACCACCGCGCATTCCGCGATGTTCGGATGCGCGCTCACGGCTTCCTCGATCTCGCGCGTGCCGAGGCGGTGGCCGGCGACGTTGATCACGTCGTCCGTCCTGCCGAGGATGAAGTAGTAGCCGTCCTTGTCGCGGATGCCCCAGTCGAACGTCGAATAGATGTTCTTGAAGTCCTTGAAGTAGGTCTGCACGAAACGCTCGTCGTCGCCCCATACCGTCGTCATGCACCCCGGCGGCAGCGGCGGAGTGATCGTAACCACGCCCTTCTCTCCCTCTTTCACTTCCTTGCCCGTGCCCTCGTGCAGCAGGTGCACGTCGTAGCCGTACACGGGGAAGCTCGGCGAGCCCATCTTCAGGGGCGTCTTCTCTACGCCCGGCACCGCCGAGAGCAGCGGCCAGCCGGTCTCGGTCTGCCAGTAATGGTCGATCACCGGGCGGCCGAGCGACTGGGAGATCCACGTATGCGTCGGCTCGTCGAGCGGCTCGCCCGCCAGGAACAGGTGCTTGAGGGAAGACAAATCATGTTTTCTCAAGAACGAAACATCGTGTTTCTTCAGCACGCGGATGGCCGTCGGCGCGGAGAACATCACGTTCACCTTGTGCTCCTCGACGATCTTCCACCACACGCCCGCGTCGGGCCTGATCGGGACGCCCTCGTACAGGATGGTCGTCATGCCGGCGATGAGCGGCGCGTAGATGATGTACGAGTGCCCCACCACCCAGCCGATGTCGGAAGTCGTGAACATCGTCTCCCCCGGCTCGCCGCAGAAGATGCGCTTCATCGACGAAGCCAGCGCCACGCAGTAGCCGCCAACGTCCCGCTGCACGCCCTTCGGCTTTCCGGTCGTGCCCGATGTGTAGAGGATGTAGGACGGCGTACTCGACTCGAGCCACGCGCACAGCACCTTCCCGTTGAATTGCCCTACGGTTGCCTTCCAGTCGACATCGCGCCCCGCGACCAGCGAAAGGGAGGTGTCCAGCCCACGGTTGAAAAGGAGGACCTTCTTCGGCGGATGCTTGGCGAGCTTGAGCGACTCGTCGACCAATGACTTGTAGAGCACGACCTTGCCCATGCGGCTGCCGCCATCGGCGGTGATCATCAGCGACGGCCTGGCATCGTCGATTCGCGCCGCAAGGCTCGCCGCGGCAAAACCGCCGAACACCACCGAATGCACTGCGCCGATCCGCGCGCAGGCGAGGATGGCGAACACGGATTCAGGAACCATCGGCATGTAGACGATGACCCGGTCGCCGCGCTTCACGCCGAGCGACTGCATCATCGCCGCTACGCGGTTTACCTCAAGGTGAAGTTCTTTGTAAGTGAACGACTTTTCCTCGTTCACCTCGGTCGAAATCCAGATCAGCGCCTTCTGATCGGCACGCTTCGCGAGATGCCGGTCGACGGCGTTGTGGCAGAGGTTGGTTTCGCCGCCCACGAACCATTTCGCGAAGGGCGGCTTCGAGTAATCCAGGACCTGCTTGAACGGCTTGTGCCAGTCGACGAGCTTCGCTTCCTCCGCCCAGAAAGCATCGCGGTCCTGCAGCGAACGGCGATGGAATTCCTGGTACCTCATCACTCGCTCAGGTCGACGACGATGCGGCGCGTCACTTTTCCGGCAATGAAGTCGTCGAAGGCGGAAGGCAGCTTGTCGAACGGGATGGTGCGGCACATCTCCTTGAGAAGCGGCGGCTTGAGGTCGCTGCCGAGGCGCTTCCAGACCGTCTCCCGCACGTCGTTCGAGCTCTCGCCGGAGTTGATCCCGAGGAGGCGCGCCCCGCGCAGGATGAACGGCATCACCGTGGTGTTGAGGTTGTGGCTCGCGGCGAGGCCGATCGAGCCGATCACGCCGTTGTCCTTCATGGTGCTGCACATCCACGCCAGCACATCGCCCCCGAGGTTGTCGACCGCCCCTGCCCAGGTCGATTTGTCCAGCGGCTTGATCTTCTCCAGGTTCAAGGTCTGCCTCAGGAGAATTTCCTTCGCGCCCAGCTTCTTCAGCCAGTCCGATTCGCTCTCCTTTCCGGTCAGCGCTACGACGTGATAGCCGTTGCGCGCCAGCGCGGCGACGGCGATCGAGCCGACACCGCCGGTCGCGCCGCTGACGACCACCGGGCCGTTGCCCGGCTTCAGTCCCTCGTGCTCCATGCGCACCACGGCGATGCCCGCGGTGTATCCGGCGGTACCGAACGCCATCGCATCCCAGAGCGACATGCCTTGCGGCAGCCGGGTGAGCCAGCCCGCCGGCACGCGCGCGTACTGCGCGTAGCCGCCGTGATGCGAGACGCCGATGTCGAAGCCGACGCCGAGCACGGCGTCGCCCTTCCTGAAGCGCGAGTCGCCGCTCGAGACCACGGTGCCCGAGAAATCGATGCCGCCGATGCACGAAGCGCGGCGCAGGATCTTGCCCTTCCCGGTCGCGGCCAGCGCGTCCTTGTAGTTGATGTCCGAGTACGCGACGCGCACCACCACGTCGCCCGGGTCCAGCTCGTCGATGGTGCGCTCGACGAATTCCGCCCGGATCTTCTTTTCCGGGGTCTCAGTGAGAAGGAACGCCTTGAACTTCTCCACTTGCTCTCCTCCGCTCGCTCTTCAGGTATTCGGCCGACTGCATCTCGTGCAACCGGCTGACGGTGCGCTGGAACTCGGCGGCCTGCTCGCCCTCGGTGAAGATCTCCTCGGGAACCGCGGCCGCCGAGACGATGAGTTTGACCCGGTCATCGTAGAACACATCGACCAGCCAGGTGAAGCGCCGCGCGGCGTCGGACTGCTTGGCCGAGAGTTTCGGCACTCCCGACAGCATCACGGTATGGAAGCGGCGCGCCAGGTCGACGTAGTCGGTGTAGGAGCGCGCCCCGCCGCACAACGCCTGGAAGTCGAACCAGACCAGGCCGCCGGCGCGCTTGCGGTAGGGAATCGTTCGCCCCTCCACGTCGAGAGGCTGTTTCTCTTCTTCGACATCCTTGAGCTGCTCGAAAATGCCCGGCAAAGGCGCGTCGCTCAGGTGGTACACCTGGACCTTCTCCAGCTTCAGGCGCCGGTAGTCGGTGCCGTTGTCCACCCCGACGACGTCCAGATGCGCCTTGATGAACTCGATCGCCGGCAGGAAGCGCTCGCGCTGCAGGCCGTTCGGGTAGAGCTGGTCCGGGTGGTAGTTGGAAGTCATGACGAACTCGACGCCGCGCGCCATCGCCTGCTCCAGGTAGCGACCGAGGATCATCGCGTCGGCGATGTCGGAAACGTGGAACTCGTCGAAGCACACCAGGCGGTAGCGACGCGCGGTGCGCGCCGCCACCTCCGCGATCGGGTCTTCGGTCCCCTTCACCTCGTTCATTTCGCGATGGATCTCGCGCATGAAGTGGTGGAAATGGACGCGGCGCTTCCGCACCAGCGGCACGCAGAGATAGAACGCGTCCATGAGGAAGCTCTTGCCGCGCCCGACCGGGCCCCAGAGGTACACGCCCTTGGGCAGGTCGGGATGCACCAGCAGCCGCTTCAGCGCGTTGCTGCGGCGCGCCTTGTAGGCGGTCCACTCCTCGTAGAGCTGCTGCAGCCGCTCCACCGCGCGCCACTGCGAGGGATCGACGACGAATCCCCGCTTCGCGAGGTTCTCCTCATACAGGGAAACGACGTCGCTCAGAGCCAGCGCTGCGCCGAATAGCCGGCGCTGAACAGCCGTTGCCCGGCGAGCGCCGCGATCTGCCGCCCCCACTTGAACTCCTTGTAGAGCAGCAGGAAGTTCCACAT
>Ga0111539_10012547_pt1 | contig 10618 bp, 15 predicted proteins | sample RhiMethybrSRZTD1_FD_79667 | JGI IMG/M metagenome (GOLD analysis project Ga0111539, IMG submission 79667) | Populus rhizosphere microbial communities from Tennessee, USA - Rhizosphere MetaG P. TD hybrid SRZTD1 (version 2) (version 2) | ecosystem: Host-associated > Plants > Roots > Rhizosphere >... | reverse complement strand
ATCGGAATGCGGGACGGAGAGACGTGCCGCCTGCGCCGAGCATTTCGGATGAACTCAAGAGAAAGGCGAAACGATTCGCTCGGTAGTGTTTGCGCGTGGTACCGAGCCCCATGATCACGATGCTGACCTAACAACGGTTGAGTTAGGGAATGACTGAGGCCGGTTTTTTTGCTGAACGGAAATTATCACTGAAAGGAATTGCAATGTCGCACTCACCAGAATGTGCCAGTTGCCCCGAATGCAACCCGGAAATGGCTCGCGTGCTGGAGATGTCCACGAACGACGTCCCCGGCTACGCGAAGTGGCTCGCCGAACGCACGAAGAACGCCATGCGCCATATGGCTCGACACGCGTTTACGGGCGAAGGGCGGCGCACTCCGCTCCTCCTCCGAACCCACGTTCACACCGCTCCGACCACGACCGACAACAACAACGCCAATGGTGTCCCTGCGGCTCCGTCGCTTGCTGACACGCTCCGAAGGCAAGGCCTCCGTAACCCACTCCAGAAAGGACACAAGAAGTCATGAGCACCACGACAAAGAAACGACGTCCGTTGACCGTTGAGATTCCACGCCGCACGCCAACGCCCGAACAACTTGCGGCCGCCCCGGGTTCCGTCCGTGCGGCGTACAGCCACCTCCCGAAACGCGAAGGCCTCGTCTCGACCTTGCGCCAGTGGAAAGTGTTTCTCACAACGACGAAGGCCGCCATCGAGGAAGAAATCAAGGAGCTGCGGAAGGAGTTGGCCGACGACGACCTGTACTACCAAACGAAGATGCAGCACGAACGCAGGCTCGTCCAGCTACGCGAGAACTTGGACGCCGTCGTCAACGGTCACGCGATGGAGGGTGAATATCCGCTGATCATCGCGCAGGCGAATCTTCCCGAAGTCGTTCGAGCGCACCACGGATACGGGACGAAGCACATCGACAAGGTGTTGGCCGAACGGAAGGCCGAACGGGACCGGGTCTTGGCCGTGATTGACGAATGGCTTGACACGTTGCCAACGCCGCAACACGTCCTGCGACAGACGACGGCCGAACGTCGCCGTTGATTTGAACTCCAGGCGGGGGGTACCTCAGGCGGTAGACGACTGTCGGTTCCCCCGAATGCGTGCCCCGCCCTCCGTAGCGTGCTGAGACGACGCGCAACGGGGTCCATGAACGCATTCGGATCGTCTCTAGTCGTTGGACGAGCGGCTAGCCACAAGCCGGGAGGAAGTGTCCGCCTCCTCGGCACTCGTCCATCTTTTGCACGGAGCACGTATGCCGAGACGCAAGGACGATTTCGCCGACGACATTCTCAAAAGACGATTCAAAGCACGAACACGGACGGTGAAACCCCGCAAGCAACGAGCGAAGTTCAGTCGTCGCGATGGCAAGGCCCGCGTTCACCTACGCAGGCAACGCCGCCCGACGCCGGTCACCTGCCTTCGGGATGACAACGCCTTGCCGCCCCTGCCGCATCCACAGTTGGTCTTCGAGCGGGAACGACCCGAATGCACTTGGATCGTTCCCGCTCTCAAGACCCCGCTGTACTACTTCGACGAGTGGATGCTACGAATGCAGCTTGTCATCTTCAAACAGCCCGACACGTTCATCGTGCCCGGTGGTGCCTGCGATCGCGTGTTCAAGCTCGTAGCGCGGCAGCAGGTCGCACGGACGTACTGGCACCGTTATCTCGTCGTTGAACTGCGACCAGACCTCCCGCATCGTGGTCTTCCATAGTGCGATTCGAGTCCACGGCGATGGCTTGCGGTCCACGGATGTCGGACTTAGGCATGAACGAACATTGCTGGCCGACGTAGACATCGAATGGATCACCCCGCTGACGAAAATGCGAATAGTGAGCGAAGTAATCTATCTCGTCCTCGCCTTTGATAAAGCAGTATCCCTTGTGGGGAAAGGTTCGCACCACCAAGCCCTCGATTCTCTTTTCCGTCGGTGTCGGCACTACCGCATTCAACGGTTCGCAGCCTTTGGCGTGTACAAAAAAGAACGTTCCGCCAGTCGAGCGTTCGAGGAGAGAAAGTATCCGACGCCGGCCGCACTTAACGCATCGCAACTTCACCGCGTCAGGTAGGAATTCCACGTGATAGTCATGGCCTCCGGACTTTAAGAAACCGACGATTCGAAATACTGGTTCGCGCATTCCTGATGACTGCTGATCCATAAAGTTCTCCTTGGGCGGAGACACGCTCCGCCGATTTGACGCGGTCCGATGGCCGCGTCGGTTAAACACACGAACAGTTGGATTGATTGGTCTGGGATGCGAGCCGACTGGAGAAGTCGGTCTTACTATTGCCTCACGCCGGAATGGTCACAGCGGTCAACGGCACGCCCGCTCGGAAGACTAGGGCCGAGCTCTTCCAATCAGCGTAGGAGAATCGTGTAGGACTGTCAACCACAAGAACTGTGATTCGGAAATCTAGCTACAATAGCCACGCCCCCCGGCATGTTCGACAATTTTGGTGACTCCGAACGGTGGTCCTACGCTAGGACCAAGACCGAAGGCCTTTCGAACCCTCAAAAGGCGCTGCAGAGTCTTGCCCCGGTACCGATCGTCTATTTCCTCGTCAGAGATCAAGGCGCCATCTATCGACTGGCCGCTGCCTTAATCACCTGGGTAGTAACGTACCTACTTTTTCCGTTGATCGCTCGTGGGTATTACTGGTGGCGGGCACCGTTACATCTCGCGGAGGCAAGAATCGAAGAACTCCAAAAAACTGTCGCAGAACTCAATGGCGACCTGTTTAACCTAACGGCGCAAATCACGAGAAAGCAATCCAATCAGGACACGGCGAACTGGCTGACTCAGCGCCATGCCTATGGCGTGCACGAGTTACTCAACAAAAGACCCGCGAGCGCCGATGCCGACGAGTGGCTCTATAGAATTGACCAATTCACAGAGTCTGTAGTCGAAGGACTTCACGAGCGCGACGCCTCACCGCAGGTGATCCACCACATCGAGGTTCTCGGCACGTTCCCGCCGGTACGCACGACGGCAAGCGGAAAGGTGAATAGAGGCCTCGGCATGCTCCTCGAACGTCTCCGCAGGATCAAGACAGTCAGCGAGAAGTATGCGGACGCGCAGTTGTAGTCGAAGCGCTTGTCAGAGGAACGCTGACGTGTTTGGCCGAATATTGCCCGACTTCAGAATGGGCTAGCACAAGCGTCCCGATTGTATTAGTTTGATGCACTACTTTCTCAATCAGCACAACTCGAGTTGAGGTGACAATGGCCGACAAGAAAGTCCTGTTCATCGCTTTCGCAATCGAGGACGAATGGGCACGCAACCTGTTTACTGGCCAGTCCGTGCATCCCAAGACGCCGTTCGAATTCATAGACATGTCTGTCAAAGAGCCGTACGACAGCGCTTGGAAGGAAAAGGTTCGGGCACGAATCAAGCGCTCCGACGGCGTCATTGCTCTGGTCAGCAAGAACTCCACGAACTCGACGGGCCAAAAGTGGGAACTCGATTGCGCAAAAGAAGAGAAGAAAAAAATCAAAGGCTTCTGGATCCTGAAGGACGATTTCACGTCCATAACCGGAGTGTCGTCCACTTCTTGGACCTGGGAAGCCGTCGCCAACTTTATTGACAGTCTGTAATGGCTACGAACTTACGGAAGGCGCTCGTCGTTGGTATTGATTACTACGCAGATCCGAAGGTTCAGGATTTGTATGGGTGCGTCCGCGACGCCTATGAAGTGAAAAATGCCCTCGATACTCATGCTGACGGCAGTATCAACTTCGATGTGTTCTTGCTGACGGCCAGTGGCGCGAAGGATGCGGTCGATCGTGGCAAACTTCGCGACAATGTAGTCAAGCTGTTCCGGGACGACAACGACATCGCGCTGCTGTACTTCGCCGGGCATGGATACATTGAAAAGGCAGGCGGCTACCTATGTACGAGCGAATGCAAACGAGGAGATGACGGCTTGTCGCTGGCTGAAGTGCTGCAATATGCCAACACATCAAAAGCACGGAATCGAATCGTAATTCTCGATAGCTGCCATTCCGGCATTGCCGGCGCAAGCGCTATCGCCCAGCAATACGCCGAACTCTCCGACGGTATGACCATCCTTACAGCTTCGACCGAAGAGCAGTACTCTCACGAGAAGAGCGGCAGTGGAGTCTTTACGACTCTCTTAGTCGATGCGTTATCAGGCTCCGCCGCAAATCTTGTCGGGGATGTCACTCCCGGCAGCGTGTACGCTCATATTGATCAGTCGCTCGGACCGTGGGATGACCAACGTCCCGTCTTCAAAACAAACGTGAAAAGTTTCGTGTCACTCCGCAAGGTTCAACCACCTATCGAGTTAACGATGTTGAAACGGATAACCGAATTCTTTCCGGAACCCGGTTACCAGTTCCCGCTTGATCCAACCTTCGAACCAGAACCGACGGGACGACCAGAGGGTGCCCCGCCGCCGAATCCGGAGAACACAAAAAAATTTGAAGTTCTCCAGAAGTACAACCGAGTGAATTTGGTAGTGCCAGTCGGTGCCTCCAAACCGAACATGTGGCATGCGGCCATCGAATCCAAAGCGTGCAAACTCACCGTCGTCGGCGAGCACTACCGAAAACTTGTGTTGTCAAAGAAGATCTAGCTCTCGCGTGACCGTATGAGCGGCCTTATCCGCCCGTACGCCGAAAAACGTCGCGTCCCGTAACAGTCCGTGCCGTTCCCATCCAAGGAACGATGTTTCGATCACTACCGAAGGCGGTACCCATCGCATGCGCGGCATGTCGGCCGGTGTGATGCGTTGGTCCCACGGATGCCGCCTCCGGTATGGCAGATGGTGCGGCAGATCAGCGAACGGACAGGCCACCGATTTCGATGACGCCAATCGTAATGCCACCGCCGCCCGCTCGTGTTTACTAAATCCAGATCGAACTTGACCGGCGTAACGGAGCTCGCCTTCGACGTAGTAGCCGACTAGCAATGCGTCGAACATGCTGTCCCTTGGGATGTAACCGCCGACTACGAACTCCTGTCGGGGCGAGAACCGAACCTTTACCCAATCCCGCGACCGCGTACCCGGTTGATAGCGAGAGCGGCGACGCTTCGCTACGATACCTTCCAACCCGAATTCCCTGATCCGTCGTTCGATATCTGCAACCCGTCCTGGCAAGGGGTCGGATCGAAGTAACGTGTCGCCGACAACCAGTTCCACCAGTCGTTGCCGACGAGCCGTGAGCGGACGCGGCATCCATGACCGGCCATCCAGTTCAAGCAAGTCGAAGGCGTAGTACGCCAATGCCAGTGGCGGATGCTCTCGAATCCTGCGGTAGTGCTCCTGCAGTCGGCGAAATGACGGCCGCCCCTCTGTATCGAGGGCAACGACTTCGCCGTCGAGAACCACCCTGTTGACGGGCAACCGGGACACGTCGGCGGCTATCTGTGGAAAGTGGCGAGTCAAGTCGGTTTGCGTCCGTGACAGCAGCCGGACCTTCGCCCCGTCCTTCACCGCCAGCATCCGGTAGCCGTCCCACTTCACTTCGTAGGACCATTCGCGTCCTCGCGGCAACGTGGCTACGGCCTTGGCAAGCATGGGGCTAATCGTTCGCATGGCAACCTCCTCCGATGGCGAGGCAGGAGGCCTCAGGGAGTCGAACGACGGTCCATCCGATTTTCGACAGCGCACGGGTTTTTTGCTGGTCGCGCCGTTGTATGTGAGGACGGCGATGCTCGGCCCCATCCACTTCGATCGCAATCATCAGAGTGGGATTAGCAACGTCGAGCGGGCCGTGCGGGGTGAAGTGCTCCAAATACCAACCGTCTCCGAGGATCGCGTGCAGCCGCTTTGCCCCGTCGGACGGACCGAGGTTCCGGCGCGAGATGGCAACTCGTTCGGCGTATCGCTTCGGATTCGAATGCCACCGACGTTTCAAGATTCTCGACAGCCGCCGCTTATAGCCCGGCGACTGCCACACCCGCTGCATCGCCGCCGACATCCGCTGCCGAACCGCAACCTCTCGGCAACGGCCGCGCATCTGCCTTGTACGCAGCCGCCGATAGCCCGGATTTCGCCACTGCCGTTTCATCACGATTGCGGTGCGTTTTCGGCGAACTGGGTTTCTCGCCCAAGCCCGCTTCAATGCTCTCGATATCCGTGCTCGGCGTTTGGGGTCTTGCCAGAGCCGGACGGCCGCTTCGCTCCGCAGGCGTCGATATTCAGGATTCCGCCAGAGTCGCCGAAACCGTCTCGACATCTGCACTCGACGCCTCGGTGTGCGACGCCAGGCACGGCGGGTTGCTGCCGCTCGTTCTTGTGGTGTGCGTTTCCTCATAGTCACTAGCTCCTGCCTTCGGGTAGTTCAGGTTTTGGAGTTCCGCACCGCGAACACCTGCCACGACAAACGCATCACGGCCGTAATCGAACCTTCGGCTAGGACGGTTACGTTGTCGTGGATTGAAGTGGGTGTAGGTAGTGCGGGGTTGGTGGTCGTTAGTTCCGCAGGCTTCAACGTCCTACGTTTTGGTGGCGGCTTCCGTCGCCGCCGTCGTCGATGCGCCATCGCTACTTCAACGTCGCGAGGAGTTTCTTCAACGTGACGATCCGGTCCTGCCGTTTCTTGATCGCGAGATTGGTTCTCTCGATTCGTGCTTGCCGTTTTGCGATGGCCGCGTCGAGCCGGCCGATGCGAGCGGTGATCCGCTCAGCGCGTGACGGTTTCTTCGGTGCGACTTTCTTGGTCGATTTCTTCACTGTCGATCTCCTTCGAAGGCGAACGGGCGACATGCCCGAATCCCCGAGTTAGTTATTCCGGATTGCAACCGGTGGCACCACACCGAAATGCGGAATTTCCTGACTTTGAGATTCCCTGTATCCCTTAGAAGGAACGGACTTTGTCGGCGGTCGTTAAGGGCCTTCCGCGCCTCTAGGAACGGACCGGAGTTGCCGGCCGACCCGGCGGGTGCCGGCTCGGTGGCGCGGCGGTTCAGGGCCCGTATAGCGGCGTCTAACGCGGCTTTCCCGGCGTCTCGCCGCGCCGCCAGCCCTGTCCGCGGTGTTCGGGCCGCGCCGGATGGGCGGGGGCGCATCGAATAAAAAAGTGTCGCCACGCCGCCAGTTCGGGGGGAAAATAAGGAAGTCGTTCGGCCACGGTGGCCTGATGTCGGACGACTCCCAGAAACAAAGAGATGAAGAACGGCCTCAGCCGTTCGAGGACTGTCCGCTTAGGCGCGAGCTATGAGTGGTCGGCCTCGTATTTCTTGAGGTCACACTTTTCTGAGGAGTCGTCATATGGGTGGATTGGGATCCGGATGTACGAGTAAGGCCGCCAAGATACGGTGGCGCAAGCCGTCTGCACGTAGACATCAGTCACTGGTTCTGAAAGGGCGTAAGCTCGCTCCTCGCGAACCCGCACAAATTCCCTCTCGTCTCGAAAGCCTCGTAATCAACCTCGCCATTGAAAACGTCGATGTGCTCGCCTGCGTCCGAGCGTATGACTTTCCGCGAGTGCCGAACGCATGGATTCTGGTATGCGTCGACGACGAGGCTCCAGACGAGAAGCGCTTTGGGGACCTCGCGGCACACTACGACATCACCATTCACAAATCTCACTGCCTGAGACTCTCGAAGCTTCCGGGTTTCCGGCTGTCCTTCGTCGTGGGATGGAAGAAGCGGCGATGAGAATCCGATTGAAGAAGCGGCTCCGCATCCGCATTGCGTCGCCCTACGGCGTGCCGAACATTGACGCGTTGAAGCGCCAAGTCTCGCTCGTTGAGATTGTTCGATTCCATCTTGGGGACGACGGGATCGAAATGGCCGACAAGGTGATGTTCCAGTGTCGCATCCATCCCGAGCGGCACTCGCACGGTGATGATGATCCTTCCCTCTGGTGTTACGACGACTACCACGAGACAGGCATAGGCCGTTGGGGGTGCCCTACCTGCGTCCCGGCTGGCGACGACGTCTACGGATTCTTGCGGCAGTTACACGGCTACTCGATGGCGGAAGCATTGCGAGCCGTACAGGTCTGGAGGCTGAATCACTCTCCGTCAATTCGTGTGCGATTGCGACAGTCGCCTTCGGTGAGAAAGCGGCGTCGTGGTTAGTTTTCAGTTTCGGCGGCTAGGGTCATTCCCGAAGAGGCGGTGTTCTCGGCCCGCTCTGCCGCCGAATGTTAAGCCGAGGCTTCGACCGAGAGGACCACATGGGTAGAGAGGCCAGACGAAAACGAGAGCAGCGCCAGCGGGCGGCCAAGCTGACGCCGACGCCAGGCAATCCACATGGCGTACTAGAGATGCAAGGACTCGCCGCTGAAGTAGTTGAATTTTTTCCGGGACCCGACGCGGTCGAATTCACACCGACTGTATGGGTGCGCGAGATGTTCGACTCAATCGCTGCGAAGGGACAAGTTGAGGTGCCGTGTGGCGGGTGCACCACGTGCTGTCATCACGCCACGGTAGAAATTCACGAGCAATTTGACGATGGGGCGAGTTATCAAACCCATATTGAACCGGACGGCAGACGCATTCTGAATCAGCAGGCAGATGGCTCGTGTATCTATCTGACGAACAACCAGTGTTCCATCTATGACCGTCGCCCGGTGGTGTGTCGCACGTTCGATTGTCGGGCCTACATGGTTCTCGCGGTTGTGCCTAGTCCCGGATTTAAGTTCATTCTGGAAAAGGCAAACGAGAAGTTTAAGTTCCCCAAGCCAATGTCGCCCGCTGACGAAGAGTTTATTGAAGCCGCCAGATTCACGTTCGGGTACGCGGTGTCGGTCAAGAAAATGGATAGTGAAGCAGCGGCGTCTTACGCGTTAGAGCACTGGCAGGAACACGTAAAGGCCGTACGGATCATGTCGAAGATGCGAGACCACGTAGCCTCTCTCAGTCCCGAAGATCAGCAGAAGTTCCTTGAGGAGTTCAAACGCCACGCTCCCCGAGGTGGCCGATGAAAATCCAATTGCCCAATCTCCTTGTGATGCCGACGGAGGAAGATCTCCGCATCTTCGGCAATCCCGCCGATCGCAGCGAGACGCGGCGGCTCCACAACGAATCGTTCCGGACGTTTGATCGCCGGGTCGCCCTAGAACCGCCTCCGCTTGAATTGATTCCCGGCTTTCTCCGCGAAGGCATCACCGGCTTCAACGCTCAGCCACGTGGTGCCAAGACGATGCAGATGCTCGATCTGAGTATTGGTCTGTGCACCGGGTCAACCATCTTGGGCGGTCGCTACACAGCGGCGAAGCCTTACGCGGTTGGGTACGTCACCGAGGAAGATTCACCCCATCGCATCCGGCAACGACTCCGCGCCATGCTCGTTGGTCGGATGGTGCAGGCTGATGCTGCCCGGCGACTAAAACCGCCGACGTTGCAGAGCGAGGACCTCCCGGCAAATCTGTTCCTGTCGGTCCGGCAGGGACTGAACTTCGATTACGACACCCACAAGGAATGGCTCTACAAGTGGGTATGTCGCAACAACGTCGAAGTCTTGATCACCGAACCCTTGCGGTCGTTGGTCAGCGGCACCGACGGAAGTTACGAGGCCATCAAACCGTGGATTGATTACTGCCGTGCGCTGCTGCGGGAGTGCCCGACGCTGAAGGCGATGATCTGGGGTTACCACAACACGCGGCCCGGCCAGGGCAAGGACATGCGAGGGCCGGTCGAGCAAACGTCGGGATTCCCGATCATCAGCGCCGTCGAGACACCGTATTCGTTGCAAAAGCTGTCGAGCTTCGGCAAGGTCACGAAGGTGCTGCTGTCCGCGACGTATCAGAAGGACGCCACGGACGACTTGCAGTTAGAGATCCACCTTGAGTCCGACGATTCACGAGACCCTCGCTGGCTGATGTTCACCGCCGTCGAATCGAGCACCGACCGGGTGGCGATTGAATGGAGCCACAAGATTCTGACTTACCTTCGCAAGTGGACGGCCGAGCATCCCGGCGATGACCGCGGTCCGAATTCCAACAAGCTCTGGAAAGCTATTGGCGACAAGCAAGGCATCCGCCGACAAGGTTTTATCGATCACGTCGAACGGCTGGTGAGCACGGGAGCCGTCGTGAAGACACACGGAGCCGGCAAGCGCATCCACTATGCCTACGCGGGTGACGACGTGGACCCCGTCGCGCCGTCGGCCATCGCGGGACCTCGGAAACGACGGGTTCGATTGCGTGGGACACCACCGAAAACCGCAGGAAAAACGCGTGAGTCCCACTCCGGGACGCACACGCAGAAACGGAGGGCCGGTTGATGGGACGCACAGGACGCCTTCGGAGCGAGCGAGATCGCAGGAAGGTGACCGAATGCAGGGGAGAAACCGTGTGGATCCCAACGTGGGACTCACAGGGACTCACCGGGATTCGTTTGTGTGCGTCCGTGCGTCCCCCCCTTAGTAAGGGGACGCACACGCCAAGTGGGATGCACAGGAAGGACGGGACGCACACGATCCTGCTGAAGGCGTCTACGAAAGGACGAAAATACCTGAGTATGCAGAAAGGGGTGATGACGGGACGTTCAGAAGGGGTGGATTTTCCAGCATCCATGAGCAGGGCGGAAGTGTTTCAACATCACCCTGAGGCATCGATGCGACACTGATCACGAATCACTACGAAGGCGGAAGGACAACGGCCCACCAGTACGAGCGGTGGGTTTTCGT
>Ga0111539_10012545_pt1 | contig 10619 bp, 10 predicted proteins | sample RhiMethybrSRZTD1_FD_79667 | JGI IMG/M metagenome (GOLD analysis project Ga0111539, IMG submission 79667) | Populus rhizosphere microbial communities from Tennessee, USA - Rhizosphere MetaG P. TD hybrid SRZTD1 (version 2) (version 2) | ecosystem: Host-associated > Plants > Roots > Rhizosphere >... | reverse complement strand
TGGCGCGAAGGCCGGCAGCTGCTCGGTAAAATTCCTTTTCTCGCTTCGTGCCTGGCGATCTGCCAGTCTTTCTTGTTTTTGGTCGGCGTCACGCGCGTGGCGTTTCCCTTTCTCGCGGTCAACCTGCGCGGCATCAGCTTGGAAACCGTCGGGATAATCGTCGCGATTTCGCGTCTTAGCGACACCTTCGGCCGCTACGTCGGCGGTTGGCTTTGCGATCGGTTCCGAGCCGCCAACGTCATATTGCTCGGAGTCGCTCTCGGCGTGCCCATGCTTTTGCTGCAAGTACTTGGCTCCGGCTGGGTCGCTCTCATGATTCCTCTGGCGATTATGACGATGGGCTTTGGCTTTACCAACGTCGGCGCCACGACATTCGCACTGCAATCGGCTGACCGCGGCGCCAAAGAATTAGCGCTCGGTATATCGCGCGCCTCCACGTCGTTCGGCCAAGCGATCGGACCGTTGGTATGCGGTGCCTTGATCGAACAGATGGGCTACGAAGGAGGATTTCAGACGATGGCGTTTATCTCGGCAGTGGTGCTGATCGTCACCTGGATCGGCCTAAACCGACAACCGGCCGGAGCCACATAAGCTGCCGGCCGGTTGGAAAGCTAACGCTGGTGTTCAAAGGTCAATGTTCCAAGTCCAACGACGGAGATTCGATCGGAAGCCTTTGAACGTTTAACCTTGGATAAATTGCGCTATCGCAGTCCTTTATATTCTTCGCCGATACCGAGATCTTTCAAATACTCGATACTGTTGTTGGCGTAGCCGACCTGACCGGCCTTCTCAGCGCGCCAGGCGTCGAGATATTTGACGATATCGTCCAACGGCAACACGTCGGCGTACTTCTGATTCATGTCGAAAAGATTGATCGCATGGCAAGCTTCGTGCCGGTCGAACACGCATTCTTCCGCGACGACCATACGTAGACGATTGGTGGTGCCGTCGACGACGCTGGCGCGCACGCAGCCGCTGGTGCTCTCACCGCAGGTGATAATGGTATCGACGCCGAGAAAATTGAGATGGCCGACTAGCGGAGTGCCCCAGAACGCGCTCGGCGAGACTTTCTTGAACACGGTTTCGCCGGGGATCGGTTTGACTTGATCGACGATGTCGTAGCGGCGCCGAAAGCGATCGAGCTCTTCCGCGCTCATGGTCGCGCGCTTTTTGGTGTCGCGCCGGAAAGCCCAAGGCTCGACCGCTACGCCGTCCATGCCGGTGACGTGAATGACAGGAATGCCGACTTCGCGCGCTTTGGCCAGCAGTTTTTGAATATGCGGCAAAGCGTTCCATCCGGCCAGCCCGCAACTTCCCGGCCAGGTCTTGATCGCCTCGGTCACGGCCTCCGGCTTGTCGCCAAAAACCCAGCGATAAAGATCGATCAGCAACAATGCCGGCCTCTCACCGAAGCCGATGCGCCGATCCGCCTTGCCGACCAAAGTAGCTTTGTCTTGCTCTGTCAGAAATTTTTCCCAAACCCGCTCAGCCATGAAACACCTCCGATTTGAATTGAATAGATTGAAAACTTATCACCGCGATCGTTTCATCGTCAAGATGATGAAGAACGAAAACAGCTCACGCCACGAGATTGGCATAATCACGGGATACGACATGACATCAAAACGGCGACATCACCGCGGAGAATGTGTGTTCCATGTTATTCCGAACGACAGACTGTGTGAAAACTCCCTCGGAGCCCTTCGACGGCGCTGCTATGTGGATGTCAAGCCAATAACCCGCGAAGGCTCTTAGTTCTTCTCCTATGACTTTTTCTCCCTACCCACCAAGAGAGACTCGCTGCTATACGTGGCACGGCACGGAGCCGTCACACTGACTTGCGATGCGCCCTCTAAGGGACTACGCCCCGGGATCTCTGTCTCAAGGGTCGAACCTTCAGGAGATCTTTTCTCCTGGTACTCGCCGTCGTCGAGTCGTTCCCTGGGGCACAGTCTCCTCTTGGGTCAAAGGAGCCGATTGAACTTTTTCTCTGATCTCGTAAGGTCTTTGTTTCATCAACACCACCGCGGCCCGCATACACAGTTTATGGGCCACCGCCACGATGGCAACCCGAGGACCGAGATGACGCGGATGTTTTTTCGCTACGGTTCGAAAGAACTTCAGCAACTCGCCATCCTGGCGGATCGCCGACCAAGAAGCTTGAATGAGTTTGCTGCGCAGTCTTGGATCTCCGCTGTGAGTAATCGAGCCGCGAGTGGTTCTCTCTGCGGTGGAGCTCTCGGTGGGCACCAATCCCAGAAAGGCCGCCAGCTCACGAATGTTTTTGATCTGGCGCCAGTCCCCGATACGGGCAAGCATCTGGCTGGCCACGATCCAGCCGATCCCGGGAAGCGATTTGAGATAGTCTATACACTGAGACAGTTCCGGGTCGTTCTGACAAAAGCGGCGAATCTCACGGGTGACCTTAAGGACTTGTTTCTCTCCAAACTCCAGATTGTCCAGCAACTGATCGAGCTTAAAGCGCACCACCGAAGAGCAGGGAAGCTTTCTCAGCTTGGCTTTGACCAAAAACGACCACTGGCTGCCGGGGGGAGCCGGGGGAAACTCCAGCCCTTCCATCAGCAACAGCGATTTGATGCGTTGCTTCATCGCCACCACCTCACTGACCAAGGCGTCGCGCAGTTGAGTCAAGTGGCGCAGCTCCCGGTACAAGGTCGTGGGAACATGGATGCTCTTGAGTTGGCCCCCACGCAGATTCTCTGCCAATCCCAAGCTGTCGAGCCGATTGGTTTTCACTCGTTGTCCTGGCGCTTTAGGAATCATCGATGGAGAGGCTATCAAGCAAGGGTACTGTTGAGCGACCAACCCGTCATACAGTCCATAGCCCGTCGGTCCAGCCTCATAGGCAAAGGCTACTTTCTTATCGCCATAGTGCTTGCGAACATGGTTCACAAGATGATCGACACTGTAGGGCATGCGCATCGACTTCAGCAATCCCTGGTGGTCGGTAAAAGTGACCGAGATACTTTTCTTGTCCACATCGAGTCCGGCAAACACGTCGTAATCGCGAGCGATGAACGCTTGGCTTCCCATCGTAGTGCCTCCTTGGTCCAACGGCTGATAGATTTCAGCCACTGTACTCTTATGGAGCACTCGCGGTATAGCTCGACATCCCTCATACAAGTCTCAGGGCGAACGGATAAGTACTCTACTTCTAATGAGACTACACCGTTCGTGGTGAGCCTAGTCGAACCATGAACGGTGTTTTCACACAGTCTGACGAAGTGAAGAATCTCGCCTCAAGATGCTCACACATTCTGATCGTCTGTAGGTCTCTAGATCGCGGTTGCCCCCGACGTTTCGTTGGCGTTATAGTCACTTCATGAAAGAGCTAATCCCTATCGATCTCAACGACGTCATCGAAGACGTCAAAGCCGAAGGCAAAGGCCGCCGCGTTTTGTGGCAAGATTCTGAGTCGATTGCGTTTTTGAGTAGCGGTCGCAAGGAGCGCTGGGACTTTCACATCGACCCGGCGGACGAAGTGACGTTGCAACTGACCGGCACGCAGCACCTGGTCTATCGAGAGCCCGACGGCCAAGAACAAACCGCGGACATAAAAGCGGGCCAAATTCTCCTCTGCCCTGCCGGCGTGCCGCACTCGCCGCGTCTTGAACCCAATTCCTGGTTCATCGTCTTTGAACGCAAGCGCCGGGCTGGAGAAATCGACCACTTCAAATGGTTTTGCAATAAGTGTGGCGAGAAAGTTTATGAAACCTCCGTCGAGGTCGGCGATTACCGCGCCGATCCCGTGGGGCAGGTCTACCAGAAGTTTTCCAGCGACGAGAAGCTGCGCACCTGCAAAAACTGCGGCACGGTGGTCCCGGTCCCGCCCGGATAAATTTAACCAGCAAAATGAATGATCGACCGATTGCGCAACTAATCAAGCTGGCCGCCGATTTTCGCCGGGCGGAAGCGCAGGTGGTGCGCGCTTTCTTCATAAAACCACGGCGCGCCAATGAGCACGTGCGCTGGCTCAAGGCGCAGGGCTTCAAAGAGTATTCCGCGATCAAGCCGATCGTCGCCGCGCTGGCCGCGCTTCATCCTAATATCGACCGCGGCATCGACCGCCATGATTACACCGAGCTGACCGAGAAGCTGGCGGATGAAACCAAGCACGCGCGTCTGGTCATGGACCTTCTCCAGGAAATCTGCGGCAAGAAAATCACCCCGCGCGATCTCACTTGGCTGCCGCAAGATCGCAAGCTCGCCAAGGTGCGGGCAAAATATTCCAAGAGCTACGCCGGGCTTCTGCACGGCTCGGAGAAAATCACCGCCGGTGAAATGAAACGGCGCGACGAAGAATTAGAGCGCGCCGCGATCACGCTCACGGAAGGCGGTGGGGGCGCGCTGTATCAGGTTTGCCGCAAGCTTCGGAAAAACGGCATCCAAGGAAAGATCGCCCGAGTGTTTCACGAGATTTTGCGCGACGAAGTCGGACACAAAGATAGCGGCCGGCGCGCGCTCGCGGCATTGGTCAGAACTGAAGGGTCGTTTAAACGCGCAACGGAAATTATTTGCGAAGTCTCATGTCAGCGCCTGCGCATGCGCAACGAGCAGTTCGGCTTTCCATTGAGCCCGTCGGAGATCGCCGACCTCGAGCGGCGGGCGCGCCGGGGGCTCGTGAAATAAAGATGAATTTTCTTTTCGCTCTTTTGTTCAGCCTTTTTATCGCCGACAGGGCACTCGCCCTCGACATTCCACCGCTTCAGTCGTCGGTCAATGACTCGGCGGGAATGTTCCCGCCGGCGAGCTTGGACGATCTCGATCAACGCCTGCACCGTTTCAAAACCGAGACCGCCAACAACGTCGTGGTGTTAACTGTCAAATCTCTCGATGGCGAAGACATCGAAAAGTTCGCGCGCGCCGCATTCGCCGCCTTGCCTCTCGACGATGTCCAGCGGCGACGAAGCGTTCTACTCGTTGTCGCGCGCAAGGAACGACAAGTCGCCTTTCATGCCGGCACGCAGTTGCAGGCACTGCTTCCCGAGCCGGTCGCGAGTGAGAAGCTCCAGGCCCAAGTGGCACTTTACTGGGACGGCTTAAGACCGGATCTTGGGATTCATGGCGCCGTCCATTATCTCCTGCGCGTGGTCCGCGGCGACATTCGCGTCGGCAGCCAGACCGAAGAAGAAAAACTCGAAGAGACCTCTTTGCGCGGCCGGGAAGCCGGGGCGATCTTCGCGTTTTGTTTGGCGCCTTTTCTGGCTTTTTTCATCAGCGCTCTGTGGGGCATTTACGCCACCCAATACGGGATACAACGGATGACGCGACTTTTTATGGGCGCGATCTTCGGCGGAGGCGCGGCAAAAATCGTCGCCACCCTCATGTCGTTTCTCGGCGACTACGGCGATAATTTGTGGTACTTCATCATGGCTCTCTCGATTCCGCTCGGCGTGTTCGGCAGTCTGACCGAATTCTGGATGTCGGGCGATTGGAGAGGCATTCCGCGCGTCAAAGAATCGCCGCGCAAGCCGGAAGATAAAATGGGCATATGATAAGGCTGAGACATAAACGCGCGGATAGAGAACCGGTGCGTTCGCCGAGATGATGTCTATTCATTCTGACCGCATGTCGCGGCGCGATTTGTTACGAGCTGCGCTCGGCGCCGGCGTCCTCGCATTTGCAGGAGAATATGTCATGGCGGATTCCATCGTTCGCAAGCCCATCCCGAAAACCGGCGAGATGTTGCCGGCCATCGGTCTCGGCACCTGGCAAACCTTCGACGTGGGCGCGACCCAATCCGCCCGTGCGCCGCTTAAAGAAGTTTTGCGCGAATTCGTCCGCCTGGGCGGAAGCGTCGTCGACTCTTCGCCGATGTATGGCAGATCCGAAAGCGTCACCGGCGACCTCGCCACCGAGCTCGTCGTGCAAAAGAAACTTTTCCTTGCGACCAAAGTTTGGACTAGCGGGCGCGACGCCGGGATACGGCAAATGGAAGAATCTTTCAAACGCCTGCGTACCGAACGAATAGATCTGCTGCAAGTTCACAATCTGGTCGATTATCGCTCGCATCTCGCAACCCTGAGAAGCTGGAAAGAACAGGGCAAAGTTCGCTACATCGGCGTCACCCATTACACCGCAAGCGCCTACGACGATCTCGCGCGCGTGCTCGCCAACGAAGAATTGGATTTCGTCCAGCTCAACTACTCGATCGCGGAACGCGAAGCGGAAAAACGCCTCCTGCCTCTGGCGCTCGAAAGACGACTCGCCGTGCTCGTGAACCGGCCGCTCGCCGCCGGTTCGCTGTTTAACAAAGTGCGCGGCAAGTCTCTGCCGCCCTGGTCGAAAGAAATCGGTTGCGCGACCTGGGCACAGTTTTTCTTAAAATTCGTTATCTCTCATGCGGCCGTTACCTGCGCGATTCCGGCAACGGCCAAAGTCGAGCATTTAGTCGACAACATGCAGGCTATGCACGGACCGCTGCCCGATGCTTCAGGGCGCGAGCGTATGGCGCGCCACCTGAGCGAGATTTGATGACAGTTGGATCGAATCGAATCACGACGACCGATTTTGGCTCGTCGCGGAAACGGCGCTTTGTCGTGGCGCGAACGTTCGTTGACAGCCTTTAAAGTGAGTGATAGCGCTGGTTTCTAATTCGACTCAGCAAGGAGGCACGTTATGCCAAAGCTTCGTCATCTCGCTATCCTCACGCATCAGCCCGACAAACTCGCCGACTTTTATAAACGGGTATTCGAGATGACTGAAATGTATCGGACCAAAAACGGCTCCGTGCATCTTTCCGACGGCGAAGTCAATCTCGCCATATTGAATGCCACGGATCCCAAAGAACCCGGCCATCAACCAGGCCTCTATCATTTCGGTTTTCACGTCGAAGACAACAAGGAAATTTCCAAGCGCATCAACGAAGTCTACCCCGATGGCGCGCCCAAGGAGCGCGAAGCCACCTACGCCGAGGGGCGCGGCTCTGATCCCGATGGCAACCTTTTCGACATATCCACAGTTGGCTGGGGTCCGAAACGGAGAATGGATCTCTAGTCCCGGCGCACCGTGCTCTCCCTAAAGCCGAGTGATCTTCGGCTCCCGCACAGACAGAAATCCAGTTTCGCGCCAAACGAAGTTGGCTGCCGGGCCGAGCCCGGTCAACCGGCATAACGACTTACTTCACAGGAAGGCGAGGAACTTTATCCCCGATCGAGACACTAATCCGACAGCAAGCTGCTCGACCCAGGCCGCTTTTTGATTCTACTTCAGCGTCCTCTTCAAGGCGCGCACCGCAGCGTCCGCGTCAGTCGCGCTGTCGAAGGCGAAATAAGAAACAGCGCGCCGACCGAGCGCGGCGGCTGAAATGCCGCGCAGGTTGATGCCTTCGGTAGCGAGGGCATCGGCCATTTTCGCCCCCAAACCGGCGCGGTCCGGTCCTTCCACACGCACGGAATGCAGGCTTTCACTCGTGGCGAGTCCAGCCCGCTGTGCAGCCCCTTTTTGCTTCACGCCGCTGATCGGCGATAAAAAAACCACTCCCGTGCCCGGCTTATCGGAAGCACGGCGGGCAACGATGAATTCGATATTGCTGCCTGCCGCTTGCAGCGCCGCAAGCGTGCTCGCCAATCCGCCGGGACGATCGGCGATCTCTCCTGCCCAGACGTTCACTTTCTTGACCGTGTACGCCATATTACACCTCCTCAAACGTTGACCGATGGCCGATAAACGAGAGCATGGAGCGTAAACAAAGAAGCCGATCTCTGCGCGCCTCTTATCACCGCACCCTAGAAAGTGTCAAGAAAATCATAACAATGCCGCAAGCGGTTGCTTGATAGCTTGTTGAAGTCACCCTGCGTCTTCACGGGTCAAGGTAGACACGGATTTCGCATTAAAATGTTGTCGACGACAACATTGGACCACTTGACACCTCGAGAAACGCAAAATTGCCAGCGCCAAGCACGTTAAATAATCGTTTTTTCACCACAAAACGATTGAAGGAACGCTATCTTCATGATAAGGTGCCGAGGCTAATGAAACAAAAATCTGTAAATCTGATAGCTTCCTGCTTGATCCAATGGTTCGATGCCGACTATCACGCCGCGGGCGTGCTAGGAAGGATCCGCGATATCGACCGCGTCAACTGGATCCGCTGCTTACCTTTTGTCATTTTGCACTTGGGTTGCCTGGGCATCTTTGTCGTCGGCTGGAGCTGGACCGCCGTTTGCGCGGGCATCGCGCTTTATATCGTCAGGATGTTTGCCATCACTGGAATCTATCATCGCTATTTTTCCCACCGTACGTTTAAAACGTCGCGCCCGGCGCAGTTCTTATTTGCTCTCTTAGGCGCTTCGTCGGCGCAGCGCGGTCCGCTTTGGTGGGCCGCCAATCACAGAAATCATCATCGCGAATCGGATACCCCGGACGATCCGCACTCGCCGATTCATTATAGTTTTTTTCGCTCTCACGCGGGCTGGTTTATGTGCACCCGCTACTACGCCACCCAATACGAGCGGATCAAGGATTTCGCGCGCTTTCCTGAGTTGGTTTGGCTCAACCGCTTCGATAAGGCGATTCCAGTTGCATTAGGTCTGGGCGTCTATCTCTGCGGGCTCTGGTTGGAGTATACCTTGCCGGCTCTCGGCGTCACGGGCTTGCAACTGTTTGTTTGGGGATTTGTACTAAGCACAACCATACTGTTTCACGCCACTGCCAGCATCAACTCTCTGGCGCATCTATTCGGCTGGAAGCGCTACGAAACGGGCGACGAGAGCCGTAACAATTTTTGGCTGGCGCTGATAACTTTGGGGGAAGGCTGGCACAACAATCACCACAAGCATATGGGCTGCACCCGTCAGGGATTTTACTGGTGGGAAATCGATATCACGTACTATTTTTTGAAAGTACTCTCCTGGATCGGCGTCATCTGGGATCTCAAGCCGGTGCCCCACAAGGCGTACAGCCACGACGAGCAACTGCCACGCAGGAAGTACGCGTCGGCGGCCTGAACCAGTTCCAAAGATTCGCCATCGCGCAGAACGCCGCGCAGTTTCGCGCTCACGTCCAGCTCCACCCGCAGCGGCGCACGGGCGACTGCGAAAACTTGCGTTTCAGAGCCGCTGCGGTTAGCATTGCACCTCGCTGACGATTGATTATGCAGACGGTTCCAGACTTCTTAAAAAATCTTTCCTTGTTTCAGGATTTGGACCTGCCAGCCTTATCCACCTTGGCTGCGCTTTTAGTTTCAACAAAAATCTCGGCCCGCGCCGTTATATTTCGCGAGTCGAGCGACTCCGACGCGCTCTATATTGTGCAAACTGGGCAGATCGTTATCAGCAAGCATGTTCAAGGGGAGGTGGATATAGTTCTCACGCGCTTTCGCAGCGGCGATTTTTTTGGCGAGATGGGGCTCTTCGACGCCGCACCGCGTTCCGCCACAGCGCACGCCGAGACCGATTCGATTCTCCTACGCCTCGATCGCAAAGCGTTCCAACAAATCCTCGCCGACTATCCAGAGATGGCCGCGCGGATCTGCTACCGGCTGGTCACCGTCTTCATCGAACGATTGCGCTCGACCAATGAGCAGGCCCGTGAGGCGATCCGTTGGGGCCTGGAGGCTACCGGATACTCTCCGACCAACGACCACGTCTCTTTCGGACGCAAATCTACTTGATGATTCCATGGCCGATCCAGCGAAGCTCGAGCTGCTGACCCGACCCGCCGGCGAAGCGGGATTTCAGATCTTCGAGATCGACAGCCACCGCGCCTACTGGGCTTACAAACCGCGGCGGTTGCCGCAAACGGAATGGGAGATCACCGCGCAGCCGACCGGTGCGGACGGCGCGCGCCACTTCGTCCTGAAAAATCTTCGTCAGGACAGTTATCTTCTGCTGAGCTCGAAGGAATACTATCTGTGGGAATACTTCGACGGCCGCCACTCGCTCGAAGAAATCGCCCGCGACTTCCATCTTGCCTTCGGCGCCTTCGACTATGCGCTGATCCGCGCGTTGCTCACAAAGCTTCACAACTGCGGTGTTATCGAAGGGCAATACCTCATCGATTTGCGCTCTAGTCCAGCGGGCGCGAGCGGCCGGCGCTGGAGCCGCTTCTTCGCATGGGGCTTGAAAAAATGGCGCGGCCTGTCTTTTCGCCTTCCCCAGGCGGACCGATTTTGTTCGATCCTTTATGAGCGCGGCGGTTTTCTGCTCTTTCATCCGCTCACTTTCTGGGCGAGCGTTGCCATCACGGTTTTTGCGTTCACGCTGGCGCTCCGGTCCGGTCCAACCGCGGCCAACTTTGCTTATTTCATCAAAGAGCGTCCCGTACTCATGGCGAGCGTGATGCTCGCCACCGTGCTATTGGTTTCGCTGCTGCACGTGCTCTTCCATGCGCTCGCTTGCAAAGCCTACGACCGCCGTGTGCGCGAGATCGGATTTTTTCTGCTCCAGGGAATCGTGCCGACGTTTTACGCGGACGTGACCGACATCTTCATGTCGAGCCGGCGCGTTCGCGTCACGGTCGATTTAGCGGGACCCATGGTCGAAGTCGTATTGGGCAGCGTGGCGATTTTGAGCGCTCACGCGACGAGCCCTGGCATCGAACAGGCGCTGCTGCTCGGCATCGGCATCTCGCTCTGGGAAAGCGCCTTGATCAATCTC
>Ga0111539_10012544_pt1 | contig 10619 bp, 9 predicted proteins | sample RhiMethybrSRZTD1_FD_79667 | JGI IMG/M metagenome (GOLD analysis project Ga0111539, IMG submission 79667) | Populus rhizosphere microbial communities from Tennessee, USA - Rhizosphere MetaG P. TD hybrid SRZTD1 (version 2) (version 2) | ecosystem: Host-associated > Plants > Roots > Rhizosphere >... | reverse complement strand
CTGCGGATTGCCTCTCTGTGTCGCTGGATGGTGACGCGGCGGTGGTCACGCACTACGTGTACGCGGGAAAGATTGTCGCCACCCTGAAGCTGACCGCGACGCCCGCTGTCGTTTCGGTGCGCCCAGGTGCGATCACGGCTGCCGCATCACCCGCGGCTGGTCGAGTCGAGAATGCGCCACCGGTGGGCGACCCGTCGTCAGCACGCGTTGTCGTCACCGAATCGATTCGCGGCGATTCGCGTAAACTCGATCTCGCTGATGCACCGGTGATCGTGAGCGGCGGCCGCGGTCTCAAGGCTCCCGAGAACTTCAAGCTGGTCGAGGATCTCGCCGCGGCATTCGGCAATGCAGCCGTCGGCGCCACGCGAGCCGTGACTGATGAGGGTTGGCGGCCTCACAGCGACCAGATCGGACAGACCGGCCGCCAGGTGAGTCCTGAGCTTTACGTCGCGGTCGGGATCTCGGGTGCGATCCAGCACCTCGCCGGCATGCGCACGTCGCGCACGATCGTCGCTATCAACAAGGACAAGGAAGCGCCGATCTTCAAAGTGGCCGACTACGGTATCGTGGGTGACGTCCTCGAGGTCGTGCCCGCACTGACTGCCGCAGTCCGCGAGGCCAAAGCCAAGGGATAGTCCCAAAACACTTTGAACGCAGAGAACGCAGAGTATCGCAGAGGACTCCGAGACAATGCGAGTTCCTCCGCGAATCCTGCGGGTTCTCCGCGCGAAATTGCTTTTGGAGTCCTGGGATTGTTCGGAACTCAGCCACCGGCTCTGTAGCCAGATGTGACGCCGCCGTAGCTTCAAGCCATGGCGCCGGCCAGTGTCCTCTTCCTTTTCGTGTTGGTCATCGCGTTCGCGTGCTTCTCCTTCAGCGCGCAGCGGCTGTATCGCTTCCTGCGCATCGGGAAGGATGAGTCACGAACGAACGACGTTGGCCGGCGCGCCTGGAACCTCTTCTCGATAGGCATCGCACAGCGAAAAATCCTGCGTGACGCCGTAGCCGGACCCCTGCACGCTGTCGTCTTCTGGGGCTTCGTCGTCCTCACCGTCGGCAGTATCGAGATTCTCATCGCCGGCGTTTTCCCGGGCCTCGCGTTCAGGAACTGGGTGCCGAGCGGACCGTACCGCCTGTTCGTGCTGTCGCAGGAAGGCTTCGCGATCTTCGTGCTCGTCGCGGTGGCGATCCTGCTCTATCGACGGATCGTCGTGAAACCTGCGCGGCTGCAGGGTGACAATGTCCATTCAGGCGACGCGATCCTCATCCTGTCGATGATCGCCGGGCTGATGATCACGCTGGTCCTCACGTCAGCGTTCGATCGCATCATCGAGCCGGGCCGGCTGCCCATGGCGCTGCAACCAGTCTCGAGCCCGGTCGCGATGGCGCTCGGCTGGCTGTCCCCGGCCAGCGCGCAAACGGCGCTCCGCCTCAGCTGGTGGTCGCACGCGCTCCTCATCCTCGTTTTCCTCAATTACCTGCCGTACTCGAAGCACCTGCACGTCATCGTCTCGCTGCCTAACACGTTCCTGTCGAACACGAGCGGGCCGGGGATCATCGGGGCGATGAAACCGATGGACCTCGAGGCAGAGACCGAACAGTTCGGCGCGTCGGATGTCACGCACCTGACCTGGAAGAACCTCCTCGATGGTTACAGCTGCACCGAATGCGGGCGGTGCACGTCCGTGTGCCCGGCGAACATCACCGGGAAGCCGCTTTCGCCGCGGAAGATCGTCGTCAACACGCGGGAACGATTGAACGAGATCGCGCCCGCGATTGTCGGCGGAACGGATGTGTTTGCACCGTCGCTGCTCGGCAACACGGCCCCCGAAACGGAGAACGGACGTCGCTTAACGGACACGTTCATCACCGAAGAAGAACTCTGGGCGTGCACGTCGTGCCGCGCCTGCGTCTACGAGTGTCCCGTTTCCATCGACCAGCTCGAGATCATCAACGAACTGCGCCGCGGGCTCGTCCTCACCGAATCGCGATTTCCCGAGGAAGTGCAACCCGCCTTCGAATCGATGGAGCGGAACGGCTCTCCATGGGCATTCCAACCAGCCGATCGCGCAAAGTGGGCGGAAGGACTCGACATCCCGACGATGGCCGAACTGTCGGCGCGCGGCGAACGCCCTGACATCCTGTTCTGGGTCGGCTGCATGGGGTCGTTCGACGATCGCGCGAAAAAGGTCACCGTCGCCTTTGCGCGGATCCTCAAGGCCGCCGCTGTTCGCTTCGCGATATTGGGCCAGGAAGAGAGCTGTCACGGCGACCCGGCGCGTCGCATGGGCAACGAGTACCTCTACCAGATACTCGCCAAGCAGGCGATCGAGACACTGAACGGCTACGGCGTCACGACGATCGTCACGAGCTGCCCGCACTGCTTCCACCAGATCGGAAACGAATTCCCGCAATTCGGCGGCATGTTCGAGGTGATCCACCACTCCGAGTTCCTTTCCCGCCTGCTCGGCGAAGGCAAGGTGCCGCTGGACGCCAACGGTCGAAGTCTCGTCGTGGCGTATCACGACAGCTGCTACCTGGGGCGCTACAACGACGTGTACGAAGCGCCCCGCGAGACCATTCGCCGCGCGTTACCCGTCGTAACGCTCGTCGAACCGAAACGCACGAAAGACCGCGGCTTGTGCTGCGGAGCGGGCGGCGGCCGGATGTTCATGGAGGAGCGGACGGGGAAGCGAATCAACGTCGAACGCACCGAGGAGTTGCTCGCAACCGGTGCGGAGACGCTGGCCGTCGCGTGCCCGTTCTGCCTGACCATGATCGGCGACGGGGCCCGGGCGCTTGGCAGCGACGCAGCGGTCCAGGATATCGCGGAATTGGTCGCGTCGCGTTTGAAGGCCTGAAACGAGAGTCCAAGTTCCAGTTCAAGTTCGAGTTCGGGGATGCTTCCCTTGGACTTGGACTCGAACTTGAACTCGAACGTGGCCTGTTTCGGTTTTCGCATTTCGAGTGCATTTTGGAGCCGGTCGCGGCAGTCAGATAACCCCCACAAATCGAGCGACGCGGAGAACCGATGCGCTACGGGAATTCCATCAGAATGGCGGCAGGATTGGCCGCTGTGATGTTGCTGGCGGCATGCGCCGGCGGCGGCGAGAAGAAGGAGACGCCGGACTCAGCCGCAGCAGCGGCTGCCGCTCCACCACCGGCACCTGAATCGTTCACGTTGGCGTCCGAGGATGGATCCTGGTCAGGCGATATTACGCCGGCCGGCATCGTCTACAAAGCGAAGGGTCGCGATTCGCTCGTCTTTGACTACAAGGCGCCAAACCTGAACGGCGGGATCACCGAGTACGAGTCGCTCATGACTACCAAGGACACAGCGCGCATTTCGATCACGCTCGCCATGACCAAGTGCACGGATAAGGCCGGCGCTGAGTACACACACATCGCGCAGCTTTGGCTCACCGGTAAGCAGGGTGGTCGCCAACTCAACACGCAGACGAAGGGCTGCGCGAACAAGAAGTAGGCCCAGGCACCACGAAGAAGTTCGGGGTCAGACTCCAAATAGTTCGGAGTCTGACCCCGAACGCTTTTCTAGCGGCCGATTTCGTGAACCGTTACGGGATCATCGCGGCCGTGCATGGCGACTTTCACGACAGACGCGCCGACGTGGCGCAGTCCCACGTCCCTGAGCGCATCAAAGAATGCCGGCGACCCCACGCGTCCAGGATCGGCGACGAGCGCGCGCCCGCCTTCCTTCATCGTCGTCGCAATCGCCCGGGCCACGACCGGTCCGTGTCCACGCTCGTACAACACATCCGAGGCAGCAACGACGTCGAACGCGGGGATGACCGTGGGGAGGTGGCGCCAGTCGAGGATCATGGTATGCGGCTCCCGGCCTGCGTTCTTCAGTCCGTTCAGCTTCGCGAACGACAACGCATCGTCGTAATAATCCGATGCCGTGACGTCGAAGCCGCACTTGAGCGCGACCGCGGTGACGAGCCCTGAGCCGCAGCCGAGTTCGAGGAGTGTTTGGCCGTGGCCGTCCAGCTTATGCACGGTCGTGGCGAGCGCGATGGACGACGGCCACACGTCCGCCCAGTACGGAAGTCGCTCGTCGCGATTGAACGCGGCCTCGTCGATCAGCTCTTCCGCGTTCCGCGGGTGGACGATGAAGAACGCCTCTCCGTCGACATCGAGGGTCGACGTGGTGACGTCGAAGCGCGCCAGCAGCGCTGGCGTGTCGCGACCGCCCGAGTCACTCACAAGCCGAAGCTCTCGGTGAGCTGCGCGTCTTCCGCGAGCGGAAGGACGTTGAGTCGCTCGCCCGCTTCCACGCGAGGTCGGTCCTCGGGGACGATCAGGAGCGCGTTCGCCTGCGACATGGAGGTGAGGATTCCCGATCCCTGCGGCCCCGTCAGGCGCACGGTCAACACGCCATCGTCGTTCACGCGCGTGATCGCGCGCAGGAAGTGCATCAGCTTTGCGCCAATGGACACGGGCTCCTCCAGCACCGCGGGCAGCGGCCGGCGGAACAGCCGCGTGTGCCCGAGCATCCGGCGGACGACCGGGCGCGCAAAGAGTTCGAAGGTCACCATGGCAGATACCGGGTTTCCCGGCAATCCGATCCACGGCATGCCGTCGAGCGTGCCGAACCCGAGCGGCGCCCCCGGCCGCATGCGCACGCGCCAGAACCGGAGCTCCGCGCCTAACGACTCCAGCACCTGGCGCGTATAGTCGAACTCGCCCACCGACGCGCCGGCCGAGGTGACGAGCAGGTCGGCCCCGCGCGACTGCTCGAGCACGGCGCGCAGCGATTCCGGCGTGTCGGCGGCGTTGCCGAGGTGCTTCGGGATCCCGCCCGCCTGCCTGACGAGTGCGTCGAGCGTGTACCGGTTGGACGCGACGATCTTTTTCCCCGCCAGGACCTGGTCGAACTGGTCGAGGTCGACGAGCTCGTCGCCCGAGCCGGCGATCGCGACCACGGGCCGCCGGTACACGTCGACGTCGTGGTAGCCGAGGCTCGCGAGAACGCCCAGCTGCGCGGCGGCGAGGGGCGTGCCGGCGGCGACGACGGTCGCGCCCTCGCGGAAATCCTCACCGCGGGGCCGGATGTTCTTCCGCGCGTCGCGCGCGTTGCGGATGCTCACGCGCTCGACACCGCCGTCGGTGTCCTCGACGCGGACGACGGTGTCCGCGCCTTCGGGAATGGGCGCGCCGGTCATGATGCGCATTGCCTGTCCCGCGCCGACACTGCGGCCTGCAAACGCGCCCGCCGCGACGGTGCCCAGCACGGGAAGCACGACCGGTGACTCGGCCGACGCCCTCTCGATGTCCGACGCGCGCACGGCATAGCCGTCCATGGCCGAGTTGTCCCACTGGGGCAGCGTGTAGCGTGCCCGCGCGGGCGCGGCCAGCACTCGGCCTAACGAGTCGAGCAGTGCGACGCGCTCGACCTCACGAGGCCTGATGTCCTTCGTGATCTCGACGACGGCTTCAGAGACGGTAAGCACGCTGTTGATACCGATGCCCGTCAGTTTGCGCGCGGCCAGCGGAAGCGCACGGCGACGTTCGCCATGAAACCTTCCAGTGGGGCCCAGACGTCGGTCGTCCAGCGGCCGCCAACCGTGGGCGTGGGCCGTACCAGAGGCTGGTGCTCCGTCTGCCGCACGTCGAGGATATTCTCGAAGTTGGCGACGATCTCCACCGGCCCGAACTGTCGCATCGCGAGCGCCATGACGTAGAGGTACGGTGTCGACTGGGTGAGGTAAGGATTGTCATCGAGGGTTTGGCTTCCGTAGTAGATACCTTCGATGCCGATGCGATAGACGCCTGGCTGCTCCAACATCAGGTCGGCGCCGGCACGGTGTCGATTGAGGAGTGGAACGGCCTCTCGCTGACCGGTCACGGCGTCAGTTCTGGAGCCACGAGAATAACCGTAGGTCAGCAGAAACTTGTTGTCTCCTCCGAACCGCCAGATCGCCGCGGCTTCGGCGCCACCAACCCGAGTCGGGCCCGCGGCATTGCGGAGTGCCCCAGCCATCGCCGGATCACCCAGATCAACCAGCTGGATGGCTTTGTCAACCGACGAGCCATAAGTGGTCAGAAGAAGCTCCGCACCGAGAAGCCGACCGTTGATATCGAGCATTACGCCCAGGCTTCGCTCCTCGCTCAATGCGCTCGGTTGAATGGCGCGAAGTCCGATCGCTTCGACTTCCTCGGTCATCGATGTTGGCGGTGCGAACCCGGTACCACCACTCAACCGCACCGACCAGTCGTTCGCGGGGCGCGCCAGGAGCGCGAGCCGTTCGGTCAGGATGAACCCGATTTCGGGATGATGATCCGCTCGAGCGCTCGCAGACACGGTGAGTGCTCCGATGTCACGATCGCCCGTCACAAAGAGTCCAGGCGTCGCCCAATCGTGATCGAAGCTCGAGTTGAGCTGGTTATGGTACGCATCCACCTGTACCGCCGCGCCAATCGCGAGAGCCCAACGCTCTGCCTTTGTCATCCGCGCGATCTCCGCGAAACCGGTGGAGATGCGATCCCGCTCAATCGGGCCAGAACCGAATATCCGTTCCCGCCCGTTGGTAGATAGCGCGAGCCTGACGGCGACATGCCCGGAGTCGGCTTGCGGAACGCGCAGCGTCAGGCCTGCATCGGCACGCCGGCCCGTTAATCCCTCGCGAAACGGCAGCCCATCGGGCGCAGTCGCGTTCCCCAAGGTCCCGCCCTCGCGTTCGTCGTACCCATAACCCGCGGTGACGAAGAGCGATCGCCCGCCCTCATCGTCGTACAAGAAACGCGGGCGGCCCCCCCATCGGCGGGCCTCCGATTGATCGCCCCATCCGTCGTGATCCACATCGGCGGCGTCCTGGATGGTGCCCGACGCCAATAGCGACAGTCCCGAAGTCTCCGAGAATCGACGGCTGAGCCACGTGGCGGCATCGGTAACACCCATCGTCCGCCGGTTGAGAAGCACTTCGTTCTGCCCGCTAGGTGCCTTGGAGATCAGGTTGATCACACCGCCAAGCGCCTGTCCGCCATACAACGACGACGCGGCGCCCTTGATGAGTTCCACCCGTTTGAGATCGACAGGAGAGATGTCCAGCGGCCCGAGTGCGCTCGCCGCCCCGCCGTAGAGCGGAAGGCCATCCGCGAGCATCGATGTGTACTGCCCGGGTAAGCCGAGGATGCGGACGCTTCCGGTACCAAGCGTCGGTGAAGCCTGGTAGACGCGCAGTCCCGGTGTCTCATTGAGCAGCATCGTTATGCCGCTTGGAGCCATGAGGGTGTTCTCGTCGACCTCCATCTGGTCGAGGACCTCGACGCGGGTCGGTGAGTTTCCCGCCAGGCGTTCGATACGCGTTGCGGAGACCGTTACTCCCTCCATCGTCGGCACCATGCCTTCCATGCCGATGTCGATGGTCACCGAAACGGTGCTGTCAGCAATGACGGTGACGGTGACTCGTTTGGGGACGAACCCGATCCGTGTCAGGACAAGCGTGCGCAATCCGGCGGGTAGCACGAGTCGCGCCCTGCCGCTTGCGTCGGTCGTAGCGGTGACGGAATCGGAGCGAATCAGTATCCCGTCAACCACGCCCATTGCCTCTCGCACGGTGAGGTTGACCGTCCCCGAATCGGGTACCTGAGCCCTGAGCGGTGCTGTCACGCCCATCATCAGCAGCGCCGTGACCGGGAAAAGTCGAGTCAGCATGGCCGCACTTTAAACCGCCGCGCGCGAGAATTCAGGCGCTGGAACCCGCATGTTTGCCCATGATTCTCCGCTCCACGAACTCGGCGAGCGTCTCCAGCCAGCCGTCGACGTCCAGCCTGATGATCGGCACCGTGGCGGTCACGCGCTCATCGTCCGTCACGAGCGCCTGATAACTGGCCGCATCCACTTCCGCGCTGCCTAACAGCGGCGCCGGATGAGCCTCGCGTCGATGAATCTCGATCTTGGGAAGCGCGGAACGCTTGAAGCCCTCGCACAGCACAATGTCGGCGTCGGCCATGTGCCGCTCGGCGACCTCCTCGGCGGTCATCTCATTCGACCAGCGCACCACGAGCGCGAACTTGTCAGGCGCTACCATCGCCACGCGCTCCGCCCGCCCTTCGTGATAGTGACGGTAGGTGTCCGTCGAGGCCGGGTCGATGTTGAAGGTGTGCGCGCCGTGCTTGATCGTCATGACGCGATGCCCGCGCCGGTGCAGCTCAGCGGCGAGCCGGACCACCAGCGTCGTCTTGCCGCTGTGCTTCCGTCCGATGATCGCCACCATGGGCGGTCGTGGCATGGGCCTCCGCGACGCCCAGGTCGTCAGGCGTGTTCACGTTCATGAAGAGCAGCTCCGGATCGCCGAAAGCTGCTACCTCGCTTGCCGGAAGGCGAGCGACGCGAACGCTCTCGTGGAAACCGACCACGCGCAGGTCGCCCGCTGCGAGCGCGCGGTCGATCGCCGGCAGGCAGGACGGCGCGTAGAACGCGCACAGCGGCTCGACGCCGCGCCGTGATCCACTCTCGGGCACTGCGACGTCGGCGGCGTCGCCCAGCTCGCGCAGGCGCGCCAGAAGACCAGCGGGCACGAACGGCATGTCCCACGCCACGACCAGGACCGCGCTGTTGGCATGATGGAGCGCGGCGTGGATGCCCCCGAGCCCGCCGGCGTTAGGCACCAGGTCGGCGCCCGTGCGAATGCCTGGCAGCCAACCGTCCGCATCGGGGCTGTTCGCGACCAGCAGCAGCTCGTCCGTGACCTCGCGCAGCGCGTCCGCGACGCGGTCGATGATGCGCTTCCCGGCGATGCGCTCGAGGCCCTTGGGGAAGCCGCCGTATCGCGAGGCGGCGCCGCCGGCAAGGATGACTCCCGTGCACGGCGCCCGCATCATCTAGGCGCCGTAACGGTGGATCTGCGGCTGGCCGCTCACCGCGCGGCCGATGAGCACCATGCCTGACGCCTTCGCGATTTCCACCGCGATCGTCGACGGCACCGACGGCGTGGCGATCACCGACAGGTTGGCGCGGGCCGCCTTGTAGGCGAGCTCCCCCGAGATCCGTCCGGTCACGAGCAACACGAGGTCGTCAGGCTTGCGCCCTGATTGCACCGCGGCCCCCAGCACCTTGTCTACCGCGTTATGCCGTCCGATGTCCTCGGCGTGGAAGAGCAGCTGTTCGCCATCGGTGAGCGAGGCGGCGTGGATGCCTCCCGTTTCCTTGTAGCGGCCACCGCGCGCGAACATCTCCTTGAACAGTCCGCGCAATTTCGGTGTGTCGAGTTCGGGGGTGACTCCGCGACGCTTTGGCACGTCCGCAAGGCTGCCGAGAAACGCGGTCACGGAGCCGCAGCCGGATGCGAGGATGCGTCGCCGGCTCGATGAATCCACTGTGGCGACGCGCTCCGGAGCGATATCCACCCAGAATCCAGGCTCCTTCGCGCACGGACGCATCTTTGCGATGTCGGCCATGCTGTCGATGTAGCCCTCGCCGAACAGCCATCCGACGACGAGCTCGTCGAGCTGGTCCGGCGTGCACATCCACGTCACGACCGGAGTGTTGTTCAGCTCGAGCCAGACGGGCGTCTCGTCGACGGCGTCGAGGTTCGTGGTCTGGGGGCTGAGGTCAGTCACGGGCAAACGGGCAAACGGGCAGACGGGCAGAGGGGCTGACGTTGTCCAGTCACTAGTCACCAGTCACCAGAGCCGACAGCGTCTCGTCTTCATCAATCTGCACCGAGCGCACGCGAACCGCGCCCAGCGCAGCCTGCACGCGCTCGAAAATGAACTGCGCCAGGTTCTCGCCCGTAGGAATCAGCTTCCCGTCGGCAAATTCCGGAACGTCGAGGTTGATGTTCCGGTGGTCGAAGCGCGCAACGACCTCGGTCTCGAGCACCCGATCCAGCTGACCCAGGTCGACCACGAAGCCGGTCACCGGATCGACGCTCCCCTCCACAGTCACCGAACACGTGTACATGTGACCGTGATAGTTAGGCCGCGCGCATAGCCCGAACACCTCGACGTTCTTTTCTTCGCTCCAGTCTGGCCGGCGATATCGGTGCGCGGCGGCAAATCGAACTCGCCGGATCAGCTGAGCGACGTGCATCAGCGCGCGGCCGCCTTGATCAGCGGGGCTTGAACAGCGAGATGCCAATCATCAGGGCCGGGTTACGCGTCCAGTACGAGCGAGCTGCGCCCTGTGGCAGCACCGGCGGGTCCACCGTCGTCTTGATGTAGTACGTGTTCGGGTACCCGACGCGGTAGAGGTAGTTGCTCCAGTCGAACCGCAAAGACCAGTTGCGCGCCACCGCCCATGTGAGGCCCGCGCCGAAGGTCATGGTGAACGGAATCCCGAACCGGTACCCGCCCACGTCGGTGTCACCCCTGACGTCAGCCACCAGGCCAAAGCCGCCGTTGAAATACGGCGAGATACCGTGCCACGTCTTGTGCCCCGTGAGCGACATCTCGAGCGCGGCATCCGCAAATGCCATTGGAACCTGCTCCGTACCGACAACCCGCTCCGCAATCACCTTGTTCGGGTCGATGATCGTTCGCTCGATCGACCCGCCAGCAAGGCGAACGCCGAAATAAATGGGCCCCGACATGTGCATCTGCCACTTGGCACCGACCATCGGACCTTCACGAGGCGCTACACCGACGGGATCGCGCTG